>Ga0224527_1000880_pt1 | contig 17276 bp, 25 predicted proteins | sample CBST0metaG_FD_179882 | JGI IMG/M metagenome (GOLD analysis project Ga0224527, IMG submission 179882) | Peat soil microbial communities from Stordalen Mire, Sweden - C.B.S.T0 | ecosystem: Environmental > Terrestrial > Soil > Wetlands > Peat | place: Sweden: Norrbotten County, Stordalen Mire... | reverse complement strand
GAATTGACGGAAGACATACCCGGCTCCATCGACGGAATTCGGAACTCGCAGAAAGAACTGCGCGGGTGCATCGCCCAATCCGAGTTGTCCATTCCTTTGCGCTAAGCTATTGCATTATTTATGCAGCTGCCAATGATGATGACGGTGGCGCTGCTGGCACAGTTGGTAGACCTCGCCGGTGGCGGTGCTGAGCGCGGCAAGCAACGTAGTGGTGCCGGTGCGCTTGTAGTCGTGGGTCATGGTGGCGCCACGGCCCTTCTTCATGGCTGGCCGGGTTCGGAGCGATCCTGCGCCTGAATTTGACTCTTCTCGTTGACCGACGGGATCAGCACGTGCTCGGACGGTCAGTGCAAAGAATAACGACACCGCCCTGTTGCAACAGAACCAAGCGGTGCCGGTGCGCTTGTGAAGACCGTCGCAGTCATCGGCGAAAGACTCGAACCCTAACCCGCTAGACGCCCCGGAGGGAACTGCAGATCTGCGGACGTCCTACGGCCATGCCTGAGTTTTGCAACAGAGCCCGCGGAAGTATGGAAATCGCACAGTATAATTTGGGTATGAGAGACAGTAGGATTTTTTCTCTTCCCAGGCATTCCGCATCGCGCTTCGGTAAGATTCAGCAGTTTGCGTTTCTCTTCGCGCCCATGTTTTTGCTTGCAACAACGCTGTGCGCGCAACAGCCGACGAATAACGGCAACTTGGATTGCACGAACTCACAGCTGGCGAACACCCCCCTATGCTCGGGTCAGACCACGGACCAAACTAGTCCGCCGATCCAGCAACAAACGCGACCTTCTGCGATGCCGGAAGAACCCGGCACTCAAACCCGTAATTCTAATTACTCGGATACCGAGACTCTCACCCGGCAGCCCTCCGGGCGGAATCTGTCCCAAGCAGTTACGTCACAGCCAGAGCCGCTGACCGATTTCCAGAAGTTCGTTGCGTCCACGAACGGCCAAGTTCTGCCCATTTACGGAGCAAGCCTGTTTCGCCGCGTGCCGTCTACTTTTGCACCGTTGGACATGAGCCCGGTTCCGTCCGAATACGTCCTCGGGCCAGGCGACGAGTTACGTATTCGCGCTTGGGGGCAGATAAACTCAACGAACAACCTGCGCGTGGACCGTTCCGGAGATATTTATCTTCCCGAGGTAGGTCCGGTACATGTTGCGGGCTTGTCATTTTCTGAGTTGGATGCCCATCTTCGCGCGGCATTCGGGAGAGTCTATAATAAGTTCAATCTCACAGCGGACTTGGGCCAGATACGTGCCATCCAGGTGTATGTGTCCGGACAGGCGCGGCGTCCCGGCGTCTATACAGTAAGTTCCCTGAGCACGCTAGTAAACACATTGTTTGCCAGCGGCGGACCTTCCCTGCAAGGTTCGATGCGCCACATCGAACTTCGCCGCGGCAGTGCGGTCGTCTCGGACTTCGACCTCTATGATCTGCTGACGAAGGGCGACACGTCGAAGGACGTGAAGCTGCAATCCGGAGATGTGATTTTCATTCCCCCAGCGGGGGCTCTGGTCGCAGTGACCGGCAGCGTGCGCGTTCCTGCTATCTACGAATTGCGGGCGAACGAATCGCTCATTAACCTGCTGGACGACGCGGGCGGCGTTTCTGCGATTGCGGCGGAAGCGCGCGTATCGATCGAGCGCATTGAGGATCACCGCGACCGACACGCCATGGAAGTGGCCTATGACGCAAGCGGACTGGCGACTCCGCTGGCGGACGGCGATTTGATTCATGTTTTTTCGATCGCCCCCGCGTATCGAAAGACGGTCATTCTCCGGGGGAACACGACCAACCCGGGCCGCTTTGCATGGCACCCTGGTATGCACATCAGCGATCTGATTCCGGACAAGGAGTCGCTCATCACACGGAATTACTGGTGGAAGCGGTCCCAGTTGGGGTTGCCGATCCCGGAATATGAGCCCACGCCCGGCTTCGCCGATATGCGGCAACCCGCAGAGAACAACTCCGTCACACTGAAGCCTCCAGCCCAGGACAACCCGAATGCATCCGGCCAGCCTGAAATGCAGCCGGACCAGAATCTGAGCGCACAACAGCGCGCAGGCAGCGCTTCCCTGGCAGCCCAGCAGACCGCCCTTACCGGTAGAACGCTTCCCCCGTCACAGGGAACCACTGTTCAAATTCTTGCTCCCGAGATTGACTGGAATTTTGCCCTCATCGAGCGGCTCGACGCGGAAACCCTGAAGACCACTCTGATTCCGTTCGATCTGGGCAAACTGGTGCTGCAGCATGACGCATCGCAGGATTTCGAACTGCATCCTGGAGATGCAGTTTCCATTTTTTCCGAAGCTGACATCCGCATCCCGATTGGCGACCAGACCAAGCTCGTGAAACTTGAGGGCGAGATTGTGCACGCCGGCGTGTACACGGTCCGGCCCCACGAGACCCTCCGCCAACTTGTGGAGCGCGCGGGTGGTCTGACACCGGACGCGTATCTGTACGCTTCGGAATTTACTCGCGAATCGACGCGCGCCGTGCAGCAGCTCAGGATCGATGAGTACATTCAATCATTCGATATGGGTATTCAGCGCGGCAACCTAGCTATGGCAGCAGCCCCTGCGTCTTCGGCGCAGGATCTAGCTAGCGGCACCGCGGCTCAGAGTAGCGAACAAGAGCTTCTGTCACGCCTGCGACAAATTCGCGCAACCGGCCGCATTGTCTTGAAATTCAAGTCTACGACCAACGGTACCGGCGAGATTCCCGATATTGCAATGGAAAACGGTGATCGCTTTATTGTCCCCTCCATTCAGGCCAGCGTGAACGTGGTCGGCGCGGTCTACGATCAAAATTCCTTTCTTTATACACCGGGGCAACGCGCTGGAACGTACATTCAACTTGCCGGCGGTCCTAACAGAAACGCTGATCGGAAGCACGTATTCATCATCCGTGCATCCGGAGACGTTGTTAGTCGCGAGTTCGCCAAAGGCCCCTGGGGCAAAGATTTCAACAATCTCAGCTTGAACCCGGGCGATACGATCGTGGTTCCGGACAAGACCTTCAAGCCGTCCGCAGTGCGCGGCGTCCTCGACTGGTCCAACATGTTCTCGCAATTCGCGTTGGGCGCTGCGGCCCTCAGCGTTCTGCAATAAAAGGCGCTGAGCTCCCTCCTGACTAACGCAAGCACGAATTCACTTTGATAGGTGGTGACCCAGTTCATACTTCCACTTTCCACGCCGCACTTAAGCTGAAATGGTGGTTGAAGCGGTCGGTGGAAGAAGCCGCTCCGAGGAAAAGTCAAAAGGACAGACTTTCACACCTCGCTTGGAAATCGTCCAAATGCGCCGCGATTCCCACTTCTCCCTCCGCCACGACGGCGACGGGCGATTTGAAAGAACAACAAGAGAGATTGTGGCCGCCCCTGCCGCATGGCTTGATTACTAGTACCGTGACCGCGTGAATTTGTAATTAAGTGTGAGGCGAGCCCGTTTTCTCGTGAACTTCCACTGAATGGTGATTTTGTCGTGGTTGGTGCGCCGGTTCCAGGCCTTGGCTTGGTGACGCAGGGCGGAGATATTCCCAATCCTCCTCTTCCCTAGGCACTGACGACTGAAGATGCCAATCGCAATCTCAGCCTGGTTGAGCCAGCTTCCATGTTTCGGAGTGTAGTGAACTGTAAAGCGATCCCACAGCCATCCGCCAACCAGTTCTCCGAAGCGATCCACCAGCGCCTTTCGGGTATGGGTGCTCAAGTTGTCCATGACCAGATGGATGGTATCGGCGGCGGGATAGTGCGCGGCGATGTCCAGGATGAAATCCGCAAATTCGGGCGACGAGCGCGTGGGCGTCACCTTGGTGAAATGAACGCCTGCCTTGGGCTCGATGCCGCAGAAGACGTTGGCCGTACCGCAGCGCTTATACTCATAGTCCCGTCGCGCCACTTGACCGGGCTGCATCGGAATCGAAGGCCGTGTATCTTCATGCAACACCACCGGCTTCTCGTCCACGCAAACCACAGGCTCGTTCTCTGACAGCGGCTTTTCGTATATCTTGAGCACGTCTTCCATTTTGAAGATGTACTCCTCATCCAACTTTCCCACGCACCACATTTTTTTCCCGCCATGGCTTGAGGTCATGGCTTTCCAGCAGAATCCGAATGGTCTCTCTGCCCACGCGGGGAACAAGTTTGCGCTTGATAACTTCCTCAGTCAACAACCGCACCGTCCAGCGCGCCCGCCCCTCTGGCGGAGGCGAACAGACCACTGCGATAATGCGCTGCTGTTGCTGTTGGTCCAGAACCGCAGCTTTGCCGGGACGGGAAGCATCAAATAATGCCCTCTCAAGTCCACCATCGAGATAGCGCTTGCCGATTTGCCATACTGCCTTGGCGGAAAGCCCCAGGTTGGCACCCACCGCAGGAGTGAGTTGCCCCTGATCCATCTGGCGCAAGGCCAAGGCGCGTAAAGTCGTACGCACAGCTTGCAATCCACCGCTCAGCAACTGATCTACCTGCTGACGATCTCGTGCCTTGAGTTCAATCAGTCGGTTTCCTCTGCCCATACCTCACATATACCGCTGCAAAGGGCTCACGAAAAGTATCGACTATGGTTACCTATACATGCGGTCATGGTACTAGAACGAGACGGGGTCTTCTTTCAGCGACTGTGCTGTTGGCGGGTTGATCCAGACCGCAGTGGGCTGAGGCGGATGCTTTGGTCGGGCGCGAGAGAACCGCTCGGGATTGCGGGCATAGGTCGCATCGAGAACCTGTTGGCGTTGCTCGATTACCTGTCCTGCGATTCCGTAGTGCCGCATCTCCGGGGTGAGCATGACAATTCCGCTGAGATGATGTTCGTGGTTGTACCAGGCAAAGAACGTTTGACCAATGGCCCGGGCGTCCTCGATAGATCCGAAGCGATCAGGAAACTCGGGCCTGTATTTGAGGGTTTTGAAGTGGCTCTCCAAGTACGGGTTGTCTTCCGAGACGTGGGGCTGGCTGTGAGTTTTGGCCACGCCCAGATCGGACATCAACAGCGCTACTGGCTTGGACGTCATCGAGGTGCCGCGGTCGGCGTGGATGGTTAAGTCGCCGGCCAAGATGCCCTGTTTGGCGCATGTGTCGGCGATCAAGCGCTTGGCCAACTCTGCCGTTTCGCTAGGTGCCACCATCCAGCCCACCATTTAACGGCTTCTAAAGATGAACAAGATGACGTCATTGCTGTCCAAAATAGCTGGTAGCTCTTCACGGCAGACTGACGCGCGAAACTGCTGATCCCCGTTACTCTGGAGTGGGTTCCCTGACAGGACCACATTCGGAGGAAAGAGGACCAGCCATGACATCTGTAAGCAGGCGGACGGCTCGCACAGCTCGTCAAGCAGTATCAAGCCGAGTTCGGGGCCAACGGGTTTACTTGTTGGGAACAGTTCGTGGCCATACTGTTTTGCCAGGTGGCGCATTTGAACTTGCTGCGCGAGGTCTGCCTGGGGCTGGCCGGGTGCGAATCGCCGTTCAACATCGTTATCGCGGTAGAACCTCACTCACTCCTGTTTGTCTCGGGTTTCCCGCACATCTGAGGCAATCTGGCTCAGAGCCTCGGCCACTTGGTCAGCATCGGGATGCTCCATTTTCCAGTTCTCCAAGGCCAGCCGGCACTTGTCCGTCATCGAAGCGTGGCCTTGTACTGCATCCTCGTGCGAAGTATACCGCCGCGATTCTTGATCCAATGGGCCGCCCAAGATCATCGTTTCCCAAAGAACCGGCTTGTGCAGAAGCGGGTTTGTGAGGGGGAAAAAACTATAGTCCAACCCTAAAAAGAGGGTTGTAATGCTGACCCCCGGCGCAATATCCGTTGCGTCCACCAGGCGCCGGTCATCTATTTCAAACCAGCGCTCCCATGCTGCTATGTCCAGCTCGGGCTCCGGGTCGCCGCTATCGGCTAGAATGTAGGTGCCCGTCCATTCAGGCTCTCGACTTTCCATCTCCATTCAGTACCTCCGTCGGCTGCATGGCCATGATAGGGTTTCTCGCCCGCTGGGCGCGATGGCTGAGTTGGCGAGAGGCAGCCACCGCCCTTCAGACTAGTTGGGAATCGGTCTATCGCTCTGTCGAGTGGTTTGTGGAGAATGGCTTGGCGTATCGCTTGTTACAAGGGATTGAAGCGATTGGCGTCGATGAGATTCACTGGGGACACCGCATGAAGGTGGAGAACTCCCTCACACTGATCTACCAGATTGACGCGGGTTGCCGACGGCTCCTGTGGATCGGTAAACGGCGTTTGGAGAGGACGCTCCGGTTGGGTTTGCAGACGCTGGGCCCGGTTGTGGTCCAAATTCTGCGCTTCATCTGCAGCGATATGTGGAAGCCCTACCTGAACATCCTTGCCGCCGAGGCAGAACAAGCGCTGCATGTGCTCGATCGCTTCCACATTACTCAGCACATGAACCAGGCCGTGGACGAGGTGCGCCGAGCGGAGGGAACCCGTCTAAGTGGTCTTCGAGATCGATGCCCACGGCCACGTCCAAGGCCGGTTCTCGACCCGCCCATCGTGCCGCATCTTGACCATCAACGCATCCAGCAACAGGACCGGACATAACGGCTCCAGTGGCCGGCTCTGCTACTCCTTCACTTCCTCGATCACCGCCTCAGTAACCGCGGAGATTAACGACGGCGGCACTTCCACACCGTAGATCTTTTCCAGATGTCCTTGGATCTCGCGCGTCGTCATGCCCCGCGCGTTCGACTACAAGATCTTGTCGTCGAAGCCTGTGGAGCGGCGGCTGTGAGGCCGGACAATCTGCGGCGTAAAAGTGCCGTTGCCGTCCCGCGGCACCTCGATCTCTGCCTCACCGAAATCGCCCTTCAATTTCTTGCGGCTGATGCCGCTGCGCGAGTTGCCGCTCACCCGGCCGGCCGACCTCGTGCTTCTCATAGCCCTGGTGGTGGGTCAACTCGGCGTTCGTCGCCTGCTCCACCAGAGCCTTGGTTAGCTCTTCAGCAGCCCCTGGCGCTTGCACAGACTTGCCGGAAGGACACGATGAATCTCACCCTGCCGCACTGCTCACAGCTCACTCGGCATCTCCCGATGCTCTGTAATCATGGCACCCGAGAACACCGGGTCACTCCCCACTTCCTTTGCCGCCTCCCGGCGGCTTGCGAAAAGCGATGCGTCTCGGGACGCCTTGGTCCTCTGTATCCCGCAGGTGCCAGCTGCCGGCCGTTTATAGTAAGTCCCGTCGTTCATCTGGATAACAAACTTGCGCCGCATATCCAAACTCAGTGCAGGGGCAGCTGGCACAGAATGTTCCTGCTTGCCTACGATCAGATCTCTCAGTTTACGCGAAAAGCTCATTGCCCATCCCTTCATTCTTGCGCTCCCAGTAGTTTTCGCAACGGTGCCTCATTGCTGTCCACAAATAGCTGGTAGCTCCTCACGGCTGACTGACGCGCGAAACTGTTGATCCCCGTCACTCTGGAGTGGGTTCCTTGGCAGGACCACATTCAGAGGAAAGAGGACCAGCCATGACACCAGTATGCAGTGTGTACACCCAGCTTATGCAACTTTTCCCACGCGGACGGTTCGCACAGCTCGTCAAGCAGCATCAAGCCGAGTTCGGGACCAACAGGTTTACTTGTTGGGAACAGCTCGTTGCTATACTGTTTTGCCGGGTAGCGCATTTGAACTCGCTGCGTGAAGTCTGCCTGGGGCAGGCCGGATGCGAATCGCCGATGATGCATCTGAAAATCGGCACCGCGCCGAAGAAATAGACATTGGCTTATGCCAACGCCAATCGTCCGTGGGAACCCTACGAATCCATCTTCATGCAGTTGCTGGATGAGTGCTAGGCCGAGGCGGCGACGCGCAGCCGTCGCACGTTTCGTTTCAAGAACAAGCTGATGAGCCTGCATGGCAGCATCATCGAGTTATCTGCCACGATGTTAGAATGGGCCGAGTATCGCCAGCGTAAGGGCGTGATCAAGCTGCATTTGTTGTTGGTCCACGACGGCTACCGGCCCTCGTTCGCATTAGTGACCGACGACAGATATTGCGAGCTGAAAGTGGCTCGAGGCCTGAGTCTGGAAGCGGGTGCGATCCTGGCCGTTGATCGCGGCTACAACGATTACGTGTGGTTCGAGTAGTTGACGCGCAATGGGATCTTCTTCGTCACACGCATGAAGGCCAACACAGCCTATACGACGGTCCAGGTATGCGCGGTTCCGGAAAAGGGCAACATGCTCAGCGATCAGATTGTTTCTCTGCCCGCTCCGGACAAGGGTGACGAGGCAGCGGATCTGTTCCGGCGGTCGAGTATAGTAACGCGGGCAAGCTGGATATCCTGGTATTCTTCACCAACCTTCGGCAGTTGGCATCTTCGACGGTGGCCAAGATCTATAAGGGCCGCTGGGTTGTGGAACTTCTTGTCAAGGCGTTGAAGCATACTGCACAAAGTGCAATCGTTCTTGAGAACCAGCGCCAACGCTTCCACTTGAGCAAGCAGCTCAACACTTACCCAATTGCAACTTGGACAACAGGATGCCGGAAGCGTGGAAGGCCCTCCAGTGCGAGTTATCGAAAACACTTGATGATATCGCCGGGGGAGGATGCATATGTCCCATGAACTCAACCGCTCAACTCACACACAATGCTGTTTAGGGCAAGAGTGACAGCGCCTATCTTCCTCCTTCTTTGCATTAGCTGATGAGCATGGCAATCTGCCCTCGAGTACGAGATGCACACATCTCTCGCTCAGCGGGTGGTTTGCCGCGGCATCGGTCAGCGGCGCGCCTACCACGCTGCTGAACTCCACAAGCGTATACCAGTCCCTGCCATTACGCGCCAGACGGGATGCTTCGATACTGGAAACTGCTCCTACTTGCCCATCGCACAGCGCGCGACAAGCGCTCAAAGCCAGGGCTGCGAGTTCCGGATCCAGAAATGCCGAGCTCTTCATCAATCACCTCGAGATTTTCCCAGCCCATCGAGTGGGCATGGTCGACCAATGCGTATTGGCTGCCTTGGCTCTCGAGGTTATGCCGCACCTGACCAGGCGTTGATTCACGTATGTATACACAGGCCTGACGGGATATATGCTCAGCTTTGATCTTGTCTATCGCCCACCAGCTTGCCGATCCCCTAACCAGCGCCTGCATCATTTGCATCAAGGTCTGCCGAAGCGGGGCCGTCACCTCGTGCGGAACGCGTACGTCGAGTGCCGGGAGAGGCCCCTCGAAGTGTCGCCACTGTTGTCTCCCTGACCATTTGCGTCCTGATCCTTCTCGCGCATGTTTTGCACAGCGGAGGAAGAGATATACACTACCGCACTGCATAATCCCAGAAGAACTCTGCCCGGCAAGCATGCTGTTGATACGAGCTTTACGTTGCCGTTTCATTATCCGTCATCCACTCCGGCGCGGCAAGAGGGCGGCCATTAGTTCGGCGCACTACGTAGAATGTATCGCTGCAACGATCGTACCGGCGAATGTGATCCGAAATTCGTACCAAGCTTTATGAGATTCCTACCGGCCATACTGGTCAGGAGGACGAAGATGAAGGGCAGGCGTCACGCCCCCAGCAGATACTGGATAAGTTGCATGAGCTGGAGGTGGAAAATAGCCAAGGCACAAAGCAAGCGGCGGGCTGTGGCCTTTGTTCGCGAGGAGCATCGCCCTGTTGCGTAAGGCCTTTTTAACAGTCCCGCAAGATCAAGACCCTCGTCGGCACCTCGGCGAGCGCTGAAGACGCAGATGTGGTTGGCTCTGATCGCCATGTTACTGGTCAAGATCCGGTACATGAAGTCAACCTTCGGGTGGCACTTGTCCAACTTCATGGTTCCGCTTCGCCAGCAACTGTTCGTCTTTCGCGATTTGTGGAAGTGGATCAACCATCCTTTCCAGGCGCGGAAACGCCACCCACATCACAACCGGAACTGGCCTTCAGCTTGACTTGAACAGCAGAACTTCTCGACAGGGGCACAGCACACAACTGCACGAGCATATCAGAATCCATCTTAGACAGCAGCTAACTCTATGCATAACTCGGAGCCGCCCAACCCGTTTTGCCAAAGCGCAGGATCGCTTACCTATGCGCTGTCAGATTGACATCCGCCCAAGGCTCTTGCTGCTGTCTAGGACAGCAGTGTCAGTCCATGCTTTGGAGCGAAGGACCGTTTGTTGAGCCTCCTGTGCGTTTGTACCGACCCACTCTCCAACGATGGAGCTACCCCAACGGTACGATAAGGTAATGACAATGAGCTTTAAATCGGAAAGAAAAGTAGCTTGCGCCATGTACGCACTGTCTATTGCGTGCTTGGCGGGAAGAATGACGGTGTGATAGTGGGACTCCAAGAGGTCATTAGGCACGCGTGCAAGTGCCAACTCCTCGCGAGCGAACACGAGGGTAGCAGCGCCCGTTATGCCCGGACGGTAAGCGAGTTCGGCGACCTGATGTTGCGGAAGCTTGGGACGCGCGCCAACGAGGCTCATATCCCCAACAAGAACATTCAGAAGCTGAGGGAGCTCATCTAGCTTCCATCTGCGCAAGAATGCGCCTACTGGAGTGAAGCGCTGATTTTCCGCTGTAGTGACAGCGGAACGCGATTCCCGCTGAAGGTGCGTCAATGTTCTGAACTTAAGAATGGTGAAAGGCCGACCATGGCGCCCCATGCGCCTCTGCAGAAACAACACCGGACCGCGAGAGGTTAAGCGTACGGCCAATGCAATCATGAGAAACACCGGCATCATTACCGGCAGAGCAAAGAGGACGCACATACAATCAAAAAGATGCTTCGCGCGAGAATTCGACCAGGCGCTCTCTTGTTCATGAACAGGGTCCTGCAGGAATCGATCATTTGAATTTTCGGTCAATGAATTCTCCGAGGGATTGCGCTTGAGGCGTTGAATAGCGGAAAATGCCTCGTCTCTATGTGAGAAGTTTGTGCCTAGCATGAAACATACCAAGCGCTGTTCGTCGAGGCACACGGTCGAGAAGGGATAGTCTTTCCTCACTCCGGGCATGTCACATCGTATTCATCAATGAGTAAACATGCCTTGTTTCAGGTATACCCCACTCGCGCGCCCGGGCCGGAGGGCCATGAACTGCTCCATCCGATCGGCTGCTGATGGGTTCAAATTCCTCTTCACCGACTTCTGCTGCTCTGCTTTGAATGATGGAATCTCACTGTTGTCTGATTGACGGCTAACTTACCCCCTGCGACCTTCTGATCAGCGGAGGTTTGCAGGCGTTTAGACGTGGTGTCGATTTGAAATTGCCGCGATGCTGATTCCAGAGATGATCTCTGGAGGCGGCGGTGAGCGCTGGCAAGTTGCTGTTTGCGCAGTTGATCGATTTCCTTCCCTGGTCTTCGTTTGCCCGCAGCGTAGCCCGTGATGACGGCGTCCGCCAAGTGCGCAGCCTGAGTTGCGCCCAACAGTTCCTCCGCCGCGGCCTTTGCTCAGTTGATCTATCGCGAGAGTTTGCGCGACATCGACACCTGTCTATGCGCACAGCATAGCGAGCTCTATCGCATGGGCTTTCTCTCGCCCGTAAGGCGTTCCACCTTGGCCGAAGCCAACGAAAGCCGCGATAGGCGCAACGGCTGATGCTCCAGGCCCGTAAACTCTACGCCAACCAAGGCCTTGGCTTGGACCTCGACGCAGCCGCCTACGCCCTGCATCCGACCACCATCGATCTTTGCCTGAGTTTGTTTCCATGGGCGCATTTTCGTGCCACCAAGTCCGCTGTCAAGATGCACACACCGCTTGAGCTGCGCGGCAACATCCCTGCGTTTATCCGCATCACATGCGCTGATGTGCATGATGTCAACATCCTCGACCAGATCGTTCCCCGACCCGGTGCCTACTACGTCATGGATCGCGACTATCTCGACTACTTCCGACTCTATCGCGTCCACTTACCCGGAGTTTTCTTCGTCACCCGCGCCACGATCAACCTAGAATCCTGCCGCATCGACAACCGGACCGGCATCCTCGCCGATCAGTTCATCGCACCCAACGGATTATGACGGCCGCAAGGACTGTCCAAGCCGGTTGCGCCGCATCCACATTCGCGACCCCGACGCGGACAAGCACCTTATCTTCCTCACCAACCAATTCACCCTGCCCGCCACCACCATCTGTGTTCCTCACAAATACCGCTGGCGGATCGAAACTGTTCTTCAAGTGGATCTAGGAACTTGTTGAAAAACACTTACGAGTCCCGAAATGCGGCAAATATTGGGGGACCAAAACCATCACCGAAATGCCATCTGCCGCTCTACGGGCTTTGTAGCGCGATTCGATTTTGTCTCTGGTGCGCTGTTCGGCATTTTTCAACATGTTCCTAGCAGCACCTGCGCATCAAGGCTTTTTGCGAGACCATCGAAAATGCGGTTAAGACACAAATTTGGAACGCCGTCTCGGTCTGCCTGCTGGTTGACATCGTCAACACACGCCTCGATCGCCCCGCCTCGATCTACACTTTACTGCAAGTCGTATCAGTTACCTTGTTCGAGAAAACGGCCACTTCACGGGCACTTCAGCAGAAGGGCAACACAAATCCCCAGCTAACTGAATCCAATCAGTTGATTCTGATCAACTTTTAACCGAACAGCAGTGTGATGAGAACTAAGCGGAGATGGAACCCCGGTATCATGTAAATGGGTTGACCTCGCTCGGTAGGTGATCGTAGGTAAAGCTTCGCCCTCCTCACTTAGATGAGCGTTCTTTCTATTCCCTAAAGCCAAGGGAACATAGCTGAATACGTTCTTGGCAACCTGTGTATGCAAGTGCCCTCACCCACCGAGCTGTTGCACACAACAACTTCGCCCACATTAGCACCGTTCACTCGCTCAATTGTGAGCAATTCGAGACAAGTTTCGAGTGAGTCTTATGGATTGAGTCTATGAATAAAGGTCGGGGGTGGTCAGGCAGCATCATGCGACTGCAAGCCGGCATGCCAGGTGCTGGAGGCTTGTTCCAGCGTGGCGAGCCGCCTTATAAATCTGTGAGGAACATCGTAGGGCGGGCAAGCTGCACAAAGCCGAGGAAGTTCTCGATGTGGTGCTTCCATCGTATGACCAATCGACGGTAGCTCTGCATCTTCCAAAAGCCGACACTCGGCGGGTGAAGCGCTTTCGACAGATACTGCGAGACGAAGACCGTCACCAGAGGCGATAGCGACGATTCACGTCCCCTTGCCACGGTTGGTAGGGCCGACGGCAATGCCCTCTTTTTGCGCTCGCGAAGGTCGCATCCACGAACGCTTCCGCTAGGTCTTTGACAATATAAATAAGTACCATTATTGATACTTGGCGCGGGACGCTAACGGGCGCACATTGTCCGGCATGAAGACCTCCCATCGCACGCGTTTGAAATTGGGCGAGAGGGAGCGGCATCAGATTTCTTCGATGCTGACGAAAGGGCGGGAATCGGCGCGGGTGTTGCGGCGGGCCATGATTCTCCGCCAACTTGACGAAGGGCAAACCGGCGCGCAGGTCGCCAGAAACGTGGGCGTGGCGCGCAAAACAGTACGAACGATTGCCCGTCGTTTCGAGGAAGAAGGGCTGGAGTCGGCTCTCCATGAAAAGCCGCGCCCAGGCAAGGCTCCCGCACTGGACACAGGACAGAATCAAAGAGTGATTGCCATGGTGTGCTCGCCGCCCGAAGGCCAGGCGCGATGGAGCGTGCGTCTGATCGCCACAGAAGCGGTCAAGCGAAAGTTGGTGTCGGCGGTGAGTCGGGAGACGATTCGTCTTCTTCTTCAGAACCACGATCTGAAGCCGTGGCGGGAAAAAAATGTGGTGCGTGGCAGAACTGAATGAAGCCTATATCGCCCGCATGGAAGATGTGCTCAAAGTATACGAAATGCCGCTTTCAGAGCGGACTCCGGTGGTTTGTGTGGATGAGAAGCCGGTGGTGCTGCATGCCGATGTGCGTCCGGCGCGGCCCATACGTCCGGGGCACATTATGCGGCGCGATTGCGAATATGAACGGCGCGGCACGGCCAACGTCTTCTGCGGCGTTGAACCCAAGGCAGGGCGACATTTCACCAAGCCGACATCCAACCGCTGTTCTGCCGAGTTCGCCGACTATCTGGTGGAGATCGTGGCCCGCTATCCAGAAGCCGACACAATCCATCTGGTGATGGACAATCTGAGTACTCATAAACGCAAGGCGCTGGTGGACCGATTCGGGGAGAAGATCGGCGGTCTGCTATGGCAGCGTTTCACCGTACATTACACTCCCAAGCACGGCAGTTGGCTGAACCAGGCGGAGATCGAGATCAGCTTGTTCTCTCGTCAGTGCATGGGCCAACGCCGCATACCCACTCTGAGCGATCTGCGGCGAGAAGCAAAAGCCTGGAACAGAAAAATGAACCGCCACCGAGTCATCATCGACTGGCAGTTCACGCGCAGTAAAGCGCGTATGAAATTCGGCTACAACAGGAACAACTTTAAGTTGTCAGAGACCTAGATGGAGTTTGCCTCGCTCACGCAGATGATTGGCCAGCAAATGCAGTGCTTCACCGAACTTGCCTTGGCCACCCCACAGCTCAAAACGCCGAGGGCAGGTACGGAGGATACTTATCCGGCATCTCGGACCACTGCGCGCCGCGTCGAGAATCCACAGCACGCCATTCACCACCGCCCGCGTCTCGTGCCAGGGGCGGGCCGGTTTGCTCCAGCCAGCCAAACAACAGGGCGGCATGCTGCCCATCAACATCGTCGTCCCGATGAAGCCACGATTCAATATCCTTTTCACCCATTGTGCACGCACGTTGAACTCACTTTCCATGTGCTTCTGCAGCACACTGTATCGCAGAGAATCGAACTTCTCTGCAGGCAGCTTCGCTACCCTTGTCTTGGTTTCGTTGACCGTCAACTTCAGCTTGGTCACCATGACCTGCATCGTGGCCAGAGCTTCTTCCGCCCGCCCTCGACGACCCGGCGAGCCACCGACTTGAGAAGCTCGGCATGCGGAAGAAAACCGAAGTTGGCTTGAATGTCTAGTTTCAGAACCCAGCTCGTCGAGCGTGCACAGATCACCCGGCCGACTTCGTCCAACGCTTGGTGTTGACTGCGCCCGGGCCGAAACCCGTAGAAGCAGTCAAAGAAATTCTACTCGTAGATGGCGTTTGAAAGGTCAACGGCCACTGACTGCACGAGTTTATCCAGAACCGGGATCGAGATGGGCCTCTGTCTCCCGTTTTCTTTCGGTATGTACGCGCGCCGGAGTGGCTGTGCCTGATATTTGCCTTCCACAAGCCGCCCCATGCGGGGGCCCTACGGTTCCCCACCTTCACCGGTACTATGGGTTCATACGATCACTCGGTATCCATCCGTGCCGCCTACGGTTCCTCGCGGCTGCGCGTACCCTCGACCTTGCAGAGGATGTCCTCTCGGTAAGAGAGAGATGAAGAGTTGTCCGTGTGTTTTCGGCAGAGGTGCGTAAGTCAGAAGCAGTTGCCTTGGGCGACCCAGTAATGCCAGTCTTCGATGGACTGAGTGGTTGATTCATCCACGCCGATTGCCTTTAACTGAGAGAGTGGCACGGCGATATTTCGATTGTTCCAGTGGATCATCACGAGCATGTCAGTCGAGCAGCTATCTTCAGGCGCCATCTTTCTGATCTCGACAGCGTCACCCTTTCGCAGCGGCGAGGTTGGTACAGAAGCGATGCATTGCGCATGGAACGGGAACTGGATCTTTTCTTCGAGATAGTAGTACCACCCCATGGCCTGTTCTTCCGGCCCATAGGCATCCACGATGATTTCCTCGGAAATGCGATTTTCCCGGTCGTCATTTCGTCGCGTCTTGGCCATTTTCCTATACCTGAAGAAGCTCTCGGGCACGAGAGAACCGGAGCAGTTCCTCCGCGCCCATTATGGGGTTTTCCAGCCAGTCTTCCTCCTCTTCAAGGTCTTCGTCGGGTCCTGGTTCAAGGTCAACATCTTGAGGAGCCAGATATCTTGTTCGTTCCAGGTGGTCAAGATAGTCGCGGATCTCCTGGGCTGTAAACAGCCGTCGGATTTCATCGATGAAGGCAGGCACCTCGGCAGCGAACAGTGGATCGCGCTCGGCCGCGTGCAGGAAAGAGAAGAGTTTCTCGCCGATCAGATAGTTCAGCGCGTCCTCCCGGCCGAACCTCTCGCGGATACCCTCGGTTGCCGCGCATTGGTCGATCCAGATTTTGTGGAACTCGATTGGGGAGCTGTTCATGGTTGGTTTCTCCGGTCCAGTATACGGCGCACGGAAGTGCGGCCGATGTTGAGGCGGCGGGCGATCTCGGATTTGCTGAGGCCGGAACCGTGTAACTTGCGGATCTCGTCGGTATGCATGGCTGCGGTTGCAGGCCGGCCAAGCCGCTTGCCGTTCTGCCGGGCATGAGCAAGTCCGGCCCGTAGACGTTCACCGAGGATTTCGCGCTCGAACTCAGCGAAAACGGACAGCAGTGCGGCCATCGCGCGCCCCGTCGGTGTGGTCAGGTCCAGCGCCTCGGTCAGCGACACGAAGCCAACACCAAGATGCTCAAGCTCTTGTAGTGTGGCGAGGAGATCGGTTACCGATCTTCCCCAGCGATCCAGACGCCATACCAGCACAGTGTCGATCTCTCGCCGTCGCGCTGCTTCTAGCAGTTTCTCGCGCAACTGGCGCTGGGACGCGCCGGAACCGACCTCCTTCACCTGAAGGGCGACCGTCCAGCCGCGGCGGGCGGCATACTCGCGCATGGCGCGACTCTGCATGGGCAGCGTCTGCTGATCTTGGGTGGAGACTCGGGCATAGAGGCCAGCACGGATCGTTTTGGCTTCCTTTTTCACATGGCCAAAAACGTTCCCGGATTTGCTCGGGCTGCAGCCGTAAAGTATCCTTCACTTGGCAGCTCCATTCACCCCTCACGCTGCGGCCACTTCCACGGGCGGATTCTTGGATTCTTGTCCACGGACCACCGCAATTTCATCGGTCGAGAACACCCGATCGATGTCCAGAATCATGATGAATTGGTCGTCGCGCTTCCCCATGCCCTTGATGAAATCGGTTCGAATCTGGGTTCCTATGCGGGGTGCCGGTTGAATCTGATCCGGCTCCAGGTCAATTACCTCCTCGACCGAATCGGCAAGCACGCCGATGACGGTCGATTCATTGCTCAGCAGCACCTCGACAACAACGATGCAGGTGTTGCGCGTGCTCACGGTCTTCGACATTTCGAAACATAGTCGCAAATCGACCACCGGGACAACGCTGCCCCTCAGATTGATTACTCCTGCCATGAACTCCGGTGTCTTGGGAATCTCGGTGATGGTCGTCAGATCCAACAC
>Ga0224527_1000879_pt1 | contig 17282 bp, 17 predicted proteins | sample CBST0metaG_FD_179882 | JGI IMG/M metagenome (GOLD analysis project Ga0224527, IMG submission 179882) | Peat soil microbial communities from Stordalen Mire, Sweden - C.B.S.T0 | ecosystem: Environmental > Terrestrial > Soil > Wetlands > Peat | place: Sweden: Norrbotten County, Stordalen Mire... | reverse complement strand
CCTGGAAGGCCCATGGAAGATACCTGGAGCGCGAGAGCGCAGCCGGCAAGCCCGACGGCCTTGAACATGAACGGCTCGATTCTAGAGGCGAGCAGCCCCTCCACTCCATCACGGATCAATGGCAACGGGACGGAGATACGCACTGCCTGCACAAGCAACGTTGGAGTCTGACGCCGACAGATATCGACACGAACTCCGCAGACAGGGTGTCGATCCCGCTCTTGGTCAGAAACTATTTAATGAATTGCTCGGCCCAGTGTCTGAGTTGCGCGAAAAATCGCATTTGATCCTGATCCCAGATGGCTCGCTGCACCTGCTGCCATTCTCGGCCCTGGTCAATAACGGCAAGTACCTCCTGCAAACGCACGAAGTAAGCGTCACGCCGTCCTCGACTGTTCTTCACATCCTGAAGGGGCGAGCCAGCAGTGAGCATGAAGACCAATCGTTGCCGTATGTGGGAGTAGCCGCGTGGACCCAAACCGCCGATTCCCGCAACTTCATCACGCGGACAATATCAGGGCCTGAACGAAGCGAGCTTACGCCGCTCCCTGACAGCAAGAGAGAAGTCCAGTCGATTGCTACCACGCTACCCAAACCCAGCACTATTCTCCTGGGAGATGACGCGACGAAGACTCACTTCCAGAGTCTGCCGCTCGCACGATTCAACGTTCTTCACCTCGCCTTGCACGGCTACACGGATATCGATTACCCAGATCGTTCGGCACTCGTATTCGCTCCCAATCCCAGCAAGAGTGACGACGGCCTGCTTCAAGTGCGAGACATTCGCAAGATGCACCTCAACGCAAGACTTGTGACCCTCTCTGCCTGCAATACCGGCGTTGGTCCGGTGGGCGAAGCTGGCGTTGCAAACCTCGTGAACGCCTTCATCGAGGCCGGCGCCGACAGCGTGGTCTCGACCCTGTGGGAGCTTGAAGACCACTCAACCTCGCGAATGATGACCGACTTCTATCGCCACGTCGCACAGCACGAACCGGAAGCCGAAGCACTAAGAGACGCGCAGCTTGAACTCATAAAGGACAAGGCACCGCCTTACTACTGGGCGAGCTTCCAACTGGTCGGCAATCCCGACACCACTTTGTAATTCATCCCTCTGGAGAGGATTCTTATGGCACTCACCCGTTCTGATCGGCAAAACCTACTGAGCAAGATTTCAACGTTGGTGGCTGAGAAGTATTACGATCCGGCATTTGGCGGCAAAGACTGGAAACAGATCGTCGCGAAGCACACCGACTCGATTCTCGGAGCAGAAACGGTGGACGGCTTCGAAGCGGCGGTGACAAGCATGCTGCACGAGGTTCATTCCAGCGGCTTGGGCTTGCTCGGCCCAACAACCAAAATCACTCCGCGCAACGCGATCAATGCCAGCTTTCGCAAGGTCGAGACGAACGCCGACGGAACTCGATGGGTCTTTCAGGATGTGCTGCCCGGAGGTGTGGCAGCTCGTGCCGGCGTACAGCCTGGAGATTCCCTGATCTCAGCAAAGGGGCAAAACATTTCCCCGGATGAACCGCCTGTGTTTCCGATGGATGAACGAATCCCCATCGTCATCTCCAGGAACGGAAACAGGGCTGAAAAGCGCCTTGACCTGGCGACACCGGAGCCCAAGTACAAAGACAATCCCTATTCAGAGCCAGACAGCGTAACCGCCGCAATGGCGGCCGAGTCGCTGGGAGCTGTGAAGGTAAGCTTGTTTCCCGGCAAGATTGGGATCGACTTTGCAAAGGACGTCGATGCCGTCTTTCACGAGAAGATCCCCAACGTCGAGCGATTGGTGATCGATCTGCGGGGGAACCCCGGTGGAGGAATCGGCGGGCTCCATCTGATGAGCTATCTCACTCCTTCAAAAGTTCCGATTGGCTACAGTCTGGATCGCCCGACTGCGGAACGCGGCTATGACAAGGCCAGTCTTCCCAAGTTTGATCGCATTCCGAAGTCAAAACTGGAAATTCCATTCCTGGCTCTCAAGTTTCTCGGAAAGAAATCAGTTGTGCTTGAAACCTCGGGCTTGGGAAGGCAGAGCTTTCACGGCCGAGTCGTGATTCTTGTGAATGAACACACCACGGGCGCGGCGGAGATGCTCGCGCAGTTTGCCCAGGAGAATGGACTCGGGACTATTGTAGGGAACAAGACTCCCGGCAGACTTCTCTCCCGCTCCGGTTTCAAAATTGGAAACGACTATCGACTCGTCATCCCAATCGGCGCCTATGTGAGTTGGAACGGGAATCGCATCGAAGGCAAGGGAATCACTCCGGATGTTCCGGTGGACTGGTCCTACGGTGAAGCGTTACTTGGGCGTGACAACCAACTGGGTAAAGCAGTCCAGGTCGCTCAAGAGTTAGTTTAGCTCCCTATAATTGCCATTCTTTGGCGGCCGAAGATCCGCATAGGCGGTCACTCGCTCGCGTCAGCGAATTAATCCTCCAAAAACTCAGAATCGTGGTGTGCTATGGCGTCCTCAATCGAGTCGAATGAGCCGGACCGCGTGAATGGTGACTCTTCGATCATGAGTTCAAGGAACTGCTTTTCCAACTGGACCAGCCGTTCCATTTGAATTGGTAACTCGAAGAAGTCCGCGCTCTGAACGCTGAACGTTCTTGAGGTGACATCCTCGAAGCACCTGTAACGCACTAACTGAGCTGAGCCTTTCTTCTTCCATACATCGAATGACTTGATCATTGGCTTTCAACCTTTCATCCCAAGTTCGTAATGAGCGTGGTCGATTCCCCCACCACTGAACTTGCCAATGAAGAATGCGGTTTCGTGCTCTGGCTTGCTTGGTCGAAATTGGCCCTTCGAGATCGCGTAGTCATACATCCCCATGTCCACCGGGTATTCCGTGAGCGTGCCCGTTACGCCCCATTTGCTTATCCACAGCTCAGCGGATTCCTTGCTCTTGAAGACCCCGCTTGGGAATGGCGACTGATTACCGTTAAAAATCCACACTGATTCCATCGATGGCTGCGACTCCGGAAGGAAGATGACAACAGAGAAAAGTATAGATCGTGGCGAAAGTTATCGATTTTGGCGCATTCCGAGTGGATCGTGAACAATGCAGAAATTTGGCCTGACCGCCGTCGATCCTGGCCGGCCCAGCCCGTTGAAACTTCACTCTGGGCGGTCATACAGCCGGAATGCCAAACCGACCTATTCGTCGGCCTCTTCCGATTCGCTCTCAAACCGTTCCCAAGGTTTTCCCGGTGCCGTTCGCTCTGCATACCAACCCTTAGGGAGATTGGCGAGTTCCGCCAGAGTCGGGTCTTTTTCAACCATGTGGTGTAGGCAGGCTAGTTCCGGCCCCCCGCTTTCAACTCCTGTTTCGCCGAGAATCTGCCAAGCGCCATCAGAGAGATCGTGAGTCACATAGGTGATCCACTCTTTGCCTTCCTGAACCGGCTTCGAGATGAATACCTTTGTGTGCGGCCTTTCGGAGAACTTCCAATCGGGGAAACGCTCTTCGTCCTTTCGAATCGAATCCCAGAACTGCTGGTCAACGGGTGTACACGGTGTACCTGGCTGCAACAGGGGTTGACTGAAGCGATTCTCAAAGCCTTTTTCCCATTGGAATCGGTTCTGAAGGTCGGGGTAGATCACTTGCAAGACCGGATAATGAGCACCGCCGTTGTACCAGTTAGCGAAGTTCATCAATCGCTCCGCCCACTTTGGAGCGACGATCCGTAACTCGCAATCGACGTTCGCAACCAAGCCCTTCTGCCGTTCCTTGGTCACATCGGCACCTGCGCGCAACCGGCGTGCGACCTCATTCAGGCAGGACTTCGCGGTTTCAAACGGCAGACCAACGGTGATCAGTTCAGGCTGACAGCAAGTGTCGTAGATTCCGAGCGAATAGGTCCACCCAAAATCATCTTTACAGTTCGTACTAACTGAGATGAGTGCGCACCCGTGCTCTTCGATCTGGCCAATAGCCCACGAATCGGTCTTGCTCAACTCCGTTGAGCGCAGGAATGTCGTGCGTTGGGTAGCGAACTTTGCGCTCGAATCCGTCAACAGAGACTCCTCACTAAGCTCCAAAAATATCATCGCGACCATCTCTCTTCAAACATGAGACCTCGTCGTCTTCAGAATTCTGGTTGGATGGTCGGCTATGGAGAAGTTTCGCGTGAGCCAGATCACCCAGGCCAGACCCGACCGCGAAACTTCTCCTAGGGGGTGACTCGGGCACGAGATCGATCTCAGCGCGAAATCCGCTTCTTCTGAGAGAATGACAGGATGCCGGAGCAGACCTTCAAGCCGGGTGATCGAACGTACTTTGGAAGTGATTCTCTTACCCATCCGCACAGCGCATCGTTCGAGGACGACGGAGAGACCGGATACTTCTATGCGCTGGACTTGACGCGGTCTGACAACATGATCGTAGATGCCGCTCAAATCTACAATGTTGCGAACGTTTCGGACCGTGAGCGTGAGTCGTCTATCTCAATTCTCTGGTCGGCTGATGGGATGAAATGTGCGCTATTGATCAACGGCTACGCTCACGCGGCATTTGATTTTAGTGCGAAGCGTGGCTTCTGCCGCACCAACTTCCCAAACCTTCCGAACACTCCATCGGGCTGCTGGGACAGCTCTGATCACCACTGGTCAGACGAAGCGATTGGGTGGTTGAAGAAGTGAAAGAGGGTGACGCCTACTTCTTCTCCCCGATTTCTTCCAGAACTGAGATGAATGAATTCTTTCTCACCCATCGACAGCCGAACGGAGGATCATCTCCGCCGTTAGGAAACACCGGAAGGGATTTCGGCAGCTTGATGTAATCAGTACAGACCCTCACTCCGTAGTCGCACCCCTTGGATGAGCCGCCAAATACGCATTCATATGAGGTCCGCATCGATGTATACCCTTCATCAAATACTTCCGAATAATGTACCGTTCCATATCCGCCTTCAGCCTTTTCCCTTGGCTCGATAGCTTTCGGGCTGTCACGCAAGAATAGGATGTACTCTGTTCCGAGTTCAGTCCCGATGTATGGCCCGAAATATACAATTTCTCCAGCGGACAGACCCTTGAAGCCCTCAACAACTTGGGCCTTATAAATGGCAACGTCATAGGCTTCTGTAGTTCCCGATATGACCTTAACGAGCGCGACCCTGTCAGCGTGCCTGAAGAGGTCGGCAAGTTGATAAAGTCCTGGCTCACGCAGTTGAGAACCTTCTGGTTTGCGTATCGTGGCTTGCGGCGACTGAGTAGCTCCGATCTTCGAGGCTGCGATGAAGGCAATGATCAGGAACCACTGCGGATATTTCATTCAACTTTCTCCGGAACCAAGAATAGCAGCCAGTTCCTTGGCGAAACGGGCAAATCGCAACCTTGGTTGGCGGTTCCGGTAGTGTCATGGCCATTTCGGAAGTTTCGCGTGATTCAGAGCACGGGGGTACCCGCCCCGGCCAACCGGAGCCAGCTGCCGTCTGGAATCTTAGAAAAGTCTGTGGGGACGTTCACCGCCCCTGCACGTTAAGGGGATAGTAGTAAGTACCGTTGTCACTCTCTCGCACGGTGGCCAGGAAATATGATCCAGTCGGCGCCCCTCGCAGGTCGAGCGGAACGTCCAGAAACAATCGAGGGCCATCGGCGACTGTCCTACCGCTTCCGCGAGCAGCAATCGCCGTTCCCGCCTTGTCCTTTGAAACCGCAACGACATAGTTTCCGGGGTCACTAAACCGCGGCAGGATCAACCGTAGATGCACAAGCGCCGAAGGCAGCGAAACCGCCTCCAGCGGGCTCGGTTCGCTTCCGCCACGTGGAGTCCCATGGTTGTAGAGGTCAATTGTCTGGTCCACGGCGGCCAGTTGGCCGGCTTGCTTTTGCGTCCCGCTTCCTGCGGTTTGCGGTGCCGGCTTCCTTAGAAGCGCTCTTGATCCATAAATCCCGAGAGCGATGACGAGACAGGCCGCGAGTCCCCACGCAAGAATCCTCAATCGCGATGCCCGCGCGGCATCAGCTTCGGCTTTGAAGCTGCGAAACTCAGCGAAACATGGCGAACAGGAGGCGAGATGCAGGCGCGCCGGGTGATCCGCGGGCAGACGATTCTCCGCGATGTCCTTTAACGTCTTTTCGTCAGGACAGCCTTCCCGTCTGGGGTTCGGATTAGCTTCGAGAAAGAATTTGCGAATCGATTTCACTCTGGACTCTGATCACCAAATTTTAAGGCTAAATGTTCTGGATCGTGGCATTTCTTGTCGTCTTCATTGCTTTCACTGCCGATCCCGGACAGCATTGCCGCCATCCTTTCCCGTGCACGCTGGATGGCTTTTGCGGCAGCCAGATAGCTGATGTTGAATGCCTTGGCGATTTCTTTGGGCCCGAGGTCCTGTTCGAGCAGAACGAGGATCTGCCGGTCACGTTCACTCAGTCGGGTCTTAATCTGCGAAAACAGGACGTTCAAGTCCGCGGCAGACGTGGATTTTGGTTTCTCTCCTGTCAGATGTTCGACTTCCGCGGGGTCCATCAGTATTTCGATTGCTGGATGCGCGCGATACCACTCCTGCAATTTGCCGGTCAGTGCTGTGAAAGCATACCGCCTCGGGAATTCGATTTGCTCCAAGCGTCGGCACATTGCAAGCGCCACAGATTCAGCCATGCCCGCAAGCACCGCTCGGTCAAAATGCTGATATTCATGTAGCGCCCAGCGATAGGCGGTCTCGACGGCCAGGCGCACCTGTAGGGGAACAGGTTGGTCGTGTTCGTCAACAAGATGAAGAAGAATGGCCGCCATTAAATCGCTGAAGCCTGCACGCTCGGGAAAAAATAGTTGAAGTCGGGTGTCAAACTTCAGATCAATTCAACAGCTATGACAGTAGAGGCGCATTCAGCCTCTAACGTCGCAAGAATTCTGAACACTTTGACGCGGTTTAAGGACCGCAAGTTGGCTCACGCAACGCGTAACCACACAGGAGAACCTTCCCCAATGGCCTACCTGATCGAGCGCAAGAGTCAGACCATCTTTGTTACAGCCACGTCAATTATCGCCAAAGGAAAGCCACGAGAGATGATCGTGGAAAGCCGCCCAGAATACGCAGTGGTACAACTCGCCGGCGTGGAAGAAAAATTCCCTGTGCCATGGGAAGAGGTCTACCAGGCTGCGATGCGGAGACACGAGTCAAATCTTCAGCTGGAGCGGGAGGCCAGGCGCAAGGCACATCGTTCGAAACCTTCGAATGGCAAAGCAAGATGAACATTGCTACCTCATTCCTCTTGCTGATCAGAGCGCGTTATGGCACCCTTGTATTGAAATGCACATTGCTGTAACGGAAACGTTGCGATCGAAACATTCTCACAATATGGGAGAGATTTCATGGCGGCCGAGAGACTCAGAAGTGTGGCAGTGAGCCTTGAACCGTACGTAGATTCAATAGTGGCAGGAGAGTTTCTAGGACTACACCCTGTTACCGTGATGCGCCTCGCCCGCGAAGGCCATCTTCCCGGCCATCCGGTCCGCAACGCAAAGAGGCGCCAGTGGCGATTTCTTCTGTCCGAGCTTAGCAAATGGCTTGCGCGGCAGTCGTGCGAGAGGTAGGCTACCCGCCCACCTTCCGCTTGATTGAGTGCTGCAGCCGTTCGGTTGATCATCATCGTTTTGATCCAGAGCGACTTCCCCGAGGCCCGTCTCCGAGGGGGCTCTTTCTCTGTCGTAGCTGTTCAGGGTACAGTGTGTCTATCGATGCGTTCTGCGCCCTCAGCGAAAGGAGGCTGTATTGAGGAAGGCGCGGAAACAAAATGGTTCCTTATATTTGGACGTCAACGGGAGCAAGGTTCCTGTGTGGATGTTCAGTTGGTTTCACATCATGCCCACCGGTCGCCGCGTTCGCCGCAAGAGGCAGGTAGGCACCCTTGACCAGTTCAAAACGGAATCTGCCGCGGAACGAGCGGTGCGAAGCTGGCGACTGGCCATCAACTCGAATGAAGCGAATGCTTTTAGCGGAATCACGATGCAGGATTTGATCGACCACTTTCGAATGAAGGAGCTTGACTCTTCTGTCGAGCAGGGTCGAGCGTGGTCCACGCGAAACCGCTACGAAACCTACCTCACGAAGTGGATCGAGCCGAGGTGGGGCAAACATGAACTTGCTGGAATCAGGACTCCGATGGTGGAGGAATGGTTGGAGCAACTTCAACCCTTAAAAAGGGTCCCGCCAGCGGCAAGTCCAGAACAAGGGCAGGCCAAGAACAAGAAGCCTCTGGCTCCCGGGACGAAGGCCAAAATCCGCAACATCATGGGTGTGCTCTTCAATCACGCGATGCGATGGGAGTTCACTGATCGAAACCCGATCAAGGGCCTCACCCGAGGAGCCGGCGTTCGCCAAAGCTCCAAGAGGGTCTCCGTTCCCGACATTTTGGACATTTCTGAAATGCAGGGCATCCTTGCGGAGCTTCTGCCTCGGGACCGAACCCTGGTGCTGCTGAGCATGGTGACGGGGCTTCGTCGCGGCGAACTCACTGGGCTGAAGTGGCAGGACATCGATTTTGAAAACTTGCAAATAGATGTCCAGAGGTCTGTCGTTGACCAGGTTGTCGGTCGGTGCAAGACCGAAGCGTCGCAGAAGCCTGTACCCATCGACGAATACACGATGGGCGACCTTCTCACTTGGTTTCGCGAAACGCCGTTTCGAAAGCCGGAGGATTGGGTCTTTGCGACAAACAGCAGTCGGGCCGGAAAGAAACGTGGGAAGCAACCGCTCTGGCTGTCCACGGTCATGCGGTACCACATCGAACCGGTTGTGAGACGCCTCGGTATTCGAAAGCGAGTCGGCTGGCATACGTTCCGGCGCACCTATGCGACCCTTCTCAAGGCGAATGGGGAAGACGTCAAAGTTGTGCAGGAATTACTACGTCACGGGTCAAGTCGGGTCACTTTGGACATCTACGCTCAGGCGCAGATGCCGGCGAAACGAGCCGCGCAGCAGAAGGTCGTTGCGATGGTGCGTAAGCCTACAACCGATGTTACGGCTCAACCGGCGCTTAACTGCTCCCCAAAATGCTCCGCAGAAAAACTGGAGCAAATAGGTTAAGTTATTGATATGATTGGCGTCCCCGACGGGATTTGAACCCGTGTTATCGCCGTGAAAGAGACGCCGGCGAACGTAACTGATTGAAACTAAAGAGTACGGTTGGCCATCAAAAGGACGTTTTGGAACCCTGGGGAACGCTTATCGAACCCCTATCGAACCCACGCAAAAGTGCTTCATCCATTGTGAATTCCACTTTGTTGGAACGCCTTTTTTCGCTGACCTGCTGGCTCCTGATGCGTTTGAAGCGGGATCGTATGAGCGGAATATTGAACCAGCACGGTCGACCATTTCCAGTTACGGTTATTCGGGCCGTACACGTTCCCAGGCATGCAGATCTTGCTCAAACGTTGACCCGATTCTTCAGGCCATGATAGCGTCAAAACATGGCGTTTCCTCTGCTTTGCTGTTGTCGCTGCGTCCAGCCTTTCTTTGGGTGAGCCGCGACAGTCTGAGATATCCCCGAACCGCCGTCTCCAGAGCTCATCCGAATTACCCCCATCGTTTGCTAGTGCATCCGTCAACAAGCCGGCACTGCGCCCGGACCTGTCTGCGACGGTTCAGCTTCGGAGAGATTAAATGGAACTCGCAACTCATGAACGACTTGTGCGTGATTTGAGCGGCTCGTCGAAATTGTCCGCCGCGTTCTCGCGAACGCCTGAGGAACTCGCCAACATCGTTTCGCTGTTCGCGTCGTCCGAGGGATGGATTAACCGGGTGCGGCTTCGCTCGGAGCGGCGCTGGTATGAACGGCTATATCAAGGTTCGAACCATGACATTTGGGTGATCAGTTGGTTGCCCGGGCAATCAACGGGGTTCCATGACCACGGTGCGTCCTCGGGAGCCTTCGTCGTCGTAACCGGAACTCTTGAGGAGCATCGTCCCGGTGAGCAAACCCGCGTGATCCCTCCCGGACAGTCGCGCTCATTCGGTCCTGACTACAAGCATGACGTACGGAACGTCTCCCTCGCACCCGCCATCAGCATCCACGCATACTCTCCTCCGCTTAACGAGATGAACGAATACGATTTGGATGGGGTGCTGCTAGTTCTACGCGAACGAGAGTCCGAGACGCCCAATCAAGAGTGGCGTGTGCAGACGCAGAAACACTTAGATCGTGTTGGTGCCTTGAGCATTGAGCAGGTCCTTTCAGCTGCGCGGGGCCGACTTCGCCGTTTATCTCCGGATGAAGCCTCTGAGGCCGCGGTCAAGGCTGAGGCAATACTCGTCGATATTCGTCCTGAAAGTCAGCGTGCCATCGAGGGGAGTATTACGGGCGCGTTGATTGTCGAGCGTAACGTCCTCGAGTGGCGGTTCGACCCGGCCGCCAGCACGCGTCTGCCCGTCGCAACCGATCATGACATCCAGGTGATCGTTTTCTGTTCCGAAGGCTACACCTCAAGCCTCGCGGCTGCGGCTTTGCAGGAGCTCGGTCTCTGGCGTGCAACCGACATAGTTGGTGGGTTTCATGCATGGCGTGCGACGGGGCTACCGATTGTGCCACCAAGTCAGGCTTCTTAGCTCAGGAAGCGCTGCTTGAGCCCTATTGTCCACTTCGCTCTATGGCCTGCTCAGGAAAGTCAGTCCTATCGAGAATCGGGATCTTCAAATCAACCACAGTTGCTTTTCATGAGACGGCAGAATGAATTTGAGGCTATTTCACAAGATTCAATTTGGTCTGATATGTGCGATTCTCTCAACCGGTTGGGTCTTCGCTCAGCCACCCGGTAAAACGCTTCTGGTGGTCGCGCACCCGGACGATGAGTATTACTTCGCTGCAACGGCGTACAGAATGGCAATGCAGTTGGGGGGAAGGGTAGATGGGCTCATCATTACGAACGGAGAGGGCGGCTTTCGATATTCGACTCTGGCCGAACCTTACTATAAAAAGTCGTTGACGACTGAAGCGATAGGCCGCAAAGAGCTTCCCGCTATTCGCAAGAAGGAGGCCATTAATGCCGGAAAGGTACTCGGAATCCAGAAGCACTTCTTTCTCGGTCAAAAAGATGAACACTTTACAACTGACGAAGAAGATGGCCCGAACCACGGATGGAATTCAGCGCTTGTAAGCGCCAAGGTTGCAACCGTGCTAAAGCAAGGACACTATAGGTATGTATTTTCCGTGCTTCCTCGCTCGACGACACACGGACACCATCAGGCCGCCACGGCGCTGGCTGCTAACGCAATTCAAACTCTGCCAGAAAGCCTTCGACCGGTCTTGCTCGGATTCGACACCGACGCAGCCGATTACATTCCTTCCCCTCAGGCCGAGAAGAATCAGAGATGGACTTCATCGTATGCATATGCCTTCGATAGAACCACTGCATTCGGCTTTCAAGACGCTCTGACGTATCAAATTGTCGTCAATTGGATGATTGCCGAACATAAGTCCCAGGGACTTCTGCAGACGATGGTGAACAAAGATCCCAAAGAATACATGTGGGTAGATGTTGACAGCGCTCCTGAAGCTCAGACTGCAGCAAGCTCGCTGTTTCACCTTCTAGGAACGGATTCGGTGCGCAATGGAAAATCGCAATGACGTCCGGCTCATCACAACCGTTCCGATGGTGTCACTTCCAGCAACTCCGGGACAAGCCGTGCTTTCAGTGAAGGACTCTTTACACCAAATCGTCAAAGAGATGCGGGGCCTGAAGGCTTCTTATCGGAATGCGGTTCGTGAATTTCAAGAGCGCTACATCGTTGCGCTCCTGATCAAGCATGCTTGCCACCTCGGCAAGACTGCGGAGGATTTTGGAATGTATCGCAATACACTCACACGCATCATCCGCAAACTCAAAATTGACCCCAAGGAGATTCGAAGGCTCACGCGCGCAAGGACCATCGATCACACTTCGCTCAGAAGTCACGCCCATTTGGCTTGGCAGCATCCCGGTGAAAGCGTCAAAAGGAATAGCGAATTACATGGGTCGCGTCCTAATATCGGAGCAACTGCCGGTGCCTGAGCCGCAAGGGCTAAGAAGGGGAACTTTGGATTGAGGTTGGTCAATATGCGTTTGAAAATCGTGAATGTTGGAGAGCCATCCCTGCGAGCAGCGTCAAAACAGCTATCGAAGGAGCAAATCCTGAGCCCTTCGATTCAGAACCTGATTGAGTACATGAGGGAAACGCTGCGCGACGCTCCGGGAGTAGGCCTGGCCGCACCGCAAGTTGGGGAGTCGTTGCAACTAGCTGTGATCGAAGACAAGCTCGAATATCACAAACTGCTCACCGAGACAGAACTGAAAGAGAGGGGACGGAGCACGGTGCCGTTTCATGTCATTGTGAATCCCGTGCTTGAATTGGTCACCGAATCATCGGGGACATTTTTTGAAGGCTGCTTGAGCCTGCCAGGTTTCACAGCTCTTGTTCCGAGAGCGAAGCAGGTTCGCGTCCGTTGTCTCGATCATCAGGGGGAACCGAAGGTCATTGAAACATCTGGATGGTATGCCCGGATTCTTCAGCACGAGGTTGATCATCTGAACGCCACGCTCTATATTGACCGGATGCTGGCTCATAGCTTTTCCACTTTGGATAACTACACCCGGCATTGGAAGAATCTGCTATAAAAGGTTGCTGTAGAGAACAGTTCATCATAATAGATGTCGATTAGACCCGGAAGTCGGTAATGGACGTGCCGGCGATCCGCTGCGCGATCCAGGGGCGAACCGCCGGCGAGCTAAGAGCGGACTTCAGTATTTGATTGAGGTCCCAGCGGCGTTAGTTGTAGCGGCAACCGAAGCCAACTGGGATATGTTCTTGCCCGCGAGAAGGCTCTCAATTGTGGAGGTGAACTCCTGCTTCAGCTCCTCGTTGAATTCCCCACTGGCGGGCGCGGCGAATCCTGAGTGGATCAGTTTGACACGGCCATCGCGGCCAATGAACAGCGTGGCCGGCCAGGTGTTGAGATTGACGGCCTGCGGCACCTTTTCCCACATCTCGCTTGGTGCTCCGGCGATTAAGTATGTGTACGGAACACCGTAGTGCTGAACGAAGGATTTTTCGCGGCTCAACGTGTCCTGTTGTTCGGGCTCTTCGAAGTCGAGCGCGACAATTTCAAGTCCCTCGCCATGGTATTTTTTGTAGAGCTGGACGAGATACTGCGCTTCGTCGTGGCAGTTGGGGCACCAGGTTCCGGTCACGATTGCCAGTACCACTTTTCCCTTGAACTTGGGATCGTCATTGGAGACCAGCTTGCCGTTCACGTCGGGGAACTTGAAGGCAAAGACCTCATTCGGATCGCGCACTGTGGTGTGCTTCACAAAATCGTCGGGCTCCGGGAGACCCTTGGCACGCGCGGTCTCAGTGCGATAGGCAGTCAACTTGTTGTCTGGCGTGTAAGCGCCCTTCAACTGGAGTTGGAGCGTACCGTCGGGCTGAGGAGTCACTTCCGCGACGAGCGGACGCGATCCATCGAAGTGGCTGAGCACGAACTTACCATCGCTGTAGCGGCCGTCCAGGGCGCCTGTATCGCCATCGATGCGCAAAATCGATGCAGAAACATCGGGGCCGCTCTGCTTGACGATGAAACGCCAGGCCTTCTCGCCCTTAGCGCTGTCATACTCAATCTCCCATACCCCACCGATGTTGGGAACGCTCCCTTGAACCGCGGCGGGCTCGACATGGGGCGATGCCACGAAGGGAACCGCGGAGATATAAGTGTCGCGCTCGAAACGGCCCAACACCTTGCCTTCGAGCTTGCCATCTTTTGGTGTAGCTACGATTTTGGTTAGATAGTGCTCAAAGTTCAACGTGATGGCGCCGTCTGAGAACGAGGCATTAGTTGTGGTCTCCTTGTCGTCGCCGTTGTAAAGAATCCCGGTGAGTGCATTTCCTTCGCCGGAGATGTCAAGACGAAACGGAATGACCGTTCCGTTCAGGTTAATGGTGGCATCGTAGCGGCCGTTGATGGAACTGGCGCCAAGCGCGGTGCCCGCGCCGAGCATAAGGACCGCGAGTCCTGCGATATTGCGGGGAAGAAGTCTCATGGGAAGATTCCTTTCAGCGTTGGGTCGAGTGGTTGTATTGCGTGCGCAATTGACTCCCAATAACTGCGGTCACCTGCATGGCCAGATGGCTATGCGGAAAGCTTCACGATTCTATTCGGATGGGGCCGGGCAAACTGTGCTGGAATCCGGAGCAGTCTCTTTTCCAATCAGCGAATGCGGCAAATTTCGTTCGCGACCGGGTGCTCTCAAGCAATCGAGGACTACAGCGGTAGATGCCGGTGATTTAGGCCAGGGAGGGACAACACGAGTTCTCGGCAAGACTAAAATCTGCAGGCATTGCGCCGTTTGCTTGCCGGGGCGAACTCATACTTCAGTAGTTATCACGCGCTGTCTTCCATGTCAAGGTTTAAGCTTTGCGTTCGAGGTTCATTCCGGTCTCACGCTCAGAAACGAAACTTCGCAGCGAGTTGCATTAGTCGTGGGGCGGCAGCACCTACAATCTTGCCGAAGTTGGGATCTTCAACCTGCCCGTCTACGGAGGTCGGACCGTAAAACTGAGAGTGATTGAACGCGTTGAACGCCTCAGCCCGGAACTCGATGGTCCGGGTGTCAGTGAGCTGAAGGTCTTTCTCGATGGTCACATCGAAGTTCTCAATCCCCGGACCATAAAAATGGCGACGCTTCGCATTGCCTAGCGTCCCCAGGGTCTCTTCGGGAAAGAGCTTGGTATTGAAGGCTGGTCGGCCATTGCGTCCATTGGTATTGATCTTCAACAGTCCGGGCAGGTATTGCGGTGTGTCGAGAAGATAGTTGTTGGCTCCGTTGCCCAGCGTGCCGAGGAGCGAGTTATCAGAGTTGTCAGTTAGCGTGATGGGAAACCCGGTGGCGAATCTCGTCGTTCCCGACAGGCTCCAACGTTCCGTCAAGCGATCGGCCTTTCTGAAAACTGTGGCCAATGGAAGAGCCCAGGTATAGCTTGCGACGAAGTTGTGTTTCATGTCCCACGCGGAAATGGAGCGGCTCTGCCTCGGGTCGACCGGGTCGAGTTGTTCCCCAAGGTTTGAGCCTTGATCGATGGACTTCGCATAGGTATAGCTGAGCAGGAATTGAGAGCCGCCGTGCTGGTAACGGGCAGTGGTCTCAAGCGCGTTGTAGTTTGAGTTGGCGATGGCCTTGTCTGCCGTGTTTTCGCCGTAGTTTTCGCCTTGCCCAACGAGTGGTCCCGCGGTCTGTCCAGTGCGCGTTCCATTCACCGTTTGCCCGGCGTCGTTGGTGTATGTTGAATCTTCACCGAACGGGCCACAGCCACTGAGGGCGAGGCACAAAGCAGGGTTGCCTGGGTTTGCCGAGACAAGCGCAAGAATGCGGTGGCCCTGATTTCCAACATAGCTGACGGTGATGAGGGTGCTCTCACGGATCCGCCGCTGAATCGAGAGCATGTAGTTATTAAGATATGGCACGCGATTCCTGTAAAAGAAGAAAGGGTCGGCCGCGAGGGGAACAAAGTTGGCCCAGTTGACCGAACTATCTGGATTGGACTTGGAGACGTTATGCGATGGGAACGAAAAAGGGAAGCGTTGCCCATTATCGTGGCCGGTAGCGGCGGTGATAAATGGAGTGGCCAGCAGCGGCGGAGCAGGGCTTAGATAATTAAAGCCGAATGGCGGAACGGAGTACATAATGCCCGCAGCCAGGCCCGGGAAAGCTGTGTAGAAGAGCCCGTAGCTGGCGCGGATGCTGCTCTGTCCACTGCTCCCGAACAGTGTCCGTCTCAGCCCGCGATTGAAGCCAGGCGCATAAGCAAGCCCGATTCTTGGCGCCAGATTGTTATAGCTGGTGGGCGCAATTGTTCGCGGCACACCAGGGTCGCCTGCAACCAGCAATCCCTGTGGCGCTCCGGGAAAAAGCGTGGACTGCGCGCCAGCGACCCAGGTTTGAAGTTGATTGTATTTTTCCCACCACGGCGCGATTACATCCCAGCGCAAACCTGCGCTGATCGAAAGGCTGCTCAGAACGCGCCAACTTTCTTGCGCATAGGCGCCAAAGTACCGATTACGTAAATAGAACGGCTGGCCCGACGACTGGGTGAAGTTGCTTGGAACGCCGAGAAGAAAGTCCGCGAAAGGTGAGCCAGTCTCTGTGCCGTCGATGTTGAACGTCCCGTTGAAGGTTGCATTGGGGTGTTCGTTGACTTGATCGAAGTGAACCTGAACGCCGGTCTTCAGGGTGTGACGACCGATTACTCTTGAGAGACCGTCGCTCACATAAAACGTATTGTTGATCTGCGTTTCGTTTGTGATTGGCACGCCCATCACAAACGTGGGGAAAGTGATATTCTCCACGCCTTCAAATTGCGGCGCCTGTACCACAACACCCAATGTGCCTGCGCCTGTTGTAAAGCCCTGCGACGCGAGGCTGACGCCGAGTCCGCCTTTTGGCTGGCCAATGACGTTTGCATTGCGCAGGTAGCCCAGGTGAAGCTCGTTCACGGTGCTTGAGCCGAGAACGGTCGTTTCTCCAAGAGCCAGCAGTTGCGCCCGGCCGATGGTCAGTGCATCGAACCCCGGTACACTTGCGCCAGCTACGGAGCCTGGATACGGATTGTCAAGCCGGTAATCGTCGAGGAAGTAATAAGCGGATAACTGGCCCAACCTGCTATCGCCGTCGATTCGCGCTGAGCCCTTGTCATCGCGGACAGTCTGCGCGTCGGCTGATGTAGAGAACTGGCCCGTGCCGACGTTGGGAGAGGGAATGTATTGAAGCAGGTGCTGCGCGGGGGATGACCATGCGGTTTGTGGAACGCTCAAAGTAGGGAACACGCACTGAGCGGTTGATTCACAGTTAAACCCATACGCCGCCAATGAGGGGCTGTTGGGGTTCCCTTCTGTTGCAGTAAAGTAATAGGGCTCACCGCTTGTTACCGCATAACCCAAAGCCGGTGTGAGAACCTGCGAGGCCAGATAGGGGCCGCTCACCGTTGTTGGAACTGTAACCGATCCTCCGCTCGGATTCGTTGCGGTCGTTTCAAACAAGGATGCGTCGGAAGAGAAGTCGCCGCTCCGCTCGGCGAGAGTGGGAACCGAGATATTGCCCGTGGATACGCCCTGTGTGGTTCGCGTTCCTTGATAATCGGAAAAGAAAAAAACCTTATCATGTCTGACGGGGCCGCCGATTGTGCCGCCAAACTGATTCTGGTTGAAGGACGAACGGGCCGGATCGAAATAGCCGCGTGCATCTAAATCTGTGTTGCGAAAAAATTCGAAGGCATTTCCGTGGATCTTGTTCGATCCTTGTTTGC
>Ga0224527_1000878_pt1 | contig 17299 bp, 22 predicted proteins | sample CBST0metaG_FD_179882 | JGI IMG/M metagenome (GOLD analysis project Ga0224527, IMG submission 179882) | Peat soil microbial communities from Stordalen Mire, Sweden - C.B.S.T0 | ecosystem: Environmental > Terrestrial > Soil > Wetlands > Peat | place: Sweden: Norrbotten County, Stordalen Mire... | reverse complement strand
TCAGACCAGACGAATACCATGAATACGGAGAGCTTCCAGAAAATCCGCATCGTCTTCGGATACGGTCTCCGATTTGGCATTTTCCAGTGGAAACGGTTCGAAGATCGCCCAGTTCTCGAGTGTGTGACCATAGCGGGAGCGATAGAAGATACCGGCAAAATTCAGGCGGTAGGCTTGCCGTGATGCGAGTTGTGTGAGCCGCCGCGGTTCGGCGTTCTCCAGTGTACTCAGGTCGATGTCTTTCACTCCAAGCCGTATCGCCTCTGCCGCCAGAGATCTCCGCAGATGACTGACCCACGAGGCCGCGTAAAGATCGGCGAAGACACCATCTATCTTGGCGCTGCCCATTATCCGAACTACCAGCCATTCGCGTGGCAGAGTTCCAAGAGGAAGAAAGTCGTCGTCCCCCTCAATCTCACCCAATTCAGCGAGCAGTGATAGGTCGGGACGGAAGCGAGCAAGCGTCTCGACGAAGCACGCAAGCCGCTGGGAAGAAGCGTAGAGGACGCGATAGTAGCCATCCGGATCATCGAACCGGTTTCCGAACGTGCCGTCACTGTGAGCTAGAAACCAATCTGGCGGTTGCCAAGCATCCGGACGGCGTCCAAGGCGAAAAATCGATCCATCAGGCCGGCGGGCTTCGAGTTCCATCGGTCTATGCTCCGGCAAGGAATGCGCGTGCAGCACTCAGGATTGCGGGCGCTACAGCTTCGATATCGCTCTCTCGCAAGAGGCGCAGCGGGACGCGGTCTCCAAGCTCCGGATTCACTCCAGTCAGCCAAGCCTGTACCACACCGGGAGAATCATGCTCGACCAAGGTTCGCGCCACCTGAAAAGCGAATCGGAGACGTGCTTCGGCATCCCCGTAGATCTCGCCTCCGGCAATCCAGCGGTCCACCGCGCGTGCATCCTTTACTCCAGCGATGTAGGCGGTGAGCTTGCGCCCGACGATTTCCACCAACTTTTCGACGACCTTCGAGGCAGGAAGCCGCAAGGCTTCTCGATGTGCGAAAAGATCGGGCTTAGGAAGGGATGCAGTCGCCATGGCAGACCTCCTTATATGGTCTCTATCGGGAGTATCGCACAATCACCGACGAATTACATGGTAATCGCAATACAATATCAACTAAATTACGAATCCGACAGAATGCCACCTCAATTAGTGCTGGAACTGCTCTCCAAAGTCCTCCAGCCCGATAGCGAAATTTCCCGGTCCACCCTCCCGCAAGGCCCGTAGTAAAGCCTTCTGTTCCGCAGCCTGGACCCAGCTTTCGAGGTCGCGCCCGCTCAATGCCCGATCCTTGGTCTGGTCTGCCAGCAAAACAGCACCGTCGTTCAGCGAGAAACTTATCTTCTTTCCCGTCAACAAGTTGGTAAGAAGTCGGATGCGGGCCTGCTGGTCAGGCAGCGGGACAACCAGCTTCTCCTGAAAGCGGCTCCGGACTGCCGCATCGATGCGCTCAAGGTGATTGGTGGCAGCGGCGAGGAATACATGGCTTTCGCGAGCGTGAATGCCGTCCATCTCCTGAAGGAGTTGGCCAACGATCTCATCCGTCAACTGGTCATTTCCGCCAGCCTTCGCACGGTCCGGCGCGATAACATCCAGTTCATCCAGAAACAGGATCGCCGGTGCGCTTGACCGCGCGCGCTCAAAGAGCAGTTTCACTCGATTACCACTCTGCCCGAGGTAGTTCGCCTTCACATCGGCTGTGGTGGCCGCAAGAAAGGTGAGTCCACTCTCGTTGGCGAGCGTCCGGGCAACTTGCGTTTTTCCCACGCCGGAAGGCCCGGCCAACAAGAGGCTCCTGGGAATCGAGACTCCCTGCGCCTGCCACCTCTCTGCATCACGGAGCAGTGCGCAGATCAGTTTGAGCCGGTCGAGGATCGCGCCGTCAAGCACCAAGGTCTCCCAAACAGCCCTTCCGTCTACCTTCGTGTTGTGCGACTTTCTGGCGGAACCAATCGCTTCGAAGAAGTGTTCCCGTGTGGGTTCCGCGGGGTACGCAATTGCACGAACGGATTGCGCGAGTTGCTTGAGATCCCGGCCGCTCATTCCCTGCGTCAGCTCCGCCGCTTCCTGGGGCACCTCTACCGCTAGGCCCAAAGCCAGAACCTCCTGGGAGAGAATCTGCCGCCGATCATCCTCTCCGGGCAGTTTGAGCTCGATCTCCCAGCCGAACCGGGAGAGGATGGCATCATCGAGCATATCGCGCCGGCTGGTGGCCCCGATCACCCAGACCTGAGCGTTACTGCGGATGCCATCCCACTCAGCCAGAAATGCGTGGACGATGTCTGTGGCAAACGCATCGGTTTCGGCCGCTCCCCGGCGGCCAAGAATCCCTTCGCATTCGTCAATGAAGATGATCGCAGGCTGATATTTTCTTGCCCGGTCCCAAACCTCACGGACGCGCTTGCCGCTTGCCCCCATTTTCTCGTCCTTCAGGTCGGCCAGCGAGAGCATCTGAAAGTCGCAGTTCATCATCTCTCGAAGTGTGCGGGCAACGAGCGTTTTGCCGGTTCCTGGAGGTCCGGTAAGCAACAGACCGCGTGGTGCTGCTAGGTCATTCCTCTCGAACAGTTCCGCTCTGCGCAGGATGTCGATTTTCTGTCGGTCTGGAATATGAACTCGGCGCCATGACTCTGCTGCTTTCTCGATCCGGTGTGAATTTGCAGTGATGTACGCCAACTGGTTTTTTCTGTCCCAGCTCACACGAAGGGTCGCGAAATTCTCTTCAGCAAACCGCAATTCGAGTTGAAAGTCGGCAAGTTGTTGGACAAAAGCTTTGGGCAGCGCCTCCTGCATATTCCAAGTGACGCCGTCCTTGGTGTAGTTGAACGTGTTGAATGTCACATACGCGCCAGATGGAAGAATCATGAAGAAGTCATCGCTGCGCCAACGGACAGCAACAATGGCCTTGCCCAACTCAAATTGCCTTCCGTCATCGTCTAGCCAATTGACCAAATCGTACTTGCCGGTCCTCCCGGGAACACGAACCAGTTTCAGAGGATTGTGCGCAAAGGGTATCCACAACTCGACTCTTGCGTTTCTCAGAAACTCGCGTCTGGCTTCCCGAATGAGTCCGAAGTGCCAGCCCCACAATCGGCGCAAGGGCGCGCCCAGACCCTTCACACTGCGCTTCAGCAACTCCTGCAGAAATGAGGCATGATAGGAGCAGAAATAGTCCCAACCACGCTCGGCATCGACATCTGCGGAGGACTGCTGCAACTGGCCAACAGTCTCATCACAGATGCGCTTGCGCTCTGCCCAGTATTGTTCCAATGCCGTGGTCACGGGGGAAGGCTCCACAACAATACCGTCATTGTAGGACGAAATGGCCATCAAATTGTCAGCCAAAATGGTCATGGGCACCTCACGCATTGCCAAATTTTGTGCATGGTTAGCTCTTACGCCGCCCTGGCCACCTCAAGGCGTGATACTGGAACGATGCAACCAGCCGGAGCTGGCCCCGAATCCGGGCCACTGGGCGGCCCATCGATCAAGGCTGTCAGGCGAAGAACCGACTCGCTGCCACATACACCACAACGCTGGCGGGTTGAGTTTGATACTGTTTCGCAGTTCTCACAGTAGATGGCCTGTTCGACAGGAATGCTTACAAAGTCGAACTCCTGGCGGAGCATCCTGACATTGCGCATGGAAGACCTCTCGATGGGTTGGTGGCCGCTAGGCCACCTGCTGATCGGTGATAGCTTCGAGGTCCACTACCAATTGCCTCAGTGCTGAGAGACTGAGCAGGTTCGTGATCGAGGCGATGTTCAGGTTGTGCATTGTTGCGGTGAATTGGGTGTTGCCTACCATCTCCGCCAACACGTGAACTCGCTCAATGCCGCGCGCCGCTGCCTGCATCCACTCCACAACATTTCTCTGGCGGTCCGCGTTCGGGATCGTCCGGCTGTCGCGGCTGTGACCTGCCCGGCGCAGAATCTCCGCGTAGATGTTTTCTCCCAGCATGTTGCGGAAGTCTTCGATCTCGGCAGTGAGTCGATGATCGACGGGGCCGCGCACATCGACGGTTTGGCCGTTCGCGGGAACCATGCTCACGCCCGGTGGCAATGCCCACTGCGGAAGTACAGGAAGCGCAATGGGTTCTCCCCTCTTGTCCAAATGCACCCAAGTCTCTTCGAAACGGTAGAGATACCGCCCAAGACCGAAGCAACTGCATGCACGTTTGAAGGCCTGCGCGTCGGCTGCCGTTACTGCGTTTTCACGATCAGCCCACTCCTCTCCGGTGCCGGTGTGGCTGCCCAACCGGCTGATTGTGACGGCCGTCGCGACCAGCACTTTACTGGTCACAATCACCTTGCCCCTGTCCACGCGCGTCAGGGAAGGCACCGTGGAAATGGTGTACTCGCGCGTCCATCCGGACGGCGTGAAGAGTTGGTTGAGCCGATCCGTGTAGGCGCGTGGATCGGCGAAGGGAAGGATCGCTCCAGACCGCCGATCATCCGATGTGCGCATCACGCGCCATTTGACCTGAGCCGGATCGAATGGCACTTCGAGTTGAGCGAAAAGGTTTTTCCGCTCCGGTCCTGCGAATTTCGCTGCTGTTGCCATAACTCAACTCCTTCTGTGCGAAACCTTCAGTGAAATTCCAGCAACTTGGCTCAACAAGTTGCTGAAGTAGTCTTGCGTCCCTTTGGAGAACCTGAGAGCATGACGCTATGCCAGATCTCATACAGATCGGTGTTCACCCTCCGAAACTTGTGTCCGGTTGTGTTCAGAATGCGCTGCCCCGGACCCGTGTCTTCTGGCTTCAAGGTGTCACGTTGGTATGGATGGTGATAGAGTTCGGCGTATCTGCGTATGCGGCAATCACCGCACACAGCCCTGCGATGTTGGCTTTTGGTTCCGATAGTCTGGTAGAGCTATTTTCCGCCGCTGTGGTGCTTTTGCAGTGGGTTCCAAGCGTTTCTATTTCGGAACGCAAGGCAACGCGCACAGCCTCAGTCCTGCTATTCGTTCTTGCTCTTGTTGTAGTGGCGACGGCCCTTGCATCTTTAGCTCTCAGGCTCCGACCTGAAACCAGTCATGCGGGGATTTGCATCACCATCGCCGCACTGCTCGCTATGCCAGTCCTCGCATGGCTGAAGCGTCGGGAAGCTCACCACAGCGGAAACACAGCCTTAGCCGCCGACGCAGCGCAGTCGGCCACTTGTGCCTATCTTGCACTGATCGCGCTGGTGGGACTTGGCATGAACGCATTTTTCCATATCGCGTGGTTCGATGCCGCCGCTGCGTTGGTGGCAGTTCCTATCCTCGTCAAAGAGGGTAAGTCGGCTTGGCGGGGACAGACCTGCGGGTGCTGTTGAGGATCGGGGTCGGTTAGCTGGGAAAGTTGCGGCCTGTTTCAGTAGGGTACTTCTTCTCGCTCGATTTCGTGTTCGGCGCTGAACTCTTGCGGCGCTAAGCCGTTCCCATTGGCGTAGTGTTCCGACCCGTTCGCGCCGTTCGAGGCAGGTCCGTGCGACAGAAGGCTGACCTCGTGTACAACCACTTCCGTGCGAAACTTCCTCTGGCCCGACTCCCGATCTTCCCAGGAGCGTGTGCGAAGTTCGCCCTCAACGAGGATTCTTGAACCCTTCCTCACATAGTCGCGGAGGATCTCGGCGATCCTCTGATAGCCAACCAGGTTGTGCCACTCGGTTCGCTCTTGCCACTCGCCCCGGTTGTCCTTGTAACCTTCGCTGGTGGCCAGCGAGAGATTGACCAGGGTGCCACTCCGCAGGATGTGGACCTCCGGATCTTTCCCGGCATGGCCCAGCAAAATGACTTTGTTGACGCTCTTGCCCATGATCTTCTCCTTCCCATCAAATTGGTCCGTACACGTGTTCGATTGCTTCTTCCCGGCTGATCTCGATGTAGTCGCCATCGACATACCGATAAAACCGACCGCTCGCCGCGTCGATATTTAGGTGCCGGCGCGTGTCGCGATGCTTGTAGAGCACGATCAGTCCGACGCTACCCATATACATGAACGCAGCACAATCCTCCCGCGAGAGGACGCGTTCAAGTGACTTCCAATCCGCCTCACCGACTTCGATTGGGTGCCTCATGAGACACCGCCAGTTGGCACCGGCGGCGGTACCGCTACGTGCGTGTGTTTACAGCCGAGGCAGGCGATCACGCCGGTGATCTTGCGAATTGCGTCATCGAAGCGTTCTGGATGCCGCTGTATCTCGCCCGCTTGCGTGTAGAAGACCGGCGCGATGGAACCACGCAGTCGCTTGTTCTCCGGGTTCCAGAGATCGATGAAAAGAGTTCCCTGATTGCCACGGAAGAGCAAGGTCGAGGCAATGACAGGGCGAACACGGCTCCCGACATGCACGAGCGAGTGCTTCGAGATTGCCACTTCATAGGTGTGGCCGATGCGCAGCATTTCGATTCGGACCAACTCCGGCGCAATCACAATCGCGTGTCGCCCGTTGCCAGATAATGAATCGATCGGCTGCAGCCACGGAAGCGGGCTTCCATCCACTGACAGGTAGGCGCATGCGCGGCCCATGTCGGTGACCGCTCCGCCGGACTCCACGCCGCGAAGCACATAGCGTTTTGCCAGGTGCTGGTGTTCGAGCGAGACGCCGGGCATGCAGTAAATCCCTCGTTTCTGGAGCGCTCGTAGAGTGGCCACAGGAAGTGAGAGACCATGAAGCGCGTAACGAGAAGGGCTTGGGGATGGGTTCCGCTTCTCTTTTCCGGAATGGATTGCCATGCTCTCCCCCCTACACCGTCGCGCGCTTGCGAATAGGTTGACCGAGTGCTGCCCGGATCTCTTCCTTGGTACATCCGGCGCGGCACTGGTAGAAACGAGGATCTGCGATCTTGATTCCAAGATTGTCTTGTGACCGGTCTCGGCCGGCCTGGGCACAGGATGGGCAACGAGCCTTCCAGTTGCGGCTGTCTTGTTTTCCGGTCGTCCGCACATAATCGAGGATTCGGAACTCGCGCTGCCCGGGAACGAAGGCACGTGGAACGAACGGAACTGGTTCGGGAGGTTTGTAGGCTTGCGGCAGTTCCATCCCTTGCGTGAGGTTCTCGAGTTCCGTTGCCGTAAGCTTTTTGAGCCTTTGCAGGTAGGCCAACTGCGCTTCCGGGTTCAAGTCCGCTTCGTAGAACCAGTAGCGGCGGTTGCTCTTCCGGTGAACACCAAGTGGCGCACGGATCGCATTGCCGTAGGCGCCATCCTTAATAGTGTCCTGTCTCGGGAAGATCTCGATCCCTTCCTTGAGTCCACCCCCTTTTACGGGAACTCCGAGACGGAGTGCAAGGTTATAAATATAGATACGGCACTGGGAGGCGAGCAGAGGCTTCTCCCCGAAGATCCACAGGTGGCCCCCGCGGCGGGACTGTTCGAGAGCGGCCTCCACGCCGTCCTGCTTCAATTCCCACTGCAACTGGAAGAGCGCTTCGAGAGAACCTTCGAAGTCGGCATCGATCGCCACCCACTTCGAGTTCTGTGTTTGAGGGTTGATTGCGTACAGGTTGATGGTGAGGTCGCCATTGAGGTGCATCCTCACCACGCCCAAATCCAGAGGCCGTGTCTGTTTGATGTAAGGCACGGTTCCATCCGGCAGCGGCCTCTCTCTTTGAATTCCATAGGCCAGGCGATTGACGAACAGTCTCATGAACTCCTCGGCAGTCTGGCGGCCTACGCAAAAGTGAACGGGCATGGCGGGAGTCTCCTTTCCTGAGCTGTGTCGTTGTACCCCGGCCCCAAAACTCGGTCAAATTTCCAAAGAAACGGCGAGCCAGATGCGATTTGGTTTACATCTGCTCGCCGATTCCGGTTCGAGTGGTGTTACAGGAGTCCAGCGTTGGCGAGGACAACGTCATGAACGGCGTGTATAGAGGGCGTGGCGACGGACGCCTTCAGGCTGTTGGACAAGTGGCGGGTGTTTCTTCCAAAGACCGGAAAGGCGGACGCTTCGGCCTGGAAGATACGGCGATTGATCGAGCGGATACGACCTGCGGATAGACGCATGGTGACTCCTCCTGGAGTTGAAGTGGTTTGGGTTTGTATTGGGGACTTGCGAGGGGCGGGCTGGATTATGCAGCGGCTGGCTGCTGTTGAGAGAGCAACAGCCCCGGCTGCTCGACATAGCTGAACAGCTTGTATTCCGAGAAGATCCGATCGAACTGCTCGGAGGTGAACTGGTCTTCACAACCCTCGAAGGAGAGCATGTACCAGTCGTCCCGCTGCCGGTCGAAGATGTAAATCGCTCCGGATGCGGCGTTGTCGGGGACCATCTGCAAGAGAAGAACGCCCTTTGGCGTCTGAATCCAACGCGTGGCGATGGCTTCGCCGACCTCCAGGAAGGCTGAGATGGTCTGTTGAATGGTACTAGCGGCGCGGTCGCGCCAGTTGAACAACTTGTGTACGGACATTTTTCCTAAGCTCCGTTGCATAGTGACTCTCCTCTCTTGCGGATTTGGGGATGGAAGGGTATGCGAGGCTAACGGGACCGGCCGCGCAGTGTAAGAGTCCAGACCCTGAGCAGCGATCCGAACATGACGGTGAAGAGCAGGCTCAGACCAACCATCCAGAGCGGATGATCCGCGCTCACGCGATAAAGGGTGACGCCGAACATGGCGATGACACCCGCATCAAGCGAAGTCAGCAGGACACGAATCACAAATCTGACAGCAAAGCGGACGGGCAAGACGGGAACATCCACGGATGCACTCGAAACGAACGGACGGAAATTGGGCATGGAGATTCCTTTCTGCGGCGGCACGAGGGGCCGTGGCAATTTGGGTGAGCGAGGTGGAAGGAGTGAGGGCTGAAGCTGATAAATTCGTTCAGACCTGCGACGAGGAGAGATTCTCCGGAGGTGTTTGCAGGGGCAATTCCGCGTTCGAGGCCAGGAGAACCGGTTACACCCTGAGCAAATGGTGAGAGATGTTGGAAGGGATTGTCGCGTGGACAGGTAAAAGGAAAAGTCTTGATAGCGAGGAATTTCCGTCAGAAGCAAAATCTCTGTTGACGTTCTTCCTCAATATGGGTTGCAGACGAAGCTTCCACGATCTGCACCAGGCTGGCGCCTGGGCGCATCGTGAAATTCAGTTTGCCCTCAAGGTTGGCAATCATGTCGAACGCCGCGCGGTCGCGCAGTCGATTCGCTCTCAGGTCGGCATTCGTCAAGAAGCTACACACCCGGCAGTAGAATCGCCGCAGATAGCCTCCCGCGTTTCTGTCCTTATGGTGCTCCGGGACATGCACAGGATGGAGCCGGACGGCGTTCTCGCGCAGATAGGCAGCCAGTTGTACACCATCCTCCGGCGTGTTGAGAGAGGCGGGTTCAAGGTCAGCGGAGACAGCCAGAACCTGGAGTGTGATTCCTCTGCCCGGATGCCAATGCAGTTCACGATCACTTTGTGCGGCAGGCTGCTAATCAATTTGTCGATCGGACCCCGCTTAAGATCGGATGTGCATTGTCGGAATTGGGGCGGCGGAAGCATGCCGCGCTGCTTCACCATCTCGAGATAGTTCCGCTTCGGATTGCGGACTGCGGTGAAGGCAACGCCGAACTCGGCGCACCGTTGCCGCGCTCAGTCAGCGGCTGAGTCAGGCGCTGTGTGTTCAATCCCTGTGTCGACCGTCACCGCATAGGTTGGGGAATCCTGGAACTTTTTGCGCATCAGCCACAGCATTCTCGTTGATCCTTTCCACCAGAATGGTTAACAACGGGCACGGGATTGTTGCCATGTTCCTGCACTAATCGGCGCAACAGTTCCATTTCCTTTGTCACCTGTAAGCTCCTTTGGCTTCCCATGTGCCGCAGTGAATCCACACTCAAGCTCATCTACCTTGAATCACCTTAGCCACGCAACCGAAATCAGTAACATGTACAAGGGGATAGTCAGGCGCCAACTGACAGGAGGCGTGGGACTTACGCACTTCGATTTAGCTCAATGGCTAGGCAAAGGAGGCCAAAGAAGAGTCAATGAGAATGGATTGGACGGTCAATCAGAAGGCAATCGGTGGTCAAAGCGGAATGGCGGACCTTGCAGTTTCAGGCGGCCAAGAACTCCCGGAAGAGCACGATTTCGGAGGCCGCCGTGTTCATGAGTGTGCGCGTATCCAGCAGCGAACTGCGGAACGATTCGCTCAATGCAAAGCCAATACGTTTCTTCGACGAGCGCATTTCGACAGCAAGCAGGTAGAGAATGTCGTCATTTGCAGCGAGGTAAAGCACTGTATCCGCCGTGTTGTCGTTGTCAAGAACTTCGCGAATTGCACGATAGCGAGCCGCCGCCTTCGGGCTTCTTTCATACTCAATGGCGAGGCTTCGCGTGCTTCCTTCGACCTCAACTTCCGCTATCGCGTCATAGTCTTTGGTGACTGAACCCTCTAGCACCAGGTTTCGCGATGTGATCTCAAGCTCGCTTTTCCAGGAACGAAGAATGCCGCTTTTGGCCAAAGCGATATGTATGTTGACAAGTTCGAGCGCATGCGGAACCTGTGAAGGGTGGAGAATCTGTTCGGCCGTACTCGGGAGTGAGAGCAGGTAATGGCCGCGAGTCTCAAGAAACAAGAGACCATCCTGAGTGATCGAGAACACCGGCTTGCCGAGACCCTGCTGACGATCGCTCCGTGCGATGAGGCCAACTTTCTCCAGCCGGCTAACGCGCCAGCGCAGCGAGCGGAGGAGAGCTTCGCCTCCACCAAGCACCGTCAACTGGGAGAGTTGGTCGAAACTGATGGCACGGGCGTTGCGGATGTGGAGCAGGACGGGCACATCGCTGCTGTCCGAAAGAGCCAGATACCCTTTGGAGTACCTCATAAGCTCGGTCCTTTCTTGGCGCAAGAGAGTGACAACCGGTTACCTTCAGCGGAGATTTGCCAACGCCCCAGTTCACTTTGGACCCAGTCTGTGGCTCCAATCAGCAACATCGCCTCGTACCTCGGCCCCCGAAGGCTGACGGAGATCGGCCGGACTCCTGCTGATTTCCATCCAGGCTTGTTGAACCGGATTGCACTGTGTTCCGCGGAGTTGAGCGTGACCAGATAAGCGTCGGGAGTCGCGGACCGCACAAGTTCGAGGAACAGGAAGTGGATTCTTCCCGCGTACTCGGCGGGTCCCGAGCACCGGAACGTCCTCCCGATCGAGCGGGACGGAAACTCCGGATTGAAGCCGCTGTTTCCGTTGAACCTGATCTGTCCGGGGCAAATAGCGCTATGCCGGAGACGTCTTCCATACATCAGCGCGGCTGCATTGAAGTATGCCGCCCTGCGCCGGAAGCAATAGGGATCACTCATATCGGACGAATGCATCGCCCACCAGTTGGACCCGAAACTGATCACGCGGACGTGCATGCTTCGATCTCCGCCGTGAGGGTACTCAGGAGAGCACGCGTCTGGAGCATTCTTTCCGGCTCGAGCAGATAGTGCAGGAACCATGTCCGCTCGAAGGAATACCTCGGCAGCGCAAGGTTCCTGTCGCGGAAATAGCCGAGCAACTTGTCCAACTCCGCCATCGCGCGCGCAAAGGCAACCTCATCCCCACTCTCCATTCCGAGTTCGCGGCAGAGGTATTCGTTCCAACTCTCCGCATCGAGGCTGGCCGCGTAGTTATTCTTGTACCCAGACCAGAGTGCGAAGTACGGATTCTTTTTCGACAGATGCTCCACGAGTTCCTGAACCTGCTCCTGCGGCGACGCGGGAACGATTGCCTCGCTTTTCGCCAATCCAGGCTGGACCTGGTTGAACAGGAACTCCGTCAGTCTGGCAAAGATTCGGTTATTCAAGGACTCAAGAGCGCTCGTCCGTTCGGGGTCGAAAAGTTCTTGGATGCGCTCCAACTCCAGCGCAAACTCCGCTGGAAATTTCTGCTTGCGTACCGCGTAGAAGCGTTTGAAGAGTTCTGTCCGTCCGCACGCAAGAACGTACGGACACTCGGCAGCGGGTACTTGTTCACGGACATACGAGAGCCACTCGTCATGGCTGCTGAAATCTGCGGGAGATTTGTTGTCCATATGGACCTCTTTATGCACCCTTGAGGGTGGCGTTACGCCTGCGCTCCTGATCGAGGAGGAGTGTCATCTGGTTGAGGCGCTGCTTTAGATTCTGTTCGCTGTTCTGCATCGCTTCAACCCGCCGCTGGAGCAAGAGATTGCTTTGTTGCAAGTTCGCTGTGCTTGCAGCCGGACTCGCCGCGGACGTCATTCCGTTCATGGCTGGTTCGGGAGAAGCATCTTTATTACCCGTTGCCGTCTCTTTCTCCACTAGGCTACGGACGTTCTTATTCAGCTTGTGCGCGGCTTCTTTCTCCTGTTCCGACGATTGAGATGTGAGCGACAGTGCTTTCTCCACCTCGGCATTGTGGGTCGCCACAAGCTGGTTAAACTGTTCGGTACGGCGTTCGAGTTCGATTCTGTCACTCACCCGTCCGTTCCACAACTGGGCGATGAGCGAGGCGGTGATCGCCTCTTTCTTACCGGTGGACCGCCACTCCAAGAGCACAGTGGCGGAAACGCCACTCAGCAGGAGGAGCGTCACTGCATTCGACCAGAAATAAAGATCGTCGATACTGTGGTCGACAACAGCGTCACGTCCCGCCTGCATCGACGCGCCATAATCGTTCCCGCTCGGATTGACCTTGCCAAGAACATAGTCGAAGAAGCCCTGCTGCTTGTGGGCTGAATGCGGTGATGTCGGAGTTTGTTTGTTCTGAATTTGCGTCTGAGACACCGCCGCGGGCAGCCAGCAGAGAAACAGAAGAACACAGGATGGGACCGCTGATGAATACCTCATGCTCATTCTCCGGGAAGGTTGTCGAGGTTGATGCCAGCCGTTCTCCTGCGGCGCTGCTTACGGTTCTCGGCCTCTTTGAAGCGTAGGTTGACACCAATCTGCGGGTCGAGATAGCTGTGCATCTTCGGATACAAACGCGGAGAAATGCCGTCTAGGCGAAAACTCGGAGCGCGGCGGACATGCAGGTGGGAGTGGCGGGTTCCCTCGCGATTGTCCACCATGAGGATCTCCATTTGGCCCACAGGCAGATTCTTGATGTGTTCTTCCCGCGCACGCGTCTCTTTGATGTCGCTCTCGCTTCCCGTACCCGTCTCCTTATATTTCGCAGAGAAGATACCTGTCCTCCGCACCGACAGGCTGCGGCGCTTCGTCGCGATCTTGGCCGACGCCTTCAGAAACCACTGCGCCGTGTTCTCCTCCGAGACGTTCATCACCATCTTTGTGCCGGGGGCGGACGAGACCTCGTCGGCAAATGCCTGGTTCACTTTCTGCAACTGGGGCAGGCTCTGAAAGGAGAAGAGGAATGAAACTCTTGCGCCGCGTGCCGTCTGCAACACCTGTGTAAATCCCGGATAGGCGAAGGAAGCAAACTCATCGAGAATCACCGAAAGCATGGGTTCGTCGGGATCGCGGTCGCTGGTCGACCGCGCATAGCGCTTACCAACCATGAGCTGAATGTTCTGGAGCAGGATCTTTCCCAGCGCTTCTACCGCGCGTTGATTGCGGTTTGCGTTCAGCGAGACGAAGAGAATCAGGTCTTTCTCGAAGACATCATCGAGGGTGAGCAAGTCCTGATACGAGCCAGTGACGATCGACAGTTCATCCTCAAGGAAGCTCAACAGCTCGTTCAAAAGCCCTTGGATCTTCTCGACGCGCTCCCGGTCGGAGAGAGACCGCTGCAACATCCGTACCGACATCTCAAAGTTCAAACGTCTCTGCATGGAGATGCCTGGCAGTGTGCTAAGGCGTGTCTTTGCAATCGCGATCTGTTCCTGGAGGGCGCTCTCATCGAGCGCCATTACGAGTACGTCATAGACGTTAAAGAGCTTGCCTGTGTACTGCAGGATGCGAACGAGGTCCGAGAGATACGCCTCCTGGTGCCCCTTGAAGAAGTCCTCGCGCAGTCCGAAGGAACGGAAAATGAAGTTCACATGCTCCTGATACGCATCGTCCAGAGCGTAGAAGGGGTTGTACCGCGCCGACTCGGTGGGATGGGTTGGATCGAGCACGCGCAGGTCTTGCAACCGCCCGGCTGCTTCGATGTGCGGTAACAGCCGGTCCAGAAACTCGCGTTCACCCTTGCCATCGAAGATGATCATCGGCATCTTCCGGCTGCCGAAGCGCCGGCTCAGATCCTGCGAGATGATGTTTTCGAGGAAGGTGGACTTACCAGCGCCCGTGCCACCGACGATCACGCCGTGCTTCATCCTGACCGTGTCGGGCCATAGCCAGGGCTCTTTGTGGACGTTGTACCCGAGCAGCGTAGAGGCATTGAGGTTGGCAGCGCGAACAATCGCCGCATCCTTTGGCCCCGGAACAAAGACCGGGGGGTGGGGCCAGTTTTCTTCCCGCTTTTCTCTCCTGCCCAGGAAGTGAGCGGTGACAAGACCACCGCCAAACACAATGATGGCGAAGTCCATGAAGAGTTCAAGACACTGTGCATTCCGCAGATGCAGCCGTGACACAGCAACGTACCAGCAGAATGCAAGCGCCGCACAACTGAGCAGAACGAGGATTCCGGCAGCGTCTTCCGGCCCAGGTTGATACCGGCGGGGCTGGTCGTAATACGGGCTCATCGCGGACCTCCGAAAGTGAAGTAGACAAAGACACCCATCAGCGCGCACACAATGAGCGACACGAGAATCAGAAATGGACTGGGCCTCCAGCGGCCGTTCTCATCGACTGGCTTGAGGTCGTCTGCGAGGGAGCGAAGAAGAGATTTCTGCAGATTCGATTCCGGATCGTCGCGGTAGACGGCCTGGAGCGCGGCGCGCACTTCTTCCTGCGTGATGTACCCATGCGCATCCATGGTTACAAGACCGCCTCTACCGTAAGCGGCTGATTCTGGTCGGCGCCGAAGTTCAGTTGATACAACTGTGGCGGATTTCCCTGCGAGCTTCTGACACTGATGACACCAGTTGTCGTCTGTCCCGGCGCAAGATCGCGTGTCACGGATTCCGCTCGAACAACTTCAAGACTGGAGCCCTGCTTTGCCTTGAAAACCCCAAACGCCTGCGGCGATAGCTGGTGGCCGCGCAGGCTCACGAGAGAGATCGGCTGCTGGGTAGGAAATGGTGCGTAAACATCGGGAGTTGTCAGCCGAAAGGACGCTTTGGTTCGATTCGTGACGGAATAGCGGATGTAAAGCTGCTCCTTTGACCGGTAAACCTGTTCTAGATCGATCTGGACCCGGTCTGTAGCCGGCTTTGCCGAATCGTGAGCGATGTTCTCGACACCCATGAGTGTTTGGGTCAGGACCAGGGACGCGATCTTGCCAATCTCCTCGTCTGAGGGTTCGGCAGAAGCGCGCTGAGCAATATGCGGATCGGCTGTTGGCGTTGTCCGGATCAACACATCCATCTTTGCCAGTTGCCCCGCCGGATCGAGTTCATAGCTAAGCTGCCGGGATGCCGTCCACACAAACAGGTTGGTAGACACGCCCTCTTTGAGAGGTTTCACAAACACCTTGTCGTCGTGACGTTCCACCTGAAAGCTGTCTGGATCCGCGATCGCTAGTGTGCTCACTGGTTCGCCGAACTCGAGAACGGTGAGATGGTTGAGCGATGTTTCGACATGCCTAATCTGGCTCTGGCTGGTCGTTTGCGCCCCTGCCACTGCAACCGCAAGAGCAAAGGGAAACGTCATAAGCGTCTTCATAGTGGCCTCCTCGGGCGCGTTAAGTGCAAAAAGAAAAGGAGAAGCCAGGCCGTTGGCCAAGGCTTCTCCTTTGCCGGTTAGGAGTTCTCCAAAGATGCCGGAGCACTCGTGTTTTCGAAGATCAGCGTGCGCTTTCCCTTGTACTGAAAGAGAAAGACCCTCTTCTCTCCTTCTGGGCCTTCGGGATTGACGATGCGTTCAACAAGCCACGCTCGCTGCTCGCTGTCGAACCAGACATAGCCGTTGATGGTCTTCGGCAGACGTACTCTCGCCCGCTGGCCGCCGGTCACCTCCGCAAAGGTGTCGACAACCTCCTGTGGAAACGATTGGAAGAGGACGGCGCCGGAGCCCTTGCCACCGGTGACGACGGTATTCATCGCCTGTGCCCATGCCCGGCGGTTCTCCTCCTTGCCTTGCGACCAGTAGTGCACGAACAAATGGAGCGAACTGAACTGATCTTTCGCATCCTGTTCGTGCTCCCAGAGAGCTGCCTGCGCTTTGTTGCGTGCAAGCACCGCAGACCTTCTTTGTTCTTTGTCCTCGCTCTTGCGAACGGCTTCCCATTGCGCCTGAGCATTCTTGAGTTGCAGTTTTACCTCTTCCTCGCGCTGAACGATCCGGCTGGCGATATCCGCGTAGATCGAATTGACGAGTTGGCACTCCTCGAACATCTCCTTGGTGACCGTTTCGCCCGAGAAGAGTCCGCGGAAGTCCTCAATCGACATCTTCTCTTCGAAGCTGCCGTCGAGTTCCCTGGGTAGAAAGCCAAGCTCCTTGCGCAGGACGTTATAGAGCCTGCCAACCTTGTCTGTATCGGCGACTTCCAGATACGCCGGCAAATCCGAGACCCTGCGCTCGCGTTTGTACTTGAGCCAGGGTGCTGGACTTACCTCTTTCCGAATCTCGCTGACAACAGACTCATCGATCTCGACCCTATGTTTCAGGGAGTCGAGTGCGTTCTGCAGTTGCTCGACGAGCTTGTAGGCCAGATCTGGCCGTCCCGCCGCAAGACACGAAGTCTTCAGATCGGTAATCGACCCGATCCGGTTCCCCCGCGCTTTCATCGCAACCAGGTACACGTTCCACCAGGGAGACTTGGCCTTTTCGTGCTTCGTCTTTTCCTGTTTGAACTTCTCACCGTAGGCAATCCGTCCCACAACGAACTTCGGGAACCGATCGGACGGCATCACGCAGATGGTGTCGAAGTCGAAGTCGCCTCCATTCTTCTTGGCCGTCTCCGAATGAAGGATGTACGTTCCCTCCATGCGAAGGTGACGCTGAAGAATATAGGCCACCAGCGACTCGTCAAGGTCGGGCACGCCCAACGCCTGTTTGAGCGCCGGGACAAGCTCCTCGTTGTTGAGGTGACGGACAGGCAGCAGGTCCTCCTGCATCCGTATGGGGTAACGAATGCAAAGGCCCTTCTCCGCCGTCAAGGATGTGATGGAGGTATCTTCGGGTATCCAGTCCGAGGCCGAGAGAACCTTTCCTCGATACTCGATCAGGATGCCGTCATCCGCGAGTGCGAAGGACGGAAGCTTAAGATCGCCACCCGTGCAGGTGCGGAATGCCCAGCGTGCCAGCTTGCGGTTGAGCTGGTTCGCAACATAGGGGAACTTGATGCTGGTTCCACTACGGTCTGCCAGAAGAAC
>Ga0224527_1000875_pt1 | contig 17345 bp, 11 predicted proteins | sample CBST0metaG_FD_179882 | JGI IMG/M metagenome (GOLD analysis project Ga0224527, IMG submission 179882) | Peat soil microbial communities from Stordalen Mire, Sweden - C.B.S.T0 | ecosystem: Environmental > Terrestrial > Soil > Wetlands > Peat | place: Sweden: Norrbotten County, Stordalen Mire... | reverse complement strand
AACTGGTGTGCGGCGACCAAGTGAAGCTGTCGCTTGGCGGAGTCGTGGCCGCGGATGTGCACCTGACCGGCGGGTCGGTTGAGCTCGACCAGTCGATGCTTACGGGCGAATCCCTCCCCATTGACGCTTTCAATTACCCACAAGTCCAGCACCGATGATGACGCCCAGTTGAATGTCGATAAGGCGAGTAAAGCCTCTCCAGATGGTTTCGTTGCCAGGAGGAGGATCTCCGTTTCGCGCGAGGTAGCCGCCCAACCGTGCCAACTTGATCAAGTAATGTGAGAGCTTGCGCCGCCCTCTGTGGACTGTGGGTTTGCCGTTGACCAATCGATCCAGAATGCGCAGCTCCAGATTCGTGAAAACCCCGTCGGGATCAGCCTCGGGCGCGATACGATTTGTCATGGTAAGCCAGAAGATACGCCAGCTCAGAATGCAGAACACCGTCAGCAGATTTATTAGGCGCGGAGCGGTTCTCAGACGAACTTGTTCGGCGCGACAGCCCGATTTGAGGATCTTATGAAAGACCTCAATCTTCCAACGCAATGCGTACCATTGCACCTTTTCCACTGCCTGACGGCGCGAGTTTACCGCCAGATCGGTGACGAGTTTCCAGTCGATCCGGTCACGATCCGTTGGCATCTGCTGTTCCCGCGCTTCGATCGCCGTGACCGTCATTTCCGGATAGCATTTCTTCTTGGCCCGGGCCGTCTGAATCCGCAGATGCCGATAACGGATTTCCAATATCGCTTCCGATGCCTCGCCCTGGCGATTTCGCACCGTGACCCGATACAACCCCCGGCGGGGAGTTCGTTCGACGGCCTCAGCGACGGTCTTCGGGCCGCCGTCAGCCAGCCGGTCGCCGCGTGTGCGCACCAGAAAGTGCGTCCCTAACTGTTGCGCCACGCCGAACAGATCGAAAATGTCGCTCTCCTGATCGCCGACATGTACCAGCCGTTCCGGTTGTCCCAACAATACTGTCGAAGAGCGAAGATTCTCCAGCCAGCGTAGACTCTCCTTCTCCTCGATGGGAGCTCGTTTCATCTTCCCCTTCTCCTTCGGCTTCCTGAATGCCTTCCGGCTCCAGAACTTGACGGCGGTTAACCCCAGCGGCAGTCCTTCCAGCGTGATCGCCAAACTGGAATGCAGGTTGATTCCCCGTGTAGTGAAATACACCGGTTTCCCGTGGTTGTCCTTGCCCGCGAGACGCTTGCTCACCACGCCCACCGCCGCCGTATCCTTGCGCCGGTAGCTGAATTCCGTCGTGTCATGCACAACCAAAACCAGCTCCTGGCCGCAGCCAGCCCGCTCCCGCGTGGCTTGAAAATGACCCGCCAAAATCTGCTCTTCCCCAACCCGGCCGTTGGAGAAGAACCGATAGGCCGCTTTGGTTGCCGCCCAATCCTGGCAGGCCCAGGGAATGCTCCGTCCCATCCCCTTGGACATCTTCTCCATCAGAGAACGCAGCCGTTTATCCAGCCGCGCATCCGGCAACTTCACTGCCGCCAATTCCTTCCCAATCCATTCCTGACCCACACCGGTTTCCGACCCGATCTCCTGCTTCGCTGCTTCCATGACCGTAGTTCATGCTCCGTCATGACCCTCGGCAAAGTACCGCCCTTGAGTCCGCATCTATTCCGCCAACAGGGCCACCGCCTTACAAAGTTGTGGGTAATTGAAAGGGCAGAGCCGGGGGATCTCCCTTTTGGATTAGTTCCTCCCCATCCGGCAGCTCGTCGATTCGTTGGACCTATTGCTGCATTGGCTATTAAGACAAGAGGCCACGAAGGAAGTCAGCCCCCTGGCCCGCAATATCCTCGGGTGTTACAGAAAGGTCGCCCCACAATGCTCCGAGGGCATCGTGCTCCACTGGGGAATAACCAAACCCTTCGATCATCAAGTACCCGGAGTAGTTCATCCTGTGTAGCGCTGCGATGAGCGAAGAGAAATCAATATGGCCCGATCCCAGCAGTCCGCGATCGTTCTCGCTGGCGTGGATATGCCGAAGATGCCGCCCGAGGGATTCCGTCGCATTCTCAATATTTTTTTCTTCTATGTTGGCATGAAAAGTGTCGATGGTGACGCCAATCCGTGGATGGCCGATTGCCTCACAGAGAGCTTTGGCCTCTGCTGCCGTATTGAGAAAGAAGGACTCGCTACGATTGACTGGCTCTATACTGAGAGTCATCTCATGCTCATCAAGTGTGTCACCCAGATTTTGAAAACATTCCACTGCCCAGGACCATTCTTCCTGTGTGCGGCGACGGCCGGGAAGATAGCCGTTCGGCGCAAAGACTGGGCCTCCGATCAAATGTGCTCCGCTTTCAGCCGCGGCCTTAACGCAATTCCCCAGGTGTACAAGAGACTTTTTGCGCAACTCGGAATCAGGACTGATGGGGTTGATACCGGCAGGAAGAATGGCGCAGAAGGTGCCCTCAAGTTCGTTTGCCTCCAGGGCGCGGCGCAACTCGGTGGCGGCAAGGGTTGAAGGATCAAAAAGCGGAATCTCAAAACCCTGTAAGCCCTGCTCGCGAAGTTTTGGGAACAGACGGTAGTGAGATGAGTTGAGTTTCGTCGTCCAGGCAAATGCGCTCACGCCGATCTTCATGGGTTTTCCTTTCAATGTCCAACTCAAAACCGACAGCGGCTCAAACTCGCAACCTGTCGGGCAGGTCTATCCATTCGTTTTCGTCGATCAATTTCATCTCGATGCTGCTCTCAATTGCAGAACTTCAAGACGATCTTACAAGACGCTCCACGCGAACTGCTTCTACCCGCGCTCCTGTTCCGGTAGCCGCAAATCCCAATCCGCCACTTTGATCCAGGGTTGGATAGATGCCCACAGAAAAGGTGGCTCGATGATCCACATATGCTTCAAGAACCGAGTGATCGACAAGGACATCCGTGTCTTCCTTCCACGGCCTGAGTCACGGCTTAATTCTTGACCAAACGACGCTGCAACTGCTCCAGTGTGTGACCCTTGGTTTCCGGGTAGAACAGCGTAACCACCACGAGTTGCAACAATGTTGCCCCGGCAAAGAAGACAAACGGCGCTCCCGATCCATACTTCAGCACCAGAACCGGGAAGGTGAGTGCGATGACGGTGTTCACGATCCAGTGGCTGGCACTGCCGACGCCTTGTCCCTTGGCCCGCACCGAGGTGGGAAAGACTTCGCCGATATACACCCAAATGACAGCGCCCTGCGACAGCGCGAAAAATGCAATGTAGGTGACCAGCAACGCCAGCAGCGCCGACTGATGGCTTTGCGAGATGAAGATCCAGGCCACCCCTGCCAGGCAGACGGCCGTTCCGGCGGCACCCACCATCAGCAGGCTCTTGCGGCCGAAGCGGTCAATCAAGCTCATGCCGACCAAAGTGAAGATCAGGTTGGTAGCGCCGATAGCGACGGCTTGCAGATCGCCGGAGAGTTGGCTGAAGCCAGCAGCCTTGAAGATGGTGCCTTGGTAATAGAGGATGGCGTTGATGCCGGCCAACTGGTTGAACGCGCCAATGGTAATAGCCAAAAACAGCGGGAAGCGGTACTTCCATTGGAAGACCGGCTCGTGCGCAATGGCGTGTTCGGATTGGTTCGCCGATTGTATCTCGGCCAACTCCGCCTTGGGGTCGGGAGCCCCCATCTGTCTGAGCACTTCAAGGGCTTCGTCGATTTCGTTGCGCGATGCGGACCAGCGCGGGGAACGGGGAATGCTGAAGAGGGCTATGAAGAAGCTGACGGCCGGAACGATGGCGGCGGAGAACATGACGCGCCACTCCACGGGGCCCAGGTGCGCCAAGCGAACCAGATAGTTCGACAAATACCCCAACAGAATGCCCAGGACCACATTCAACTGGAAGGTGCCCACCAACCGCCCGCGCCACAACGCCGGCGCCAGTTCAGTGATGTACACAGGCCCCAACACAGAAGCCGCGCCAATGCCGAACCCGCCCAAAAAGCGGGTCGTTAGCAGCATCGGCCAACCGAAAGATAGAGCATTGCCGCATGCGGCCAGCAGATAAAGCGCGGCGGCCCAGCGAAGAGCCGCGCGCGAACCCAGCCTTTGCCCTATGACTCCGGCTGCAAAGCAGCCCAACACCGTGCCCACCGGAGACACCGCCATCGTAATGCCCTTGCCCCAGCCGCTCAGCCCATAAAGGTGTACCACCGAATCGATGATCCCGGAGATAACCACCATGTCGAATCCAAAGACCAGCCCGGCCAGCGCGCCTGTCAGTGTTGCCTTGATCAGTTTGGAATTAGGTCGCATTCGTTTTAACCTCGTAACTAGGATGCGTTCTTTCTTCCCTAGCCACGCGTAAATAGAACGCGCTTCGCCGGGTCAGAACCAGTAGCATCGCAGTGGTTCAGTTTGTGAGTCTGTCCGCGGAAATCGGCGCCATATTCCAAACCGATAAGTTGACAATGCTGCTTGTCTTTCCCGCCCATTGCAGGCGTAGATCATGTGCGCTGTTGCCGGGGCAATAGACGCGCTTGGTGCAGGCTGCTTGCTTGTTTACGAATAGTTCTATCACCGATCCATCGATGTACAGATGCAACTCCAGGTCCGCTTTCTCGTCCAGGCTCACGGGCAGCTGCGTACCATCGATCGATACTTGACCGGGGTGAAGCGGATCATATTTCACGGTAAGCCATATTTCCGCGTCAACTCCAGCGCCACGAAGCGATAGCTCATAGGGGTGCGCGTCTCTTCGCGCGGCACACATGATTTCGCCAGAGTATTGCTCGATGCGCAGGCCATCGATCTGGTGCTGGTTCTTTTCGTCGTCGGCGGTGACGTCGAGCGCCTGCTCCGGCTTGCGCAGTTGATTCATCTCCGGGGCCACACCGATTCTGAGCCTTCCATCGCCACCCATCGTGAGCACGCGCGGCAGCGACATCAGTCCCGCCCAGCCCGCAGCCTTGTATTCTTCGATCTTGCGGGTTTCGGGAATCCATCCCCACAAAATGCGGATCTCCGCTTTATCTAACTGCGTTTTAGGAGCATAGAAGGAGCCGTAGTCCAGAACGCCGGCGGTTTCGGCATGGAACGACATCGCATGGGGCTCGAGAGTTCCTGCCATCCAGTAAGACTTGCCCGAGGTGGAATAGATGAGAACATGCTTGTCGCCCAGGGCAAAGAACTCCGGGCACTCCCACACTTCGCGTGCATCCTGGTGCTCGGGAACAGCCGCAATGCTGCCTTCGCGCTGGGCAAGTATGTGCATGAACTCCCAGTGGCGTAAATTCTTCGATTTGTAGAGAAGCACCGCGCCACCCTTGCCCTCGATGCCGGAACCGATGGTCATGTACCACCAGTCGCCCTGGCGCCAAGGAGAAGGATCGCGGAAGCCTGTAACCGCAATGCCTAGCGGGGGCGCTGCAATGACCGGAGCCGGCAGCTTTGTCCAGGTTTTCAGTTCGGGATCATTCGACGTGGCCAGGCATTGTGTTTCGAGAAGGCTGTGCGCGCCGTCCTTGATGGTGGCCTGCGCTTCCGCCACGGAACGAACCCCAGTGTAGAGGAAGATAACCTGGCCATCTTGAACCACGGCCGTACCGGAGAAGCAGCCATCCGCGTCGGGTCCGCCCGGCGTCGGCGCAAGAGCCACGCCGAGATGCTTCCAGTGCACCATGTCGGCACTCACGGCGTGGTCCCAGTGCATGTCGCCCCAGAAGGCGCCGTTGGGATTGTATTGATAAAACATATGGTATTTGCCGCGAAAGTAAATCGGGCCGTTGGGGTCGTTCATCCAGTTCGCGGCTGGGAGCAGATGAAACTGAGGGCGGCGGGGATCAGAGGCCAGTCGCCCGGCAACCGCCGAATCGAGCAGAGAACTTGCCCTCGCCGAAGTGCTCAAGACTGAGAGAGTGGCAGTTCCGACCAGAGAGAAAAGGAAATCGCGGCGGTCAATCTTCATGGAGTCTCCGTGTTCGTGGTGGGTGCTTTCTGCCGACTTTTACGGCAAAACACATGTTACGCGGTTGAGGGTTGCACAGCGAAAAGTGACTTAGCATTTACCCCGGAAGATATGCCTGGTCTCGATTGAAAGTGAAAGGCCCGCATCGCAAGAAAGGGCATGTGGCACTCCCTTCTCGCGATGCGGGTTGTGGTGATCGTCGCGTAAGCCGAAGCGGTGCTTAGAAACTGAGCCGCAAGGCAAACTGAATGGTGCGCGGAAGATTGGTCTGGTGACTTACCTGGCCGAAACCGGGGGAGTACAGACCTACGTTCGGTTCCGCGAACTCGGCATGGTTGAAGAGATCGAAGACCTCGGTGCTGAACTTCAGCTTGGTGCGGTCCGTGATGTCAATCATCTTGTGGAGGGACAGATCGAAGTTGTCCTCTCCCTCAGACTTCATCGATCCATCGACACGAGGCTCGTTGCCAAACGAGAAGCTGTCCGGCTGCGTGAAGCAGGCCGTGTTGAACCACTGGTTGGCACGGGCTGCGCTGTGCGGAGATCCGGAGCCGCTCTTGGAGCAACCGGCTGTGTAGTTGGGCCGGATGTTGCCGGCGCCAAACTGGCTCAGCGTGTTTCCGGCTGCCACCACCGCAATCGGGATACCGCTATGCAGGGTGGTGATGCCGTTGACGCGCCATCCGCCGACGATATGATTGACGACCCCGTTGACATGGCTGAGGTAAGCTTCCCCATGTCCAAAGGGAAGATCGAGGCCATAGTTGATGACCAGGTTGTTGGAAATGTTCTGCTGGCTGACAGACTTCTCAGCCTTCAGGTTGGTGTTGTCCTGCACTACGCCGATTCCGCCCTGTCCGTCCTGGAAGGCGCTGGTGTTGTCGGTATCGCTCAACAGCTTGCCCCAGGTATAGGCGCCTTGCAGCGTTCCGGCATGGCTGAAGTGGCGGATATAGGTGGCCTGCAGCGCGTTGTAAGTGGAGAAGCCCAGGCGGGGCACAACCTGATTCATGCTTGTGTACTGCGGGTGCGGCGTGAGCAGGTAGCCCTCGGAAAGCGTCGGGCTGGAGCGATACATTCCACCTTCCTGGAACTGGGTGTTGCCATAGAAGGGATTGGCAACCTGATTCAGAAGCGTATTTCCCAGTGAGTCGAACTGGTCAGGAAGCTGGTTCAGATTCAGGCCCGTGCCGGTATAGCCCTGCGAAAGAATCAGGTGCGTCCCCTTGGCGCCGGCATAAGCAACGGTGGCCGTTGAGCTGTGATCAAGAGCACGCTCCAGGGCCAGGTTCCATTGCTGCGAATAACCGAACGCCTGGTTGGGAATGCGCCCGCCCACGCCGTTTCCAAGCGTGATGTCCAGACCCGACTGCTTGCGGCCGCTGGGCAGATTGATGTAAGGAAGAGGGTTTGCTACCGTGACCAGCAGCGGCTGCCCAATGGTATTGCTGATCCCTGTGCCGGCAGAATTGATCGGGCTGGATCCGGGCGAATCAGCGGTCATTTCCGACGGGAAGTAAGAGATGCCGTAGCCGGAACGGACAACCGTCTTCGGATCGGCACGGTAGGCAAATCCGACGCGGGGCGAGAACAGCTTCCAGTGCTGCGCCTCTTCTCTGCGGGAGCTGTAGGCGGTTGTGTCGACAAAGGTCAGTTGTCCCGTCAGCGGCACGGTGGCGCCGGTCGCGGGGTTGACGATGGAGGTCAGGCTGCTGCTTCCCAGTGAGACCGCAGCGTTGGGCTGCAGAATCGAATCCAGGTTGTTTTCTTCCGAATAGGACCCGGGTTGCTCCCAGCGCACGCCGGCGTTCACCGTCAGCTTCGGGGTCGCCTGCCAGGTGTCGGAGAGGAAGAGCCCATAGTTGTGCAGGAACGCATGCCAGGTTCCAACCGAACCGATGCCGGTGCTGGAGGGAACACCCATCAGGAAGGAAGCAAGCGCGTTGCCTGTCGTGGCGTCGGTTGCGGAGGATGCGGTATAGAAGGGAGACGCATTGACGCCGAGACCCTGGCTGTTTCCGTAGTTCTCCCACAACACCTGACGCCAGTTACCGCCGGCCTTGAGGGTGTGTTTGCCGATGATCTTCGTCACGCTGCCGGTGACCGCCCAGACATTGTTGTTCCAGTACAACTGGGAAAGTTCGGCTCCGATGCCGTAGCCCTGGATGCCCAGACCGGGAAGCAGACCTTCCTTGTCCTGGCTCTCCGACTGCAGTGTGCCGTAGTTGGGGCCGATCGACGACATGTCGTAGCCATCGGACAAAGGATATTGGAAGTTGTAGTTCTCGAGATACGACAGACGAATATCGGCAACCGTGGTGGGCGTGAAAATATGGTTGTCGCCCAGAACGCCTTCCTGCGTGTAGTTCCCGGTCGGACCGGCTCCGGTCTTGGTGCCGAAGGGATCGCTGGGGCCGTTGTGCGGATTCCAGAACGTGTAGCGGGCGAAGATCGTGTCGTTCGTGCCGACATTTGCATCGACGCGTGCATTGAACTGGTTTTGATACCCCTCGATCGGCGCCGAGGCAAAGAAATTGGTCGTGAACGGCGTCTGATTGACCCGGGCCTGGTTCGGAGTTTCGAGTTGAATGATCTTCAAAGCCGTGGGATCGATCAACTTCGAAATGTCATTTCCGGAAATGGGTTGACCGGGAGTGCAGCCAGCGACGCCGGTAGCGGGACAATAAATGACCTGCGGATCTTTGGAAAAGTCTCCGCTCAACTCTGCCGTGGTCGGCACGGTGGCCGAGGTCGGGCTTGCCGAGAGCAGCGTTTCATGCTCCCAGGAGAAGAAGAAGAACAACTTGTTCTTCAGGGCAGGTCCGCTGAAGTTCGTGCCGTATTGATTCTGATGCAGCACCGCTCTACCCAGGTTTTCATGGTTGCTGAACCAGTCGTTCGCATCCAGAGCCGTGTTGCGGAAATATTCATACGCGCTGCCGTGGAAGTCGTTGGACCCGCTCTTGGACGAGATTTGAATGACGCCGCCACCGTAACCGCCAAACTCGGCGCTCACGTTGCTGGTGGAAACGCGAAATTCCTGTACTGCGTCCTGGGTAAGGACGAGAGTATTGACGTTGTTTTCAGCAATGTTGGAGCCGACGCCGTCGATAAAGAACAGGCTCTGGCCGCTGAAAGCGCCGCCAATCTGGTAGTTTCCGTAAGCAATGGCCTGGGTTTGTCCGCCCGCCTGGAAGTTGCCGCTGCCGCCGTTGGCCATGGTGCTGCCCTGGGTTCCGCCACCGGGAGTAACGCCAGGAACGAAGTCGAGCAAATTATTTACGTTGCGTCCGTTGAGCGGAGCCTCGACGACCTGCTGGCCTTCGATCACTCCCTCCAGGGTAGCGCTATCCGTGTGCAGGTCGCTCGTCGCGCCGGTTACAGTCACCGTCTGCGCAACATCGCCGACCTCGAGAGTCACATCCGCACGCGTGGTGCCGCCGATCTGGACGTCAATCTGGTCGCGCGTAGCGGACTTGAATCCCTGCTGCGATACGCTGACCACGTACGACCCGGGATTCAGGTTCATGAACCGGTAGGTGCCGCCACTGCCGGTCTCGGCGGTCTCGGTGGCGTTGGTCCCCTTGTTTTTCAACGTGACCTTGGCGCCCAATACGGTCGCACCGGTCGAATCTGTGACGGTTCCGACGACTGCGCCATAACTGGTCTGGGCATGAGCGTTGGTGGTAAGGACTGAACTGCCAAACAGGGTCAGCAACAGCAGCAGGGCGGCATGGAAAAATGACAAACCATGCAATCCGCGGACCGCGCTATGACCTTCCCGCCCTGGCGTTGCCGATAGACGTGATGTGGGCTTCATACTGCCTCCTAAGGTTTGCTGAAATCGGATGCCCGCAACGCACCCAAGATCGGGTCGTATTGGAGCAGCGATTCTTGAACGAACTGCCGGACTGTGTTGGTACTACAGGTTGCTTCTTCGCTTCACCTGCTCCCGCGGAATCGCTCCGTCTGAAACAGGTAAAGCTAATCTGAGACAGGATACTAGACATATCAATACACAGTTGTCAACAAAAATATTGACATGTTTTCGTTTATTGCGATACAACTTGTATTTATAGGTTGATCTTGAGCCGGAGGAAGATCACGGTGGCCATGTGCGAGGATGAAAGCTGCAGCTTTCGGAGGCGCCAGTTGAGCACCGGTAGTGGCTGGAACCGTTGTAGAATTGTGTGCGTTAACCATCTGAATCGAAAGCGTTTTTTCGCCGACCAACGGGCGGAAGACGGATGCGGGATGGAGGCGGGATGGCCAGGATGAGAGGGCAAAATGTCGGTCAATGAGAGCCTCGATAGAACGAAAGAAGGTCCCAAGTACAAGCGCATTTACCAGAAATTGCGCGAAGTGCTAGCGGATGGCACTTACATGGAGGGCAACAAGTTCCCCAGTGAAAGCGAACTGGTGGAGACCTTTGGAGCCAGTCGGCCGACGGTGCGGCGAGCATTGGCGCAACTGGAGTCGGAAGGGCTGATCCAGCGGCGCATGGGATCAGGCACCGTGGTCACGCCGCAAAAGACGCACAAACTTCTTGTCTTTGGGTTGCTGATCCCGGAGTTGGGCATGACGGAGATCTTCGAACCCATCTGTCAGGGCATTTCGCGGGCGCAGGTTGGGGGCCAGCACGATCTGCTCTGGGGACCGACATTCAGCAACGCCGGCACTGAGGAAGCGCAAGCCCAGCAACTGTGCCGCTACTATATTGACCGCAAGGTCTCGGGGGTTTTTTTCGCCCCGATGGAATACTTTGCCGGGGGAGAAGAACGAAATCTCGCCATTATGAACGCTCTCGACGAAGCGCAGATCCCGGTTGTCCTGCTGGATCGGGATGTGGTGCAGTTTCCTGCGCGCAGCAAATACGACGTGGTGGGCATCGACAACACCCGGGCCGGCTACATGCTGGCCGAACACCTGTTGCTTTCGGGCTCGCGCCGCGTAGCGTTCCTCTCCCGGTCGTATTCGGCCCACACCGTTGAGGCGAGGATCAGAGGCTATGCAGAGGCATTGCGCACTCATTTAGGTAAGGAAGCGCAAACCCTGGTGAAGTGGGGCGATCCCAACGATGTAGCCGCAGTCCGGGAGTTTCTCGACCGGGAAAAACCCGACGCCATCATCTGCGCAAACGACTATACAGCGGCGCAACTGCTGACCACGCTGAACGAACTTGGCGTTCAAGTCCCCTCCCAGATCCGGGTGGCGGGGATCGACGATGTGAAATATGCGCGATTGCTGCAAACACCACTAACCACAATTCGTCAGCCTTGCCAGGAATTGGGTGCGACGGCACTTCTAGCGATGCTCCAGCGCATCGCCAATCCCGCCTCTCCATCGCGGGAGTTTCTCCTGGATTTCCAGCTGGTAGTCAGAAAATCGACTGACCCCAATGCCGGTGCGCAATCGGAAACAGGAGTCGCCAATCACAAAGGGGGCGAAAGCTCAACCTCGCCAGAGAACGCGGAAGCTGGTTCGGCAAACCAGACGCCCTAGTTCTTGTTCAGTCCCACGCCCCCCTGTGAAACAGGGCAAAAACATGAGCGGACTGAATGTTTCTGAAATTCGCATGGGATAGTGCCGTCTTGCGCTTCACCCTGCTTCACGCGATCGGGTCGAATGCTCAAATGCAATCGGCCCGGAAAGGATGATGTTTTGCATATTGTTACGATTGGCGAGATCCTCTGGGACGTCTTTGACCATGCCGAATATTTGGGCGGCGCTCCCTTGAATTTCTCTGCGGCGGTTGAGCGGCTGGGCAACCCGGTTGCCCTGGTAACGGGTTTGGGCGACGATGAGCGTGGACAGAAGGCTCTCCAGTCCATGAAGGAATTGGGCCTGTCCTCGGAATTCGTGCAAGTCCTTCCAGGAAAAGACACCGGCACAGCACGGGTCACCACCGACGACTCTGGGAACGCGAGCTTTTTCATCGAGCGTCCGGCTGCCTTCGATCAATTTCATCTCGAAGAAGCGCAATTCGCAGCACTCGCAGCACTGCAGCCTGGGTGGATCTACTTTGGCACCCTGGCACAGACCCATGCGCCGACCCTTGCTACCCTCGATGCGCTTCTGCAAAGACTCCCTGGCGTAAGACGCTTCTACGATATGAATCTCCGCGAAGGGCACTGGAACCTTCCCCTGGTGCAGCGCCTCTCCAAACAGGCGACCATTCTGAAACTCAATGATTCCGAGGCGAAAACGCTGTTTGGACTTACCATCCCTGCGGAGAGATTTTCACTCGAGCACTTCGCCCGCTACTGGTCGTCCACCTACGATATCAAGACCATTTGCATCACGCTCGGCAGCAAGGGATGCGCCGTCTTCAGTGAGAATGCGTTCTCGCTCTTCGACGGATTCACTGTGAAGGTCGTCGATACTGTAGGCGCCGGGGACGCATTTGCTGCCGCCTTTCTTCATGGTCATATCCAGGACTGGTCAATTGAGCGCCAAGCCGCCTTCGCCAACGCATTGGGAGCCTTGGTTGCAAGCCGCGCCGGCGCTACTCCAGGCTGGACTGTCGACGAGTGCCTGCAGCGGATTGCAGACCAAGCAGTTTGACGAATACTCTCTGAGGTTCCCTCCACTCCGCCGATTCATGCTTCATCGTTAACCCAACTTCCGCAGTTGTTTGCTTGAACTCTTTTTTTCGTGAGAATCTCGGTCGCGGAGAGGAACATACGGGGAGCAAGTCCTTTGTTTCTGAAGCTGAGCTTTTGCGTCTGATTGCGAGCGGCAGAAAGCCATGTATAGTGAAGACCAACCCTCTTGTAATCGGTTTTGAAATGAGTACGATGGCGGTGCGTATCTGCGACGCTGCTATCGGCGCAAGGATGGGAAGCGGCATGCCTATTGGGCTTTGGTCGAGTCCTATCGCACCGCACGGGAGTCGCGGCAACGCGTGGTCCCCTATCCTGGCGAGTTGGATGAGCGTGGCCGATTGGGAGTCGAACACGCGGCGCAACCAGAGCCCTGACGCAACCTGAACTGTTCGAGCAAGAGTCCAGCGCCGCCTGGGTTGAAGTGGAACTACGCGGGGTGCGCGGCCGTCCCTTCGACGGTGGCTGACTGGGGCTGAGGATGATGCGTCAACTAGGCTTGCACGCGATCTTCAATCACGCCATGCGATGGGAATGGCACGACCGGAATCCCATCAGCCGCGTTCGCCAGAGCGCAAAGCATTCTCGCATTCCGGTTGTTCTGAGGGATGGTAGGGACGAGTCTTGACGGCGTTAGCCTGTGCGGAGCCTCACGCCGACTGGCGCTTTCGCGCTGGCGCCTCACCGAGTAGGCATGGCCACTTGATCTCATCCCCCCAAGCAGAACCCGGCGTGCAGATTTCCCGCACCGGGCTCCCCAGATGACCTTGGCTAAAGCGAAGCATCAGTCAGATCATTGGGTGTAGGTTTTGAGCAAACGGCAGTGTGAACCACGGTTGATCTTTCAGACGCGCCCAGTTTGTCTTACGCCTTTGACCGCGAAGATTCAGGGCATGTATCCACTGTCGCTGTACCTGGAGCCGTACCCAGTTGAGCTTTCGCTCGCAGTGGTGCAGCCCGAAGTACTGATAGAAGCCCCTCAACATCCTCTGCAGGTGCTGTTGTTGCTCCCACCGTCGCCAGTGTCTGTTATGAAGGATCCACTCCCGCGTGCGAGTCAGGAACTTCCGGCAACTCTTGGCGCTCGGGATGCGAATCAGAGCAAATCGCCCTGCTCGATCAACCCCACAGACATGCTTGAAGCCAAGAAACTCGAAAGCTTCCGGCCTCCCCAGTCCGTGCCGCAGACAAGTCACGCCTGCGAATCGCCCAAAGAGTATGCACCGAGTTTTCTCCTCGGCCAACTCCAGCCCGAATTCCGCAAACCGTTCCCGCACCTTCTGCTGGAATTGGTCCGCGTCCTCCCGGAACTGGAAAGTCACCACAAAGTCATCGGCAAAACGCACCAGATTCGCCTCGCCCCGACACTGCTGCTTGATTTTCTTCTCAAACCACAGATCGAGAACAAAATGAAGATAAAGGTTGCTCAACACGGGTGAGATCGGACCGCCCTGAGGAGTACCTTCCCCTGTGTAGATGACAACTCCGTCTTGCATCGCTCCAGCGTTGAGCCATTTCCCGATCAGGCTCAAGATCACTGGGTCAGCAATTCGGTGGGCTACCATCTTGCGTAACCACTGATGATTAATGCGAGTGAAATAGCTGCGGATATCGGCTTCAAATATCTGACCTACCTTCTTCGTTACGATCTGCACCCGAAGAGCTTGCAGCGCGTGATGAGGATTTCGGCCAGGTCTAAAACCGTAACTGCAATCTAGGAAATCTGCTTCAAATACCGCTTCCAAAACGCGCGTTACGGCCCGCTGAAGCAATCTGTCCGCAGCCGTTGGAATTCCTAGCGGCCGCGTCCCGATTTTGCCCGGCCCTTTGGGTATATCAACTCTTCGGACCGGCGGTGCGCGATAGGTGCGTTTCTTTAGCTGTGCGCAGATCGCCTCGACTTGCATGTCCAGTTCGCTGCCAAACTGCTCAGCGCTCACCCCATCGACTCCGCCCGCCGCGCGCCGATTCATCATTCCCCAAGTCTCCTTGAGAAACTCCGGCGTCAGCAAGTGTGCCAATGAGGTAAACCGTACCTTGCGATCTAACGTTGCCTTCTTAGTTATCTGACTCAGTTGTGTTGACACCAGACTCCCGCCTCCGTGTGTGCAGGTGATGTTTCCGTGAAGTCAGGCTTCATCTGCTTCGCCGCTTCCCCCTGTGCGCGGCTTTCCCGCGCTCTGAGTACTACCAGCGAATCCGACTTCGCACTGTAGCATTTGCCTTTCTCAGGAATAATCCCTATCGTCCGGCATACTCGATCCGTTTTGTCTACAGACCAAGACCACAGTGGATCTCCCAGGTCCCTTGATGCTTCCTTCTCCGAGCGTGCCGTGCTCACTGACCCCGCCGCAGTCTCCGGCCACCTCGCCATTTGCGGTGTGCCTACTGGTGCCTTCCAGCCACTACGATGCTGTCGGCCTGCGGTTGAATACTTAACGAGGCTCAATCGCGTTTACTTGCGTTACGGCCCGCGCGTCGCTCTGTCTACGCTTAGTCCAATTCGTTACCTCCTCAGACCCAAGACTCGATTCCCGGTGAGGCGGCTGCACCTCTTGTCGGGGCGGGAATTTCACCCGCTAGAAGCACCAGGTTTTGTCCTGGCGCACCGTCGTGCAGATAAAGGTACTGCTCAGTCATCTGCGGAAGCCTGTGCACACAGTGGCGCTGGTCGATGTATCGACCGGGTTGCGGATCGGCGAACTCCTCGCCTTGCAGTGGCAGGGTATTGATTTCGAGAACTTCGAGATTTCAGTGACCCGCTCGAATTCGCTGCAACACATCGGCAACCGCGACGGAAGCCGGCCGCAAGCCGGTTCCGATGGATGCCGAACTCGCCGAGGCTCTTTGGCATTGGCGCAACAACAGTGGCTATCCAAATCCGGAAGACTGGTTTTTTGCCAGCCGCGCCAAGGACGGGAAACAACCGTATTGGCCCGGCACTTTGTATCGGGCGCATCTTGAGCCCGCAGCAAAGGCCGCCGGCATTCCGGGCAAGATTGGCTGACACACGTTCCGGCACACATTCGCCACTTTGCTCAAGGCAAATGGTGAGGACATCAAGACCGTGCAGGAACTTCTGAGCCACGCGAATATCTCGGTCACGATGAATGTCTATGCGCAGGGGGTCACCGAACTCAAGCGCAATGCACAGCATCGAATCGTGCGTCTGCTCATTGGTAGGAAGGGTGAGGAACCGGAGGGAGCTTCTTAATGGGAGCTATCGGACGCCAATTTTTGAGGGCTACTTTCTCTAAGTATTTTATTCTATTGGCGTCCCCGACCGTTTCTACTTTGAACACTGTCGCGGATGTGATCCGTGATTCGGCCCCCCTCTATGAGCTATGCCGTTCTGTTTTGAATGACTTACCGGAGATTCAACCCTAAAGATGAGTTCACCGATCCCGTACCGGCGCGGATATGCGAGTTGACGAACGCCTAATGAGGACGCTCATTTCATATCCCACATCGTATTTGAACAGGGAACGACCACGGCTCACAGATGCACACTGTGCGTAGTCAGTCCCCAGACCTTTCGAAGCTGAAGTACGGCCCACGGTTCGGAGAAGGTGCTCCGCGGTAGTCGACAGAGGCGAACGCATGGCGTCCTAGGCTTGCTTGCTCCGATTCCTAGGCTAGAATCCTGGCGGTACGAGTCTGGTGGTACGGTCCCGATTTACGGCGTCTTTCGCACTCCGCGGCTTCCTAGGCAAATCAGCCCACACATCGCAGTCCGACACGTCTCACGCCGCTGACGCTGCACACCGTGCCGCATTGTCCGTGACGCTGTCCGCAACGTCGTACCCGTCTGGTGGTCGCTTGCGTGATCCGGTCGACGATTCAGAAACCGTGGCTCATTACGCGCCGATTCGAATCCTAGAGGCTGTCAACGGCTTTTTTCCTAGGCTTGCCAGTGCGTCTAGGATGTCGAATTTCATGGTGATATCTGAATCCACGGGAGGATGGTATCTTGGTGCCAGACACCACAACAGAGGGGCACGATGCCAACACCTGAGGACTTCGCTGAACAGCGTAAAGACACGTTGATGATTGAGACCCACAAGGCCACAATTGCCTTCTTCGACCGCGTATTGCTGGTGAATAGCGGCACGCTGTCGCTCATCGTCACTGTTGGGGGGGCATCACTGCTGGCATCCCAACGTACGGTGACGCTCGACGGTTGGTCGAGGGACCGAATTCTGGCTGGGTGCTATCTACTTGCCTCATCGTTCACACTTTGTTTGCTCCATAACTACCTGAAGCTGCCGGGAATGGCTACGTCACTGCTGTACCTGATGGGCAAGGGGCAGACAATGGGCAAGTGGATGATTCGGATTGCCTACTTTTGCACCGCCGTGGGGATTGTGGCAGGACTCATGACGGTTGCCGCGTACGTTCTACTCGTGATGGCTTTGGGGGCACTACTGAACCGTTGAAGTGCGACAACCACATACCGACCCGTTGGCCGTGGAGGAAATTGGTCTTCTGGGCGAGTCGCTGACGACTCCGACCCAAACCATTGCGGCTTGACCGAACCGGGGCGAAGACATGTCAAAGGTCCGAGTTGTCCACAATACACCAACAACGTCGGCCCGGTGAGACAATGGATCGCAAACCATTATGAAATGAAACGGGAACTGCGATGAAAGCTTGGGTCTTAGGTTTGGGTATTTGTTCATTTGCAATGCAGCTGACAAGCGCCGACTGACCTTGCCCTCAGAACCCGTCCCTCTTAACCGGCTGGTTCTGGAGGATTTTTATTCATCCTCGTCGTAGTCGCGGCGGTGGGAATGTGAAAATCGGGTTCATCGATTTTCAAGGTTTGTGGG
>Ga0224527_1000874_pt1 | contig 17390 bp, 18 predicted proteins | sample CBST0metaG_FD_179882 | JGI IMG/M metagenome (GOLD analysis project Ga0224527, IMG submission 179882) | Peat soil microbial communities from Stordalen Mire, Sweden - C.B.S.T0 | ecosystem: Environmental > Terrestrial > Soil > Wetlands > Peat | place: Sweden: Norrbotten County, Stordalen Mire... | reverse complement strand
ATGGTTGTTGTCCTGGCACTTTCGATGAACTAGCTCATGTGAAGGAACCGCAATGCCTCGTTTGAGAGATTCCGGATGCCGCGCAGCGCCCAATGCCAGTCGAAGCTATAGGTTGTGCGCCAGTTATCTGGGCGTGGCCACTCTTGGCGCAGCTTTGCCCAATAAGTGGCCCGGGCTGCCTGTCCCGTTGACTCGGTTGGTTTGCCGCTGGTATCCGGTAACACAAAATCCGCGGGCATCTGTTCCGGCAATGCGGCGGCTCGGGAGTATCTCCACTGGATGACGCCTGTCGCCACGCGCCAATATTGCATTGCCAGATCTGCGTTTGCCGTCCCACCGAAAGCGCGCATCTCCACAAAGTCAGTTGGAGCCTCTACTTTCAGCCTGGTTACAGGTGTAATCGTAAACGCACTCAGGACCACGATGACGGCAAGGACCACTAGAGGCCACAAACTTATGATTCCCTCACTCGGTCGCATGGCGTGTTTCCTTGTGCCCATGCCGGTCCGGAAATTCCACCCTAAGTTGATCTCCAACCTCTGTTCGGGAAGCGCCAATGCTTCCCGTGGGGAGTTCCAGTACGCCATGAGCTTTCCAGAACACACGCGTCAAGCGAAACGGGCGCACCGCTTCCCGTATGCCGACTACGCTGTTGTTCCGGTCTACGAAGATTACGTCGATGGGGAATGCCATCCCCACTGTATGAATTGCCTGCGAAGGTACAATGAACAAGCCGCATCCGGCGGCAAGAGATTGTTTCCCGAGTAGACCTACGAGGCGACGGAGACTGCTGTCAGCAATGTTGATCTGCTTCCCGAGACAACTGCCTCGGGTAGTGTTGTGAACACAGACGGTTTCGCGAGCTTTGTTCAAACTGCCTCCTACGACAAACGGCTCTTGCGTCGTTGAATCAAGATGAAGAGGACCACGACGAAGAGAACTCCTGAAATGACTCGAATAAGCGTTACGTTATCCATGAATTTCCTTTTCTGGGGTTAGTGTCCGAAGTTCGACAGAAAACTCCTGCTGATGGAAATGAGCGCTGGTACCAGCAGTACGATGAACATGCTTGGGAAGATGAATAACACTAGCGGAAACACGAGCTTGACGGTGGTCTTGGCTGCCATCTCTTCAGCCTGCTGGCGGCGGCGCACGCGCAATGAGTCGGCGAAGTAACCAAGCGATTTGGAGAGTGGGGTTCCGAAACGTTCCGTCTGCACCAGCATATTTACGAATGAGCGAACCACTTCCAGTCCGGTGCGAGCCGCCATGTTACGCCACGCCTCAATTCGTGGTTTGCCGGCGCGCTGTTCCAAGCGGATCAGCAGCAACTCATCGCTGAGGTCCTTATGGCTGATCCGTAACTCTTCGCCGATGCGGATCAAAGCTTGATCCATGCCGAGTCCAGCTTCCATGCAAATCACCAGGAGATCAAGAGCGTCGGGCATTGCCAGGCGGATTCTCTCTCTGCGACGGGTGACCGCTCCGGTAAGCCAGAGGTCGGGGCCGAGGAAACCAATGGCGGCCATGATCATGAACCAGAGAATAATGTTCTCACCGTGGAGAAGAAAGCCCGCGATCAGACCTGCCACCACCGGACCCAGCAACTTCACGGTGTAGTAAAAATCGACGTAAGCTGGATCGCGGAAACCGGCTGCGTTCAAACGACGTGCGACATCGCTGTCATCAGCGAGTCCCACCATTTTGCGAACTGGCCTGAACCACAGCGCAATACGCGCCGCCAGGCCCCCATCCGACGGTCTCATGTCAGCCACAACGGATTGGGGCGCAGACGCTGAAAGTTCGGTCAACCGGGCTTCTACAGCGCTCCGCTCGTTCAGCACAAGCAGCAGCACAACAAGGCTGAGCGTAAAGGTCAACGCCACTACGGCAATCATGGTGATCATGGTCTTATACCTTTATGTCCACAATGCGGCGGATGAGCCATACGCCGATTGTCATCAATGCCAAGCCAACCCATATCCACATGCGCCCTGTTGGATCGTCCAGCATCGTATGGGTGTAGGCCGGGCTTACGAAGTTCATGCAGACAAAGACGATGAAGGGCAGAAGACCAAGTATCCAGCCAGTCATACGTCCCTGTGCTGTGTAGATTCGCAGTTGTCCCATGAGACGCGAACGCTCACGAATCACTGCGCCCGCCTTGTCTAGAACCTCGGCCAGATTGCCGCCTGTTTCCTTCTGCACTAACATGGCTGTGACCAGAAACCGAAGATCATCTACAGGTACGCGCCTGGCAAGATTCAATAGTGCCTCGCGCATTGGCAGACCAAAATTCTGTTCTTCGAAGACGCGACGAAATTCGGTTCCCACCGGGTTAGCAACTTCTCTCGATGCCATCTCAATAGCTGCGGTAACAGCGTGGCCGGCCCGGAGTGCGCGCGACAACAGATCGATTGCATCCGGCAGTACTGCCGCGAAGCGATTCAATCTGGCCCGGCGCTTCATCTGCAAATATAGGTATGGACTAATTGCGGCTCCAACTCCCACAAGAAGCCCGAGTGAAGTGCTGTGCAGCAGCATTCGGCCAACGAACGCCACGACGACGAAAAGCAGCAACGCTCCAGTCAGGAGGCCGCCGACTGTCCACCGCGAATCTGCCTGCTTCATCAGCGTGTTGATATCAGACGCCAACTTGATGCGGCGCAGAATCGCATTGAGTACAGGATACTGGCTGTATACCTCTCGCTTGAGAATGTCGGAATCAGCGCTCTGTTCCGACGAGAACTCGTTGTCGAATCCCGCCAAACGTTTTCCGAGATATATCTCATCACGCGAGGGCCTGGTGACCATGAGGATCACCAGGAAGGTGGCCACCAGCAGCACGAAGAACAGTAAGATCAACATCGGCGTACCCCCTCCACGCTCAACTAAACTGCTACTGACATGTCGAACAGTTCCGGCGGAACCGGAATTCCTGATGCCTGGATCTTGTCGGCGAAGCGCGGCGTTACCCCAGTGGAATAGAAGAGTCCAAGCACGCGACCGTTGATCCCGATGCCGCGCTTCTCGAAACGGTAAATGTCCTGCATGCTGACCACGTCCTGGTCCATGCCCGTGATCTCGCTCAGGTGGGTGACCCGGCGCGTGCCGTCACTTAGGCGCGACACCTGCACGATGATGTTGACCGCGGAAGCAATCTGTTGACGGATGGCCTTCTCCGGCAGATTGAGGTTCGCCATTAGAGCCATGGTCTCCATGCGGGCGATGGCGTCGCGTGGGCTGTTGGCATGGATTGTAGTCAGGGATCCGTCGTGGCCGGTGTTCATAGCCTGCAACATGTCCAATGCTTCTTCGCCGCGAACCTCACCGATGATGATGCGGTCTGGGCGCATACGCAAACAGTTGATTACCAATTCGCGTTGGTGTACGGCTCCCTTGCCTTCCACGTTGGACGGACGACACTCCAGGCGAACCACGTGATGCTGCTTCACCTGTAATTCGGCCGAGTCCTCCACTGTCACAATGCGTTCCTTGTCGGAGATAAAGCGCGAGAGCACGTTGAGAAACGTTGTTTTGCCGGAGCCGGTTCCGCCAGAGATCACGATATTCAACCGCGCCTTCACGGCACCCTGTAACAAGTCACGCATTTGCGGGGTAAGGGTGTTGTTCTCCAGCAGATCCTCGATCTCCAAGGGGATCGTGCCAAATCGGCGGATGGAGAGAATAGGCCCGTCCACAGCGAGTGGAGGAATGATCGCGTTTACGCGCGAACCATCGGGCAGACGCGCATCCACCATGGGCGAAGATTCATCTACGCGGCGTCCCACAGCGGAGACGATCTTGTCGATGATATGCATGAGGTGGACGTCGTCCTTGAAGGCAACATTGGTCTCCTCAAGCATGCCGGCGCGCTCCACATATACTTTGGAGTGTGTGTTCACTAGGATGTCGCTGATCGTCGGGTCTTGCAGCAGCGGTTCCAGCGGTCCCAGGCCGAACACTTCATCCAGAACTTCGCGCGCGAGGCGCTCACGTTCACCGGCGCTCAGCGGAGTATTCGAATGAGCGACCAGATCCTGAATGACCGCGAGAATCTGGTTGCGGGCGCGCAGATCATCCAGGTAATTCAACTTCTCCAAATCGATGAGGTCGAGAAGGTTCCGGTGAATATTGGACTTCATTTCCTGGTAAGCCTTGGGCTTCAGGTCACGCCGTGTCCACTGGTCAGATTCCAGCACGTTCGCTTTTTCTGTCAGGCCGCGCTCAAATGGTGCCATTGTCCCCTCGTTTAGTCAGTGTTAAAGGCCAAGAATTCCGAACCGGCGCTTGTGTTCCAACTTGGCGACTGGTTTGTCAACCAGTGTGTCCACCCACTGTTCGATCATGATGGCGAGCTCCGTCTTTGCATTGGCTGGGACGGGTGTACCGCTGTTGATCGCTCCAACTACTTCCGCGTAGCTGTTCGGCACCAGGAAGGATATTGGCATCCGGATCGTCTTTTCGATCTGATCATCCCGGATGGCCGAGCGTTTGTCATAGCGATTGATGACGATCCGTGTCTTCTCCGGCGGGCAGTCGAAGCGTGTGAGGTGTTCCAGGTAGCGGACCAGGTTGCGAACGGACGGTAGCTCAGGCGCTGCGACGAGATACACGGCATCGGCGCGATCGATGGAGCCAACGTTGTAGGAGTCCAGTCCCGGAGCACAGTCAATAATTACAAGCTCATACTCTTCCCGAAGGAAGTCGAGGGTGCTTTCCAGCGCTTTTTCGGATGGCCTTCCGGTGGCTCCAAAGCTGTCCGGCGCTGCGAGTACATGCAAACCGGAAGAGTGCTTCGTGACAAATCCTTCGAGCAGCTCCGGATCAAGACGGTGAACATTGTGTACCAGTTCGTAGAAGTGATACTGGTGTTTACCCAGGTTGAGGTACACCGATATGTCGCCGAGTGCTGGATGTTGATCGATCAGCAGGGTCTTGATTCCTCGTCGGGCGGCTCTGGTGGCCAAATGGGTCGCCAGCACAGTCACGCCGGTTCCACCCTTCACACCCACAAAGGCGTAAGCCTTTCCGCGCTTCGCCGGAACACCGCGCTCCCGCTTCTTTTGCTCGTGCTTTACCAGTGCTTCCACCACACGTTCACGTGCGGGAGGTTTCAGCAAGTATTCGGAGCAACCCGACCGCATCGCTTCGATGATGTTCTCAGGGCGCGATTCTGACGCCAGCGCAAACACCGCGATCGCTGGCATAGTGTTCTTGATCTGTTCGGCTCGTGCAACCGCGGCCTCGCGGTTATTGTCGAAATCAATAATGCAAACATCGGGTTGCCGCTGCCGCAAGTCCTGCAGCAGCGCCCCATCACTCGCATCCCATCGATCAATCTCGCCGGTGATGGAGAACCCGGGAAGGGAACCCACAATCTCGCGCAGACTCGCGGCAGCCCACTTATCCACCGAGACCGTAACGATGCCCAAAGTCCGGCGAGGTGCTTTGAATGCCAAGGTGCTCAAGGTATGCCTCGCAGTTACTTCTTGTTGTCTGGTTCCTGTTTGAATTTCCCGTCTACAGCCTTGTCAAAATTCTTGTCTTCCATGTTATGAATCACTGGCACGGGAGCCGCAGGTACGGTTGCATTTTCCGCAAACGTATCCACCAGGACCGGAGTCACCATCACCAGCAATTCAGAATTGGTTTGGTTGAACGACTTCGACTTAAAGAGATTGCCAAGGATTGGTATATCTCCAAAGCCCGGCATTCTGTTCAGCTGTGCGGTAGTGCGTCTATCCAAGAGACCGGCGATACCGAAGCTCTGGCCATTGCGAAGATCAACCTCCGTCTCTGCTCTGCGTGTGGAGATGGCGGGGATCTGAAAGCCAGAGATAGTTACAGCATTGGTATAGTCGAGGGTACTTACTTCAGGGAGCACCTTTAGCCGAATGATGTCGCCGATGATCGTGGCAGTGAACTCCAACTTCACGCCGAAGGGCTTGAACATGATGGTCACAGAACTTGCTGTGCCTCCAGCTCCACCTTGGACGACCGGGAACGGAAACTCACCGCCTGCCAGGAACTTCGCTGGCTCTCCGCTACGCGCCATCAGATTCGGCTCGGCCAGAATCTGAAGAACGTTCCTCTCCTGCAAGTCCTGAATGGTGACACCCAGATTGAGGTCAGAGCGGTACAAGAAGATGTTGAGCAGATTGGAGGGTGCAAGCGAGCTTTGGGAATTGTTAAGGGAGGAATTGCTTGTGGTTGGCGCTCCATACTGACCTGTCGACGTCGATCCTGTCAGCTTTGATGCTGTGCTCAAGAGGTTGATGCCAGATTGCTCTAACTTGACGCGGTCCACCTCCGCAAAGCGCACCTTGAGCATGATCTGCTTCTGGTGTGGCAGATTGATGATTAGGGAGTCCACGACGTCCTTGGAGTAGACGCCCGCCATGCGCATCACATCGTCAGCTACCACCTTGCCGCTGACCGTGCCTGTGACCAGAACTCGACCCTGCTCCGCTTCGATCTGCACTTTTTCATTGGGGTATGCCGAACGCACGCCGTCGCGTAGGCCCGAAACATCCACATCCGCGTACACGTCAAGGATGCGCGCATTCGAGCTTTCATCCCAGAGCACAAGGCTACTGGTGCCCGCGATCTTAGCAGTCACCACCACCTGCGTTGTGCTGACAGTTGCTGTATCCAGTACATTGGGGTTGCTCACCACGATCCTGCGCAGACGCGATTGTGTGTTCAGGACGATGGATCTGCCGACCTGTATGTGTACCGACTGCGCTTCGGGTGCCTGCGTGGATTGCGGGATTTGTTCTTGAGCAGGTGCGACCGCAACCTGGCCGGACGCTTGCATGCTGTCTATCTTTCCTGCAGGCTTGTCAGCCCCCGCGGCTTGCATTGTCGCGGCTAGCAGTAAGAAGGTAACTGCCGAAGTAACTACAGTGTGCGATGCACGCATGTCGAGTTCCCCTCTTTACGACGAATGTCAATTATTCAAACTTATCTACTGAGCGTTTGTTGCCTGAGATAGTCTCCACTTCGTAGAACACCGTCTGTTTCACGGGGCGAGCCTCGCTCTTAACAACCACTCTCTTCGGCGATGCAACCGGCGCGATAGGTGCTATGCCCTTGTTCATGAGCTGAACCATGTCAATGGACTTGGTATCCGGCGTCTGCTTATCCGCGCCATTACGAAGCACAAACTGTATGGAGCCCTGGGACGATGCCAACACCAGTTTTTCTCCGTCCTCCGGCTTCAGCAGAAGTGTCACAACGTTTACGGTCTCGGGCTTGCCTGTTGGGTCCGGTTCAATCTTCTGTCCGGCAGTCAACACTTCCACGTTCGCCAGAATGGTCTGGGTACGCGGCGTTGAAGCTTCCCTCGCAACGTTCTCTATCTTTGAGGTCACGAGCACATCCACGTGCGATCCGGGATACAGAAAGCCAGCCACTCCCACTACATCGTTGGATCTAACAGAAACCGCTCGCATGCCTTCCGGAATTTTCACCGTGAGACCGATGCCAGAGCCAGCCATTGCCACGTCGCGGTCAAGAATGGGTTGATGTTCGCTGATCGGGTAGATCAAAGAGCGGCCAATCACGTCGTCCGGTTTGGTGAACGCTCCAACCAGCGGCATGCTCGCCGGCCAGTCAATAAGCACGATGCTATCGCCGCCAATGGGCGATCCAGCCTGTAGCGGTTTGGAAGCGGCAACTACCTTCACCATCGCGCTGTTCTTGGCCTGTTGCGCGCGCAGACGGACATAGAAGCCGTACGTCACAACAATCGCAATAACTAAGGACAACGAGACTGCCAGTGCAATTCGTTTCGAGTTCATGCGCCACCTCGGTAAAAGGATGCCAATGCTGAATAGAGAACACCTGCCGCGATTGCCACCCCGTACGGCATGCGGACCGCCTGCGGATTTGAAAGATTGAGGCTCGGATGCGCCTCCGCTCCCACGGTAGCGTGGAAGCTGAAAAGATCGACTACATTTCCCAGCACAACCCGAAGCCGCCGGTGAAGGAGCGAGTGGATAATTGCGAAGATGCCGCCCGCGATCGCAGACGCCAGCACTATTTCAACAGCGTGCTCTGCCCCTGCGAAGCATCCCACAGCGGCCATTAGCTTCACATCGCCCGCGCCCATGGCGTGCAGAATGAAGAAGAACAGGAATGCGCCGCCAGCCACCAGTCCGCCTACTAAGGCACTCTCCAAGCCGTGCAACCCTTGCAACGCGAACCGCCCAGTAATCGCGATCAACATCGCAGAGTAGGTAAGTCTGTTCGGAATCCGGCGGCTCGCAACATCGGTAGCACAACCGATTCCCGCAACAATCACAGCACCGGACATGAAGTAAGGTTCCATGGTCATTAGCATTCAGATGGACGTGGGCTGTAACAAACTCACCGCAAAACCAGTCTTAATTGTGTGTTGGCTGGCCAGAAGTGCGACATTTGCAACTCTTCTGGCCAGTCCTGTGTTTGCCGCGGATAGATCGACTTAGCCAATCGAACTGGTCATTTGGCTGGCGATCTTCGAGAATGCCTTGCTGACCTCTGTACCGATTACGCCCAATGAGGTTGTTGCGCCGAGTGCGATCAGGGCGGCCACCAGAGCGTATTCAATCAGATCCTGGCCAGACTCGTCGTTGTGCAGATTGCGAAGGGTGCGCAGAAAGTTTGCTTTCACTTGAGTTCTCCTTATCGGTGAATTGTTAGACTTCATACGCAGCCCGCGACCGGACTGCAACGCTCTGCAAAGATTACCGGCGCAGCAAGTGCTGAGGGCACTTATCCGGCGGCGCTGGTCAGTTTCGAACCCATCGCCGAAGACGCTGTGCTGATACCACCAGCGAAGGACTGCATCGCTCCCAGTCGGACGATATCCGATCAAGGCCGCCACCAACGCGTACTCGATCAGATCTTGCCCGGAGTCGTCACTATGTAGTCGTTGGATCGTGTTCGTAATGGTCGCCATCATGTTGTTATCCCCTGGCGTCCATCGAACCGTGTCATTCAGCTCTGATGCTGAGTTGCTGATTGGGTTTGCTTAATTAATATAAAAATTTCCACGTAGAGAAAAATAGACACTGTTTGATAGGCAAAGACGGGCGACCACTCCGAGAGTAGAGGTAAATACACGAATCGTGCTTCATTCGACTAAGGAAACTGCTGAGCATGTACTTAGGAAGTAAGAAGACTATGATGCTGCTCTAATGGGTGCGCTGGAAGACTACGGCGATGCCGTCATCATATTGCACGAGCCAGCCTTTATCTTCTTTAAGTACGCTCGCCAGCGGTGAATTAGCTCCTACCAACGCCCACTTGATTTCATAGCGGTCCAGTGGTTCGCGCCACTGCCAGGTGGCGTTGCTGGCTCTCAAGTACTCCCGGACAAAGCTTTCGCCGTAGAAGTCGTGCCTATCGTCAAAATAGACCTTCATGCCTGGGTATAACTTGTAAATCAGGTATCCGCTCCATGAGTCTGAATTAAACATATGGTCATGGATACCTTTGCGGGCAATGAATTCCGTGGCGGCGACTGGAAACTCTTTTTCATCGAAGTGTGCTGACAGTACTTGTGCGGAGCCAACACGCCCGCCATTCAGAGCAATCGCCATCGCCCCGGCCAGCATTATCAATGCGAGGGCGTGGTACTTGAAGCGTCTTTCCATCTCAGACATGTTGGCTGAAATGTCATGAACCGCGTCCAGCAGCGAAGCCATCCACTGCGGTTGCTCCTGCCGTCCAGGCGAGATCGCCGCAGCCAGTGCCGGTCCCAGCGCCAATCCAATCAGAATCGCCGAAATAGGGATGTTGCGCGCTGCGTAGAGTCCAGCATGCAGCGCAAAAAGTAAGATGATAAGATCTGTCACACTAACCAGCTCGCGAGCCCACATCATTCCAAGCACGCAGAGCAAAATCAAAAGCTCAAAATATCCATAACCCTCAGCGTGGAAGTTGGGGGACATGAACTCACTGATCGAGTTCATCAGGAAGCCATTGGAAAGATACTGATACACATGGACGTGTAACTGGTAACCATATGGAGTAATGAAAGTAGCACCAAGGCAGGCACACATGGTTAGGGCCAGTTTGACGATATCGCGTAAGTCTTCCTTACGACGTGCTGCCGCATAAGTCCAAACGCGCGCGACTCCAAAAATCCCGAGCATCACGAGGCCAAGGATGAACCCTCCGTGTACATTGACCCAGAGCAGCATCAGAGGAGGAAGCCAATACAGCGCGGATGTCTTTCCTTCTTCAAAACGGTACAGTGCTTCCACCCAGAGCATGGTGAAAAGCCAACTCAGCACGTGAGGCCGGGCAAGCATGTGGACTTGAGCAGCGGCGGCAGCCAAAAGTGTTAGCGCCACCGCTACCGCGAAGCTCCCGCTTCTGCGCAGAATGAAGTGGAACAGCAGCGCGAACGTTGCTGCGATGATGACGGCGGTGAACAACACCACGCCGTTGAGTCCTGCCACATGATGAATCGCTCCGATCACAAGGTCGTACAGCCACTCCCATGCGAACCATGGTTGTCCCGAGCGTGTGTATGAGAAGGAGTCCGTGTGTGGCACAGCTCGCGTTGCCCAAATGATCTCGCCGTTGCGAATATGCCAACCAGTGTCGGCATCGCCGAGCAGGGCTTTACCCGCTGGACCAAATGCCCGGATACCTAACAGCACCAGAAAGAACACATCAGCAATCGATGGCAGCACCCATCGCACCCAGTTCGAGGGCTGTTTGTCAGAACCACGATTCGTCGATTCCAACTTCGACGAAGGAGCGACCGTCGGCGAGAGGGTATTGAGCATAGCTGAATTTTTGGATGCACATTTGAGCAGCAACTCTGCTTTGCAGGAAAAATTTATTTCACTCACATTCAGACTGGCGAAGAAAGCGCCGGATACGCATGTACAACCATTTGTGGAAGAATGCCCTTCATAATAATGTCAGCTGTTCTACGCGCGAGAGTGAAGGGTAGTGCCGCGCCCGGCTCGGGCCAGCCTTTACGGTCAACAAACTCCGCTTACCCCCTTCGGATATGCAATCATTTCGGATGTGTAATCATAAGGATGAACAGGAGAACCTCCCATGACTTCGCCCGAACCGTCCAAGCCCGTATCCACTTCGAACCCGGCAGAGAATATCGCTGACGCCAAGGAACTCCTGAAGTCCCTGCGAGGGAAACTCGGCGAGCATCCGGAATTGGAGCAGGCCATCCTGAAGTTGGAATTGGCACTCAGTGCGCTCACCCTGCAAACGGGAGGGCTGCTTTAGCCTTCGCAAACAGAAATGCCCCTTCAGCCAGGTTCGACTGAAGAGGCACCCTTAGTGCGGATCAATTGGTGCGGATCAACTAGAGGCGAATGCTAGCGCCGTCCGCCGTGGCCGCCTCCGCCATGTCCACCGCTGAAGCCATGGCCGCCGCCACCAAACCCGCCACGTCCACCACTGAAACCGCCGCGAGCTAGCTGGCGGCCACCACGATAGCCACCGCCTCGGTAACCATAGCCGCGGCCTCCGTAGCCATAACCGCCACGGTAACCATATCCGCGGCCCCATCCACCCCCGTACCAGCCGCCGCCAATCACCACGCCTCCGTAGGGATAACCGCAGGGAGCGTAGTAAGGATAGTAGCCGCAGTCGTAACCATAGTAAGGAACCGGAGCAACGTACCCGTACGGCACGCCAACTCCGATTCCAACGGAAACCTGCGCGCTCGCCTTGGGGGGCGCGGCTAGGGCAACTATCATCACCAAACCAAATAACGCGAGAACTGTCTTTTTCGTCATTGTCCAGACCTCGATGCTCTGTACCTGTTCAAACCCGCACGCCCGCAAAAGTTCCGCTTCGTGCTCTGCATCTCGGTCGGACATTCTTATCGTAAATAGCTCGTGTCGAATGTCAGGGCCAAATTCATTTCAGCCTTCAGCGAGGCCTGAGTCTTTGCAGCCGTTCGCTAGCCGCAGTCAGGGTCTCAGCACGTTTGCAGAATGCGAAGCGGACCTGCTGCGAACCTAGTGTGCTGTTGTAGAAACTGGAGCCCGGAACCGCCGCGACGCCAATATCCGCAATCAGGTGGCGCACAAAATCTACGTCATCTTTGAAGTTGAACGCCGCGACATCGGTCATGATGTAATACGCACCGCGCGGACGATAGGCAATCAGGCCAGCCTCGCGCAGTGCATTTAGCAATTGATCGCGGCGTGACAGGTAGTCTGCGGAAAGATGCTGGTAGTAACTCTCAGGTAGCCTCAGTGCGACCGCTCCAGCAGCCTGCAGTGGAGCCGCCGCTCCAACGGTTAGAAAATCATGAACCTTTCGAATAGCGGAGGTCAGATCCGGCGGCGCGATCAGCCATCCCACTCGCCATCCCGTCACACTATAGGTCTTCGACATTCCGTTGATCGTGATCGTGCGATCGGCCATGCCTTCAATCGTGGCTGGTGAAATGTGCCGCGACCCATCGTAGAGAATGTGCTCATAGATCTCGTCCGTGATGGCCAGCGCATCGAACTCCACGCACAGGTCGCGGATCAATTCCAATTCCGTGGGCGTGAAAACCTTGCCCGTGGGGTTGTTCGGAGTATTCAAAATGATGGCGCGTGTGTGCGCGTTGAATGCCGCGCGAAGTTCTGCGGGATCGAACTGCCAATCGCCATCTGGATGCTCCGGTGGGCGAAGCGAAACATAGCGTGGCGTGGCTCCGGAAAGAATTGCGTCCGCGCCATAGTTTTCATAGAACGGCTCAAAGACGATTACCTCATCGCCCGGATCGACCGTCGCCAGCAGTGCCGCAATCATCGCCTCGGTTGCACCGCAGCACACCGTAATCTCTCGCTCCGGATCAACCGTCAGCCCCTGCCACTCCGCGGTTTTCGCCGCTATGGCATTGCGCAGGTCGCGCGATCCCCACGTGATCGCATACTGGTTGATGTCCGAGGCAATAGCTTCCTGTGCGGCGAGCTTCACTTCCGCGGGTGCGGGAAAATCCGGGAAGCCCTGTGCCAGGTTGATGGCATTATGGCGGAGCGCTTCGCGGGTCATCTCGCGAATTACGCTCTCGGTAAACTGTGCGGCTTTGGCACTGATTCGGCTGCGGGTTCCTATACTCATCTGGGCTGAACTCTTATTTGAATTGATGGAACGGGAAATGGCGCTGCAACTTTATGTAAGCACCATAACAGAAACCCCGCCCTGGCAGCGCCTCGGCGGGGTTCCAGGGTTCAGTCGGCGCTACTTGAAGTCCGCGTCGAGGATGATGCGATAGCGAGCTTTCCCTGCGTCCAGATGGGCAAGCGCTTCGTTCACCTGACTCATCGGGAAGCGCTCCACCTGTGGCGCAATCTTGTGGCGCGCCGCAAACTCTAGCATCCGTGCCATGTCCACTGGCGAGCCCGTAGGAGAGCCGGAGATTTCAATCTCAGAGCCGATCAGCGAGAACGCTTGCACGGGAATAGGCTCCGGCACCGCTCCAACCACGTGTAAGCGCCCCTTTGGAGCAAGCGTGCCAATCAGCGCGCCCCACTCAAGGGGAACATTGGCGGTGACCAGCAGAAGGTCCAGCGAACCCGCAATCGCCTTGATGGATGTCACATCGTGGCTGTTGACCACGTGGTGCGCGCCAAGCGACTTCGCCTCCTCATACTTGGACTCGCTCGATGAGAACGCTGTGACGTCGCAGCCCCATGCGTGGGCAAATTTCAACGCCATGTGTCCCAATCCGCCAATGCCGAGAATTCCCACGCGAGCCGTTGGACTGATGGAGTACAGCACAAAAGGATTGAATACCGTGATGCCGCCGCAGAGTAGCGGTCCCGCAGTGGTCGCGTCCAGTCCTTGAGGCAAGGGAATCGTCCAGGCCCAGTGTCCCCGTACCCGATCGGCAAACCCTCCGGCATGTCCGATGATGGTGGCCTGCGCCTTGCGGCACAGGTGCTGGTCGCCATCCAGACAAAGCTCGCAGTGCATGCAGCTTCCCGAGTACCATCCCAGACCGACATGGTCGCCGACCTTCACTCCTTTTGCCAGCGTGCCCGCAGCCACCACACGCCCTATGACCTCGTGTCCGGGTACAAAAGGATAATGCGAAAATCCCCACTCATTGTTGAGCACGGATAAATCGGAATGACACAACCCGCAATGCTCCACCGAAATCTCAACTTCTTCCTCCCCCAAAGGACCGGGGTCAAACTCATACAAGCTCAGCTTCTGCTTTGGGCCTTGCGCAGCCCACGAGTGTATTTTTGCCATGGAGTTTTCTGAACCTTACCGCCGCAGGCGTGTTCGCCTTCAGCGCCTTTCCTTCATCTTTGAGCGTCTGTAAGAATGTGAATGCGTAAGCGAGCGCACCACTCGCACGGGTTTTGTACATCCGTTGGATGTTTCGGCCTGACGTTAGGGTGCTGAACTTGCGTCGGGTTTTCCTACTGCCTTTCAAAAATGTACGTCTACAAGATTGACTCCGAGAGGGGGAAGGGCTATAAACAGTGATCATGATCGTTTGTTGCCAGAGCTGTCGCATCTCTTCCTGCTGTTGTTGCAGGATGGCGCTATCTGGCGAACATGAGATCGTGGAATAGAATTCAGAACAAGCGAATTTCACGAACCCACCGCCAGTGACTCAGGCCGGTGGGCTTTTTGTTGGGCCGGAACCGGGTCGCGGCGCATCCGATGGAGTAAGGCTCTCGTACACATTCCTGTCGCGGTCTCCCAATGGAGCCGCCGTCAGTCGCAACCAACTTTCGCGGTTCGCCCCTCGCGGGGCAGATGGAGACGAAATGCCAATTGCAAACAGTATCACCGAGTTGATTGGAAATACGCCGCTTCTCTACCTCAACAACATCACCAAAGGCGCAGCCGCGCGTGTAGCTGTAAAGCTGGAAAGCCAGAATCCCCTGGCCAGTGTGAAGGATAGGATCGGTGTTGCGCTGATAGAAGCTGCCGAGCGCGATGGCAAAATCACTCCCGGCAAAACCGTGCTCATCGAACCCACCAGCGGCAACACCGGCATTGCGCTAGCCTTCGTGGCTGCGGTGAAGGGCTACGAACTCATTCTCACAATGCCGGAGACCATGAGCCTGGAACGCCGAGTGCTCCTGCTCGCCTTCGGAGCAAAGATCGTGCTAACCCCAGGACCCAATGGCATGAAGGGTGCCGTGGCCAAGGCCGAGGAGCTTCTCGCGACCACTCCCAACGGCTACGTCCTCCAGCAGTTCAACAACCCGGCGAACCCGCAGATTCACTATGACACCACAGGCCCCGAGATTTGGAACGATACGGGCGGTAAGGTGGACATTCTCATCTCCGGAGTTGGTACAGGCGGAACCCTCACCGGTGTGGCCCGTTACATCAAGGAGCGCAATCCCGAATTCAAGGCCATCGCTGTTGAGCCAACGGACAGCCCTGTGCTCTCTGGCGGCAAGCCCGGCCCACATAAAATTCAGGGAATCGGCGCGGGCTTTGTGCCGGGTGTGCTGGATACCAAGTTGATCGACGAAGTGGTTCAAGTTACCAATGATGAGGCTGTGGACTTCGCTCGCCGTCTCCCAAAAGAGGAAGGACTGCTGGTCGGCATCTCCGCTGGAGCCGCTGTTTTTGCGGCCCTGAAAGTCGCAAAGCGTCCTGAGAATGCAGGCAAACTGATAGTCGCGATTATCCCCAGCTTCGGCGAGCGTTATCTCAGTACGATCCTCTTCGAGGAGTTACGCAAAGAAGCGCAAGCTTTGCCTACTACCCCTATCGGAGAGCCCGCCAAGGCGTAACAGGCGATCCCAGATTGCGAACAAGCAGAAGCCCCGGCGTTGGTTGTCGTCGGGGCTTTTTCGGTCTCAACATCTAACTGTTGTCGCCGTCGTGGTCCTTGTCTCTGCTCAAAGTTACGCGATCCTCAACCGTGTAGGGCTTCGGCGGTGGTGCAGGTTTCGGCGGTGTCGGAGTGCTTTCGGTAGGCGATTGCAGGGCCGTAGCGGGACTAATGGGATTGATCATCTTGAACATGCTCCTGTCTGTTGCAACAGTAACGACAGGAATACGCAAGATCTTTAGCTGCAGCCGCGCGAAATCCGCATTCCACCCCAAGCCAGCCCCGAGCCCACCACTGCCATGTGAATGACAGTATTGCGCAGCTCGTCCCATTTCTGAGAGAGAACGCTGGGTGCGCCTGCTGCCCCGCAGTTTCCGAAGTATGCGACATTGGCGTAGTGATCTGCCAGCGCAATTCCAGTGCGCTTACAAACATTCTCCAGCATGCGCAGGTTGGCCTGGTGACCAATGAACACCTGCCGCCGTGTCTCCGTTTCAGGCACAGATGCCTTCAGGTTCTTCACCACGTCGGTCGTGGTCTTGATCGCGAATACCTGCACCGCGTGGCCCTCCTGCGCGAAGTGCCCGCCCGTCGGAATCGTGATCTGATGTTGTCCTGCCGGATCGCTGCCAAAGCTGGTCTGTGAAATCTGAGCCTCTGACGGGACGCGCGAGGAAACGATCACCGCAGTCGCCGCGTCTCCGAACAGCACCGCTTGCCTACGGTCGGTGTAGTTGATGCTGCGCGTAAAGGTCTCGCTGTTGACCACCAGGACATAATCCGGGAGAGCTTCCGGGCGCATCTGGTCCAGAAAGTGAATCTGCGAAGCAAAGCTGGAGCATGCCGATTGCAGGTCGAAGCAGGTGACGCGCACGCCCAGTGCGTTGGCAATGCGACTGGAGTCGGCAGGTATCTGCATCTCGGGCGAGCATCCACCCGAGACGATCATTCCCAGTTGCGATACCTCCAGCCCGGCCCGCTCCAACGCCATTTGCGCTGCCTTCACAGACATTTCGGTGGGCGTCGTGTGTGCTGCTTCGGCAGCGGCCCGAGGATCCTGATTGCGGGTCTGCCGCAGATATTCCAGCGGCAGCGTGGTGTGCCGTTCAACAATGCCCACCCGGTCCTCAATCCACTTCACGTCCACGCCAATATCGAGGGAGGAAAGAAAGTGGTTATCAAGAACCGTCTCAGGATGAAAATGTCCAACCCCGTGAAGGTACAGCAAGAAGCGTCTCCTGTGATTCTCTGTTCCGTCGCGCTTTCCAGCATCACTCGTCAATCCTCATCGCGGAGTTCTGTGCAATGCAGGAAAGTCTGAGGGTGCTAAACTCGGCAGGCAGCAACGGCTCAATGGTCGAAGTTTAAACGGATGAAGATGCTAGGAGCAATGGCCGCGGGGCCTTTGCGCAGCCTGCAATCGGGTATGACAGAACTATTACCCGTTTGTACCTCATAGCTTGCCAATGGCGCTCGCGTTTCCGGATTAGCACCTTTCTGGGAATACGCCATTTCGGTCCGATGTCAAGACAAATTCAGAGTGGTTTCGTTGCGGTTTTCAACACGAATGTGGAAATGCATGCGTAAAAGGCCGCGCGAGGCTCCGCAT
>Ga0224527_1000872_pt1 | contig 17400 bp, 18 predicted proteins | sample CBST0metaG_FD_179882 | JGI IMG/M metagenome (GOLD analysis project Ga0224527, IMG submission 179882) | Peat soil microbial communities from Stordalen Mire, Sweden - C.B.S.T0 | ecosystem: Environmental > Terrestrial > Soil > Wetlands > Peat | place: Sweden: Norrbotten County, Stordalen Mire... | reverse complement strand
CTCAACAAGCTGATGACCATATTTTTGCAGATAGCAAATGACATAGGTAATTATCCCTGTTAATGCAGCTGCCCACATTAACGGAATTCCAAATAAAAGGTTAAATCCAAGCACTCCTCCTAAGAACTCTGCGAGGTCGGTAGCCATAGCTGCAACTGTGGCTACTGACCAAAATCCCCAATTGACTCGCCGAGAAAATAGTTGCCCACAATGTTCAGGCAAGTTAACTCCTGTTGCTATTCCTAACTTAGCTGATAGAATCTGGACGAAGATCGCCATAATGTTACTCCATAAAATAACCCATAGGAGATTATAACCGAAGATTGATCCCCCGCTTATATTGGTGCCAAAGTTCCCTGGGTCCATATAGGCGACGCTTACAACAAACGCTGGCCCTAAGTACTTAAGTAGCCCCTTTGCCTTTTCTTTTGCTTCGCTCGGTATTACCGGAGCTAGCATAGACATTCTTGATAGAACCTGCTCTTCTTTCACATATATCAACTCCCTCTTTAGCTGCGATTAATTAAATTGTTAGTTGCAGCTAAGATATCATATGTAGAAACTCAAATAATGGTGCTTTGTATAAAAAACTTAATTATATGTTGGGGTTCGTGTATTTATTATAGAATTTCAGCTTCTATGTTAAAAGGGGCCGTCTCAAAATGAAAATTTGAGACGGCTCTAATTTTATATTTGAAAATGCAAAAACCAGGTTCCGAAGAACCTGATTTTTAGTGTAAAATTTAACTACCATGCAAAATTTAACACATAAAGATTATACATCACAAACGGCAACCTATCAATTACTGTTGCCACTAAATATGGAAATTTCAATTCCAAAAGATGATTCAGTAAGATTGCTAAGCCGAGTCATGGAGGATTTAGACTATACAGATTTGTATAAGGCTTACTCTACCAAGGGGAGAAAATCAGCAATCTCACCTAAGAATCTCTTTAAAATCATTGTCTATGGATATTCAACAGTCACACCATTGCAAGAGATATTGGATTTTCTAAATAAAAAGAAAGAAAAAGAGAAGATCACATTTGTATCTGGTACTGGAAAACGCAAAAGTATATTACAAAAATCAATTGAAAATCTTGAAGAAATGTCAGTTCAACAAGCAAAGTATCAAGGTTACGAAGAAATATTTGAAGGCCGTAATAGTTTTTCAAAAACAGATCATGATGCAACCTTTATGCGCATGAAAGAGGATCACATGAAAAATGGGCAGCTAAAGCCCGCTTACAATGTGCAAATTGGAGTGGAAGCAGAATACATTGTGGGTGTGGATATCTCACCAGAAAGAGCAGATTCGTTGACGTTAATTCCGTTTTCAGCAAAAATGGAACAGCACCTTAATGATAAAAAGTACGCTAATATCATAGCTGACGCAGGTTATGAAAGCGAAGAAAATTATATCTATTTAGAAGAAAATAAGCAGGTTTGTTATATAAAACCTATAAATTATGAGCGTTCAAAACTAAAGAAACATCGCAATAATCTTTATTCACGCGAAAATATGAAATATGATGAAGCATTAGATGAATACACTTGCCCCAATAATAAAAAGATTAAATCCATTGGAGCGAAAGTTAGAAAATCAAAATCTGGACACAAAAGCAATCTCACCGTTTACGAATGTGAAAATTGTACAGATTGCCAATACAAAACAAGTTGTACAAAGGCTCAAGGAAATCGCCGATTATAAGTTTCTAAACAGTTTCAAGCACAACGAAAAAATTCATTGAAAAATATAACTAGTGATCAAGGAATATTACTGCGCATGAATCGTTCTATCCAAGTGGAAGGCGCCTTTGGAGCAATAAAGGAAGATCATAATTTTCGGCAATTTTTATTGCGTGGTAAAGAAAAGGTAATGATAGAATTTTTGCTGATAGCAATAGGTTATAACATTAATAAGTTGCATAACAAAATTCAAGACAGTCGCCACGGAATGCAGTTACATGAAAAAGAAATAGCTTAAATTTAAAACAAGGTATAAAAAAACGTGGAAAAATATTCCTCTTGTTTCTTATGCTTATTTTTATGTGAAAATTGATTACTACTGCGATCTGTAATTTAAATTATTCTAACAGAGTAAAGGGACGCCTCAAGATAGGATAAAAACCCTATTTTGAGACATCCCCTTTTTTATTTAAAAGGATATAGATTTAGTACAAATAGTAACTATATATACCTAATGACGGTTTTTCTCTTGTTACTTTTTTATTTTGTTATATGTAAACTGAAATAATCCGTAATCCCCCGCGCGATGGCAGCAGCAAACTGGTCGCGCATGTTTTCATCCCCTAATAATATTTCATCATCCTTATTACTGATAAAAGCCATCTCAACCAGGACCGCTGGACAGCGTATTAGGCGCAGCACATAAAAATTACCATTTTTTACCCCACGATCATCAGTACCCAAGCTACTCACAATTTGCCGTTGTATACAATCGGCAAGTTGCTCACTCGCACCACCAGTTGTATAACAAAAGGTCTCCGTCCCCTTTTCGTCTCCCTCACTTGCAGAATTGCAATGAATGGCCACAAACAAATCAGCGTTAAACTCATTGGATGCATTCGTGATCTTATTCAATACGTTTTCTTGTACTTCAAGCACATCGTAATCTACAGCACGCAGATAACCCGCAACTTTCCCCATTATATCACTAGTGACACTGGCCTCTTGCAATCCTGTCGAGCCAACCCCCCCACTATCACGCCCAGGATAATGGCCACCATTAATTGTTACTTTCATAAAAAACACCCCTCTAGTAATCTTCATTAACAAAGACTCAATCCGCCCTACTGATAACAAAAGGTATTGTTCATAAATTCATCCATAGTACTATTACTATTTCCCTATTTTATATTTTTTAACATCAAAAATCCCCCCTCCCAAATATTATGCTGGAGGGGGGATTTTATGGTTATTATTTAAATCTTAAATTGACACACCACAGTCTTAAGTTCATTGCTCATTTTTGTATTCCCCTTAGCTGTCCTTAGAACCACTGACACTTATAATAAAAACGGTAATTACTGTAAAGTTATCCACAGGTTTATCCACTTTTCCACATTTTTTACATTTTATGGATTTATTTATCCGCGCAACATCATTCCGACTACAATAAGTAAGCAACCAAGCAACACTAGACTACCATTCTGCATCCCTGTGTGGGTTGAGCGACGTTTTATTGCTCTCGTACGCCCGGAACGAGCTTTGGTATTTTTGTTAATTCCACTCACACCTTTCAATATTGTTCCTACATATGGTATATATTATACTATATGTAAAATTGTGTAAATGAAAAAAATCCCCTTTCCAGTTTTTTCTGGTAGGAGGGGATCCTTTCTACATGACAATCGTCAGGGATGGAAGATAAGGTTGAACGTAGCCTTACGTGGGGAGCAAGATCAATCTTATCTTCCTTTCCTGACAGACTAGCAATATACATATTACTTTCTTTAGTGCGCTATATATAGCTATTTTTTTGACAATGTCTTAAATCCATTGTAGCTTGATAGGGATTGGCGCAAGCAACAATGGCTGATACTACTGCCGCTCCATCCACTCCTGTGTCCATCACCTTTTTTATATTAGTAGCCTGAATGCCGCCAATCGCTATAATCGGAATGGCCGCCTGGCATTTAATCTGTTGCAATTCTTCTAAGCTTACACTGTCAGCATCCCCTTTCGTAGCTGTTGGGAATATGGCGCCAACCCCTAAATAATCAGCACCCGCCCCTTCTGCTACTAAGGCTTGCTCCTTATTTCTCACTGATACGCCAATGATTTTTTCTGGACCCAGAAACTTACGAGCCACAGTGAGCGGCAAATCCTGCTGACCAATATGCAGACCATCTGCATCCACTGCTAAGGCAATATCCAGTCGATCATTAATAATAAAAGGAATATTATATTTCCCGGTAATTTTTTTGACCTCTAGAGCTAGTTCATAAAATGCTAAAGTTGAAAGGTCTTTTTCCCTGATTTGTACCACCGTAACCCCACCTAGGATGGCTTGTTCTACGGTTGCTACTAAATCTTTGCCGCCAAGCAAAGGCCGATCGGTCACCAAATATAAGGAGTAATCAATATTTTCTTTAATCCTCATAAACCTTACCACCTTGCTTCAATATGGCAGGCGTCATTTCTGCTACCCGATCAAATAATCCAACACGAAAAGCACCAACACTTTCTCCAGTTTGCAGAGAACCTTCTGCCATTTCTCCCGCTAATCCCATAGTCACAATCCCTGCTACTGTGCCTACGAAGCAGTCTGTCGTTACTCCGCAAAAACAGCCAATCAAAGAAGTCGCCATGCAACCAGTACCTGTTACCCTCGATAATACGGGGCGGCCATTGTCAATGCGACAAATCCGATTCCCCTGCACAACCACGTCCTGTTTACCAGTAATCGCAACCACGCAGGAAAGTCTCTGGGAAAGTTCACGGGCCACCTCTACTCGATCTTCCTCACCAGCTACCGAATCCACACCCTTGATCTCTCCGCCAAGGCCAGCAAGGATCTTGATTTCTGACATATTCCCACGAATCACGGTTGGACCCACTTCCTCAATAATTCTCTTGGCAGTAGCGGTGCGCAGCGTTGTGGCCCCCACCCCCACTGGATCAAAGATTATGGGAATGCCCCGCTCACGCGCCTTCTTACCAGCTACCAACATGGATTCAATGGTCCGTCCATTGAGTGTCCCCATATTGATGACCAAAGAGGAAGCAAAAGAAACCATTTCCTCCACTTCGCCAATATCATCGGCCATAACCGGCGAGGCACCGATGGCTAGGGTCATATTGGCACAATCATTCACCGTCACATAATTGGTGATATGATGCACCAATGGTTGTTTTTTTCTTAATTCTAGAAGAATCTCCGCTATCTTGTCTAGCATGTTGTTATACCCCCTATTATGTTATCGACCACTCCAGTGATCCAGATTCACTCCTCTAACATACCTGCCCCTTTGTATAAATCATAAAAATGATGAAGTGGACCAACACCTTTCCCAATGGAAAAAGAGTGCCTAATGGCAGTATTGATATATTCCTTGGCTTTGCTGACCGCCTCATAAACACTAACGCCTTTTGCCAAATTAGCAGCAATCGCCGATGACAAGGTACAACCGGTGCCATGAGTATTTTTCGTAATAATCCGCATTGCCTGTAGACGATGACACTCATTACCATCAAATAAGACATCGGTAGCATCCCCATCCATATGGCCACCTTTTAGTAATACATACTTGGGTCCCATCGCATGAATCATCCGCGCTGCCTGCTCCATATCCGCTATACGATTGATCTTGATACCAGCGATTTCCTCGGCTTCAGGCACATTGGGCGTCACTACTGTAGTAAGAGGCAGTAAACCAGTGACCAAGGCATCTACAGCATCGGGTTTCAATAAATAATAACCACTCTTTGAAATCATTACAGGATCTACCACAATATTGTGAGCATTGTAATGCCTAAGCCCCTGAATAATAGCCTCAATGGTTTCAATACGGGAGACCATGCCAATCTTCACAGCATCTACGGTAATATCCTCAAAGATGGCCTGGATTTGTTTACCAATCAGCCCAGCGTCAATATCTTGCACTGCAAAAACGCCTTGGGTGTTTTGCGCAGTTACGGCGGTAATCACACTCATCCCAAACACCCCATGGGCAGAAAACGCTTTCAAATCAGCCTGGATACCTGCACCACCACTGCAATCTGAGCCTGCGATGGTTAATACCTTTTTCATATCCTTCCTCCTCGATTCTGTAATAAGAACATTGCTATATATCCCATAGCAGTATGCAAAAAAAGCGCATCCGCAAGGATACGCTTTTGAACTATACAAAAACTTTATCGATCCCTCCGCTGGCATTATCCAGATCAGGTTAAAGGGTCATAGATGTTATCGGATCTATATCTCAGCTGACCTGTTCAGCACCCCTTGATATGTCAAATATTCTATTGTCTTCATAGTAACATATCCGACTATTCTTTTCAACCAAAAGTAGTTCTCACTACCATACCGTATTATCCTTGACTAACAACCCGTACTTTAGTTACGTTAAAACTTTCTTTTAACATGGGGATAAACTTACTTTCAATAATGGAATAATACATGGTCTTTCCAGTAATAAGTAGTAGTAAATCACCACTTCTTCTTAAACTAATGAGTGAATTTATATATTTATCAAAATCATGCTCACCAATCAGAAGCTTTAACTGTTCCAAGCCTGCTAACAGCTCTGGTAATTCTACCGCAACGCGTTCAGTTAACGGCGTAAAGGGAATGCTTGTGAAATTTGACATTGATGATTGCCTCCTCCAGGATACCTTTTCTAAAATTCGATTCCTTGTTGCGCTTTTATGCCTTGTTTATAGGGATGTTTTATTTCTTTCATCTCCGTCACCAAATCTGCCATTTCAATGATTTCAGGGCGAACATCTCGCCCTGTCAGCACAAGATGTAAGGTTGCTGGTTTTATTTTGATCAAATCCAGCACTGCTTCTAAGGACACTAATCCAAACTTTATTGCATAATTAATCTCATCTAAGATAATCATATCCCACTTACCTGATGTAATTTCACTACCGGCTGCGTGTAAGGCTTCCCTAGCTGCACACTGGTGATTTAATTTTTCATCTTCATTACAATTGCTCACAAAGCCCTCGCCCATTTGGCGCATTACAAAATTAGATCCCATCCGCTCAGCAGCTTGCAATTCCCCATACTTCCAATTGCCTTTGATAAACTGCAACACTAGCACCTTCATTCCCTGTCCCCACGCCCGCATCCCCATACCCAATGCCGCCGTTGTTTTGCCTTTACCATTTCCAGTATTAACAAGGACCAAACCTTGTCGCTCTGCCATAATGATCACCCTTTCGTTTTTTATAACTATCGTTTTGCATACGTAATATCTACTTCTATAAATTACGAGAAATCAATTACCTATGTAACTATCATCTTTTTATGACTTCTCTTATTCACTTTATCATACTGCATAAATAATGGCAAACCGTGGTAATCACTCCAAAGTGAAAAACCACCTATTTTGCCCTAGCCAAAACAATTGTATCTTCTTCTGCCCTCACTGTATTCCTTTGCATCAACTGCTCAGGCACTAAAGAACAAGTGCCCCCGCTTAGTAGCCCTGCCAATCCCAAGGTTGTATGATGATGGTTTTCACCGCATACTTCACAAGGTGCGCCTGGATCTACGTAGTGCTTCGGTTCTGTGTAGTTGTAAAAAGTCCTTCATAGTTTCGGAGTACAGCTCTACCAGAGTTTTGAGAGACCAAATATTGTGGCATTACAGGAATTTTACCGCCACCACCTGGCGCATCCACTACATAGGTGGGAACAGCTAAACCTGAGGTATGCCCTCTTAAATATTCAATCACTTGAATTCCTGAACTAATTGGCGTCCTAAAATGTTGTATCCCTTGTGACATATCACACTGATAAATATAGTAAGGTTTTACTCTTATCATTAGTAATTGCTGCATTAGCTTTTTGATTAATTCCGGACAATCATTTACACCTTTTAAGAGCACAGCTTGATTACCGAGGGGCACTCCAGCATCAGCCAAACGAGCACAAGCCTCTCGAGCAATTGGTGTAATTTCTTTCGGATGATTAAAATGAACATTTACATATATTGGGTGATATTTTTTTTAAAATAGCACACAAGTCAGGAGTAATCCGTTGGGGCAAAACAACTGGCGTACGGGTACCAAAACGAATGATTTCTACATGCTTTATTTGCCGTAATTTTTTTAAAATGTATTCAATCAACTCATCACTTAATAAAAAAGCATCCCGCCAGACAATACTACATCTCTAACCACTGGCGTTTCCCGAATATACTGAATGCAGCGATCAATCTGTTCTTTACTACGTGCCTGGTCACAGACTCCAGACACGCGCCTTCTGGTACAGTGCCGGCAATACATTGAACATTGGTCAGTAACTAAGAACAACACCCGATCCGGGTATCTATGAGTTAGACCAGGAACGGGGGAATCCTTATCTTCATGTAGAGGATCGGCCATATCAAATTCTCCAAGCTCTAGTTCAGCTGCTGTTGGGATAGCCTGCTTTCGAATGGGACAATTCACGTTATCAGCATCAATTAAGGTTGCATAATAGGGCGTAATTGCCATTCTTAAAGTTTGCAAACAACTTACAATTCCTTCTTCTTCTTCAGGAACTAAGGATACAACCGACTTCAGCTCTGTTAGCGATGTAATGCGATTAGCCACCTGCCACCGCCAGTCTTGCCATTCTTCTTCTGTAACATTTGCCCACAGAGGGATATCACGATAATTACGCATTGTATGTACTTCCTCCTCATTAAGTTTCCTTTGTACAAAGGAATACTAAAGTAAGAAAAATGGCAGTTTTTCACTACCGGATACAATACTAACTTCATCTATTCAGTCCTAAAATTTCCCGAGTTTGATCCGGTGTAGCAATTTCCCGCCCCAGCTCTCCAGCAATTCTTGCTACTCTTTCTACCAATTGGGCATTGCTGTCAGCTACTACCCCTTTTTTATAATATACATTATCTTCGAAGCCGACACGTACATGTCCGCCCATTAAAATGGCCATTGTCGCAAGGGGTAACTCACAACGTCCGATTCCAGCTACCGTCCAAGTACATCTATGAGGTAGAGATTCAACTAGATGCAACAAATGTCTTGGATCTCCTGGAATTCCTCCAGGGACGCCCATTACAAAATCAAAATGAAGAGGCAGTTGCAAAACACCTTTTTTAACCAATTGCAATGCATTATTGATCATTCCAACTTCAAATGCCTCAATCTCTGGCTTAACGCCCTGTTCTACCATTGCTTTGGCAAATATCTCAACCTTAGACATAGGATTAGAAAATATATCATCACCAAAATTAACGGTTCCTGTTGTTAGCGTGGCCATCTCGGGCCTCAATTCTACTGGTTGTAAACGTTCTTCCGCCGTCATCCATGATGCTCCACCAGTGGATGTTTGAATAATACCAACAGTATGAGCATCGCTTTCAATACAGGCTCCTACTACATTGAGCTTTCGCCCTAGATTTGCATTAATGAATTCATCGATTTCTTTTTTAGACAATACCTCTAACGCAACTTCCGGTACAACAATCTGGGTAATGTTTACCCCTTGCTTACATTTTGCATAGATACAAAAAAACTAAATTCTTTACTTATGGCCTCAGCATGGGCAACCGCCGGTTCATCTAGTCCCATACTGGCAACCAATTGCCGCGCCGCTTCTTTGGCTACACTTGATAACGCTACAGGGGGTGTAAAAGAGAGTTGCACCATACCATCATCCAAGGTATCTCCATATGGTTTTACATTCTGTAAATCAACCATTTGTTCTTCCTCCTTTAAGCATTAGGGGAATAAAAGGATTCAGATAGCCATCTTCACGTATAATGACCCCATTTAAACCTTTCCCGCCTTCTGGAGTACGTGATATATCTGCAAAATATCCTGTAGCTAACGCCTGCATGAGGCCCATTTCAGCGATTTCTTCCAACAAGGCAACTGCCTTTTCTAATACTTCACTTGCCCGCTCTTGAATGACTCCATCTTCCCGAAAATAAATTTCATCAGCAAGGTTTCGCATATTATCGAATACATAACGAGCTGACTCGATGCTTAAAAAGCGATCTTGAATCAGAGGCGTGTGAATTGTTTCTGTCAGTATGCCTAAGAGATGTATACTCTGTCCGGTCATAATCGAACAAACATTAAAAAGGGTATCTTGTACATGACCTTTAAAAATATTGCCTGCCATAAATTTAGTAGGCGGCATATATTTGATTGGACTATGTGGAAAAACCTCTCTCACTAGTTGTGCCTGAGCCAATTCATAGAGAAAACCATTGGATGTTTCGGGATCAATTTCAAAAGCATGCCCAAGACCTAATTGTTCAGAAACCATACCAGATCAACAACCGCTCAAATTTAAGCATGTTATTATTTTCTTTACTGCATCCTATATAGAAACAAAAGCCTGTATGTAGGTGCCAAAAATCCAGCATTTCATTGCCAACTTTTAGGCACCTACATACAGGCTCAAATTTTACAGACTAGCAACACTTTCATAAATCAAAAAACTTCTCTACATATATATATTTAATAGATGTAGAGAAGTTTCTTATACCTTAGGTATCAGTATTTTATTTTTCGTTTTGATGAAGTTATTAATCTTTCACTAAAAAAACATAACATAAGACCGCCGCTGTTTCCGCAACTGCAATGGTAATCCCCATAGGAACAGCAGTATGACTGCCACTAATTCCTACCAGAGGAGCCATGCAGCCTCCGAAAATAAAGGACAACAATCCAATGAGCGCCGAAGCACTGCCCGCTGATTTGGCTTGATCCTCCATCGCCAAGGAAAAGCTACTCGTGTTAACAATCCCAACACTAGAAACAACCAAAAACAACGGTACTAAAATGCTATATAGCCCTCCCCCCATTAGGATCATCGTCAAAAGTAAAATTCCACCAGCAAAGGCCAGACCAAGACCTGCAATCAGCAGTTTTGTTTCATGAATCTTGCCTGCCAACCTGCCAGTGGTTTGACCAGCCATAATAATTCCCAGACCATTAATGGCAAAAAACAAACTAAACTTTTGGGGCGAGACACCGAATATATTTTGCAAAACAAAAGGCGAGCCCGCAATATAGGCAAACATGGCTGCCATTACAAAACCTTGTCCCAGTGCATAACCCATAAATTTGCGATTTTTGATTAAACTACGAAAAGTAATAAAGGTGTTTTTAATACCACCCCTGGAACGACGATGATTCGGCAATGTTTCCTCTAAGCCGAAAAACACAGCCAGGAACATAATCACTCCAATCCCAGACAATACAGCGAACACGCCTCGCCAATCTGTAAATTGTAAGATTTGCCCACCAAAGATTGGTGCCAAAATCGGTGCAACACCATTAACCAGCATCAATAATGAAAAAAACTGTGTCATTTCGGAACCAGAATACAAATCTCTTACAACGGCCCGAGCAATGACAATCCCTGCCGATCCAGCTAGTCCTTGAACCAATCGCATACTAATAAAAATCCCTATCGTGGGAGCAAACACGCATAATAGGGATGAGATCACATAAATACACACCCCGATCAGCAATGGTTTCTTACGGCCACACACATCACTAATTGGACCTGCAAATAACTGTCCGAGGGCAATCCCCAGCAGACATGCTGTCAGACTGAACTGGGCTAAGGATGTACTGGCTTGCAAATCCTTAGCGATATTCGGCAATGCCGGTAAATACATATCAATTGATAACGGGCCAACCGCAACCAACGCTCCTAACAGACAAGCTAGCCACAACACCGTTGCCTGTGATTTTTCTGGAACATCCATCTCTAACTCTTGCGTCGAACAGTTCATAACTTAACATCAATCCTTTTTTTAGTAAAACCCATCAATCAATATAGTAGAATGCCAATCATATATGACTATTTTACTTTACAATAAATGGTGTTAAAACCGCTTAGTATCTTGCTCTGTAATCTTACTACCATTAAACAACATGCGGATGACGGTGAGAACTTCCGGCGCACTCATCTGCTCCTCATACCCCAGCTCCACAAATTGGTCCCAAACATTTTTTTGCATATCTGGAGAAACCTCTACTAATTTATTAATTTTAGGAACAATGCTCTTGATTTCACCATTATCCATCAATTCCATAACCCTACTCGCTTTTTCCAAACCAATCATCAAGAGAAAAATTGCTACCTGTTGTATTTTATTCAAACGTTAGTGCCTCCCTCATTAAAATCACTTTCTAGAATCACTCTTTATCTTTATTTTCATGACCTATTTATCAAAAATGGTTAAGATAAATTATATTATATCACACTTAGACAACCTTCTTAATTCTAACAAGGTTAATCATGTTATTCTTTTTGCTATGATCCCCCCTGCTAACACCAGCAAAACTTCTTACTCTACACAATGCGCTAACTATTCTGCCATAAATTTCAGGAAATAGAAGATTACAAAATTAAAAAGGATCAGGCAGCCTGCTAGGGATGCCTGATCCTTTTTATAATACTCGTTTTGCGCCGTAATATCGTTGCACGAAATAGCTATCATTGATATCAGCAATAGCAACTATACCTTTGGAAAAAGAGGTATGGATAAATTTATTTCCGCCGATATAAATCCCTACATGAGAAGCACCTGGTTCATAGGTAGTAAAGTACACTAAATCCCCTGGCTGTAAGGAAGAGACTGAGACCGTTCTGCCCACTAAAAATTGTAGATCAGCAGTACGAGGCAAATTGATTCCAGCCCGTTTATAAACATACTGCACTAAGCCTGAACAGTCAAATCCTTGGGCTAGCGATGCCCCGCCCCACACAACTGGCTGACCAATCATTTCTCTTGCTACCGCCACTATTTGAGCAGACTGCCGAGAGGAACCAGTCGGTAATGCCGCCGATCTGATTGCAATTTGCTGTTCATCAGCCACTGGCATGACCGCCCCTACTACGATAGAATCCAGGGACTGCATGAACTGACTATAACCAGAGGGTGGAGAAGCCTGGACCACTCCTGTGCCATTAAAAACAATCCCGGCAAATAGTATCACCAACCATTTTTTCATGATTTACTTCTCCTCTCCAGCCAGCTACTATGAATGTTTCATTGTTTGCAAATCTGTTGTTGTCTGTTTCATAATTTCTTGCATAACTTTCACTTTACCTTCCATATCACTAGGATCAATTTTGCCAGCGTTCACAGTATTTTTAATATCGCCTGCAGCACTGCGCAACTTTTCTTTTAAACTATTATCCATCATGTGGGGCATTATTTTTTCTGTAGTACTTGCCAATTGTGCTGCCGTCTTTTGCGCTTCCATCGTCTGACCAGCCTTCACCTGTTTCATTAAATTCTGCAATTGCTGATCCATATCTTTCATCATCGGCATGGGATCTCCTTTGGGCATTGACATACCTGCCATATCCATACCATCACTGGACGCTTGTTGACTAGTAGACTGTTGTGGTGCCGCTTGTTTTTCACTGGAACCACAGCCTGTTACTAACGCTACTGCCACCATTATGGACAAAATTCCTACCATTACTTTACTTTTTTTCATTTTCTATTCCCCCTACTTATTATCTATTATTTTTCGATTGATCCTGTAGTTTCCTTAGTTCGCTGTTTTCCTTCACGCCATTGATACCATACTAAGTAAATACAAGGCAATACAATCAATGTCAACACCGTTGAGGTAACTAAGCCACCAACAACTACAGTGGCCATCGGTCGCTGTACTTCAGCTCCAGTACCACTGGAAAAAATGAGTGGAAATAGCCCTAAGCTAGCTACCAAAGCAGTAATCAACACTGGTCGTAACCGTGTAATCGCACCTACCATAATTGCTTCTTCCAGATTTTTCTCTGTCCGCAGGGCTTTAATATACGTCACCATAATCACACCATTCTGGACTGCGATACCACACAATGCGATAAACCCGACAGCCGCTGCCACCGTCATGTAGGTCCCAGTAGCATAAATAGCTACAATACCTCCCACCAGAGAGAAGGGAATATTAAGCATTATTAGGAAGGCATCATCCGCTGATTTAAAGTTCATATACAGCAAGAAAAAAGTGAGAACAATAACCGCTGGTACTACCATTCTAAGACGTGCTTTTGCCCGTTGTTGATTTTCATACTGCCCAGTCCACTTTAAGGAATACCCTGGCGGTAAATCCACCTTTTCTTTTATGACATTAGAGGCTTCATCAACAAAGCTCACCACATCTCTGTCCTTAGTATTCATCTGGACAATGATACGATAAATGCCATTTTCACTGCTAATCATGGATGGACCATCGACAACTTGAAATTGAGCAATTTCGCCTAATGGCACATAAGCGCCGCTAGCGGAAGCAGTAACGACCTTATCGCCACTACCACCCATCCCACCACCGGATGTCTTCCCACTACCACCCGTTACCGGAATCAAGATATTTTGCATCGCGTCTATACTTTCACGATTTTCACGGTTATAACGCACTAGCACGTCAAAACGTTTTTTATCTTCCACCGTGGTTGTAGCCGTTTTGCCACCAATCGCTAGTTCAATAGTATCTTCTACGTCACCAATATTAAGACCATAACGAGCCACTTTTTCTCGGTCTATTTGTATTTCTAGATAAGGCGCTCCAAACACCCGCTCAGCATATAAGTCACTAACCCCGGAAACATCACTCAACGCTTTTTCAATTTCAGAAGCTTTTTGCTGTAATACCTTTAGGTCTTCCCCATACAATTTAATACCAAGTTCAGTCCGTACACCTGTTGTCAACATTGACAATCGACCAGCAATGGGTTGGGTAACGGCTAGATTAAGGCCAGGAATACTCCCTAATCTATCTAGAATTTCTTGCTTAATGCCTTCCTTGGTCATACCAGAACGCCACTGTTCTTTCGGTTTTAAAGTCACAACTGTCTCAATCATATTAACGGGAGCGGGATCTAACGCTGATTCTGCTCGTCCCACTTTTCCTACAGACATATCAATTTCTGGTATGCCCATGATGAGCTTATCCATTGTCTTAGCCGATTCTAGTGCCTGAGTCAAGGATACGCTCGGCAACATGGTGGGCATGATTAAAAAGGTTCCTTCATCTAATTCAGGCATAAAGGTAGTTCCAATCAGCGGCAATAAGGAAAACCCCGCAATAATCACAACTACAGCAATCCCAATTGTTGCCCTCTTATACTTCATCACTGTTTTTAGTACTGGCACATACAATTGATGCATTTTAGCAGCTAGCCAAGTATCTTCTTCTTTAACTTTACCTTTCAATAGCAATGTGCATAATACCGGCACCAAGGTAAAGGCCAGTAGCAATGACCCCGTCATCGCAAAGGATTTTGCAAAGGCCATGGGAGTGTACATCTTCCCTTCGGTTCCAGTCATCGTAAACACTGGTAAGAAGGTCACAATGATAATCGTTATGGAGAAGAAAATCGGCGTTGCCACTTCTTTTGCTGCTTCCAAAGTCACGTCCACGATGTTTCGCTGGCCACTATTTTCCGCCAAATGCCGATAAATATTTTCAACCATAACAACAGCCGCATCGGTCATCACCCCTATCCCAATCGCAATCCCTCCCAGGGACATCAGATTTGCGGATAAATGAATCCCTTTCATCCCAATCAACGCAATGAGAATACCAATCGGGATGGCGCTTGTTACAATAATGCTGGAACGCCAATTTCCTAAAAAGGCTAAAACAATGATGGATACCAATACAAATTCTTCAATCAATGCTCGTTTCAAAGTATTAACTGCATTTTTTACCAGTTGGGTCTGATCATAATAAGGAACAATGCGCATCCCTTGTGGTAGAGTTGGTTGAATTTCAGCAATTTTTTCTTTAACTTGATCAATGACATTCAGTGTGTTTTCGCCCATACGCTCCATGACGATACCACCTGCCGCCTCATAGCCATCTTTAGTCAGTACGCCCCTGCGAAAATCCGGACCAGTTGTTACCCGCGCCACATCTTTTACATAAATAGGGATGTTATTATTCTGCGTAATCACTATATTTTTGATGTCCTCAATGGACTGCACGAGCCCAAGACCACGAATGACAAATTCTTGACCATTTTGTTCTACCACTTTGGCACCAACGTTAGCATTATTAGCCCCGATTGCGCCAAAGATTTGCCCAACGGTAACTCGATATGCTTTCAATAAATTAGGGTCTACATTTACTTGATACTGTAGGACATAACCACCAATACTCGCTACCTCGGCTACGCCTGGCACAGCACTTAACTGTTGTTTAATCATAAAATCCTGCACGGTCCGTAAATCCGCTAGATTATGCCGATCACTTTCAATGGTATACATAAAGACTTGCCCCATAGGAGTACTCACCGGTCCCAGTGCAGGCTGTACTCCACTAGGTAACTTAGGAATAGCTTGTTGTACCTTTTCATTTACCACCTGCCGAGCAAAATAGGGCTCTACACCATCTTCAAAAATAACGGTCACCATGGAAAAGCCAAAAGATGAATTAGATCGTACTTCTTTTACCTGGGGTAGCCCTCGTAAAGCCGTTTCTAAAGGATAGGTTACCTGATCTTGTACTTCTTGCGGACCACGCCCCATCCAGTCAGCATAGACCAGTACCTGATTTTCACTCAAATCGGGGAAGGCATCAATCGGGGTATTTACCACTGTAAAAGCACCCCAGATGACAACCAGCACAGAGAGCGCAATGATAATCACTCTGTTTTTCAGAGAAAGTTCAATTAATTTATTAAGCATCATGTGTCCCCCCTACATCTTCATGCCGGCCATACTGCCGCTACCTAACTGAGTCTGGGAGTCAATGAGGAATGTGGCCGCTGTAACTACCACATCGCCAGGCGTAAGCCCTGAGAGAATTTGGATATAGCCATCTGCTTCTTGACCAATTACCACGTCTCGCTTCACAAAGGTATCTTCGCCTTGCACCACATACACCACTTTGCGATCACCAGTATCAAGCAGGCTGGATTCTGGCACAACTAATGTTTCACCTAATGGCACGCTAATGGCTGCATTTACAAATAAATTGGGTTTCAACCTACCACCAGGATTGTCCATGGCCACCCGTACCTTTACTGTCCGACTACTATCATCAAGCACTGGATTGATAAACGTTACCTGCCCACGAAAAACTTCACCAGGATAGGCACTACTTGTTACAGTAACCCCTTGTCCAGTTTTAACATTTGCTAGATCTTTTTCATAGATATCCGCATACATCCAAACTGTAGATAAATCAGATAAACTGTACATTTTTTCCCCTGGCATGATATAAGCACCTGGTAACAGTAGTTTTTCCAAAACCGTACCACCAAATTGAGCATAAATGGTCATATGATCTTTGGCTTGACGTGTCTGTTCCAGTTGGGAAACAGCCTCATCCGATATACCTAATAGGTACATTTTTCGCCGCGCTGCCTCTAACAATCGATTATTGATTTGCACCACATCTTTGCCAGCGCCCTTCAGTTTTTGCACACTTTCTAGCGCCAGTAAATATTCCTCTTGCGCCGCTATATAAGTAGGACTATACACCGAGGCAATTGCCTGACCTGCCTCAACGGTTTCCCCATCAGCAGTTATATATAATTCATCTACCCTACCTTCCACTCGAGAGGTAATATACGTACGGCCACTTTCATTCATCGCAATTTTACCCGTGGTTTTGATATCCTTAGAAAGGGCTTTCACGATGGCCTGTGCCGTCTGTACCCCCGCTAATTGTCTAGCTTTGGCATCCAAGGCCACGGTATCGCCC
>Ga0224527_1000870_pt1 | contig 17413 bp, 14 predicted proteins | sample CBST0metaG_FD_179882 | JGI IMG/M metagenome (GOLD analysis project Ga0224527, IMG submission 179882) | Peat soil microbial communities from Stordalen Mire, Sweden - C.B.S.T0 | ecosystem: Environmental > Terrestrial > Soil > Wetlands > Peat | place: Sweden: Norrbotten County, Stordalen Mire... | reverse complement strand
AATCGATTTGGATGTGAGAGAGCCTTGAATATCTTGGCCATTCTTTTTGTATCCATTTTGCAGCCTCTATTTCAAAATATTATATTTCGATAACTATCAAAATAAGTATAATTAATTGTGGTGTTCTTGTCAATATCTTTTGCACTGATCTTCTGGTCCATGATCCAATGGGATAAATGTGCCTGTCCTAAATTCGGCAGTTGCCTCTTTAAAGGTAAGTATATGGACTAAATAATCAAATGTTTTGAGCTGTTTAGAAAAGCTATTTTACATTGATTATGATATTCTTAAAAAGGTTTTCCGAGATTTAAGGAGAAAAGAGTGAAAAAGTAAGGACTTCGCCGGATGAAATACAATAACTAGGGGTGTATATCGTTGTGATTTACTTCGATGATGTAAATTATGATAAAATAAAGCTATAAAAAATAGATACTCTACTTGGAGGTACGGACTATGTCGCAAGCTGGTAAAACGTATATAAATAATAAAGTAGTGAAATTACCAAAAGGATTCATGACATCACCATATAATTACCAGGTACTTGCGTTAGATGAATTTACGGTTGTTGCGTCTTGCAACTGCGAATCAGGAACAGCTGGATCTATGTTTTTGGAAAACCACCTTTTATTGTTTGTGCTCCAAGGTATATATACTGTTCAATACGGAAATCAAGCATGCACCATTCGCAGAAATGAAATGGCATTATTGCCGAAAGCCACCGTAGTTCAATACCAGAAAACAGGTGCGTCTGATAGTGATAATATGCTGGATTACATGATGTTTTTTCTGAAAGATGAGTTGTTGAAAGAATTTATTAAAATGGCAAATATTAAATTTACAAAACCAACGATACCTGTATCCATTTCAGCAAAACCTGTTAACGAACGTTTGTTAAAGTATTTAGATTCACTAAAACCTTATTTCAGCGAAACAAATGAAATAGAAGGCAATTTAATCAAGATAAAATTATTAGAATTGTTATTTGACCTTGCCAGTGCAGATAACAATATGCTGCAGCAGTTATTGCAAGTGAAACAACAAGTGCGTTCCAACATGTCAACAATCGTTGAAGAAAATTTAACGAAGCCGATTTCTCTAAATGATTTAGCATATTTGTCCGGTAGAAGTTTATCAAGTTTTAAAAGAGATTTTCGGGCTGTTTATAACGTGTCTCCTGCTCATTGGATTCGAGAGAAACGCTTGCAAAAGGCGAAAGAGTTATTAACTAATTCCTCCATGTCAATAACGGATGTTTGCTTTATGACAGGACATGAAAGTGTTGCGCATTTTTCAAGAATTTTTAAAGAGTATTTTGGGGATTCCCCATCATCGTATAAACAAAATTTGAAGTAATGTAATAAATTAACGTGGTTATGGCTATCTCCTACTTATTGGCGATAGCCATTTTTCTCATATGTAAGCTGTTTAAGATCGTTGTTAGCATTTGGACTAAATTATCAAATCTTTTGGACTGTTTAGAAAAGCGGCTTCGCATTGATTATGATATTCTTTAAGAAATGGTTTCCCAAATTTAAGAAGAAAAGAGTGAGAAAATGAAAAAGCAAAAAGTATGGTTTATAACTGGCGCATCGGGCGGAATGGGGCTTGAAATTACAAATGCTGCCTTGGCTAGTGGCGACAAAGTAGTTGCGACAGTTCGCAGCAAACCTGAGGTTCTTAAACAACTGGGAGATAACGAGAACCTTTTTGTGACATTACTTGATGTTACCAATGAAAATCAAGCCAAGGTTGCGGCGCAAGAAGCCATTGATAAATTTGGGCGCATTGATGTATTGGTGAATGGCGCCGGTTATGGATTGTTAAGTGCAGTAGAGGAAGCATCCAATGAAGAGTTGAAAGAACTTTATGAAGTCAATGTTTTTGGCTTGTTAAACGTAACTCGTGCGATACTACCATATATGCGCAAACAGGGTTCAGGGCATGTTATCAATATTTCCTCCGGCGGTGGGTTAAGCGGTTTTACTGGTTGGGGTGTTTACGGTTCTACCAAATTTGCCGTTGAAGGTATTACCGAAACGCTGGCGCTTGAGCTAGCTCCGCTAGGAATTTATGCGACAGCAGTGGCTCCTGGGTTTTTCCGGACTAATTTTCTTGATAGTACTGCCTTGATGAGATCAAAAAATGTCATTGATGACTATAGTACTACTGTTGGCGAAATGCGAAACTTTGCGACCCAATTAAATAAAAAACAACCTGGGGATCCGCAAAAACTCGCCCAGGCGTTTATTAAATTAGCCAACGCAGAAAAACCGCCAGTCCATTTACCATTAGGAAAAGATTGTCTTGACCAATTCAGAATGAAAACAAAGAACTTTGAACAAGACGTTACCGAATGGTATGACGTAATAATAGGAACAAATCATGATGATGTAGAATAATCGGAAAAATAGTAAGGAGGAGCAAGATGAAAACAATCACGAAACACTACATTGATGGGGCATTCGTTGAATCCCATGGCCACGAGGTCATGGATATTATCAATCCGACAAACGGCAAAGCGATCGCCCACGTGACATTGGCCGACGAGGAGGATACGCGGCGCGCCATCGCCGCAGCCAAGCGTGCGTTCACCAGTTTTGGCAGGTCGACGAAAGAAGAGCGCGCGAAGATCTTGAACCGGCTGTACGAGACAGTCTCAGCGCGTGTCGACGATCTGACGGCAGCGATGGTCGAGGAGTATGGCGGTCCCGTTCAGTTCGCCGCGTACATTGTGCAGGCAGGCGCCAATGCATTCCTAGCAGCCGAAAAGGCACTCCAGGAATTGCCGCTGACTCGAAGTTGGGAAAAAACGACGGTCACCTTAGAACCAGTCGGCGTTGCTGGTCTAATTACTCCTTGGAACGCAAATGCACTGTTCCTTTGCGCCAAACTTGCCTCGGCGGTTGCCGCCGGTTGTACGGTCGTCATGAAGCCCAGTGAGCTTAGCTTCTTACAGACGCAAGTGTGGCTCGAGTGTCTGCATGAGGCCAGACTCCCGAAGGGTCTCTGCAATGTCGTAATCGGCCGCGGTGATGTCGTTGGGGCTGAACTCGTACGCAATCCTGACGTGGCCAAGATATCGTTCACGGGCTCGTCAGCCGTTGGCAAGACGATCATGCGTGACGGAGCCGTGACGATGAAGCGTGTCACGCTCGAGTTAGGGGGTAAGTCACCAAATATCCTGCTTGACGACGCCGATTTCGACAATGCAATCCCGACGGCTCTCGGCAGCGCATTTATGAACAGCGGTCAAGTTTGCGCCGCAGGAAGCCGGCTCCTCGTACCGAAGAACCGACTTGACGAGGTCAAGCAAACAATTGTGAATGTCATGCCCGCCTTTCCGGTTGGCGATCCAGCCGATCCAAAGACCGTCGTCGGACCGATGGCGACGCAGAAACAGTATGAACGAGTGCAATCATACATCCGCAAAGGCATTGAAGAAGGTGCAGAAGTGCTGGTCGGCGGCGAGGGGCACCCGAAAGACCTCGAAGCGGGTTATTTCGTGAAACCTACGATATTTGTCAATGTCAATAACGACATGACGATCGCCCAGGAAGAAATTTTCGGCCCTGTCCTGTGCGTAATCTCCTATGAAACCGAGGAAGATGCAATCAGGATTGCCAACGACACGGACTTCGGCCTCCATGCATACATAAGCGGGACCGATCTACAGCGCGTGCGCCGTGTAGCCTCTCAGATTCTCGCCGGTCGCATAGCGATTAATGGCATGCGTGATGATCAGCAGGCACCATTTGGCGGATTTAAGCACTCTGGTGTTGGCCGCGAATTTGGTACGTTCGGGATCGAGGCGTTTCTCGAACCAAAAGCAATCCTCGAATGATGACTGCTCTTGGCGTGCTTGAATAAATCGAATAAGGAGACCAGATCATGAGTAAACACGTTAGTATCTCTCCGCAGGAAGCCGCGGATCGTCTTGCTATCCGGGAACTCGTCGAGGCCTACGCGCACTGCGCCGACCGTCGCGACGCGAAAGGTCAGATGTCTCTCTTTACCGCGGACGCGCACGTCGTTGTGTATATGAACGCCAAAGATCCGACGCCCTCACAGGAACTGCACTCGCGCGAGGCGCTTGCTCCTGTTTTCGCAGACCTGAACAAGTACAACGCAACTACGCACTTTATCGGACAAAGCACAATCTTCACGCTGACAGGCGATCGCGCCACCGGGGAAACATACTGCCTAGCACATCACGTCACTGTCGATGCAGGCAGGCGGCGATTGATGCTCGCCTCGATCCGTTACGTCGACACGTTCGTGAAGACGGACGGAGAGTGGTTGTTTGCGGAGCGCCTGTTCTACGTCGACTGGCTGGAAGAACGCGCACTATCATGAACGTTACGGCCACACGCGTCCTTGTAATCATGGGCGCGACTAATGACCGGTGGCTAAACGCTGCTATGGTATTGTAGCCAATAAATAGCTTGAAGAAGTTTTCACTGCCGACATCTTTGTTATCGGAGCGCCGATGTATAATTTTACTGTTAGACAATCCATTGAGAGCAATCTAATAGCTTTCTTTAGCGGTTTCGGATTATCCAATGGCAGACGTTGAACATAGGATTATCGCCAATTGCGGCTGCGAATGAGAAGGAAGCCGTGATTTCAGTGCTAGGAAATGGTTGATGGCCTGACAATAATCTAATGCCGCGGCGCAGCCATAAGTGACATAATCTGCCGCAGGAAAAGGCGTTCACATTTAGCGGCGATCCCGAAGTAGACTCTTAAAAGTTGTTGTACTTCGCGCTCGTTTAACATGGTCGTGTCTATAGGCGGAAATTTTTGCGTAGTTTTATCCATCTTGCGTCGACTTATTATTCGGGTAGTAATCATGGGTAGCAATAGCTAGTAGAATTAATAGATTAGGTGAAATTACAAAAGGTGCTAAACCTTAGTTTATTTACATCATGGATTTAGTAGAATAAAAGACTTGAATTTCCAAACCGCATGCCCGTGGTTCATATCCCATCGGGCACACTAATAAAATCAATTGGTGTGCAAAAGGTGGTTGTAAATTGTACCTAATATAAAGGTAACCGGCTATTTTAGCCGGTTACCTTTTTACGTATCTCGTTAATTTTTTCGGCGATCCTTTCATCAGAATCAGGCATACAGTGACGACTGTAGATGTTCAGCATTGTGCTTATCTTGGCGCTTCCAAGCCGACACATCATCCGCAACAGCAATTCAGTAGCGTGGCTATGATGCCAAGAATGAAATCCTTTTTTATTCCTGTTGCTTTACGGATCAGACGTCAGGTATGTCTAATATAATGCTCTGGTTACAAGGGTGCTCCAGCTCAGGAGATTTCGTTGTTCGGATTTTGATAGTCAGGTTCATATTTAATTTGTGGTCGAACTTCAATAGTAGGAATCCTATATACTCAGTGTATACTTGTAACCAGCTGTAGTAACACCTAAAACGCATAGGAGTCTTAGTCACTACTTGAGGGCCTTCTTGGATTTTATAATGTGTGGCATCCATAGGTACAAACAGATATACTGTTTCCAGCGGTCTATTCTGTCATTGGTTGAGTTGTGGCATGATCTTTTGATATTGCTCACAGATTTTGGTGATCTTTCTATATCATATAAGCGATTTACAATTTGTTTAGATATATCCCTATCGCACATTCCAAATGGAATGCAGAGATAAAATTTTATTATCCAGGTCGTCCATTATGAATGTACTTGCCAATGATCTGTGGTTCTGATTCTGGCGTCTGAAAGGTTACTGGAATTTTCGCTCTTGATGAGTTCTTTGACAATCTACGTTGGTATCATTGGAAATTAAAATATTTCTTTATGGCTTCAATATTTTAATTTCTACTATTGCCATCAAGGAGGATCCTTCAAACTTATTTGCACAAAATTTTCTGCGTTCTTATTTTTGTTAAATTAGAAAGAATTAGAAATGGTTCAGCAACATTTGTTGCTGAATTTTTATGTATTACGTTTATTTTATTTTTACACTCTCGGTCGCTTTATGCTTCCATTTTAGATTTATGGTCATAGTCACAGAAATGCTGTTGTGATTTTGTAATTTCTTTTTGCATCAGAACCCCAATAATTTCGATAGTTTTTTATTTTAACTGTCTACTACAAGGGCAATGTCATTAAGTTAAGTAGTTAAGAGCAGGTTAATGTATCAAAAAATGGTGAACGCTATGATAAGTGTTCACCATTTTTATGATTTAAACATACCAAAAGCAGATGACGTTATAAGCCATATGTACAACATGCAGATATGAAGAGTTGTTGTTAAGAAATTCTATATGCAAACCCGACAGCCTTTTTAATATTTTGATATCTTTCAAATACTCTTCCAGGACGTATTGGAGACATAAATTTTTGAACAATTTTCAAAAGACTTTTTTCAGAAATTTTGCCCTTGAAATACTGATAACAAAAATGTATCGCTTTAGCGAAATTGATTCTTTTATCTTTTGGATGTTCTACTTGATAAGATATTAAAGTTGCAAAATTGTACATAATTAACCCTGAATTATTTATGTAAATTTCAAAAACCACAGCAATATCAGTAAATTCAAGCTTTACAGAGCTTATTCTTTTTCACCCAATGAGTGAAAATAAAAAAGCATACAAAAAAGGCTTCAATTTTGTTAAAATGTATTCCCTGAAACACAAATAACAAAAGGAGAGACTTCATGTCTATTTTAGGAAATTTACATTTACAAAGAAATATTAAAATAACTTATACTCCCGATTGCTTACATGGAAGCGCCTGTATATGATTTGGCAGTGTAACTAGAGACAATAGGTTTTATCGCCTTCATCATGTAAATTCCGATTTTTTTATAATAATTATAAAATAGAAAGCCACGATTCTTCTGCATTTAGAAGCAAGGATCGTAGCTTTTTTTGTTTTGCTTTGAGTAAAACTATCGTGTCCACTTATGCTTAAAAATTTCAAAGAGTGAGAAGAAGTTTCTGTCTAAGCTTATAATACATTACGGGCAATCTGGGTAATCTATCTATATCTTGGTGGATTAATGACGAAAGGAATCATTTTATGCATTCAAAAACGCAACACAATATATTATTGGCAGGGTTGTTTTTTGGTCTTTTTTTTGCGGCGCTTGACCAAACGGTCGTAGGAACTGCTATGCCGAGAATTATCGGTGATTTAGGTGGTTTAAGCATCATGACTTGGGTAACCACCTCCTACATGCTTACATCTACGGTCGTTGTTCCTATCGCTGGGAAATTGGCGGATTTATATGGCCGTCGCATGGTGTACGTAACCGGAATTGCTATATTTTTGATAGGATCGACGCTATGTGGAATCAGTTATTCCATGACTCAGTTAATTATATATCGTGGTTTGCAAGGGATTGGGGGCGGAATTATGATGCCCCTTGCGATGACAATTATAGGCGATATATTTCCTCCTGAAACGCGCGGGAAATGGCAAGGTCTCATAGGGGCCGTGTATGGGATTTCATCCATTGTAGGTCCGGCAATCGGTGGATGGATAGTTGACTATACTTCATGGCACTGGGTTTTTTTTATCAATATACCTATCGGAATTCTAGCAGCAAGCACAATTTATATTGGTCTACGAGGGGAAAAGCGGCTGAAAGATAAAGTGATCATAGATTACCGCGGGGCAGCGAGCCTAATACTGGCTACCCTATGCCTTCTTCTTGGTTTGAACCTAGGAGGTACAGATTACCCATGGCTTTCATGGCAAATCATTGTGCTTTTGGCGGTTTCTTTCTTATTTTGGATAGCCTTTATTTTGGTGGAAAAGAATGCAAAAGAACCTGTGATAAGTTTGGAACTATTTCAAAATAAGATTTTTGTAATTTCAAATATTATAGGATTTTTGATGGGACTAGGAATGTTTGGTGCTCTAATTTTCACACCTTTATTTTGGCAAGGCGTAATAGGTGCTAGCGCCACTCAATCGGGTAACATGATGCTTCCTATGATGTTTTCTAATGTTGTAGCAAGTATCCTAGGTGGAAGACTGGCAAATAGAGCAAGTCTTCGTGTGATATTTATAGCTGGCATGGCTTGTATGGCCCTAGGTTTTTATCTGCTAAGCACTATGAATTTAGGTACACCCTTGAAAGTTGCAGTCTTGTATCTCATAGTCCTCGGGTTTGGCATGGGTTTAATTATGCCTACAGTTACCCTGGCGGTGCAAAATGCTTTTCCACCTGAACAGCGCGGCGTCGCTACATCAGTAACCCAGTTTTCACGCAGTATTGGTAGTACGCTAGGAATGACTATTCTCGGTGTATTATTCAACAATTATTCAATAAAAGTTATGAATAAGAATTTTTTTCCGAAAGTCGCGACTTTGCCCGAATTACAGAATGGACCGATTGGTGTGATGCTAGAAAAAGCTTATTCTGAGCCGCATAGCTTATTCAATTTACTGCTTAGTCCAAAGGCCCTTGGGATGATTCCCGTAGATTTGCAGCAGATTTTGTTGCCTCCCCTGAAAAATTCCTTGGCTGAATCCCTGCAGATTGTATTTTTGGCTGCGATGCTTATCGCATTGGCTGGAGTAGGATTCAGCCTGCTCATTGGCAATATCTCTATAGTAAAAAACAATTCAAATTCCCAGATTGAAGATGCGGGAGTCATATTTTTTGCCGAGGGGGGCGCAGCGAACGTGGAACTAGCAGCAGAGTTAGTGCCCGACTTAATAGATGGAGACACCAAAAAAAATAAGGTATGATCGCCAAAAAAAACGAATCAAGTCTTCGATATGGATTTATTTTCATGTGTGGTTATTAATTTTTGAGGAATGATATGATTATGGCTATTTAGGCAGGTGATTAAGATGAAGATTGGCATTGTAGGACCTATATCCAAAGACAGGATGGTGTTGCCAGATGGCGATGTTGTTAGTAAATTAGGAGCTGTTGCTTATAGTGCATTAGTACTTGCAAAATTTTTGGAGGGAACGACCGACTGTGTCGTATGTCTATCCCATTTATCTCCGGAGGATATAAATGAAGCCCGCAAGTTACTTGAGCATCCAAATATCAGAATACCTATCCTTGATACATCATGTAAGAATGGGACGCAGATCGAATTAAGACTTATCAACGATCATGAACGGATTAGCCATCAGATGCGTACGATGACACCAGTTTCTCTAGCAGAACTAAATTTACTGGCGGATTGTGATTATCTCATATTGATGCCACTGAACGAAACTGATATACCGCTTGATTGTATAAGGGAATTTCGCAAAACCTCTCAGGCATCAATCTTTTTGGATGTTCACGGGTTGATAACCGGCATTGATGAAAACTGTAACCGCTACAAGAAAGACTGGGAATACGCTGACGAGTGGTTGGAAAACATTGATTTTCTGAAGATGAACGACAAGGAGGCGCAGTGGGCTGCGGGACGTTTGTTGGAGAAGCATGAAGATTACGCACATTACTCAGCTGATATAGTCAATATGGGATTATCCGCATGTTGGATTACTTTCGGTGATCAATCCTCCTTAATTGCTTGGCGACGAAATGACCGGATATTTTGGGCAAACGTCCCGGTGGTGGATATTGGAAAGATAGTAGATACCGTAGGATGTGGCGACTCAGCTTCAGCAGGATTCATATATTCGTATGCAAAGATGCATAGTCCGTTATTAGCCGTAGTACTAGGCAATACTTTCGGCTCGATAAAGGCGTCGCTTTCCGCCATCAATGAATTTCCATCAAAGACTGAAGTGCGTGGTGTGGTTAACCAGCACTATCGTGATTATCTCCATACGATGCTTGACGAGCTTCTTACCCAAGAGCATTTAATCGTCCACGAATTAAAGGAGGATCATACATATGAAAGTTCTCTGTACGGCACAGATGGGCACGGGTACGATCATGGGGCAGACCATGCGCGTGATCGCGATAGCCAAGGCTCTTAAGCGTCGTGGTCATGAGGTCAAATTTTTGGCTGGTGACAAACTAATTCCTATCATTAGTAATTTTGGTATTGATGTGATTGAAATCGGTGATATGCCTGAGTTCGATTACCCGTTTGGCAACCAAGCAATTACCCTAGAGAAGCAAGAAGAGATGCTAGTTAAGAGCCAACAGGTCATGACCAAGATTATGGAGATCGAAACAGAAGTTGTTACGCGGGAAAAGCCGAGTCTTCTACTTTGTGGTACATTAAGCGGCCCGAATGTAGGCCAGCGGCTTGGCATTTCCTCGCTATTGACATTCCTTCAGCCACACGGGCCCAAAACGCTGGCTATGTTCACTCAGAGGATGAAGGATAGTAAAATTAAGGACAGACTCTCTAGTTCGATGGCCGCGGCAGACCTTATTCTGATTGAAGGTATGCCGGAAATTAGTGGCGGAGTTACTTTTGAAAGCCTAGCCGAGAATGCTGCAACTTTTCAGGACAAGATTCATTTTACTGGACCATTATTAACCGAATATCCGGATGAGATGCCATCCCGAGAGGTACTTAAGGAAAAGCATATCGGCACTAGCGATAAAATACTGGTGTATGTAACCATTGGGGGTGGTTCGTCGCTTATTGGTGAACAATTTCTTCAGCTTGTTCTGGAGTCTCTAAGGCTTTTGCCACAACTGACAGGGGTTATTGCCACAGGTATTGCTATCTCGCCAGACCAAATAAAATCATTTAACCCGCCTGGCAATGCCATCATTCGAGGATTCGTACCCGGCACAGAACTGATCAAGGCTAGTGATGTGACTGTCTTCCACGGTGGTTCATCTACACTGATGACCTGCTTAGCATGCGGTACGCCAGCAGTGGTGATCCCTTCCATGGATGAACAGGAGGATAACGGAGCCGTATTGGCTCAAAGCGGCGCGGGAATTGTTTTGAACAAGAAAACGCTGACCCCGCAAATTTTGGTTGAAGCGATCCAAACCATAGTAGCCGATCCTAACTATCGAGAACAAGTCGCAAAACTAAAGTCTCTAGGGGAAAAATATGGCGGTGCCGAAGTGGCTGCTTCACAAGCAGAAAAACTCGTTGCTGGGAAGGCGGCTCTCCAATGAAAACCTTGATTTTGGCGGCTGGTAAAGGGACCAGATTGCGGCCGATAACTGATTTTATTCCGAAACCAATGGTCCCGATTCATGGAAAACCACTTTTAGAGTGGGTTCTTCTCCATCTGATGTCCTATGGCATAGGAGAATATGTGATTGCCGTCAGTTATCTAGCCGAGCAAATAGAGAACTATTTTGGAGATGGCACTCGTTGGGGTATACATATAGAATATAGCTATGGGGCCTCGCCAGCCGGCAAAGCGGGAGAAGTTTGGCGCTGTCGAGAACTACTAGAGAATGAACGCAGCTTTCTTGTTGTACCTGGAGATACGATATGTCATTTGGATTACGGGGAGTTCATGGGTTTTCATGAACGGCAAGGCGGTATGGTTTCGGTAGCTTTATCTACCAAATATCTATTGGAAGTTGGTCTAGCAGAAGTAGCTAGTGACGGTAGAATAACGTCCTTTCTTGAAAAAACTAGCTTAAATAGACCAGTCAGTACGGGATCGTACTTATTGGAATCATCGATTTTCCCCTATATTGAAAGGTTTAGCCCATCAAGAAATGAAGTGGATTTGCCAGGCGACGTTTTCCCAGTACTATTGCGCGAAAAACAACAGATAAACGGCTTTGTAAGTGAGTATGAGTGGTGGGATATTGGGAGAATCAATGATTATGATGCAATCGCTCATATGCCTGCGCAGCAAGCAAAGCTTATACTTTATGGTTACGAAAAGGTGTTTCAGACGCATCAATCTTTTGACGGAATTCCTTCATAAGGTACTACAACGTGTATAATGGCTAACATTTATGACGAAAGGTCACAAATGTAGGCAGGCTATGACTTTCATACTATAAGAATATGCATTAAAAAGCGAATTACTATTTAGACAACAACTCTGAGGTGACTTGTATTAATACCCAAATTAAAGCCTTTATCTTCGATATGGACGGCGTACTTACCGATACAGTGGAATGTCATTATCAATTTTGGCAAAAACTCGCCGTTATACCTGGTATGCAGATCCCTAGTTAGTCCTAAACGATATGATTGGCAATTGAATAGGGTGGATTTGCAAGGCACGGCTCTCATATGACAAAATATGTAAATATCTATGAAGCCACGAATTTTGTGGCTTTTTTGCATTGGCTAGTTTTGATATGGTTCGATAGTTTCCACCATTTAAATTTTTTTTTTTAATAGATGTAGTATTTGTAGAAATTATCCTGTGTAGTATCAATACTAAGATACATATACTGGATCGTTGAGAAAAATACGCAGAGGTGACTTATGAATGAATAACGACATGAAAGAAAGAGCAAATGAATGGCGCAATCATCCAATTGTAATTTTTGTAGGAATACTTGTAATGTACACTGCCAGTAACTCGATTATTGCATTATTAAATTTTTAAGTACATATGTAGGCCGTCATTGTCTTAATTGATAGGACGGTGGTTTTTATTCAGTCATACTTTTGTCACATTTTTAGGTCATGATTAAAATAACAAATTAAGGGGTGATTTCAATGAAAAACATAGTTCAAAAAATAGCCATCTTTTCAATGGTGGGTATGATGCAATTAGGCTTTGGTGCATCAGCAATAGAAGCGACATCTCTATATAATGGAAATTCACAGCATATTGTTCAATTAGATGATCAACATGATCAAGATCGGCATGAACGAGAACGTATTGAAAATGAAAGACATGAACGTGAAATGAGAAGACGTGAAAATGAAAGTGAGCGAGAATGGCATGAACGTCAGCGTATCGAAAACGAACGACATGACGAAAATATGAGGCGAATTGCCCATGATATTCTAGATTGGATCCTTGATAAATAAGAAATATATATATGGCGATCGCACCGTCTTACCAATTGGTAGGGCGGCTTTTTTTATTAATATATCAACACGAATAGCCCAGCAGGTGTACATTCCTGCCAGGCAGCTAAACCATATTCGCGAATATAATTTAACTTGATTGTAATCATATCGTGTTGCTTTATGGTGGTCGATCAACTTCACCGTATCGCACTATTAATATGGCCAATATATTAAAATTGATACATTGGTTGCGAAAACGTTCCTGGGAGTGGCATCTAACATAATAAAAGTTATCCACATTAATTAACATGTTATCAATAGGTTTATCAACAGACTTATCAACAACCTGTGACTTATTTATGAAAATTTAGTAATGAATTGGTGGTATAATAAAAATGAAAAGTAGAGTGACCAATGGTGAGTTCATAGATATTAAGTCCACGTTTGAATATGTACCATTTAAACGGATACGCAGAATAACAGGGTATTTGGTCGGCAGTACCGATAGGTGGTGTAACCAAAAATATCCTATCGTTCACCCAGTGTTAAGCTGGAATCCCCATAATGTCGGGTAGGAGGGGAATATTACTACCCTAAGAACCGTATTGTCACTTTCATAACATACGGCTCAAGCATACCTTTATAGGTTAATCTAGTGGCGGCCTACTATACTAAAGAAACATAAAAAAATGAAAAAAAGGTCACGACTAAGTCGTGACCTTTTTTTATATTGTACCGCAACAGGTAGCCCCACGGGTATTGCAACATCCGCTTCCCGAGGCAACGGATGTTCTATCTTTAGCAACATCGGTGGCGTTGACATCATCAACAACCTTAATGACACCTTTAATCATTCCCATCCAACAACTAAAGTTTATTACTCCACCCTGTGGAGTAAACTCAATTATGTTTTGCCCGGAAGATAACTTTTTCTTACCATTTAAGAAAGGGACGATAATCTGGTTATTACAGGAGTTTATTTGTTCACCATCAATAATCCATTTTACCGGAATATCCTTTTGCACATATAACACGTTGGGTGTGTAGCCTCTGTTATTTGCTGACATGTGTATCGTTTGCACGCCGTTATCAATTTGTGCCTTTGTTACCATAGGAGTTCCATTGGTGCTTTTTGATGTTAAATCCGAAGAGGGAAGATTAAATCCCCCAATTGCTAAGCCGCGATTCATCATTATTACGCCTAACACAATAACAAGGGCACCACTTAACTTCATAATCCGTTTCGTTGAATCTTTACTAAAAAGACTTGTGAGTGTTCCAAAAGAAAGCATTAATGGCAATGTGCCTAGAGCAAAGAACAGCATGGACGAAGCTCCGTTTAATGCGTTGCCTGTGCCTAAGGCATAAAGTTGCATCGTTTGGAGGGGACCGCATGGCATCAATCCATTAAGGAGTCCAACTAAAAAGGGAGCTCTTATTTTCTTATTTAACGAATGTGAAGGTAAGGGGATTTTTAGATACTTCCTAAATATAATGAAACCAGCCATATTGAGACCCATAACTATCATAAAGATGCCGGCTACTATTGCGACACCAGACATAAAACCGATTGAAACAGAAAGAACGGATCCAATCGCGCCAACGACACCGCCAAGTACTGTATAACCTAGCACTCGGCCTATATTATAGTTTAAAGATGGTAGAAAAGATTCAAATTTTCCATTGACTTCATTAGATATACTCTGTGACAACATAATGCCGCCACACATACCGACACAGTGCAAAGAAGTAAAAAGCCCAATCATAAATAAAACAAAATATGTAACTTCTCCCTTGAGTTTTGAACTCATATCGAATCCGCCTGTATAGTTACCCAAAAGAAGTACCGCTAGAAAGACTATTAAAATACCTGCGATGCTTTTAAACTTGCCCGCTGACGGGGTTCTATAGCCAATTGTATAGCCTATATTGCTAATCGCCTCGTTAATTTCTTTGAGGTTGCAAGTATCAGAATCATATTCTATATATACCATGTTCTCGGCATAACTAGCCCTAACTTTGTTAATCGCTTGTACATTGCGTAATACTCCTTCAATTTGCTCTTCGCATGATGCGCAATGCATATCTTTCACTGGAATTTTTATTGTAGTTGTACTCATGTAATCACCTCAAATATTTTATAGTAAATCACCATTCATATATAGAACGAGCAGACTCTAATTAAGAACACCCAATTCTATTACATCCCATAATTACATTTTGAAAACCAATTTCCCTACGCTAACGGGAAATACCCGTGAAGGAAGTACCTAGTGTCAAGTAGAGTTCATGCCAGTATGGATCTTTGCTATCTCTACATTTTGATTTTGTTAGTTCGATGTTATCCTTTAAGCTGGAAGTTACAACAACCTTGCCATCAGTCGATATCCAAAATTGATATTTGCCTATGCTTCATGCAACTCACCTCCACAACGCATACCAAATGCTTATGCCCAACTTTATTATCATATGACAATAGCAAGAGCATCGGGAAAAATTCCCGATGCCCTTGCTATTAAAACTTCCGTTACCCAGATTCTTTTGCGGATTTATCTTTTATGCTTTAACTTAATGACATTGGGTGGCAAGCATCTCTTTTTTCTATGCCAATGTTAAAATCGTTCAAGACAATATATGTTATGTGATAACCTTTACAATATTCCTATTACCATTCTTTTTATTATGCCGAAAAACTCAACCTCGCAAGGTTCAAAGAGCGTATGCGAATGGCAAAATTATTTCACTGAGTTGAGAGCAAAGCGTCAACTCCTAAGTGAACATTAATTATTTTTGTGCTTTTATTTTACTTTTTTGGGGGTATGTTCGCAATGTTTTTTTATATTAGCAAACTCATGGTGAGCTACAGGACTATGCATTACGCTGGTTATTCCAAAATGATTTTGCAGGTGTTGCGGAACTGGTTCATGAAAACGTACGGCTCGGTGCAATCGGTTTTAATCACGAACAGAAGATCGTGATCATTGAGGTTAAGGCGAGTATTGAGGACTTTAGGGGAGACTCAAAATAGAAAGAATACCCAAAGTTTTGCGACGAATTTTACTTCATTTTTGAGTCATTCGTTTACCATAGCTATAAAAATGAGATTGATGATTCTACTTATGATGCTGGTGTACTGCTCAAAGGACAATATGAGATGGGTAACTGAAAGTAATATGCAACAGGAGGGAGAAAAATTTTTTTATATCACTACTACCAAAGGAAGTTATCAAAGAGCTCATAAAGAACGAAAAATTCAGCAATACTTCAGACGTGATGACAGCAATAAATGATATGTTTAAAGATGCGCTACAAGAAGTCCTGGAAGCTGAATTAGAGATGGAACTAGGATACGAAAAACAAGAACGTAGGTCGGAAAATATCAAAACTGATGTGTCGAAAAATTACCGGAATGGGTGCTCCAAAAAAATGTAAAAACCCACCTTGTAGAAGTAGAAATCGATGTTTCCCGTGATCGCAATAGAGAATATGAACCGCACATCATTAGCAAATACAGTCGCAATGCAGATGGCATGGATGAGAAAATTTTATCCCTGTATGCTGCTGGAATTACGGATCCCATTGGCACCCATACGATGAGGATTTTGGCTATCACGCTTACCAAACAGGCATAGACATATGCCATATCCAAAAGCTTATAAATCATTCCGCTCCGTCGGTAAGTCTAGCCTACATCGGGGTCACGAAAGACGATCTAGATTCCGCTTATATCAACCTCAATCTCTAATAAGCAGTGGTGACATTTTGGGTTGTGGTGCAAAGATTGAATCCCTGATATAATCATGGAACCAGAATCAAGAACTGTACCTTTGACTCCTTATTTGTTGGGCAGATGGCATAGATACTTACTTACTAAAAAGTGCCTACTTGCTATAATCGGTCGTCTATTTGATAATAACTGTATTACTGTAAAGTGTTCTCATACTTGAATATCTCCAGTAGAAGTAAAGGCGAAGCAGGCAGTTCCGTTAGTACTGCCATAACTTTAGTAGTATAGGAGGATTATCATGAATCATTTACTAAAACCCTTACAAGCAGGCTCATTGACCTTGCACAACCGTCTAATTATGCCGCCCATGGCTACTGCCAAGTCAGGAGCAGATGGCAGTATAAGCCAGGCTGTACTGGATTACTATCAAGAAAAATCTAATGGTGGCTACTTTTCACTCATAATTATCGAACATAGTTTCATCAGCCCAGAAGGCAAAGCTAGCAATAACCAACTTTCTGTTGCAAACGATGATGTAGTGGGAAGCTTGCCGAGTTTAGCCGAAGTGATTCAGCGTAACGGTACAAAAGCGGTGATGCAAATTAATCACGCTGGAAGCGCGACTACGCAGGAAGTCATTGGGAGCACCCCAGTTGCGCCTTCACCTGTTCCCCATCCTTGGAATGGAAATACCCCTAAAGAACTTACCAAACAGGAGATTGCCAGCATCGTCGAAGCCTTTCAGAACGCTGCCCGCCGCGTAAAGGCGGCTGGTTTTGATGGAGTTGAAATTCATTGCGCTCACGGTTACCTGCTTAACCAG
>Ga0224527_1000868_pt1 | contig 17432 bp, 15 predicted proteins | sample CBST0metaG_FD_179882 | JGI IMG/M metagenome (GOLD analysis project Ga0224527, IMG submission 179882) | Peat soil microbial communities from Stordalen Mire, Sweden - C.B.S.T0 | ecosystem: Environmental > Terrestrial > Soil > Wetlands > Peat | place: Sweden: Norrbotten County, Stordalen Mire... | reverse complement strand
AGCCTGGGCCGCGCATTATGCCGCCGCACCCGAAAAGCTGCTCGGACATTTTAGCGGCGGCTCGGAAAAATCGTCCGCGCTGACGATGTGGTTTCACCCTACCTTCACACCAGACATTGCAGCCGGGAGTGCCCACTCGCCGGAAAACTTGAAATGTGAGGAAACCATGCAGAACACACTTCCACCAAAACTGCCCCGCTTCCGGCGACTGCGCCTGTATGCCCGGAAGCTGACATTACCGTCTCTGATGTTCCTTATGGCTCTGCCAGTCTATGCGCAATCGTCCGGCAGCGACCCATGGGACAACGCGGTCAACGTACTCAAAACCGCCTTCACCGGCACGATTGCGACCGGGTTGTCACTGGCCGCCATTGTCGTAGGCGGTCTCATGTTCGCCTATGGCGAAGGTCAATCGAAGAAGATGCTTGCCGGGATCGTTTTCGGCGTGGGCATGGCGATTGGCGCTGTCAACTTCATGGCCTGGCTCTTTCCGTCATAGCTCATTGACGGCAGGCCGCAACCACAACACAAAACACGCTCGATAGGCAGAGAGGAGATGTATATGGCAGAGGGCGGTTCCCGGCAGAACAAAGTTTATAAAGCGATGAACCGCCCGCTGACCATCCTGGGCGCGGAGCGGCGGCTGTTCTTCGTCGCGCTCATTACCGGCGGGGCGATTTTCTCGCTCATGCACTCGCTACTTGGCGGAATTGGATTTTTCATCGTGGGCGTCATCGTTGCGCGAATCGCTACCAAGCATGACGTGGAGATTGTGCGCGTGCTGATAAATTCCACCAAATTCCGCAGACGCTACGACCCACTGAAGTGGGAACCCACGGAAATCACTATCAGGAGCCGCAGTGTTCAAAGTTAGCAATATCACGAAGGACTGGAAGGAAGCAGGCTCATTCGCCGCGCAGATCAACCTGTACGGCTTCTGGGACGAGGATTGTTTCCTCACGAAATCAGGCGACATCGGAATTGCTCTTCGTATCGGCGGTATCGACTATGAGAGCTTTGACCATGCCGGTCGAGATTACGCCGTGAAGCGTCTCGAAGCTGCTTTCCGTTCGCTGGATGACAAGACACGGCTGTATCAAATTCTATTCAAACGCAATCACCCTGCGATCCCGCACGCCGAGTATGACAATCCGTTGGTCCACGCCGCTGTTGAACAGCGTGCGGCATTCCTCCAATCGAAGTCTGACCGGCTCTATTCCATAGAGATTTATTGGGTGGTCATGATTGACGGCAGCTACGCCAAGACCGGCCTGCTGCACGCCCTGGCGCAGTTGCCAAAGCAGCCGCGCTCGTCGCTCCGCGACTTGCGCGCCCTGTTCTCCGGCAGTAAGGAACGCTCTCTGCTGTGCGAGCAGATCGAGCGAGACCGGTTGTTGTTGCAACAGAAAGTAAACAGTTTGAGTGGGCAACTAAGCGACCTTACCACGGTCGAGCTGCTAGGGGCGGAGAAGACCTTCCGGCTTGACCGGCGTCTCGTAAACTTCCGCCCCTCAAAAATTGATGCCGCACCCCTGTGCGGGGCGCGGCATCTGGACTGGCAGATACCCGTTACTATCCAGAGCTTACCCGCGAGTTGGCCATGAAGATCGGCGGCGAGTATTCATCGGATAAGGTGTCGAAGGCGAACTTCGAGCAACTGGCTGAAGACGCCGGACTTGCCAAGCCGCTTGTCCGCCGCCGTGTGCCGGAGCTGGCTGAAGCGGTTCTCTTGAATCTGGGCAAGACTGGGATCGAACACCCTATTGCTGAAGCACTGGCCGAGCAGATAACCAAGTTCCAGACCATCTTGGATCACCAGCGATGACAGACGAAAAGACGCCGCAGAGGAACGAAATCCTGCTCTACACCACCCCGGATGGAGCGGTGCGCGTGGATGTCCTGTATGAAGATGAGAGCTTTTGGCTGAGCCAGAAGAAAATGGCGGAGCTTTTCGGTGTGGACGTTCGAACCGTAAGTGAGCACCTGAGAAACGTTTACGCCACAGACGAGCTGTCTCAGAGGGCAACTATCCGGAAATTCCGGATAGTTCAAACCGAGGGCGCCCGCGAGGTGGACTTCTACAACCTGGACGCCATCATTGCCGTTGGCTACCGGGTCAACAACTACCAGGCAACGCAATTCCGCATCTGGGCAACGCAGACGCTACACGAGTTCATCGTGAAAGGGTTTGTACTGGACGATGAGCGTCTGAAGCAGGGTATGCGATTCGGCAAGGATTACTTCGGTGAATTGCTGGAGCGGATTCGGGAGATTCGCGCCAGTGAGCGCCGCTTCTACCTGAAGATCACGGATATTTACGAACAGTGCAGCATCGACTACGACCGCAGCGCCGATATTACGCAGACATTCTTCAAGACGGTGCAGAACAAGCTGCATTGGGTCATTACCGGCAAACGGCAGCCGAGTTGATTGCAGAGCGGGCGCGAGCCGACCATCCGAATATGGGCCTGTAAACCTGGAAGCAGGCGCCGCACGGAAAGATTTTGAAGACAGACATTGCGGTGACAAAGAACTATCTGACCGAGACGGAGATCAAGGCTCTGGAGCGGGTGGTGAGTATGTATCTGGACTATGCGGAGAATCAGGCGACGCGACAGATTCCCATGAAGATGGCCGGCTGGGTAGAAAAATTGGATGCGTTTCTACGCTTCAACGAGTACGAGGTGCTGAACAATACCGGGAAGGTTTCGCACGAGGTGGCATTGAAACTTGTTGAAGAGCAGTATGAACAATTCCGCGTGACCCAAGACCGCAGCTTCGAAAGCGACTTTGAGCGTGCGGCAAAGAAGATACTTGCAAAGGAAGCCACTGTGAAGCGTAAGCCATGAAGATTCAATTTGACGCGCAGCAGCAGTACGAACTCGATGCCGTAGCCGCTGTGACGGACCTTTTCAACGGGCAGCCGTTGCAGCAGCGGAATACTCCGTTGTGTATCAACTAGGCGATAGCGGATTATTTGTTGGACAGGTGCAGACAGAGGTCGGAGTTGGGAATCAATTACTGCTGAGTAATGAAACCCTGCGGAAAAACACCCGCGCCGTCCAGAAGCACAACGAAATTGAGGTTACCACATCAACTACGCGAGCACTGTGAGGTTGTGCAGACACGCTTTCGCAAATTGGCTTAGGGTTCGTGCGGATCACCCGCGAGCTGCTTCGGGGGCGAGGATCTGCGCACCCAGATCGAAAGATCGCTCCATTCCCATAGCGAGTATTCTATGGTGTGTATGGCATGCGCATCGAGCCAATCATAATCTGGCTTGCAGTGGTCGGTGCATCCCAAGGAATTGATTTGCGCCGCGGACCTGTGCGATGGCTCAGTGCCAGTGCAGCATCTGCCTACCTTGAGCAAAAGCGATTGAGTGCGCGTCGTACGCGCACGCGCGAAACTCTGGGGCCAGTTTTCTCGCTGAATAGGGCCACAAGGCAGAATTGGCGATCATGTCAAGAACATCTGCTGTACAGTCGGATTAGCAAACCATGTATTCCACTCTTGCACAAAACCGTAGATGTTGTTGTCCCCGACAGATTGCCGCTCCGGCATGTTTGGGCTTATAGTTCTGCGATCATCTTTGCTTTCCGCTCTGATCTAAAGCCCGCTGCCGGAATCTCCCGGAGGCGGGCATTTTCTATCTGAAAGTCCCTTCTTCGTATTTCCAAGAAGCACATTGAGACCACAGGACTTCGATCTGAATTGCTGTTCCACAGCTTTCAGATTCTGTGTTCTGGCTCTGTGTGCGCAGATACACAAAATCATCCGGCACCGGTGCATTGCCGGAGATTGCGTATCGAGGGTTTAGCCCGAGTCAACACTATGCATCAGATGAGGACCAATTTTGATGAGGCGTATTCGTAGTTATTTCTTGTTCTTCTTGTCGGTTCTTGTTGTCCACGCTTCGTACGGACAGGCGGTTTCGGCACGTCTTGAAGGCATTGTGCAAGATTCGAGCAAAGCGATCGTCGTTTCTGCAAAAGTGGCTGCAACGCAGACAGAGACTGGCTCGGTCGCGTCGGCGCTCACCAATTCGTCGGGGCTGTATGTGTTTCCGAATCTGAATCCCGGCCATTACGTTCTGCGGATTGAGTCCAAAGGGTTTTCTACAAGCACGTTAAAGGGTATTGAGCTGCGGATTGGTGATTCGCGGCGTGCGGATGCCGTTCTACTGCCCGAAGGCGCAACAACTACGATCGAAGTGAGCGACACGGGCACTTCAATTGACACCAGCTCGACAAATGTTGGCGCGGTCGTGAGCACCGAGCAGGCCGTCGAGTTGCCCTTGTCGAATCGCGATGCGATGATGCTCGTTTACTTACAAGCTGGCACGAACCCGGTCGATCAGCAATCTTCAGTTACAGCGAATGGCGGCACCGGACCGGGTGCACAACAGCAGGTTGGTGCAATCAACGGATTGCCTCCTGGAACCAGTGAAATCAAGGTCGAAGGCATTCTCGCCAGCAATCCCGGTTACGATTATTCGCCCGCCCATCCGTCGATGCCGGTTCCGCAAGAGGCCGTCGGCGAGTATCGCGTGAACACCGCTGGATATGCCTCTTCGGAGGGGCACGGTTCCGCGGCGCAAGTCAAGGTGTTGGTTAAGTCCGGCACCAATCAGTTCCACGGTTCTGTTTTCGAATTCAATCGCAATACCGTCTACGATTCAAACGACTTTTTCGATAGTCGCCAGGGCAACGCACGACCGGTGCTGCGCCGCAATCAGTTTGGAGGCGCGCTCGGTGGGCCGATTATTCGCAACCGGACTTTCGTTTTCGGGACTGCGGAATGGCAGCGCCAGACGGCGGAATCGATCGAGAATCGTGTCGTCTATTATCCGAGCGTTGCCACCAACGGCATCTTTACCGATCCGACGACGGGAACCAGCTTTAATCTCACGACAATCGATTCAACGCGCACTGGTTTCGACACGACATTTCTTCCCGTTGTTTTGAAGGACTTTAAGAACAGCTCTTTCGGCGACGCTACGCAGCCGAACAACAAAATTGTCGGTGATGGCGTGAATACGGGCGGTTTCCTTTATCACTCGTCGAACCCTGACAACTACTACCAGTTCCTGTTCAAGGTCGATCACACGTTGAACAACGCCAATCGTCTGGCCGTGACGTATTCTCAGTATTTCGAGACGGCGCCGCAGGCGAAATTGATTACCGGTCAGGCTTCTGAGGGCCTGGAAGAACGGCGTCGCGGTCTCGCCATCCGGTGGACGTCGGTCTTTAGTCCGACCTTTGTCAACGAACTGAGTCTCGGCGGCAATCGCCGTTTTGCCCTGCGTCCCGAATTGATCACGGCGCAGTTGGGCGCCAACAATAACTATCAGTTAGCGGGTCTAGGAACCGGTTCGGTTTATAGCGGCACAACCAACGGCAACATCTACTCTTCGGCCTCGAGCCAGAAGAACCCGGCAGTGAACCTCGGGCTTTCGGATGTTGCGACGAAAACGCTCGGCCGTCACGAGATCCAGTTTGGTGGCGAGTTCTGGCGCGAGACACTCAACCGTTACACTGGTAGCTCTCAATGGCCGATTGTCAGCACGAGCGATACGGGCATTACCGCCAATATTCCGAATACGCTCAATCTATCCTCAGCCGGGCGCACGCTCGCCGGTCAACTCGTCAACGACGTGACCGGTACAATTGGTTCGATCGTTCAGACCTTCTATATCACCGCGAAAGGATACGTTGATTACCAGCAACTCGAGGAAAATCTCGATAAGCACGAATATGGATTGTTTGTGCAGGACATCTGGAAACTCCGGCCGAACCTGACGCTGAATGCTGGCCTGCGCTGGGATCTGTACCCGCCCATGTTTATCCGTAACGGGTATGTGTATCCGACTGGAGGTCATCAAGGGGCGCTTGGCGTTTACGGCCCGGCTGGCACTGCGACTACCTTTCAGTTCGCTGCGAATCATGGCGGCAATATTTACAACACTGACAAGAACAATTTCGGACCGAGCGTGGGCCTAATCTACGATCCCTTTAAAAAAGGAACGATGACGCTGCGCGCGTCCTACGGCATTGCCTACGATCGCTCGATGCTTTCTGCGAACGACTTTTCCGGCAACAATTATGGAGCGAGTACGACCATCACGCTCAACCCGACTTCTTCATCTTCGGCTCCCTATCCGAAATTTGACGACGCAAGCAGTTTCCTGCCGATTTCGACGCCGACGGCTTTCGCTACCAGTACGGCGAATATCCGCACCGGCAGCGCATATGTCGCGGCTCCAAACCTGACGACGCCCTACGTTCAATCGTGGACCTTCGGTGTTCAGCAGCAGCTTTCCAAGGACTGGCAGGTGTCCGTCACGTATATCGGCAATCACGCGGTTGGCGAGTGGGCCGGCAATGACGTCAACCAGATCAAGATCACGTCGAATGGTTTTCTGTCTGCCTTCCAGCTTGCGCAACAGAACTATATGGCTAGCGGTAAGACCAGCATCACCGGACCCACGACGTTGAGCTCGAATGCTCAACTCAATGCACTCTTTGCAGAGTTGCCCGCTTCGCAGTTTGCGACCTTGGCGCAAGGGCAGGTGGCGACGATTGCCAACTACCTTGATACGACAGCCCCCTCCGGAGGCGCGAAGGGGGGTTATGTAAGCAACGCCGGATTGGCGGCGAACTTCTTCCGCGCCAATCCACAATTCCAATCGGTTTGGGTCGTTACCAACCGCGGACAGTCGAACTACAGCGGCCTGCAACTCGAAGTCCAGCATAAGCTCAAGGATGGCGTTTATCTCCAGGCGAACTACACCTTCAGCAAGGGATTTGCGAATTACGCCCAGGACCAGCAGAGCTTTACAATACCGTTGCTGGACTACAACAATCCCGGCTCGAACAAGGCTCTTTCACCGTATGATGCGACACACGTCATCATTGCCAATGCTCTCTACGATCTTCCTTTCGGAAAGGGCCATTTCTTCGGAAGGAACGCAAACCACCTCGTTAATACACTGATCGGTGGTTGGCGGGTTACCGGTATTTACGGCTTCACCACTGGACGCCCGTTGGCCATCACCACAGGCTACGGCACGCTGAACCAGGACGTTTCGAGCACGCCGAACTTTACCGGTAATTACGGCCACCTCACCTCCGTCAACAAAAGCGGTTCGAAGGTACGGTTCCTGACAACTGCTCAGGCCGCGCAGTTTAGTAATCCGAGTGCAGGAACGAGCGGCAATCTGCCTCTCTATTCGGTGCGCGCTCCGGGTTACTCGAATCTCGACGCTGGACTGTCCAAGCACACAAAACTGAATGTCTTGAAAGAAAACGCGGATCTCGAGTTTCGCGTCGAGTTTTACAACGCGCTTAATCACGCGAATTTTGCCGCGCCAAGCGGAAATTCGCTCAATATCAACAGCACGACTTTCGGAACACTCACGTCGACGCTTGCGCCACGCATTGGCCAGATTGCGGCCAAAGTGACCTTCTGATGATCGCGTCTCAATCCAGCGCCAGCCGATTGTGCTGGCGCTGTGTTTTCTCGATTGAATACGGACGGAGGACGAAATGGCTATAACACGCACTCGCCGTAACTTTCTTCGCCAGGGAGTCGGGCTCTTCGCTTCGGCGCCGGTTCTGGCATCTGCATGGCCACCGGCTGAATTCCATGCGGCCCCAGCCGGTCACGCCGCCGTTTCCGCGTCCAATCCAGACGCGGCTTCGGCCGGCGCTGACGTGCTTGCTCGCGGTGGCAATGCCGTCGATGCTGCGATTGCCGCGTTCATGGTCCAGACGGTTCGAGAGCCGGGCAACACTGGCCTCGGTGGCTATGGCGGCACGATGATCGTCTATCAGGCCGCAACGGGACGGACACACGGTATCGACTTCGATGCGCGTGTGCCGCTCGGATTTCGTCCCGAACTCTATCGCACGGAAGAAGACCATCTGCATGGCTACCTGGCGGTCGGCGTTCCAGGCAACGCCGCCGGATTCGATCTTGCATTGCGCGAATTCGGCACATATAGCTGGGCGCAAGCGTCGGCCTATGCCGTCGATTTGGCTGAGCACGGTTATAGAGTGAGCGAAGGCTTGGCGCGTTCCTTTGCTGAGGCGGCGTCGCGGATGGACGAGAGTTCACGGCACGCCTATTTCCCGGCGGGACCGCCGCAAGCCGGGCAACTTTGGAAACAGGTCGATCTGGCCCGCCTTTACCGGCGCTTGGGCGACGAAGGGCCACGAAGTTTTTATACAGGCGATGTGGGCAGCACGATCGTCCGTCAAGTGCAGGCGCATGGCGGTATCCTTTCCGAGCAGGATCTTCGCTTGTTCGAACCCACAACGGCAGAACCGTTGCGGATTCAATATCGAGGATATGAGATTACGACGCCAGCTGCACCGGCTTCTGGCCTGACCGTATTGAGTATTCTCAAAACGCTCGAACAGTTCGATCTGGCATCGCTCGAGCCGTGGGGCGCGGAATATTTCCATTTATTTCTAGAAGCGTCGCGACATTGCTGGGCCGAGCGAGCACAATATTTCGGAGACCCGGATTTTGTGCGCATTCCGGTCAGCGAACTCCTTTCTGAGGAAGCTGCTGCCAAGCGCGCGGAGGCAATTCGCGCCGGGCGCGCAGCGACGCCGTTGGCCGTTCATCCAGGCCCGAAGCATACCTGCAACGTCACTGCGGTCGACGCGAAAGGCAATGTTGCATCGATTACCGCAACGCACGGCGACAGCTTTGGATCGCGTGTTGCCATCGAGGGACTCGGCTTGGTGCTGGGGCATGGACTAAGCCGCTTTACGTGGAACCCTGCCAGTCCGAATTTTCCTGCTCCAGGTAAGCGCGTCTACCACAACATGTGCCCGGTGATTATTTCTCACAACGGCAAACCATGGGCAGCGCTTGGACTTCCCGGTGGACAGATGATCGTCTCGGTGACCGTACAGTTGGTTGCAAGTCTGGTGGATTTCCATGCAACGCCGGAACAAGCCGTACATGCGCCGCGCGTGCATGTGACGGGCAATGAGCCGGCGCTGGTCGCCTCTGCGCCTGCGGCTTTGACGGCGGCGCTTGCAGCGAAAGGATATGCTCTGCGCTCCGGGCGCGTTGCGGGCTACGCGAATGTCGTGCGGACCGATTCAGCAAGTGGTGTGGTACAAGCAGCGACCGATGCTGGGCCGAAGAGCGCCGTGGTCCTTTAATTCTTGTCATGTCGAGGCGGACTTGCGGCATCTGCGGTCCGTTTCGCCTCTTTTCTGTTCAGGATTGCGTAGGCAGCGACGAACAGGGCGATTCCGGCAAGAGCTTCGCCGGGGAATGCGAAACGCGCAAGCCAGCGCAATTCCGGTAAGCCGAGACGGGCCTGCGGTGCAACCAGCGCCAGAGTTCCTAGTACAAGTAAAGCGTATGCTGTCACCCGCTTCATGAAACCTCCGGATGTGCGGCGAGCGTGACGGCGCGTTTCGTCACGGCATGCTTCCGAGCAGGTTGCAGACGATCCTGGATCAACGCTCCGACCACACCGTCGTCGGTAGTGTTTCCCGCTGTGCTGAACATCGGAATCAAACCGCTGTAGACTGCGATGAAGGTCGTAACCCACAGGCTGGGGTCGGGAACTTTTAGAAGTACGGCAAGGACCGGAGACATAAAGTAGCCTGCGCCTCCGGGGATGCCGGGAGTTTCCAGGCCGAGAACAACGACCGGTGGAACCAGTAGAACGATTTCGAGGAGCGACAAGGGAATAGACAGGAGCCGCGCAACAATCACCGTGACCAGCAGAACGGACATCGTGGCGCAGTTTTTGTTGAGCACTGTGCCGAAGACAATCGAGACTTCTGCGATTTCCGGATCGAGTCCCAAGTCTTTCTCGGCGGAAACCAAGTTGACAGCCAGCGTGTCGTAGGAGCCGCCGGTCCCGAATCCGGTCGGCCAGACCGTGCCGTAGTATGAGGCGATCTGTCGCCAGTTGCGCCGTGTCGCCACTTTGCAAAAGAGCACCATGAACACGCACCAAACAAGAATGACGATTGCATCCCAGAGCACGCACTGTCCGTAGAGGGCCAGCCCGCGGTAGCCGAATTTCATAGGAATGCCGATTGCCAGACCGCCGATCATCAGCGGATAGAACCAAAGCAGTTTGCGGAAGATTGCCAGAATCAGATCGCTGGTCCGGATGAGGCCCTCGGCAACACCGCGGATTGCCGGAGTTTTCGCTGAGATCCAGCCGGCGGCAATGCCGCCCACCAGTACCTGAAGCATAGGCTGCTCGGAGAGTACATGCGTGAATGTCTTCTGAATCTGGCGGAAACAACCGAAGATGTCGGCCGACAGCGAGCCTGTGCGGATGAGCGGCAAATTGGCCAGTTCGCCGATCCATAAGGTTGCGTAGATGAGTGAGACGATGCCCATCAGTACATAGAGCGAAACCAAATGCAGAAATAACCGGCCCGCCTGCTGTTTGTGGTAGAGAATCAGTTTGGCGACTGCTGCCGAGAGCAAGTGGAAGATGAGGAGTGCCGCAAAGGTGACAATCAGACGTGGAAAGTAGGTAGCACCGTTATAGGCCACTCTCACGATCGGATTCGAAGGAAGACAAGCTCCAAGAACAAAACCGCACATCAGAAAAACGATGACCTTCAGTGGCAGGGGAACTGCCATGATAAGACGGAAAAAGATGCGCAATGCATTTGGAGTTGTACTTGAAGCCAGCCTCTGTATGCCCGGTACTTTACTCAACGGAACCTCTCGCGCAGTGTGAACAATGAGAAAAGAGTTTCGATGTGCGAGTGCGCAGAAGAGGAGCAGATGCCGAGGATGAAAGATCGGTGAGTTAGGCCACTCTTACCCGCAACTCGCAGAGATGCAAGCCGGAGCGACAACAATGATGGGCAAGAGATAGAGGCATCTTTCGCTTAACCGTAGCAGTGGTTTGTGTGCGAGTCAACGGGCCACGCGTATAATCCGCATAAGTCCAATAGGGCCAGATCAAATCAGGAGTCGGATGTGGCAGGGAAGAATCGCAATACGCATGGGTCCGTATGGAGTCAGTTGCTCGACGATGCTGGGCAGGCAAACCCATCCTTACAGAGTAAGTTGCGCATGAATCTGGTTCAGGCTATCCTTGACGGACGGATTCCGGGAGGAATGCGACTGCCTTCGACGCGCGAGCTTTCGTCGCTTCTCAAGGTTGCTCGCATCACGGTTGTTGCAGTGTATGACATGCTTTGTGAGGAAGGGTTCCTCATTTCGCGCGAACGGAGCGGACATTTTGTCCGTCACGGACTTGTCGACCGGCAGACGGCCGCCGCGGTTCAGCCGGTGAATGAGTGGATTCCACCCGATTGGCCGGCGCAGATTCTTCCGCTGCCGCAAGGAGAAAAGTGGCTCGAAAAGCCACGCATTTGGCAGAAGTTCCGCTATCCGTTTGTCTATGGGCAGATGGATAGAAAATTGTTTCCGTTGGCCGAATGGCGCGAATGCAGCCGGTTGGCGCACGCTACGCCGGATAGTTCTTGGTGGGCTTCCGACGCCATTGACCTCGATGATCCTTTTCTCGTCGAACAGCTCTGCACGCGCATTCTGCCGAAACGCGGGATTAGTGCAGCGCCCGATGAAGTGTTGATCACGATGGGTTCGCAGATGGGCGCGTTTTTGCTCTCCGAGCTGCTTGCCGACAAAGGCACTACAGTTGCACTTGAAAATCCTGGATACATGGACGGGCGCAATATCTTTCTGCGGCGTGGTGCGAAGATGATTTATCTTCCCGTCGATGCTTCCGGTGCCGTGCTGCCCGGGGAAATACCGCCGCTATCGCGCATCTACTGCACGCCTGGTCAGCAGTGTCCGACGGGCGTTACGCTTTCGATGGAACGAAGACTCGAACTGCTCAGCCTTGCGCGCCGCTGTCGCACGCTGGTCATCGAAGATGATTACGATCCGGAAACACGGTTCGACGATCAGCCGTTTCCTGCGTTGAAAGCAATGGATAAATCAGGTCATGTAATCTACCTGAGCAGTTTATCGAAGATGTTTGCTCCCGGGTTGCGCATCGGCTACATGGTTGCCGACCGGCAATTGATTGTGCGCGCGCGTCATCTTCGCCGCTTGATTCTGCGTCACACGCCCAACAATAACCAGCGTGCCATCGGCCTGTTCATCGCGCATGGACATTACGAAAGACTCCAGATGCGCCATCGCACCTCTCTCGAGCAGCGTGCATCCTGCATTACAGACGCTTTGCACAAGTATTTGCCAACTTGGCGGTTCAACCCGCCGCACAGCGGATCGGCCGTGTGGGTCCAGGGGCCATCGAATTGTGTCATGAAAGCGATCGAACTCGAAGCACGCCAGAAGGGCGTACTCATTGAGAGCGGGGATGCTTTCTTCCAGGCGACCGAGCCCCCGCGCAATTTTGCGCGTCTGGCCTATTCGACGATTGCCACAGAATTAATTGAACCGGGTATTCGTACGCTGGCACAAGTTGTGCGTTCTCATAGGAATACTTAGAAATCCCTCCATTGAGACACGCATCCTGGACTTATTCTCCGAGCTGTCTGGAACTACTTTTGTTGGAGTTCCTTGATACTCTATGATCATGCGGTCGAACGCCACTCCCGTGATTTCCAGGGTCACTCTAGGCCGACTGACGGCTGCTTCCGTAGCGGCATGCTTTTGCGCGCATTGTTGTTGTCTCTAAATCCTTCCGCTTTCTCATCTGGTTCCTAAATATTTCATCGTGTCGAGCTCATTGGGCTCTACAACAGTCGTTGTGTACCGCGCAAAGCGTGTTACGCACGCGTGCACAGTTCAGTCTTGATCCTTGCCTATGCCCTCTTCTACGACTTCGATTGTCAATCCAATTCGTGATCAGCAGGTACGCAGCCTCAAGCGCTCGCTCGGGTTATTCGACTCGATCATGATCGTTGCCGGTTCGATGGTAGGTTCTGGAATTTTTCTGGTCGCGGCGCCGATGGCCCGTACGCTTGGCAGCAGTGGCTGGTTCCTTGTGTCGTGGGGGATCAGCGCAGCTCTTACGCTTGCCGCCGCGCTTTCGTATGGCGAGTTAGCTGCCATGTTTCCAGACGCCGGAGGTCAATACGTTTACCTGCGCGAGGCGTTTTCCCCGTTGGTCGGATTTCTCTATGGATGGACGTTGTTCCTGGTGATACAGTCGGGCATTATTGCCGCCGTCGCTGTGGGATTTGCACGCTATCTTGGTCTGCTCGTCCCTTCGATTTCCGATGCTGCCTACCTGATTCCGCCCATTCGCATCCTACCTGGATATGCGGTTTCGCTCTCGACCGTACAGTTAGCCGCAATTGCGGTGATTGCGCTATTGACCGCGATTAATACGCTCGGCCTGCGCCACGGAAAAACAGTGCAGAACGTCTTTACTGTGGCTAAGTTATTGGGGCTGGCGATCGTCATCGTGATTGGCTTGACGGTTGGGGTGCAATCTGCTGCAGTTCATGCGAATTTTGCGCATCCGTTTCGGATTCAGGCCAGTGCTTTGGCTTACTCGGGGTTGCCAGATGCCAAGCCGATGCACTTGCTGATTTTGCTTTGTCTGGCGCAGGTGGGATCGCTGTTTGCCGCCGATGCGTGGAATAACATCACCTTTGCTGCCGGAGAAGTGGTTAATCCCAAACGAAATCTGGCTCTATCGCTAACGATTGGAACGCTTCTGGTCATGGCGCTCTATTTGCTCGCCAATCTAGCCTACACGCTGGTGCTGCCCTTCGATGCGATCGCGCACGCACCCGCGGATCGCGTTGGCGGAGCCATGCTGGAAACGGTATTTCCTGGTTCGGGTGGGACAATGATCGCCATTGTGATTCTGATCGCTGCCACCGGATGCATCAATGGCATGGTGCTTTCCGGAGCACGCACGTATTATGCGATGGCCAAGGATGGACTGTTCCCGTCAATTGCGGGTGGATTGAATCGCGCCAATGTGCCAGCAGCATCGTTGATCTTGCAGAGCGGATGGGCAGCGATTCTGCTTTCTGTACGCACCTACGATCCAGTATCGCGCACCTATGGAAATCTCTATAGCAGCCTACTCGATTACGTGATTGCAGCAGCACTGCTGTTTTATATCGCAACGATCTTTGCCGTGATCTGGCTGCGCCATACGCGGCCCGAGATCCTGCGCCCATATCGCGCCACGGGCTATCCCTTTGTGCCGATTCTCTACATTATCGGTGCACTTACGATTTTGCTCGTCCTGATTTTTTATCGTCCGGCGACGGCTGGGCCCGGGCTCCTGCTTGTTGCACTTGGCCTTCCAGTCTATGTTCTGTTTCGTTGCCGTGCGCGTAGCCGCGCGCGCAGAGCGTTGTATCTCGATCCAATCGAGCAAACCACAACCAAAATTGAGGTCTGAGATGCATCTGTTCTGGTTTCTTCCAACAATGGGCGATGGCCGCTATTTGGGCGAGCCGCGCGGTGCACGCGAAGTCAATCTTTCCTATCTTCGGCAGATTGCGTCGGCGACCGACACGCTTGGGTTCGAGGGAGTTTTGGTGCCCACCGGTACGCTGTGCGAAGACGCGTGGGTTGTGGCATCAAGTCTTCTGCTGTCGACGCAGTGGCTGAAGTTCTTGATAGCCGTGCGTCCGGGAATTGTTTCTCCTACTCTGGCAGCGCGTATGGCGGCGACTTTTGATCGGCTCTCCGAAGGGCGCCTGCTTGTGAATGTTGTTGCTGGTGGCGATATGGGCGAATCGGCTGCCGATGGCGTGTTTGCCAATCATGACGAGCGTTACGAAATTACAGACGAGTTTCTGACGATTTGGCGACGGATTCTTTCGGGCGAAAGGGCGACTTTTGCCGGGAAGCATCTGCGCGTCGAAAGTGCGCATGTGTATTATCCGGCAGTGCAGAAACCGTATCCGCCACTGTATCTGGGTGGTTCGTCCGATACCGCGATCGATATTACGGCCAAACATATCGACGTTTATCTGACTTGGGGTGAGCCGTCGGCGCAGTTGCTGAGAAGATCGCGCGTGCGTGTGGCTGCCGCCGCACAGGGACGCACGGTACGCTTTGGCATACGCTTGCATGTGATCGTTCGCGAAACCGCAGCAGAGGCGTGGAATGCGGCCAATGCACTGATTCAGAATGTTGATCGCGAGGCAGCGCAGCGTGCGCAAAAGCGACTCAGCCGCTTCGACTCGGAAGGGCAGCGCCGTATGAACGAATTCGTGCAGCGCAGTGGGCCGAATCTCGAAGCGAGTCCGAATCTGTGGACTGGTATCGGCCTACTGCGCCGCGGAGCAGCGATAGCGCTTGTTGGTGATGCTGCTACCGTCGCCGAGCGGATTGGTGAGTATGCACGGCTCGGTATTGACACCGTCATTCTTTCCGGCTATCCACATCTCGAGGAGGCCTACCGTACGGCTGAACTCTTGTTCCCGTTGCTTCCGGCCTCCACTTCCAGCAAGAACATGTTCCAGCTTCCGGCTGCCGAAGCTTTGGGCGGCAGTGAATTCCGGCCCGAGATGACCAACTCATCGGAGCCAACTCTTCAACCTCAATACGGTGATAACGCACGATCGGATCGAGCAAGCAATTGAGAAAGGAAAGACAGATGAAATGGACGAGTCGTTTGTTGACGGTGTTGCTCCTGTTTGCAGCACACCACGGATTTGCGGTTGATCGTTCGACATCAGCCGAACCCGCTGATGCCATTTACTTGAATGGAACGATCCTTACCGTCAACGACCGACAGCCGCAGGCCGATGCGATCGCCGTTCGCGACGGCAAGATTCTGGCCGTCGGCAGTAAGGTAGACGTGTTGTCGCACAAGGGCAGCAAGACGCGTATCGTCGATCTGCGCGGCAAGACGCTGGTGCCTGGTTTTGTCGACGGTCATTCGCACTTTGGAAGCACGGTCTTCGGTTGGGGCACGCCGACACTTTATCCGCCTCCGGTCGGAACGGTCAATAGCATTGCTGATATTCAAAAGCAACTGCGCGACTACATCGCGACCAACAAGATTCCTGCAGGCCAGCCGGTGAATGCGGCGGGTTACGACGATTCGCTTTTGCGGGAACACCGCCATCCAACGCGTGTCGATCTCGATGCAATTACGACTGACCATCCGTTGTGCCTCCGCCATGTCTCGGGGCATTTGGCGACATGCAATTCGCTCGCATTGCGCATAGCTAGAATTACGCGCGCGACATCGGATCCGCCGGGAGGTCGTATCTTTCACGATGCCACCGGAGAACCGAACGGTGTGTTGGGCGATCACGCCGCGGGACTGGTTGGGAATTTGTTTCCACAAAAGACTTTAGACCAGGCAAAGGCTAGTTTCGATGCAGTGCAGAACTATTACGCAAGCTTCGGCTATACAACGGTGCAAGAAGGCGCGACCGGTGGCGAAGTCGTGCGTCTGCTGCGCGACGAAAACGAATCAGGAAAATTGAAGCTTGATGTCATCGCATATCCGGTTGGATACGGCGTCGATAAAATCATCGCAGAGCAGGGAATTACAATCGGCAAAAAGTATGATCGCCACTTGAAATTCGAAGGTGTCAAACTGATTGGCGACGGTTCACCACAGGGAAAGACAGCCTTTTTCACCGTGCCTTATGTGCATCCTCCGGCCGACGCCGATGCGAATTACCGTGGTCTCGAGCTGATGACACAGGAGCAGTTCAACGAACTCTACGACAAGTTCTTCGCTCGAGGATGGCAAGTGCAGACGCATTGCAACGGGGATGCCTGCATCGATCATTTACTGAAGGCTGTTGCGCTGGCTGAAAAGAAATATGGCAAGGGCGATTGGCGCCCGGTCGTTATACACTCACAGGTCGTCCGGCGTGACCAACTCGATCAGTACGTCGAGTTGGGAATCATTCCTTCGTATTTTGAAGCGCACACGTTCTATTGGGGTGATTGGCATCGCGACGAAATTCTTGGACCGGAGCGTGCCGCGTTTATCTCCCCGCTGCACACTTCTCTCGATAAGCACATTGTGTTCAGCATTCATTCCGATGCAATGGTCACGCCTCCCAATGCGTTATTCCTTCTTTGGGCGGCTGTCAACCGGCGTACGCGCTCAAATCAGGTGTTAGGCCCCTCCGAACGCATCGACCCGCTGACCGCGCTGAAAGCTCTGACCATCTGGCCGGCCTATCAGCAGTTCGACGAGAAGCTGAAAGGAACGCTTGAGTCAGACAAGTATGCAGATTTCGTCATCCTCGGCGAAAACCCACTGACCGTCGATCCACTGCATATCAAGGACATCGTGGTCATCGAGACGATCAAGAACGGTGAAACCATTTGGACGCGCACGGATTCGTCTTCGCACTAAACACTAGCCTGGATCATTCACGAAGGTATAGCCACGGGCCGATTGTTTGGGGGCATCGTGTGATTTCGAGGTATGTGAGGTCTTCGAAGGCTGACTTGCACGTTTCATCTTCCGCCACGGGCACATGAGG
>Ga0224527_1000867_pt1 | contig 17459 bp, 12 predicted proteins | sample CBST0metaG_FD_179882 | JGI IMG/M metagenome (GOLD analysis project Ga0224527, IMG submission 179882) | Peat soil microbial communities from Stordalen Mire, Sweden - C.B.S.T0 | ecosystem: Environmental > Terrestrial > Soil > Wetlands > Peat | place: Sweden: Norrbotten County, Stordalen Mire... | reverse complement strand
GTGGTGGGGCAGACTTGGCACTCCTCCGGGTCGACGTCCGTTTGGGCGCTGAAGGAGGTGGAGGCGGTTTCAGCCCCAGCGCGTCGCGCGCCATGTCTTCAAGCGCCGACTTCATCTTGGCCTCGTCGTCGGGGTTGGACCACGCATAGTCCCAGGGGTGTTCGGGATGGTCCTTTGCGTCGGACACGGCGACCGCCTGCTGCATGTCCGGCGGAATGCCCATCAGGGTCGGAAGCACGTCGAGACCGTTGCCGCTGGACTTGCCGCGCTTCAGGCGTGGCCGGTCAGGATCGGTGACATCGGGCACGGAATCCACGTGGCCAACGTCTTCAGGCTTCTTCTTGTTCTTCTTCAGCACTGGCCGGTCGGGGTCATCCGCAGGCGCGGCGCTGGTGGAGTTGTCGCTTGAATCGTGCCTGTGCAAGGTGGGTTGATCGGGCGCGGAGCCGGAACCCGTGCTCGGCGCGGAGCCCGGACCGCCGCCTGACGCGCCGGAAGTGCTCGTCGTTGTCGGGTCGCCGCCCGGATTCTTCTTGTGCAGCGTGGGCCGGTCGGGATCGTCAGCCGGCGGCGGGCCGCTCGAGCCCGAGCCGGTTTGGGAGCCGCTGCCTGAGCTTCCGGAGCCGGAACCGCCGGCTTGGGACGGATCGTCCGCGTGCTTCTTGCGGTGCAGTACGGGCCGGTCGTCGTCTGCATCGCCGAACCGGTCCTGCGCCACATCTGACATGGACGGCTTCGGCTTGGGGGTAGGCATCGGCTTCCATGCGCCATACCCGACCCACGAGCCCTGCTCCCGGCCGGAGTTGCGAATGTCAAACAAACCCAATGGTTTACCGTCCATCTGAAGCTCGTACTCCACCTCTCCAGCCAGCGCCAGCGGCTCCGGTCGCGCCAGGTAGATTCCGCCATCCTGGAGTTCGCCGCCGTCCAGCACGGCCACCGGAACCAGGCGGCTGGCTTTGGGACTGCCGGCCTCGCCGGTCCACTCCAGCACGGCAATGGACCGCAACTCAGGCGAATCCTTGCTCTTCTTCGTGACCTGCCCCGGGTATTGGGACCACACCGGCAGCGCGGCCAGCAGGGCCACCGCAGCCAAAGTCGTTCGTCTCATCAACAAATTACCTGTCCTTCGCGGTGACATCCGCCGCCCGCCTCGGGAATAATCGAACCTGATGGCCACCAATGGCCCTCCATCGAATCTTAAGAGGTTTTCCCCATGGAACTGAACCAGAAAGTCGCCGACTTTACCCTGCAAACCGACGAAAACAAGACCGTCAGCCTGTCCGACTACGCCGGCCAACCGGTCATACTCTTCTTTTATCCCAGAGCGGACACTCCGGGCTGCACCATTGAGGCGTGCGGCTTCCGCGACACGTTCACAAAACTCCAGGCGGCCGGCGCGGTCGTCCTGGGCATCTCTCGCGACACGCCTCAGGCCCAAGCCAAATTCCGCGCCAAATACGACCTCCCGTACACACTCCTTGCAGATGTAGACGAGAAAGTCTGCAAGGAGTTTGGCGTGCTCAAGGAAAAGAACATGTACGGGAAGAAAGTATTCGGCATTGAGCGGACCACCTTCGTCATCGGCCCGGATCAGGCCCTGCTGCACATCTTCCCCAAGGTTACCCCCGCGGGTCACGCCGAACAGGTCCTCGCCCTGCTGAATGAATGGAAGACAGTCAACAAGTAAGGGACGGAAAAGCCTCGCGCCGGCCTCGCCGTTTGCCTGGCCGGCCGCTGACGCGCGCCTTTTTTGAAGCGCCTCCGGAGCAGGTGGCCCCGCGCCTGCTGGGCAAGGTGCTGGCTCACTTTTCGCCCTCGGGACTGGTCGCCGGCCGCATTGTGGAGGTCGAGGCCTATCTCGGCCCCCACAACGAGCCACCCGACCCGGCAGCCCACTCGTACCGCGGCCCCACGCCACGCAACCGGGTTATTTTTGGTCCCGCGGGCTACGCCTATGTCTACTCAATTTATGGCCGCTACTTCTGCATGAACATCTCCTGCGAGATCGAGGGCCAGGCCGGCTGTGTCCTGTTGCGTGCGCTGGAGCCGGTGGCCCGCGCCGACCAAATGGCCTTGAATCGAGGCCTGGAACCGGGTGGGCTGGACAGGCTCCTCACCTCCGGCCCTAGCCGCCTTTGCCAGGCGCTCGGGCTCACCCGTGTGGACCACAACGGCCTCGATCTGCTCGATCCAGCCTCCCCGCTTCAGGTGTACGACGACGGCTACCCGGTCAAGGAAGTGCTGGTCACGGCGCGCATCGGGATCCATGTAGCGGTGGACCTGCCTTTGCGTTTCGCCTTGCCCGGCCATCCGTGCGTCTCTGGTGCGAAGAATTTAAAGGGCGTGCGCGTTCTTCTTGCGTAGAATTCCGTCAGTATGACTAAGAAGCCATCCCCATCCCCGAGGAAACAAACCACTTGAAGACTTCTTCCCCGCGTTTCGCCGCCGCTTCAGTTGCCTTGCTCACCGCCGTCGTCCTAGCCACCGCCACTGTTGCTCAGGCCCCGCAAGCCACCCCATCGCCGCAGCCTGCCGCCAAGCCGCCGGCTGAAGAGCACAATCATAGTCACGCCGCCCCCACCAATCTCAAGGTGCTGCCCAAAAATCTCACCGGCGACCAAGTGCACGAGATCATGGAGGGTTGGGAAGCGGCGCTGGGCGCGCACTGCAACACCTGTCACGCTCCCGACCCCAACAACATCGGCCCCAACGGCCGACCCCGGCTCAATTTTGCCGACGACTCCAAACCGGAAAAAGCAACGGCACGCCTCATGTATCGCATGACCGAGGACATCAACAAGAACTACGTCAGCATGGTCGACAACTCCGGCGCGGCCGTCACCTGCGGCACCTGCCATCGCGGCCACCTGGGCCCGGAGCCGTTCGTCGCCCCGGACGAGCATGGCCCTCGCCCGCCCCAGGGATCGTCGCCCGCAATCGCTAACCCGCCGCAGCCAAAGTAAGCGCTTCAAGTCGCAGGGCAGTTATGCATTCTGCCGCCGGCCAAATGTTAAAAGGTGTAGTGCGCCGAGAGCCGCACCGTGGTCGGCGCGCCCAGGTGAATGAACGTGTCGCCGTAGTTCGCGCCGGTGTCTTTCCAATAGCGTTTGTCCGCGATGTTGTCCGCGTAGAGCCGCACCGTCACGCGACCCTGTTCCCCGCCGGGCGTGTAGCGCGCGCCCAGGTTGAACAGATTGTAACTGGGCACGCTCACCAGGTCGTCACGCGTCGCTTCCTTGCGCCCCGTGTAACCCCAGCCGGGCATCAAATGCAACCCGCGCGCGTGGGGCAGTGCGACGTCCGCAAACAAAGCCGTACGCAGATGCGGCACATTGAGCACCTGTTTGTTGTCGAACGACGGCGTGCCCGTGTCGTCGGAAATCGCCCGAATCGCCGCTGCGGAAGCCGTCAGCCGCAGCCAGTTAGCCGCCTTGCCCTCCGCATTCACTTCGATGCCGTTGTGCGTCTCGTGGCCATCGGACTCAAAGCACAAGTCGCCGGGATTCACGGGCGTGGGATTACCCGTGCAGAAGCCGTCGGCGGCCTGAATCACCTTGGGATAGAAAAACGGCGCACGCATGTGAAAGAACGCGGTGGTCAACAGAATGCGCTGCCCCGGCTGGTATTTTGCGCCAATTTCGGCCTGCCGCGTAAGAAAGGACGAAAGAAACTGGCTCCCGTTGTCTACCCACGAAGGTGCTTGCGGTCCGAGCGACAGCAGCACACTATAGTTGCCATAGAGCGTCAGGTTAGTTATCGGGTTGAATGCGACCGCGTATTGCGGCAGCCAGATCCACTTGTCGGTGAGGATCGGCAAGGTGGGAACGGAGTAGACGGGCTCGTTCGACGCGTCATAGGTTGTGGGGCACGGATCGTTCGCCGGCCCCGGCGCATCGGTGATCGTGCAAGGACCGGTTGCGGCCAGCGAGTAGTTGTGGTCGCGCAGCGAGTCGACGCGGCCGCCGGCAAGAAGTTGAATGCGGCCCGGCAGATGAATCCGGTCCTGCACCACCATGCCCGCCTGGTGATTGTCTTCGTAGAGCCTGCGCGGCCCGGCAGACTGAAGCGGAACTTCGAGGGAACTACCGGTGCCGAGAGGAACCGGCGTGATGGGTTGGTAGATGTTGTCGGAGCCGACGTAGGTATACACCGCGCCATCCTGCACGACGCCGTCGGCCGAAGCCGGGTTGGCAAACGTGTAATAGCCGGGCTGTTGGACGCTGCGCAGGAAGAGTTCGCCTCCGCCGGTGATGTCGTGCGTGATGGCCCCGATTTTTACGTGGCCGGTAATTAGTGCCTCAGCTTGCGCATCGATCCGCAACTCGCCGGGGTTGCGATAGTCGTAGATGCCATAGTCGCCGCCATCGGTGACGCCGGGAACCGAGGGACAGAAAAAGTAGGAAGGCGCATTCGGTGCGCCGGGGCAGTCCACATTTCCATTCGCGTCAAACGGCGTTCCATACACGTAAACCACGTTGTCGTCGATCAACGAATGGCTGTAACTCACAGCGGCAAACGCCCGCCATTCGTGAGGCAGGTCGTAGTCCAGTCGCGCGCCGGTGTTGAACGTGTCGAAGGTGTTGGGCTTGGCCCAGGACTGTTCGCCCAGCATCGTCGAGGGATAAATCTTGTCCAGATCGGGCAGCATCGTTCCGCCCAGTAATTGGTAACCGCACACCGACCGCTCCACCTTGTGCTGATATTCGAAGTCGCCCTTCAGAATTGCCTTGGGGCTGATCTTCCAGTCGGCCGAACCCGCGCCCACGGCGCGCCACCCATCCGCGTCGTTCACATAGCTCTGGATTTTTTCGCCGGCCAGATTCACGCGCGCGCCCACTTGCTTGCGAATGCCAAAGAGCTGTCCCAAATCGACGGCTCCATAGGACGTGCCGCGATGGTCGGTGGCCAGATCGATGGCCTCAATTGCCGCCGGCCGCTTGGTCACGTAGCCGATCAGTCCGCCGGCCGAGGCCACGCCGCTCTCCACGCCCGCAATACCTTTCAGAAATTCCACGCGCTCCTTGTTTTCGAGCGGCACGTCCTGTTCGCCCGCAATGGTCATGCCATTGATTTGCAGGCCCGTCGCGAGGTCGATAGGAAAGCCGCGAATTTCGAAGTCGCCGTAATAGCCGACCGGAGCGTAATCCTCTCCGATGGAGGCGTCGTTCTTCACCACGTCGGAGAGCAGGCGCGCGCTCTGGTCATTGAGGAGTGTGCGCGTCACCACGACGGCCGACAGCGGCGTCTCCACAAGCGTTGCGCCGTCCAAAGTGCCTACCGTGACGGCGTCGGGAAGATAATCGTTCTGCGCATCGGCTTGCACCACTACCGTTGTCGTCACGCGTGGAACCTTCTGCGCTGCGGTATCTGTTTTTTTTGCATCCTGTGCGGAAACCGAGTCAGCAGCAGCCGGCCTTGAACTCGCAGGCGATCCCGCCGCGCTCTGCGCAACTGCCGTAGCAGAAAGCCCCAGCAGACAGAGCATCAAACCCATCGCCAGTTTGCTGCACCCCTCCCTGGCCATCGACACAACGCGGCCCTGCGCAAACTGTTTGCGCGGCGCGGAGTCGCTGAGCGTGAAGGATTGAGATGCAGTGCGGGCGGCTCGAGCAGCAGCGGTTCTGAACATGGATTCCCCTTGTTTCGAAATTCAATGAAACAAGGGAACTCACGCTGGAAATCGAGGAAGAAGGCCCGTCAGGCCTCGGAAACTTCCCACGCCGGTATTATCCGGATCGGGTTCTAGGGTATCTCTCAGCCCCACTTCGTGGAGCACCCCTGTTTCAATATTTCGATTGAAACACTACCGGTCCAGTTTGGCAACCTCAGGCTTCCGCTTCGACCGGAACCCGGAGCCGCTGATGCACCGCCAGCACCAGGGCCACCAGCGAGGTGAGCAGGGCGACGCCTGCCAGAGAGAAGAAAGCGTTCTTCCAGCCGAACGCCACCGTAATCCTCGCCACCGTGTCGCCAGAGAGCCAGCCAGCCAGGTAGCCCACGCCATCGATGATTCCCGCCGCTGTCGCGCTGCCTTGCTTGCCGCCAAAGTCCAGGCTCATGGCTCCGGCAAGATACGAGTAAGGCCCCAGCATCAGAAAGCCCACCAGCGTCACCAGCGCCACCGGTATCCATTGGCTCGCATGTCCCGGTGTCCGCGCCAGCACGACCAGGCAGACGGTGCTGGCCGCCATGCCGAACACCAGCACGAGATTGCGGCCGTTCAGACCTAGTTTGTCGCTCAGCACGCCGGCCACCAGCACGCTGATTCCGCCGAACAGCGGGAACAACGCACTGCGGGCTGCCGCCTGGCTGCTGCTGAGTCCGACAAACTGCACAAAGTAAGTCGGCGTCCAGAAATTGAATGTCTCCCGCAGCAGCGTCGTGCCCAGAGAAAGCAGGCATACCATCCAGAACGGAAAGCTGGTCACCAGCGGACGCAGAATCGCCTTCAGCCCGGGACGCTCTTCGCCGTGGGGTTCTTCGTCGGTGCCATAGACGTTCAGCGGGTTGGCCGCCGGCGAAGGCAATCCGCGCTCTTCCGGAGTTTCGCGCAACAGAAGCAGGTTGGCCAGCAACAGCACCGCGAGCGATCCGGCCGCCGCCAGAAACACGCCCCGCCAACCCATTCCAAAGCCCATCAACTGGCTCATCACCCAGCGGCAGGCCGCATCGCCGAAAAGATAACTCAGGCTCAGCACAGCCATCACCGTGCCATACGTCGAATAGGAGAACCAGCGCGAGGCCACCTTCACCAAGCCCACCCAGCCCGTGGATTGAAACAGCCGGTTGCCCACCCAAGCCAGCGTGAACAGCGGAAAACTGCCGCTCAGCACAAACAGCAGCGTGAACAGAATCGAACCCGCCATGCCGCCCAGAAAGTTGCGCCGCCCGCCGAACAGGTCGGCCATGGAGCCGGAGATAAACTTGCCCACCGCGTAAGCCATCGTTCCGGCCGAGGCAATGAAGCCCAGCCGCACCTGCGCCTCGCTGGCGGTCACGCCATGTTGCGCCAGATCGTGAATCAGGTCGGGCAAAACAACGGACAAGTTCGAGCGGCAAAAGTAATAGCCGGAGTAGCCTAGCCCAAGCAGCACGATGGTGGCTGCGTGCCAGGCTGTGAAGCCGGTCTGCTCGATTGGTGGATCAAGGGAAATCTGCGCGGTCGGTGCGGTCTTTCGCGTTTGCACATCGGCAGATTATCATGGAGATACCGCAAGGAAAGCCGAACGGAACCCCGGTGGGTAGTTTCCCACGGGCATGGGCCGTCGCGCTGTGCAATTTTTCCGGAAAATGTCGCGTTGTGCACCGCTGCAAGCGCTACATTTGAGTTGAAACCAACCTAGAAGGCGAAGAAACGCCGTCTCTTCCGTGAATTCCTCATGAAAGGTAATCTGATGCGCATTTTCTTTTCCTTTGTCCGATTTCGTCGCGCCGTCACCTGGCCGATTGTCCTGGTTTGCTGTCTGTTTTCACTCGCCGCCTCGCCGCTCCTGGCTCAATCCACCTTCGGCTCCATCCTCGGCACTGTACGCGATTCGAGCGGCGCGCTCATCCCCGGAGGGCAGGTCACGCTCGTCAACACCGGCACCTCTTCCTCTCACACCACAGCCACTGACGAGCAGGGCAACTACGCTTTCAAGAACGTGGATGTAGGCCGTTACACGCTCACCATTACGGCATCTGGCTTTGAGAAAGAGTCGATGCCGGAGATTCTGCTCACCGCGCGCGAAACTCGCCGCATGGACGCAACGCTTAAGCTCGGCGCAGAGACCCAGACTGTCGTGGTTCTTGATGACTCAATTCCTGTCATTACCACCGATGTCTCCAACCTCGCTGAAACCAAGGTTGGCGACGAGTTGGTCGAGCTTCCGGTCGCCATCTATTCGCGCTCCACGGGCTCCACCAGTCCCATCTCCACGCTCACCACCGAGGCTGGCGTGCAGACCGACGATACTGGCAACCTGGCCGTCATGGGCACGACAGCAGCATTATTAAGCGTCACCATCGATGGCATCTCCTCGGTCGGCGTCGAGTACTCCGGCCCGGTCAACGAGATGTTCCCCTCCTTTAATTCCATTGAAGAAATTCGCGTCTCCGAGTCCAACAACAACGCAGAGTTTTCCGGCGTCGCCGACATCACCACCGTCTCCAAGGCGGGCACAAACAGCTTTCACGGCGGCGTATTCGAGAACCACGAGAACACCTTTCTCAACTCCGATGACACCTTCGCGCTCTCGAAACCGAAGATCGTCATGAACGATTTCGGCGGTACGCTCGGCGGTCCGCTCAAGCTGCCCCTTCTCTATAAGAGCGACACCCCGGCTTTCTTCTTCGTCAGCTTTGAGGGCCTGCGCCTGCCACGCGAAACACCTATCGTGCTCAGCGTTCCCTCGGCGGCCATGCGCACGGGTGATCTAACCAGCTATTACGGTTCGGCTACCCCGGTTCAGGTCGCGGTTTCGCCGATCTCGGCCAATATTGTGAAGTATCTTTTCCCTCAACCAAACAACGGCCCGGCCGACTCGTTCGCCAATAATTACCAGACCAACTTTCCTTCGCCCATCTCCGCCAACCAGGGCGATGTGCGGCTCGACAAGACCATCACTTCCAAGCAAACGGCCTTTGCCCGCTTCTCCTACAAGAACCGCCAGGTGACCACCGCGCCGTCGGCAGCATGCACCTTTACCTATTGCGCCGAGGCCGGCAGCCCGATGCAAGGCGCCTACAACACGCCCGAGATCGACGAGGGCCTGACCTTCGCTCATAACTATGTCTTCACCACGAACTTGTTGAACGAGTTTCGCGGCGGCTTCAATGCCCAGCACACCTCTGAAACACAGAGTTATTCCACCAACTCGCTGCTGGCGCAGACTGGCCTGTCCGTGCCTCAGCCGGACACCGCCTGGTCCGAGGCTCCGCAGGTGCTCATCAACGGATTCATGTCCACCGGCGCAGGCAATCCTGGCATGCAGCGCGGACAAATCATTCAGGCGCTCGACAATCTGAGCTGGTCGCACGGTCGCCATTCCTTCAAGTTCGGTGCGGACTTCAAACGCATCAGCGATCACGACGACAACGTCTACGGCAACTATCGCTCCGGCTGGTATGTCTTCGACGGCTCCTCCGACGTGGGTCAGTCCATCGGTGATCCCTATACCGCGTTTCTGCTCGGCAACCCGGATTACACCGAAGTCAGTTCCACCAACAAGCCCACAATGGATGGGCGCGGTTACTCCTATGCTTTTTACGGCCAGGACGACTGGAAGGTCCGGCCCAACCTCACGCTGAATCTCGGCCTGCGCTACGAGTTGCACCCGCCCATTCGTGAGATTCATGCCAACACGGCTGTGTTTGACCCGTCCTATGACGGACCAGGAACGATTTCCGGCTCAACCGCGCAGGGCGCGGTCATCGTCTCGAACGCGCAGGCCGTCTCCTCTGCGTCCCAGGAGTTCTTAAGCGCCATCGCTCCTACGCCCGTCATGACTGCAGCCGAAGCCGGCATTCCCTCCTCACTTCGCTATACAGACCGGACCGATTGGGGGCCGCGAATCGGTTTTGCCTGGCGACCCCTGGGCAACGACAAGACCGTCGTTCGCGGCGGCTGGGGACGCTTCATTGAAACGCCGCTCGGCTTTTCGCTGGTTGCCGGATGGGCCGTCCATTCCAGTTATCTGGCCACTTACAACCAGGACTGGGACTCCACCGCGACAACCCCCACCCCGCTGTTGTCCTTCGCCAATCCCTTCAATCCCGGCGCCGACAGTTCCACCGGCACTGCCAACTTTGACTACGCCTTTCCCATCCACTACAAGGACCCCACCGTCCAGCAGTGGAACCTGACTCTTGAACAGGATCTGGGCCACACCATGGGCGCGCGCCTCTCCTACACTGGCAGCCACGGCCAGGATCTCGACGCCATGGTCGACCTCAACCAGGTTCCGGCAAATACTCTCGGCTACTCCCAGGTTGAGAGCCAGCGCCCCTTTCCCAGTTGGGCCGTCATCCAGAGCGTCGGCAACGCAGCCAAGAGCAACTACAACAGCGCTACAGCCGAGGTGTCGCGCCATAGCGGCAAAGGCGTGACTCTTGACGCCAGCTACACCTTCACGCGCGATCTCTCCAACGCGGGCGGCGCCACTCCCAACGCCTTCGCCGTTGCCGGCGGCAGCTTTCTTACCGACCGCTTCCATCCCGGCCTCGACTACGGCAACGTCATCTACGACCGTCGCCACCGTTTCCTGGTCACTTATCTTTACCAGCTTCCCTTTGGCAGCGGCCAGCGCTGGCTTTCCACCGGCTCTCTGCTCAATCGCGTTGTCGGCGACTGGCAACTGGCGGGCGTCACCATCCTGCAGAGCGGCCCGTTCCTCACGCCCTATGAGCAGACGGTCGATCCCGCCAATACCAACATCCTCACCACAGTCGGCCAGACCCGTCCCGATCAATTGACCGGCGTCTCGCTCTACGCCCACCGTCGCACCGCCAGCCAGTGGCTCAATCCCAACGCGTTCCCCTACCTCGACCTGCAAAACGAAGCCGGCAATGGCATTGGCCGCTTCGGCAATGCTCCTGTGGGTGGCGTCATCGGCCCCGGAACGGATAACTTCTCTCTCTCGCTGATGAAGAACTTCTCCTTCTTCGAGAACTCCAAGTTCCAGTTCGGTCTTGAGGCCGCCAACATCTTCAATCACCGCAACTACGAGCCGCCCAACATGCAGGTCGACTCCGCCGGGTTCGGTTCCATCATCGCTCTGCAAACCGCAGAGGGCGCCGGCCCGCGCAGCATGGAGCTGTCAGGCCGTATCACGTTCTAATGCGATGATCGCTTGATTTGGAAATATTGTAGTTCGATCCGAATGGGTGTCCCAGGTCTCGATTTTGAGACCTGGGAGGGGGATACCGACCACGTGGCCTACCTCTTATTGATCGGCCCCAAATAGAAGCGCCGTGCCCCATCCATTTCGCAGGTTTTACGCGCGAAATGGGTGGGAAGGCGCAATACTCGTTAAGGGCCGGGCCAATAGGAGCGAGGATGTCGAGCGAGCGGCCTGCATCGTGAATGAATGCAATCCGGGCGTGTGGGCGGGTTCTACTTGTTCTCGTTGCCGATGAGGCGGAAGGTGATGGTGCCCCAGAAGAGACGGGCGCGCATCTGCACCGGCGTGTGGCGCTCGTCGTCCGTGTACCATATCCAGATGTTGCCGCGGTTCTTCACCACGCCGGCAGCGGCAGTGGGCTCCACGCGCAAGGTGTGAAAGGTGCCGAGCGGAGTCTTGATGTCTTCCCGGCCTTCCACTTTCATGGAAACGGGTATGTTGTGCATGGCGTCCACCACGGGAATCACGAAGGTGTGCCCCAGTTCGATGTTTTGCGACGAGGCATAGAACACCCCGGTCAACAAGTCGGTAAGGCAGCCGGGCACGGAGGACTCCACATGCTTCGACTGGCCTGTCACCATGTTCTTCTCGTCCAGCACGGACTTGCCCTGGCTGTAATCCAGGTGGAGCGTCGAGCTGATCTGGCGCCGGCCCTCCACGGTCTGCTTGTTGAAGTCGTAGGTGCAGCCTTTGTTGCGGTCAAAGCTGGACTGAAAGCGGTCGCTGACGTGGAACAGCATGTTGATGGCGCCGCTGGTGTCCGCGCTGGCGGTCACCTGTTCGCGATCGCCCGCCGCCTCAAAGTGCAGCACAGCTTTCCCGGCAGGGAAAACCCGCCAGTCGACTTCGTAGGTAAGCGTCTGCTTTTGTGGAAAGCTGAAGCCGGCCCGCGGTGGAGTCAGCGGCGGAACCTGCTGGCCGTAAGCCAGCGCGGCCATGGCAACGAGGGCGCTAAAAATGGTTATTGCAGCTGTGCGCGTCTTCACCGGCGTGCGTTGCTCCTTCATTTGTTTGACGGTCGCAGTGCGAGAACCGCTTAGCGCGGCCCGTGCACCAGTGCGGCGAGCGCTGGCCGCAGGAGGAGCAGGCTGAGGTAAAGCAGTGCAGCCCCTATCCCTGCATTGTACTCGCGGTGCCGCAGATAGAGCGGAAACGAAAAGGCGCCGGGGGTGCTATCCGCCTCCGGATTTCGCGCGGGTGTGAGCCTTGGAATCAGGCGCGGAACGCGGCGGCAATACTCGTCGAAGCCAGGGAACGTCGCGCGCAAAAAGCGCTCCTCCGAGGCAATCACCGGCACATAAATCACACCGAACCCCAAGGCCAGCGCCAGCGCCACCGGCCAACTGAGCAGCGCCACCGCAAATCCCGCAGCCACCAGCATCGAGCCCAGGTAGAGCGGGTTGCGGGTATGCGCGTAGGGGCCGGTTATGGTCAGCTCGCGGTTCTTTTTCACGTAGCCTGCCGCGTAGCCCCGCAGCCACAGGCCGGGAACGACCAGCGCCAGGCTCCACGCCACAGCGGCCGGCTGAGGCGCGCGCTGCCAGAGTTCGAAAAGATAAAGCGCTGCCGTCAAAAAGCCCAGGGGCACGCGGATACGTCGGGCCACCTGCTGCCAGCGGGCGATCCAGTCCGGATTGGTAGCGATGGGTTGGGGCGGATTGCCGGATTCGGTCATTGGGCGGTCTCGGATGGGTTCACGAAGTCTGATTTAATGGTGGTCTCAGGATAAAGCAGCGCGTCGGCGGCCTGCAGCACCTGGTCCGGCTGAATGGTCAAGAGGCCCGCCTCGGGCGTCTCATTGCGGGTATGGTCGTGCCGGCTTTCCGGGCTGCGGAGCACCTTGAATCGCGTTCCGAAGGGGCCGTTGCGGCTGGGGTCTGTGGGGCCATAGATGCCGACCACGGGCTTGGAAAGAGCGCAGGCCAGGTGAAGCGGGCCGGTGTCGCCGGCAATGCACAGAGAAATGCGGCGTGTGATGGCAATCAACTGCGCCAGGGTGCAGGAGAGCGGTAGGGCCGCGCCGCCGGTCTCGGTGGCGATGGCTTCCGCCAACGGCTCCTCGCCGGGGCCGGCATTCACCAGCACGCGGCAGCCCCGCTCGATGAGCCCTTGCGCAACAGCGGCATAGCGCTCCACCGGCCAGCGCTTGGCGCCCCAGCCGGCGCCGGGGTTGATGAGCACGACAGGCAGGTTGGATGAGGGTAGCAGAATTTCGTCTGCCCAAGCTTCGGCGGCCGGGTCGGTTGGCAGCCAGGGCTGAACGGGCGTTAGTTCGTCGCCTGCGATCGAGGAGACCAGTTCTACATCCTGCTCGATCACATGCACGCCCTGGGTGGCGACGCGCGCGGTGAACAGCCAGCGCGCAACCCGCTCGCGCGGTTCCTCTTCGCCGATGAATCGCCGACAGCCAGCCATGCTCCCGAGTACCGCCGACCGGATTGCCCCTTGCAGGTCGATCACTGCGTCATACTCGCCGGCTTTGAGGGCGGCGCGCAAAGCCTTGACTTCATGCAGAGTGCGGCGGCTGAACGGTGCTTTACGCCAGTCTTTGGTCGCAGCAAAGTGCAGGTGGTCCACAAGCGGCTGTGTGTTTGCGGGCGGGACGGTCTGCTTTTGTGCGGGACCCTGGCTAGATTGGCGCCCGATGCTGTCTTCAGCGGCCAGCAGCGCCCGCCAGCGCGGCTCCACCACCCAGTCGATGACCCAGCCGGGATGGGCGATTCGCAGCGCCGTTACAGCTGGCAGCGCGTGCAGAATATCTCCCATGGCGCCAAGGCGAACCACAAGCAGACGAATCTTGGACTGGGTTGGCAAGCTCTGATTTTCTCACAAGGATGGGCGCAGAGGACTATTGCTCAGGCCCTGAAAGAGTGTTATGCCTTCCCACCCATTTCGCGATAATGCTTGCGAAATGGATGGGGCACGGTGCTTCTATTGGGGGGCCGGATCAATCGGCGCAAGATGGCCCACAAGCCAGTCGATGACGGCGGACTCGTTCTCGATCGCAACGGTCAGGCCCGCCGTTTTGAGCGGAAGGGCTTCGGGGAAGGCGGAGGCGAGCTTTCCCAGGCGGACGAAGTCTTTTTCGGTTGTCATCAGCGCCGTGGCTCCGGCAGCGCGCGCGGCGGTCGTCATGCAGTCGAGGTCAGCGGCGGTGTAGCGGTGGTGGTCTCGAAAAGCGACGCGGGCGGCGATATTCAAGCCAGCGATTTCAAGGCCATCAAAGAACTGCGCGGGCCGGGCGATTCCGCAGAAGGCAGCGACGGGGCCAGTGACGGCGGGGACCTCCATCGCGCGATGCAGCCGCCAGATGGGGCCTTTCCAACCCCAGGTGCGCAATTCTGCTTCCAGTTCCGGCTCATCTGATGGAATGGCTAAGACGGTCGCGCGGCGGACAGCGCTGAGCGGCTCGCGCAAATTGCCAGCGGGCAGCACGCCATCCTGCCAGTCGCGGCCATTGAGAAGCAGAATGTCTACATCGCGGGCGAGTTGCCGGTGCTGAAAGCCGTCGTCGAGGATATGGATGGCGCGGAACTGCGGATCAGGCTGGCCGGCCTCGGCCAACAGACCAGCCTCATACCGTTGCGAAGCCACGTAGACTGGGACGCTCGTTTCGCGGGCAATCAGCAGCGGTTCGTCGCCAAACTCTTCGGCGGTTCCATCGGGGCTGACCAGGGCGGGGACTTTGCTTTGGCGGCCGTAGCCGCGCGAGAGCACGTCCACAGGAAAGCCGCGCTTGGTGAGCGCCTTGGCCAGCGCGATGGTCAAAGGCGTCTTGCCCGCGCCGCCGGTCGAGAGATTCCCGATGCTGACAACGGGCCAGCGCAGCCGTCGCACGGGTTCCAGTTTCGAGCCCAGCCGGATCTCGCGCAGCAGCAGCGCCAGCCGGTAGGCCGGAACCAGCGGCAGCAGCAGCTTGCGCGGCGAAAAAGGCTCGCTCATGCCGGGCGCTCCGCTTCTACGAGCAGCATCTTGATTGCCTCGACGCAGCGTTGTGTGGCTCCGGCCTGCTGGTCGAAGACCTGCTTCGCCCGCCCGCCCATGGCTTTGGCTGCTGCGGGGTTTTCGAGCAACTCGATCAAGGCTGCGGCCAGCTCTTCTTTGGCCCTGATGCGGAGGGCCTGATGCGCCAGCAGATCCTCGGTAATGGCGCGGAAGTTGACGTAGTGCGGACCCATCACGATGGGAACGCCGAACTGCGCCGGTTCCAGTGGGTTGTGTCCCCCGGCTGGGATCAGGCTGCCGCCCACAAAGGCCACCGAGGCCAGGGAGTAAACCGAGGCAAGTTCGCCGATGGTGTCGAGCAAAACGATCTGGCCAGGATTCAGCGGTTGGAGAGAAGCTTCCGGCTGGGAACGCCAGTCGGAGCGCCGAATCCACGGAATGCCGGACTTCTCAAGCAGCGCCGCCACTGCGCCGAACCGCTCGGGATGGCGCGGCGCCAGCACCATCGCCAGTTGTGGGTCGGCCTCAAGTAAATGCGGCCAGGTTTCGAGCAGCGCGGCTTCTTCGCCGTCCAGCGTGCTGCCAGCTACGAACAGCCGCAAATCGGTCGCTATTGGTCCGGCATCTAAAGAGGGTTCTGCCTTCCCACCCATTTCGCGATAAGGCCCGCGCAATGGATGGGGCACGGTGCTGCTATTTGGGGGCCGGATCAAGAGTGATTTCAGGAGGCGAGTGGCTTCGGCCTGCTCGGCAGCACGCACGTCGAATTTCAGGTTTCCGGCGACCGAGACAGTTTGACGGCGGCAGCCCAGCGCATTGAGTCGCTCGGCATCGACTTGGCTCTGCGCCAGCACCCCGCTGAGCCGGCTCAGAAATGGTTTCCACAGCCCGCGCAGGAGCCGGTAGCGCGGCCAGGAGCGGTCGGAGATCCGGGCGTTGACCACGGCCACCGGGATTCCGCGACGAAAGCAGCCGCTCAGCAGATTGGGCCAGAATTCGGTCTCGGCCAGCACCAGCATGCGCGGTTGGAGGGCGTTCAAATAGGCCCGCACCGCCCAGGGCAGGTCCAGCGGGCAATAGAAGACGCGGTCGGCCCCGAACCGCTCGCGGGCCAGAGCCTGACCGGTGCGTGTGGTGGTGGAGATGGCGATGAAGCAGTGGGGGAGTTCCGCGTCCAGCGTCTTGACCAGGCGGCTGACGGCCAGCACTTCTCCCACGGAGACGGCATGAATCCAGACCAGGGCCTTCGCGGCCTCCGAGCCTTGGGCTTGCGACCGTTGCGCGCCGTCGGTTTGCCCCATTCGCTTCAAGCCGAGCCGGACGAAACCGAGCCGCTCAAGCAGCCCTTCGCGGTACTTCTGCGTGGTGGCCATGCGCCAAAGCCACCAGGGCGCGCCCAGCACCAGCGCCGCCAGCAACGCCATGTTATAGAAAAACAGAATCATGCGTGACGGAATTTGTCTTCCCCCGGTCTAACCCTCAAATGATACAGTCGAGCACGATGAGAACCTTGGGGGTTAGTTCGCTCTTTCTCTTCTGGTTGGCGCTTCCGGCCATGGCCGCGGACCACACGCCGCCTCCCGTGCAGCCGGCGACAACCTTTGCCGCGGTCGAGGTGCACGACGACGAAAAGGTGGCCATCGCCGCCGAGCCCTACGATACGCGCGAGAAAACGGCCATCTTCCGCATCGATTATCTGGGCCACGGCGTCATGCCGGTGCGGCTGATCGTCACCAACAATAGCGACCGGCCCATCAGCCTGCGCGATGCGCGGATTCTCTTCATGACCGCAGCAGGCGACAAGATTCAGGCCGCCGAGCCGGAAGATGTCGAGCGCCTCATGACCCGCAAGGAGCGCGAGGGAGCCAAAATTCCGATGCCTGGCCCGATCCCCAGCATCAAGCTCAAACCCAAGGCCAGCAACAAGGACATCGAAGAGGACTTCAACACCTTCGAGTACCAAGCCCTGGTGGTCGAGCCGCACACCACCCGCGCCGGCTTCCTGTTCTATGACGTGTCCGACCTCGACAACCCGCTCCGGGGCGGAAAACTTCACCTGCACAAGCTGCGCAAGGCCGACGGCACCGAACTCTTTTATTTTGAAATTCCCTTCGACAAGTACCTCAAGTCGAAGTCCAGCCAGATGAACTGAGCGCGGACCTGCCGGGTGGTTGGCCGCCGGGCAGGAACTCAGGCGCGCCTACTCGTAGTATGTTGCCGTAGTCGTGTCAGTCTCCCAGATGGTGCAGTCCTTCACCCGGACGCGGCCCTGGGTCATGTCGGCCAACTGCTCGTTGGTCTGGTCGTAAAGATATTTGGCGATGTTCTCGGCCGAGGGGTTCAGCACCGTGAAGGGGTCCAACTCGTTGAGCATCTGGTGGTCAATGCGCTCGATCACCGGCCGCAGCACGTGCTTGAGCAGCTTGAAGTCCAGCAGCAGGCCCGCGGCGTCGAGTTCCGCGCCGGCCAGGGTCACGCGGACCTTGTAGTTGTGCCCGTGCGGGTTTTCGCACTTGCCCTTGTAATTGCGGAGGTAGTGTCCGGAGGAGAAACCTGCCTCCACGGTGACTTCATACATCGGCGTTCGCTCGATTCTTTGGGGGAAAACGTCCCAGTTTTCTATTTTAGAGG
>Ga0224527_1000865_pt1 | contig 17499 bp, 18 predicted proteins | sample CBST0metaG_FD_179882 | JGI IMG/M metagenome (GOLD analysis project Ga0224527, IMG submission 179882) | Peat soil microbial communities from Stordalen Mire, Sweden - C.B.S.T0 | ecosystem: Environmental > Terrestrial > Soil > Wetlands > Peat | place: Sweden: Norrbotten County, Stordalen Mire... | reverse complement strand
CGGTGCCGCAATCTGCGCCGCCTGTCGAGGCGATCCAGTAGCCGGGGCGCCTGCATCCGTTAAACGTACGCTGCTCAACAATTGTTCCAGCGGCAGCAATCTCTGCGCGTGTACCAGCTTCAGCAGACCAAGTTCAAGATGGAATCTCTGCTCCTGCTTGTAGCTAACGTCGCCATGCGTGCGCAGCATGATCTGCAGGAAACGCGTCAACTCCTCTTCGCCAAACTTCTCCGCAACCCCGCCCACGCGACGCTTCTCATCCGTGCTGATCTGCAGCACCGGACTCTCCGTTCCGGAGATCTTCGCTACCAGCGAGTTGCGCAAAAAGCGAACCATCTGCTTGGCAAAGTGCGTTGCGCTCTGCCCCTCTACCATCAGCTTGTCCACAATGCGCAGTACTTCTTCGCTGCTGTTGCCGTGGACGGCATTCATCACGCGCTCCAGCACCTCGGTGGAGACATTGCCCACCAACCCACGCACAACTTCCGCCGTAAGCACATCGCCAGAGCAACTAATCGCCTGGTCCATAATGCTCAACGCGTCGCGCATGGAGCCGTCGCCGGCCTCGGCCAGCATGGCCAGCGCGTCTTCGTCCACCGTAAGGTTTTCCGTCTTGCTGATCTCACGCAGATGGTTGACGATCTCCTCGAAGCGCACCGCATGAAAGCTGAAGTGCTGGCAGCGCGAGCGAATCGTCTGCGGAATATCTTCCGGCTGGGTCGTAGCCATCATGAACACAACCCAAGGTGGAGGCTCTTCCAGAGTCTTCAGCAGCGCGTTGAATGCCGCGTCCGTCACCTGGTGCGCTTCGTCAAGGATGAAGATGCGATAGCGGTCGCGTGCCGGTTCGGCCGTAGCCGTGGCAATCAGCCCGCGAACTTCTTCAATGCCGCGATTAGTCGCCGCGTCAATCTCAATCACATCCATCGCGCCAACCGAGCCATCGCGAATCTCGCGGCAGGAGTCGCACACACCGCAGGGCTCCGATACCGGGCTGTCGCTCGATTTGCAGTTCAAGGCCATCGCAAGAATGCGTGCAATCGTCGTCTTGCCAATGCCGCGATGTCCGCTGAAAATGTAGCCGTGGGCAATGCGCTTCTGCTCCAGCGCATTCTTCAACGTACGCACAACGTGATCCTGTCCGATCACATCGGCGAACTTCTGTGGACGGTATTTGCGCGCCAGGACTGTATAGCTCATGGGAGAATCTCATTATACCGCCCGGCGGCGGTGGCCTACATCCGCCCTCCTTTGGCGAATGTAGGATTACGATAACGATGGCATATTGCTTTTGCCTTTCAATCGTCACTGACTCAATCTGCAATGCCACAATATCCTTCGGAGCCCCCCATGCAAACCCTAAGTTCGCGCACTGTGTACCAGAACCGCTGGATGACTGTTCGAGAAGATGCCATCCGTCGAGCTGATGGCTCCGAAGGAATTTACGGCGTGGTGGATAAGCCTGATTCCGCGATGGTCATCCCTGTCGAGAACGGTCGCGTCCACATGGTTCAGCAGTATAGGTACGCTGCAGGGGATCGCTTCTGGGAGTTTCCCCAAGGTACATGGGAGCAGGTCGCCAACTACACCATTGAAGACCTCGCCCGCGGAGAACTCCGCGAAGAAACCGGACTCATAGCGCACGAACTCATCTTCCTAGCCCGCATCCACATCGCCTATGGGTTCCTGGCTCAATCCATGCACGTCTTCGTCGCCACCGGACTCACTCAACTCGATGCTCAACCCGAACACGAGGAGCAGGACATAGTTCGCGGCAGTTATACATGGAGCGAGTTTCATCAGATGGTAGCCAGTGGTCAGATTGCCGATGCGCAAACCCTGGCTGCACTCTCGCTCCTTCGCCTCAAGCGTCCCGACCTCGCAGGGTAAGTCTCAATTTTGAGATTGCACCGGTGTTGGAACTGCAATAACAAAGTTGTCTCCAGAGTTACAGCTCACGAGCGGAGAGGAAGGTGGAGTAACTTGACACTTGCAGACCGTCAACTCCTATTTTGTTATTTCTTGTTACACTGTTCAACATGTCAAACAAAGCGATCACCGATGCCGTTAGTCAGTTAAAGTTGGAGCATATCCGGCTTTGTGAAGAGTTAGAGCGTGTAGATCTAGCGCTCAGTGCTCTGGGTAGTTTGGATGGACGGGGTCAGGCTAAGCCTGGCAGAAAAGCCAAGCCCGCTGTTGCCGCTGTTGCCGCCGTAAAGGGCAAGCGCAAGATCTCTCCTGCAGCCCGCAAGAAGATGTCTGAAGCAGCACGTGCCCGTTGGGCCGCCAGGAAAGATAAGACTTCGCAGAAGTAGTACGCCGAATCTTATCCGAAACAAATGAAGCACACCTCCCTCGTACCGATCCCTTCGGTGCGCAGGAGTGCTTTCTTCCCTATACGAATAGATACTGAGTGCCCCTATCCTTCGACGCAGTCGGAGGATAGGGTACCAATCTCATTCTTGCTTCTGGATATTCCTGACTATTTCACCGCTGCCTTCTTGCCCTTTTTCGCAGACTTCTTACCTGCGAGCGCGCGCTTGCGCTTATTCAACTCTTTGGGAGAGTACATCGTGCCCCGGCACTTCGCCGCTCCGCATGTGCATGGAGCAGCTCCCTCGCCGTCGTAGAGAAAGTAGTCGTACACCAGTTCCTCGCCCGGCGCGATGTCGCGGATAGCGCGAATCCACACGTGCTCGTCCTCGTCCTCTTCCGTCTCGCAATTGGGCGCGCAGGAGTGGTTCAGATACATCGACATGCCATAGCCATCGATCACGTAAGTGCCGTCACCCACTCCAAAAAGATACGTGTACGGTCGTTCGTTATAGAGGTTGTCAGCATCGTCATGTTTCATGCGGGTGCCCGTGTACTCAACCACGAGCGTCCCTTTCGGAATACGTTCCAACGTGAAGATACCGGCAGCATGAATGGCAGAAGAGCGAACAATGAGGCGCATGGAAGGAATTGTAAATGGTGGCGAACGGGAGAAGAAATTTTCCTTGTAACGCGCATCTTGTGTGGCCATACTGGGACGGATGAATAGGGTAGTAATTCTCGTTTCGGTCGCGTTCTTCACCGCCACAGTGGCGTCGTATTGGCTCGGGCACATTTTTTTCGCGGATATCTTTCTATGCGCGGGGATACTGCTGATTACTGTTGCAGCGAAGAGAAAGCGCGATGTTGTTGGATTTGAGCAGTGGCAGTTGACACTCGCTAGAGGGCTGCCGCGTTTCGTTCTCCGGCTTGCACTCGAGTCCATGGTAGTCATCTTGGTCTCAGACCGGCTCACGCACCTAGCGTTCTCCGGGATTCTCGGCGGTGCAAACATCCTGCTGGAATTGCCAATCGGTTTCTGTGCGGGCGTCGCGCTTGGGTTAATGATTTGGAACGATGCCCAAGCGAAGTACTTCACAAAGTGAGTCCCTGAATCGACCTGTTCTACACTGATTAACAGAGTCCCATTTGCAGTTGCAGAACCACGGACCGAAGGTCCGCGTAGGAGATCACATTGAACGAGACAGTGCGCCTTATCCAAGCCCATCGCAGCGAACGCAGTTATAAGTCCGACCCCATTCCAGATGAAATTCTCGACAGCATTATCGAATCCGCTCATCTTGCGCCCACTTCGATAAACACCCAGCAGATCTCCATCGTCGTCGTCAAAGACGCCGCGCACCGTCAGCGCATTGCTGAAATCGCCGGAGGTCAGCCCTGGATCGCCAAGGCCCCCGTCTTTCTCGCCATCGTCGCCGATCTCTACAAGACCAGCGTCGGCATGAAGAAAGTCGGAGCCACGCAGCAACTACAGCACAGTCTGGAGGCCGTCATCTCCGCCACAACCGATGTTGGCATTGCGCTCGGTACCATCATGATCGCCGCCCGCTCCTACGGACTCGGCATCGTCCCCATCGGAGGCATCCGTCGCAACCCGGAGCAGATGGTTGAACTGCTCGGTCTGCCCGAGTACACCTTTCCGGTGGCCGGCGTAGTACTCGGATACGTGGATGATCCCGCGACCCAGAAGCCACGTCTGCCAATCGAGAGCTTCCGTCACGAGGAGCGCTACCACGCGGAGAACTTGCTTCCCGCCATCGACGCCTACGATAAAACCCTCGTCGAGTACTGGAAGTCGATCTCGCGCTCTGACGGACTGCCTTGGTCTGAGAACACAGCTCATGCCTACAAGACCGTTTACTTCCCCAAGGTGAAACCAGTCGCCGCCGCGCAGGGATTCACCTGCGAGGACTAACTCTGTTCTTGAGGTTTGGAAGTGTAGTGTTGGTTGGTGACCTTGAGCGACACGGGAGGTTGAGCGAAGCGGGGATGTTTCGCTTCGCTCATTGCAAATCGTCGAGTTCAATCGGCCCCTGCGGCAATACCGAGCGCGAGCAGCAGGGGCGTCCAAGCCACCACTATCAATGCCACGGAGGTCCGCCAGCGAAAAGGCCCCTCAGCAATCTGCTCTGCTATGTCCAAGTGGCGGCGCGAGGGAAAGGCGAACCAAAGGTCATAAGCCACAACACTTGCAGCGCTTGCGAACAGCACAACGGCCATCGCAATCAGAATGTGTTTCAGCGTCAGCATCACAGCTCTCCTTGACCTTGCCCCAGCCTGGTCGTTTCCCGCGGGTGCGCCGTGTGAGGGGCGAAGAAGCACCGGAACAGCCCGCCAAAGATCAACTCCTCCGCGAGCGTCGCAAGTCCAAGGGAAAACAACAGGGCCGCCGCAGCCGTCAGTACCGTCAACATCTGATCCATAGAAACTCTCCTTGATCCGGGGTGGCCCACATCCGCCCGCCTTTGGCGAATGTGGGGACGATCCGCTTACTCCTGGCCGCCGTGCGCAGCCGCCTCATTGGAGGCCATCACTATCGGCTTGCTCTGGGCCAGCATGGCCGGGGCAACCGTTCCGAACATCTCGGCAGTCTCGTCGTCACGCTCGGAGCGAATCTCCACCACGTCGCCCGGCCGAACCATCTCAAAGAACTCCTCCAGGTCTTTTTTCGCCATGCGAATGCATCCATGCGAGGCACTCTTGCCAATCGAGGACGGAGCGTTAGTCCCATGAATCCCGTAGCCCTTCTCGTCCAGACCAATCCAGCGAGTGCCCACCGGGTTCTGCGGTCCCGGATCAACCTTCTTGCCCTGGTGGTAGTAGGTGGGGTTGGAAACACGATTTGTGACGTGAAACTTCCCGTCGGGCTCGGTGTCTCCGTCCGTCCGGTGGCGACCGGATAAATTTTCTTCACTTCGCCCGCTTCGACCAACGCCAGTTTGTGGTCCGGAATACTCACCACGATCCGTCGCGTCTGCGCCGTCGCCGGAGTCATCAGCGCGACCATCATCATTGCCTCCACCACCGCCTTGCCTACCCGAGTTGCCATCGCCAGAGCTTTCATTGCCGTGCCTTTCGTGTCTTGCGTCCTGGGTAAATGCAGGAGGCATGCCAAGCTTCTGGGTGTTGCAGACAATGGACTTAGCTATAGGATCGCGACGCGCAGCGTGTGCGCAGGGACACATCGCGTGTCAGCGGCTACACACCGATCAAGGACGCTATAGAGGCTGTATGGGCTTCAACGAGGGAATCGGGCTCGCAGAGGCTGGGTTTTGATGAGGAGAGGAATGTAGATGGTTGCCATCTGTGACACTAGTCACAGCTAGGGGTGACCTAAATCAGTGCTCACCGCCCCCTGAGGCGAGTATCACAATCTCTAGTGATAAAAATCACTGCCCGGTGAGGCGCAATGACAGATAAACAGAGCGCTGTATGCACGCCACAGTATTGAGGTGTCGTGTATCCAACCGGGCCTTCCCGACGAAATGGACCAGACTCCACCGGTTTCATTACGTTCGGCCGTAAGCACTGAGCAGGCAAATGTCACCGCACAGGATATGACATGGCAAAAGACGCTATCGAAAAGGAAACAATAGCCCAGAGTTTGAAAAACGCGGGCTACTCACGTCGAGATTTCATTCAACTTTGTTCGACACTCGTTGCAACCGCTCCCATGGGTCTGGCTCTCACTGAGAAGACGACTCCTGCGGCGATGGCCAAGAGTATCGCCAAGGCAAAGAAACCCTCGGTCGTATGGCTTCACTTCCAAGACTGCACCGGGTGCTCGGAGACACTTCTTCGCACTACTAAACCCGACGTGGCAGACCTCATCATCAATCTCATTTCCCTCGATTATCACGAAACCCTCATGGTCGCCTGCGGTCAGCAGGCTGAAGATGCCCTGAACTCGGCTGTCTCTGAGAACGCCGGGAAATTCGTGCTGGTAGTGGAAGGCTCCATTCCTACCAAAGATCAAGGTCATTACATGATGCTCGGCGGCAAGCCGGCATTGCAGGTTCTGAAGGAAGTGGGTTCCAAGGCTGCGGCGATCATCGCCATGGGCTCTTGCTCCTCGTGGGGCGGCGTTCCTTCGGCTGATCCGAATCCGACCGGAGCTACGGGCGTTGATTCGATCATTACCGACAAGCCGATCATCAACCTGCCGGGGTGCCCCCCAAATCCATACACGCTGCTGGGCGTAGTGCTTGAATTTGCCGTGATGGGCAAATTGCCCGCCGTGGATGAGTTGAAGCGTCCCAAGTTCGCCTATGACCGCCTGATTCACGATCACTGCCCGCGTCGCGCTCACTTCGATGCTGGCCGTTTCGCAGAGAACTATGGGTCCGCAGGTCATCGCGAAGGCTATTGCTTGTTCAAGCTGGGCTGCAAAGGCCCGGTCACGCACGCTGGATGCTCGACGCGCCACTTCAACGAAGTTGTGGACGCATGGCCAATCGGTCTTGGCGCTCCCTGCTTCGGTTGCACAGAGAAGTCAGTTGGCTTCCGCGTTCCGCTGTTCACCAGGGTTGACGTTCACACCGCGACACCGCCTGACACCTACGCGCCGATCTCTGGCTCAATGGGTAAGTTTGGGGCGGCGGCTGCCGGGCTCGTCGGACTTGCGGCAGGTGCGATTGGTGGAGCGACCTGGGCTGCCTCGCAGAGGCTGGCCAGCAGCGAAGAGACCATTGCTGAAGAGGCTAAGACCCCTGTCGGAGGTAAATAGCCATGGACATGACACGCCGCGAGGCATTCAAAAATCTCGCTAAGGGCAGCCTGCCAATCATTGCGGCCGGTTGCGTGTCCACTGTACTTCCTGAGGTCGCCCATGCCGAGGAGGAGAAAGTTGCACCCAAAGGCGCACTAGGTCTGCTGTACGATGCGACCAAGTGCGTCGGATGTAAATCATGTATGGTGGCGTGCTCGTCAGCAAATGACCTGAAGCCCGACACCCGCATCGATGGCATTCACCAGGCTCCTCCTGCGCTGAACTACTTCACAAAGAACATCATCAAGCTATACCGCACGGCCGACGGTTCGGATCACTCGTACTTCAAGCAGCAGTGCATGCACTGCATCGATCCGGGTTGCATGAATGCTTGCATGTTCGGCGGCCTGCGTAAGGATGCAGAAACGGGCGTAGTGTGGTGGCTCGGCTCCAAGTGTGTCGGCTGCCGTTACTGCGAAATCGCCTGTCCCTTCCACATCCCGGCGTTCCAGTGGGATGGTTTCAATCCAAAGATCGTCAAGTGCGAGCTTTGCCGCGATCACATTGCCAAGGGCGCCAAGCAGCCTGGCTGTACTGAAGTCTGCCCGACCAACGCAGTGATCTACGGCAAGCGCGAAGATCTGCTGAAGGAAGCAAAGAGCCGTATCGCCGCCAACCCTGGAAAGTATTACCAGAGCAAGGTGTACGGCGAGCACGACGGAGGCGGAACCCAGGTTCTGTATCTTTCGCGCGTCGGCTTTGACAAGATCGGCTTGCCCGAGATTGGCGAAGAATCCATTCCTTCAGGCTTGAAGTACTCGCATATGCTGTACAAATGGATGGCTCTGCCGATCGCTCTGTATGCCGGCATGGTGGCGTTTGCGGGTAAGAACTTCAAGGATCACTCACATCATTTGGTCGAGGATCAGAAGAAGACCGGATTGAGGCCACAACTATGACACGGTGGGAGAGAAGTGTACCCGTATATGGTGTCCCCGTGCTCACCCGCGGATTCTGGGCTCTCTTGGCCCTGGTCGTGGTAGGACTCGCCCTGACCGCAGTCCGCGAAGTCGTTGGCATCGGCGGAGTAATGTCCGGCATGTCCGACCCCTTTGCCTGGGGACTCTGGAAAACCTTTAACGTGATGGTCCTGACGGGACTTGGCTCCGGCGGTTTCGCCGTGGGCATCGCCGCCTGGGTCTTCAACAACAAAAAGCTGCACTCGGTCATGCGCGTGGCACTGCTAACAAGCTGTCTCGCGTATTGGACCGGTCTGTGCATGCTTGGTGTCGATGTGGGCCGCCCGTGGAACTTCTACTGGGTGGTCATGCCCTGGACTTGGAATCTGCACTCCCCGCTACTGGAGATCGCGGTCTGCATGTCGCTGTACGCGTCAGTGCCGCTGTTTCTGGAGAATCTACCGCCGCTGTTCGAGTACGTCATTTACGAATGGCCCCAGTTCCGCGGTATGGCAGAAGTTTGCGAAAAAGCTATGGCGAAGGTTTTTCCCTTCATCGTTGCTCTCGCCTACATTCTGCCGATCATGCACCAGTCTTCACTGGGTGCACTGATGATTCTCGGCGGCAACCGTGTAAACACTCTCTGGCAGACGCCATTCCTCCCCTTGATCTACGTGTGGGCGGCGGCGTTCCTGGGATACAACTGCACCGTGCTCTGCGTCCTGCTGGCAAAACTCGCGTGGAAGCGCGATGTCGACCCGGTGGTCATGGCGGAGTTGAACAAGCTGACGGTCTGGATCGTCTACTCATGGACGGCTTTCCGCTTCCTGGACATCATCGTTCGCGGAAAGTTCTTCCACTTGTTCACGGATGGCTACTTCTCCCTGCTGTTCTGGACTGAGACGGCGCTGATTCTTGGCTCCGCCTACGTGCTCTCCACGGAGAATGGCAAGAAGCTTGGGACCATGTTCGGTGCGCACGCAATTTGTGCACTGGGCGGCATGATCTATCGCTTCAGTCCGACCACCCTGGCGTTCCACGCCAAGGACGGCGCAACGTACTTCCCGTCTGCTGTTGAGTTGATCATCTCGCTCGCGTTCGTTTCCATCGCCGTGCTGGCTTATCTGGTTGCAGTCAAGAAGCTGGCGATTCTGCCAGGAAGCAACGCGGACTGGTTGAAGATGGCGAAATACGAAGAGCAGGTAAAACCCGGTATCCAGTTGACTGGCTACGCACCAGTGGAACACTAATCCACGACATCGACTAGAAGGTTTCAAAAATGGCGAAACGCATAACGATCGACCCCATCAGCAGGATTGAAGGCCACCTCCGCGTAGACGTGGAAGTGGAAAACGGCGCAGTTTCAAACTCCTGGGCCTCCTGCACGATGTGGCGCGGCATTGAGACAATTCTCAAGGGCCGCGATCCTCGGGAAGCCTGGCTATTTACGCAGCGCTTCTGCGGCGTGTGCACCACGGTGCATGCTATGGCTAGCGTCCGTTCGGTGGAAGATGCTCTCAAGCTCGAAATTCCCCTGAACGCTCAGTACATTCGCAATCTCATTCTTATCAACCACGGACTGCACGATCACATCGTGCACTTCTACCACCTGTCGGCCTTGGACTTCGTGGACATCCTGAAGATTCCTCAGGCGAACCCGGCCAAGACCAGCGCCCTGATCGAGGGCCTGTCTCCTTGGACCGGCAACTCCACCAAGACCTTCCTGGATGCTCAGAACAAGGTCAAGGCAGTTGCCGCCAGTGGACAGCTCGGCATCTTCACCAATGGCTACTGGGGACACCCGGCCATGAAGCTGAGCCCCGAGGTCAACCTGCTGGCGTTCGCGCACTACATCCAGGCCCTCGAGTACCAGCGCAAGTCGGTGCAGGCCGTTGCGATCCTCGGATCCAAGAGCCCGCACATCCAGAACCTCACCGTCGGCGGCGTAGCAAACGCCATCAACCTTGACAGCCTGGCGACCCTCAACATGGACCGCCTGTTCATGATCAAGAAGCTGATGGACGAAGTGAAGCCCTTCGTCGATCAGGTCTATCTTCCCGACGTTTGCGCCATTGCCGGCATGTACGCCGACTGGTTCAACTACGGCGCCGGAGTCACCAACTACCTGGCATCGCCCGATCTGCCGACCGACTCGAAGAACACCAAGTTCGACCTCGTCGGCGGCTACATCATGGACGGCAACATTTCGAGCGCACACCGCTTCGATGGTTTCCGCGACAAGGTGTTCGTCGATGGCGTCACGGAAGAGACCAAGCACGCTTGGTACAAGGGTGAAGATCCGCTGCATCCGTGGAAGGGTGAAACCGATCCTGAATACACCGATTGGGCTGCTGAAGGCAAGTACTCCTGGGTCAAGGCTCCCCGTTTCCAAGGCAAGCCGATGCAGGTGGGACCGCTGGCTCAGATTCTGGTCGGCTATGCTCTCGGTGATCCTCTTACCCGCAAGCACACTGACAAGGCTCTGGACCTGATCTCGACCGTAGCCGGTCACCGGATTGGCGTCGAGAAACTTCAGTCCACCATGGGACGCCACGTCGCACGCGCCATTCGCGCTTCGATGCTGGCTGAACTGGGTGAGAAGCACTGGACACTGCTGGTGAACAACATCGCCTCAGGCGACGTTGCCATCCACAACACTCCGGAGTTCCCCTCGGGTGAAATCGAGGGCGTAGGCGTGCATGAAGCACCGCGCGGCCTGCTCTCGCACTGGACGGTCATCAAGAACGGCAAGATCGACAACTATCAGGCCGTGGTGCCCTCTACCTGGAACGCTTCACCGCGTGACGCCAAGGGAGTTCGTGGGCCGTATGAAGCTTCGCTGCTTCATAACCCCATTGCTGACCCGGTCCGTCCGTTGGAAGCCATCCGTACCATTCACTCGTTCGATCCGTGCATGGCTTGCGCATGCCACACCTTCGATCCTGAAGGCAATGCAGTCGCAACCGTAAAGGTGCTGTAAACATATGAAGAAGATCAAGGTCTGTGGTGTCGGTAGTGTCCTGCTGGGCGATGATGCGGTGGGACCCTACACGGCTCGTTGGATCGCGGCCAACTATGAGTTCGGGGAAAATGTCGAGGTCGAAGACCTCGGCACCCCCGGTCTCGATTTGATCGCGTACATGACCGGAATGGACGTGCTGATCTTGATCGATTCGGTGGATAACCACGAGCCGGCTGGCACGGTGACTGTCTATGACAAGGCACTCATCACCAGCCACCGGCCCGCTGTCCGCCTCGATCCACATTCCCCTGCAATCACCGAATCTATCTTCGTTGCTGAACTAGCAGGCGATGGTCCCGAAGAGGTTTACCTCATCGGTGTCACCGGCGAACAACTCGGCATAGGTGCCCCGCTCAGCGAATCCGTGCAAAATGCGATTCCGCTGGTTGTGGAGAAGGCTCTGGAACGCGTTGTTCTGCACGGCGGTAGCTATCGCAAACGCGAGGTTCCTCTAGACGCGGATATCTGGTGGGAGAATGCCCGGATGGAAGTAGTTCCAGAAGTAGTCGCTTAGAAGTTTTACTCGTTATATCCCTACTGTGTGGGTGGCCGGACCTCAATGGTCCGGCCATTTTTCTTGCTTGCATGACAGGGCAAGAACGTAGGATAGTGAGTGCCTTGCCCTATTTTATTCCACAACCTACCTTATACAGGGCAACACGTTATTGAGGCCAAAGCACCATGTATTTCGCGGATTTGACGCCGTACACTTATTTCAAGCCTCATGGACGAAATTCAGTCGAGTGTCCACAATATCGTTGCCCTGTATTGAATGTTGGTTGGCTTGATGACGAGCACGATTTCCCAAAGGGAGATGTGCCAGACGAAGTTCTCGCGAAGCTATTCGTTTTATGTTCAAAACCCGTTTGGTTGACCAGAGGTAGACATTCGGCGGGTGGCCCAGAGTTGGCGATTTTCCAACTCTGGGGCTTTTAGTTCGCGCGCGAGTGCCTAACTACTGCGTATCCGTTAATTCCTGCTGCGCGGCAATGGCCAGCGACTCCTGCGTAAGATGATCCACCTTGCGCAGGGCAGGGAAGAGCCAGCTCCACAAGCCCACCACGATCAGCGTACCCATTCCGCCTGCAATCACCGCAGGAACCGCGCCCATCCACTGCGCAGTGATCCCACTCTCGAATTGTCCGAACTCGTTGGAGGTGCCAATGAACAACATGTTCACAGCGCTCACGCGTCCGCGCATCTCGTCCGGAGTAGCAAGCTGCACCAGGGTCGAGCGCACGACCACCGAAACCATGTCTGCGCCTCCTGCCAAAAACAACGCGAGCATCGAGAGATACAGATTGCGCGAGAGTCCGAAGACCACGGTAAAGGCTCCGAAGGCCGCCACGCAGGCCAGCATCTTAACTCCGGCGTGACGACGCAGAGGCGTATAGGCCAGCACAAAGGCCATCAGAGCGGCACCCAATCCGGGAGAGGCCCTGAGCAACCCAAGGCCGCGCGGCCCGGCATGCAAGATCTCGCGTGCGAACACCGGCAGCAGCGCCACGGCTCCGCCCAGCAGAACGGCACACAGATCGAGCGTAGTGGTGCCAAAGATCAGCTTGTTGCGCCACACGTATTGGAAGCCCGCCATCACGGCCTTCCAATCGCGTCCATGGCTCATCTGCTGCACGCCCGGAACACGGATGGCCCACATCATCACAACGCTGGCCAACAGAGCCGTGGAGGCCGTTACATACACCGCAACCGGATTCCCGCGCAGAGCATAGAGCACGCCGCCGATCACCGGACCGAGGATTGTACCGGCATTGAAAATAGACGAGCCCCACGCTGCCGCGCTGGGAAAAATCTCCGGCGGGACAAGCAGCGGCATGAAGGCCTGCCCCGCCGGGCCATTGAATAGCCTGACAAATCCCATTGCAACCAGCACGCAGTAGATGGGACCCACGTGATGCGTTCCCACGTGCAAACCGCGCAGGGTGATTGCCAGCAGCGACAGCGAACAGAGGGCAAAGCTCGCATAACAGGCGAGCAGCACACGGCGACGGTCGAAGCGGTCCGCCACATGGCCGCCGACCAGAAAGAACAGCAACCCCGGTAGAAACTGTGCCAGCCCTACCAGCCCCAAATCGAGCGGACGGCGCGTAATTTCATAGATCTGCCAGCCCACCGCCACCGATTGCATTTCGATTCCGGCAACCAGCAAAAACCTGACCATCATAAAGAGGCGAAAGTTGGGATAGCGGAAAGCGGCGCCCGCCGCATTGTTCTGAGCCGGGATCATCATGCGTACTTCTACTTTGCCATACTTGAGGCAGTGGGCGAAGAGAGTGGACGTGAGTACGCGCTAATGCTCCTGTCGCCGGAATGCCATAATTGATGCAACATGCCTTCTCCGACCAAGCCTCCCTCTCTGGCCAGCGCCATCGTGCGCTGGCAACGCGACTCCATCCGTGCGCGCGGCTTGGGCGGTTCGCTGAAGTATCTGGCAGAGCAGTTCGTGGAGTGCATCAAGGACTCGCTGCCAGAACGCCGCCGCAGCCGTTTCGGTGACATTGACTACGATTGCGATCACGCGGTGGACACCACATGGGCGCGCCTGCCTCTCTCCGTGCGGCTGCGGGAAGTCTTCAGTGAGCGCCTCTATCAGCCCACCGTGGAGGAGGAGTTCGCCGCAATCATGCAGCACCTGACAACGGTGGACTTCGAGACATACACATTTATCGATCTTGGCTCCGGCAAGGGACGCGTCCTGCTGATGGCGGCCATGTACCCTTTTGCGCGCGTCGTCGGCGTGGAGGTGCAGCCCGAACTCGATGCAATCGCGCGCCGCAACATCGAAGTTTTCGACGAGCCGGGCCAGCAGTGCCGCAACATCGAATCCGTCTGCTGCGATGCACGGGAGTACGAGTTCCCGGCGGAGAACATCGTGCTCTATCTCTTCAACCCATTTCCGGACTACGTGCTGCACGAAGTTCTCGAAAATCTGGTAGCGTCTTCGCGCCAAGTTCCGCGCTCGATCATCGTGCTCTACAACGCCCCATTCGAGAAGCAGGAGTTCGAGCGCATCCCCGAACTGCGACGGTTCTACGAGACCTCCCAGTACCAGCTCTATACGGTTGAATCCGGATCACCTGGCTAGAGTTCCCGCTTCAGAGAGCGATCTTTTCGCTCTAAATGGCCGCCGCTAATCTCGCAACTCGAATCCCTGCTATAGCCTGCGAGCATTGAGAGGTCTGCCTGCCAGATCGTTCACATGCACGTGCGGACTGTGCGTCAGGTCACTATGTCGTGTGTGCGTCACAAGGCATTGTGACGTGCGCACTTCCCTTGAGTACATGCGAAACCATACAAGCTAAGTCGAGTCTGTGTGTCCCTAGGGGCGGCTTAAAAGCGCACCCAAAGCGGCACCAGCTCAGGATGCACAAGCAATTTCGGCTGATCTGTTGAGCCGTACTGCCAGCCGGATCCGCGTTTACGGAATCCGGGCGGGCAAATCAGGGGGTTCACAGTGCTATCACCGTACGGCCTGGATATTATCGAGAGCTGCCTCACATGCAAAATGAGGGCTGATCAGATATTTTGCGATCTGCCCGATGCTGCCCTACAAACGTTCGAACAAATCAAATACGCAACCGCCTATCCGAAAGGTGCAATTCTCTTTGTAGAAGGTCAGGCTCCGCGCGGCATTTTTGTTCTCTGCAAGGGACGGGTCAAGCTATCGATCTGTTCCACAGACGGCAAGACGCTGATCCTGAAGATCGCAGAAGCGGGCGAGGTGCTGGGACTTAGCGCCTCGGTCAGTGGCAAGCCGTACGAGCTTACGGCGGAAACCATTGATCCCTGCCAGGTAAATTTCGTAAAGCGCGAGGACTTTCTGCGCTTCCTGAAAGAGCACGCAGACGCTTGCCTGCGTGTTGCCGAGCAGCTCAGCGAGAAGTACAACACCGCCTGCCGCGAGATTCGTTCCCTCGGGCTGTCGCATTCTGCAGCGGAAAAGCTGGCTAAGCTGCTGCTCGAGTGGACGGTGAAGAATGGTGAGGGGGCAAAGCAGGAGCCTCGCATCAAACTTGCGCTTACCCATGAAGAGATCGCGCAAATGATAGGAACATCGCGCGAAACCGTAACTCGTCTCTTTGCTGAAATGAAGAAGAGGCAAATTGTACAGGCCAAGGGTTCCACTTTGGTCATCCGTAACAAGGCTGCTCTAAAGGCTCTGGCAACAACATAATTGTCCCCGCATTCTTATATAGAAAAATGGTTCGGCCCCGCGCCGAACCATTGTTTTAGCAGCCGTTTTTGCATCGTGCGCCATAGCGTCTGACAGATGCGTGTTGCCGCAGCTTCAGGTTGGATGCGGGGGCAGCCTGTGGCGGGACTCACGCTATCGGGTGACTCGAATCACAGCGTGGACAGCGCGCAAACGATAAAGATCAAACATGGAGACTGCTATGCAGCCGAGTTGCAATCACTGCGCATTCCGCTCTGACCGTCCCTTCTGCGACATGTCGCCGGACGCGATCCGCGGATTTGACGACATCAAGGAGCAGTCCGTTCTCGGCAAAGGTGCGCTGCTGTTCGCCGAAGGTCGCCCCTCGCGCGGAGTGTACGTGCTCTGCGAAGGCCGTGCCAAGCTCTCCATCTGTTCAGACAGCGGCAAGCGCCTGATGCTGCGTGTGGCTGGGCCCGGAGAGGTTCTGGGACTCGGCTCAACGCTGAGCGGTGAGCCTTATGAAGTAACGGCTGAGTTGCTGGACACGGCACAGGTCGTTTTCGTGAAGCGCAAAGAACTTCTCAAGTTTCTGCGTGAAAACCCTTCCATCTGTATGGAGGTGGTTCGCCGCCTGAGCGACGATCTGCACGGCGCATACGAGCGCGTACGTTCGCTCGGACTGAGCAGGGCACGTCGGGCCCGTATCCAGCGCATTCGCCCCATCGCATCGTGAGATCTCCAGAGTCTTTCTGAGGGTCGCCGCGTGCGGCCTTTCTTTGTACCTCGTGTCGGCCAATGCTCTCATAAGTTCAAGCGTTGCCCTGATCGTTCTCTCGCCATCATCTCCGCCCTCCCATCTTGAGACTGTTCCAAACAAGAATCACTCAGAAATTTTAAAGGTTTGCTGGTGACGCCCGCCATTGGACGATCCCTGGAACTAGATGATTATGCGAACACTGCTTTCCGGGACACCGGTTTTTAAGATCCGGCATCTTAAGGGACGACAGTAACTTCAAATGTTCGATTTGTTTCAGGGAGCTAGGATGAATGGTCCAAGAACTCTTAAGCGTTTAGCAATTGCGTCGCTTCTTTTTCTCGGCTGTTTCTGTTTGACGGCAACTGCCGAGAATACAAAAGAGCCTCAAAAATCACAGGTATCGGCTGCGCAGCCGCAAGGTGCGCAGTATGTAGGCTCGGAGACCTGCAAGGGCTGCCACGAAGGAATCGCCAAGGGATTTCAAGAAAATCCGCACACCAAGGTAGCGCTGATGCATGGCAAAGCCGAAGCTACATGTGAAAGCTGCCACGGCGCTGGCCAGGCGCATGTGGAGGGCGGCGGCGACACGAGCAAGATCTTCAATCCCGCGAAGCACTCGGCCAAAGAGGTTGACGCCAAGTGCCAGACCTGCCATGCGGGAGTGCACCCGAACTTTGACCGCTCGCCTCACGCGAGGGCGAACGTCGGCTGTACCAGTTGCCATAGCGTTCATCAGAGCAAGGAAGAAAAGCTGCTGAAGGCTTCGGAGCCCACGCTCTGCTTCCAGTGCCACGCCGACAACAAGCCAGCGTTCAGTATGCCTTTCCACCACAAGGTGAACGAAGGCTTGATCAAGTGCAGTGATTGCCACGACGTGCATGGCACCTTCGGGGCCAACAACGTGAAGTCCACGGCCGACCAGAACGCGATCTGCACCAAGTGCCACACCGAGGTGCGCGGACCGTTCGTCTATGAACATGCCGCAGTCAAGGCTGAAGGGTGCGTGGGATGCCACACTCCACACGGCTCCCAGAACGCCCGCCTGCTGAACATGCCATCCATCAACCCACTCTGCAACCAGTGCCACAGCAGCGTAGCTCAAAGCACGGTTCACGGAATGAGCGCTGGGTCGTTGGAGACCGTTGCTTGCACGAACTGCCATACGTTTATTCATGGCTCGAACATGAATGCGGCGTTCCTCAGGTAGGAGTCATGGATTGCGCCGCGTCGGCATGGAGAATTCTGGCGGTGCGGCCACGTTTCTATTGCTCGTAGGGATTCAGTATCTCGACGATCAGTATTTTTATTGAGGCTTTTCATTATGGTAAACACAAAGCATTCTCTCCTGGGCATGGCCGCAGCAATTCTGGGTTTGACGGCGGGCACAGCCGTCGCACAGAATTCGGTGACGGTGTCTCACGCGACCGTACCAGATGGCTACACGCTTCATCAGTCCATCGATCTGGGTGGGCGTATCGCTAATATCTACGGTAGCGGTGCCATGTATGACACTCTGGTCGACCAGCATTCCGGTCCGCGCATAAT
>Ga0224527_1000864_pt1 | contig 17532 bp, 17 predicted proteins | sample CBST0metaG_FD_179882 | JGI IMG/M metagenome (GOLD analysis project Ga0224527, IMG submission 179882) | Peat soil microbial communities from Stordalen Mire, Sweden - C.B.S.T0 | ecosystem: Environmental > Terrestrial > Soil > Wetlands > Peat | place: Sweden: Norrbotten County, Stordalen Mire... | reverse complement strand
GAGTAACAACGACTTACGCCAGTTATGAATTAAATCCCGAAGTCAAGGATGCAACTCCGGCATTAAAAAGAGCCGCACAAATGGGTGTATCTGTTGCCGAAAATCCAGCAATGAAAGATTTACCGAATAAGGATGCTATTGTTGTAATGAGTTTTGGAACAACCTTTGCTGATTCGCGCAAAGCAACGATTGAACAAACAGTAGCAGATATTCAGGCAGCACATCCAGATACTAAGGTTGTACTGGCGTTTACTTCTCATATTATTGTTGACCGTATTCAGAAAAATGAAGGTATCACAATTCCGACACCGGAAGATGCTTTAGCTCAGCTTAAGGCAGACGGATATACCCGTGTGGCATTAGCTTCCCTAGATGTTATTCCAGGTATGGAATATGCTTATGATACTGCTATTTTTGATTTATATAAAAACCAGTTTAAAAAAATGACACTAGGCACTTCTCTGATGTACTGGATGGGTCAAGAAAAGCAGCGTGATGATGTTACTGAAGCGTTAAAAGCAATAAGCACAGAATTTCCTAAGGTTGGTAAAAAAGATGCAATTTTATTGATGGATCATGGTACCCCACATCCTTCTAATGCATACTATTCTGTTATGCAGGCACGTGTGAATGAACTTGGCATGAAAAATGTGTTCATCTATACTGTTGAAGGGTGGCCAAGTCTGGAAACTGCCATTTCTCAGCTGAAAGAAAAGGGCATAAAAAATGTTACCTTGATTCCAATGATGATGGTTGCTGGTGATCATGCTAATCATGATATGGCAGGGAATACACCGGAATCTCATAAATCCGTATTGGAAAAACAAGGATTCCATGTGTCAACGTACATTCATGGCTTGGGAGAAAATGAAGCCGTCCGTAAACTTTTCGTTGATCGGGCAAACGAATCATGGGATGCATTGCAAAATGAAGTCGTACCTGTAGCTCATCACATGATGGCACATTAAGGATAGAGAAACTATAGCAAAATACAAAAAATGTTTGAGGTTAATAAGTCCTGCTTCTAGTGTTATAGAAATTTATTAATCTCAATTGATATGGAGACTCCTAAGCAAGCTATGCAAAAACTAACTGACGATGGTTCACCTCTGTTACAGTTATGGTACTTGATGCCTTGCTTGATGAAAAGATAGTGGTACTAATAAATCTTTTAAAATAATAATATTTCTATAAATAGCCTCAAATCCTGTAATGGATCATGAGGCTATTTATACGTAAAATGACTTTATGATACTACTCAATGATCATTACTAACAGGGACTTTCCACGATTATTCTTTAAGGCTAATAAAAAGAGTAAAAATTAGCATCAACATTGCTAAATTAGAAAGGAAGTAAAAATTTTGAATAAACCATTACTACTACTCACAATTGGCAGCATGTTAATGATGTCAATACTATTTACAGGATGCGCGGCCGATACAAAAGACACTTCATCGCAGACAACAGCGTACTTGACTGTTGTTGATAACGCTGGTCGAACAGTCACCTTGCCTAAAAAACCAGAAAGAATTGTTGTATTGTCTACTTCATTTCTTGATTTACTGTATGCTGTAGATGGCAAGGCGATCGGCCGTCCGAGCTCTAAAACGTCTTCCGTACCGCAAGCCGCTCAGGATGTTCCTGAGGTGGGGTATGTGTATGATATCAATTTAGAAAAAGTAACCTCCTTGCAACCTGATTTGGTCATTGCAGTACAAGGAATGCATGACAAGTTGATTCCCACATTAGAAAGTAGTCATATCCCTGTTCTTGTTTTGAAATATAAGACTTTAGAAGATACTATTGAAACAATCCGTATGCTTGCAAAAATCGTTGGAACCCAAAGCAAGGCTGAAGAAGTTATAGAAAAGATGCAATCAATTGTGCAAGGAATTACCGCAAAACTTCCTTCGGATAGAACAACAAAAGTCGCTATTCTGCATGCCACCGCTAAAAGTGTGACAGTAGAACTAGATACAACGATTGCGGGAAGCATTGCAAAGACATTACATCTTGTTAATATAGCTGCCGGAACTGTCCCTACGAACATGGATACTGATACCGTCCCTTATAGCCTAGAAAAGGTGGTAGCTTCCGATCCAGATGTCTTGTTTGTCGTAACCATGGGTGATACGGCTGAAATTAAAAATCAAATGAAAACTACTATAGAAAGTAACCCGTCTTGGGCTAGCCTCAGAGCCGTACAGCAAAAAAGGGTATACTTCTTACCTTCGGATTTATTCCTATTAAATCCTGGATTAAAGATGCCTGATGCAGTGGAGTCTATGGCTAAACTTATCTATCCTGATATATATGGTTCTACTAAATAATTTTTGATTAAGAGTAGCATAGACCAAGATGGAGCACGGCAACGATTAATGTTAACAATAGCCGCATAGCAATATTTATCGATAAAAAACTATCACATCAGCCCTTAACTTGTTAAAAGAAGGCAAGATAAAAGAGGAGGAGGCTAAGATTAATAATGCAATTGGTTGTTCTAGGGCTCAATCATAAGACCGCATCTGTGGATGTGCGGGAGTGTTTTTCTTTTTCTGAGGATAAGATAAAAATAGCTCTTAACCATATTCATGAATATGAAGAAATAAGTGAATGTGTACTTGTATCTACTTGCAATCGTACTGAAATGTATGCAGTAGTAGATGACGTTGAGCATGGATTACAGATCATGCAGCAGTTCCTGCAGCGAATGTCAAAAATAACTCTGGATGTTGAAGAATTCTTTTTTTATCAGGAAGAAGCTGGTATTGAGCATTTGTTTCGGGTAGCAGCAAGCCTTGATTCCATGATTATCGGCGAGGGGCAAATTTTAAGCCAAGTCAAAAAAGCCTACTCTATTGCTCGTGACGTGGGTACTACCAGTACGGTGCTTAACACTTTATTTCACCGAGCTATAGCTGTGGGTAAGAAGGTCCGTACGGAAACCCGCATTGCCCATAGTACAGTCTCAGTCAGTTATGCTGCAGTAGAATTAGCAAAAAAGGTATTTGGCGATTTGTCAAAGTCCAATGTTTTGCTGCTCGGAGCAGGGCAAATGGGGGAACTGACTGCTAAACACTTATTAGCAAGTGGGGTACAAACCGTCTTTGTTTCCAACCGCCGCTATGAACGAGCAGTAGAACTAGCCGAACAATTTCATGGCATCGCTGTACCATTCGAAAACTTTATGGAAAGTGCTGTGGAAGCTGATATTATTATCACTTCAACTGGTGCTCCTCATTATATTATTAGAACCTGGGATGTGGCTCATCTCATGCCTAAGCGCGATGGGCGTCCTATTATTATTATTGATATTGCAGTTCCCAGAGATGTAGAGCCTGAGGTGGCGGTTATTAATGGAGTTAGCTTATATAATATTGATGATTTAGAAGCTGTTGTTGAATTTAACGTTCGTCTCAGAGAGCAGGAGGCTGCGCTGGCTGAAAAAATCATTGAGAAAGAGTTAAATGAACTGTTACTTAAGTTTCGCTATTTGTCACTGCGACCGATTATGGCTCGTATGACTGATAAAGCGGAGAAGATTCGTCAGAGGGAATTTAAAAGAGCCATGACAAAACTACCTAACATTACTGTTGACGAGCGTAAGGCTATGGAAAATATGTCAAAGATGATTATGCGAAAAATGCTACGTGACCCTATGGTGTGTATCAATCAGGCAGCTTGTAATCAAGATGAGCAGTTTTATCTTGATGCCATACGGGATTTATTTAAACTTGATTTAATGGGAGAGGGAAGAAAGTGTGAAAAGGAAAAAACTGATTATCGGTACGCGAGGCAGCAAACTAGCCTTATGGCAAGCAAATCATATTGCGGATCGCATTCGAACTGAATATCCCGAGGTGGAGGTAACTCTACTGCAGATTGTAACAACGGGTGATAAAATATTGGATGTGCCACTAGCTAGAATTGGTGGTAAAGGGTTATTCACGAAAGAACTTGAAAATGCAATGCTGGCTGGGGAAATAGACTTGGCAGTACATAGCTTGAAAGATATGCCTACAGAATTGCCAATAGGCTTAACTCTGGCGGCTATTACAGAGCGGGTTGACCCAGGTGATGCTCTTATTAGCCCTAAGTATTGCAAAATAGACAATTTACCCCATGGGGCTAAAGTCGGTACATCTAGCTTAAGACGCAAGGCTCAATTGCTACAGTATCGCCCTGATCTTAGGATTAGCGATCTGAGGGGCAATTTAGATACTCGATTAAAGAAGATGGACACAGAAGGCCTAGATGCTATTATACTGGCTGTATCTGGACTCAAACGTTTAGGCTGGCAGGATTTAATAACTCAGGTATTGCCCCAGGATATTTGTCTACCCGCGGTGGGACAAGGAGCTCTTGCTATTGAAGCTCGCGCTAATGATCAGGAAGTACGTAACATGCTTACATTCCTTAATCACCAAGAAACACGCTGGGCTGTAGAAGCAGAACGTGCTTACTTGGCTGAAGTAGAAGGCGGCTGCCAGATTCCCATAGGTGTCTATGGTCATATCCAGCAGGGAGCGTTGTTGCTGGAAGCTGCTATTTTATCAGTGGACGGTTTCCAGCAAATTCGTGAAACGATTAGTGGGTCGCCAACAGAGGGTATGCAGCTTGGACATACATTGGCACAGAGGATGCTAGATTGTGGTGGGCGAGAAATCTTACAAGAATTAGAACTAAATAAGTGAGGGTGAGACAATGAAACAAGGTATGGTCTATCTAGTAGGGGCAGGTCCTGGTGATTATAAGCTTATTAGTGTAAGAGCTCTTGAATATATACAAATTGCCGATACGATTGTATATGATCGCTTGGCAGATGATCGATTACTAGCCAAGGCTCGACCTGATGCAGAGTTTATTTATGTAGGTAAAGCGTCTAGCAATCACACCATGCGGCAAGAAGATATTAATCAACTGTTAGTGGATAAAGGGAAAGAAGGTAAAACTGTTGTGCGGTTGAAAGGTGGCGATCCCTTTGTCTTTGGGCGAGGTGGTGAAGAAGCCTTACTATTGGTGGAAAACAAGATACCTTTTGAAATCGTACCTGGTATTACTTCTGCCATCTCAGTACCTGCTTATGCTGGTATTCCAGTAACTCATCGGGGAATTGCTACTTCTTTTGCTGTGGTGACAGGTCATGAAGATCCTACCAAGGCTGAGCCAACGATTAAATGGTCACATTTGGCGACGGCTGTTGACACCTTGGTATTCTTAATGGGTGTAGAAAATTTGTCATATATTACGAAAAGCTTAATCGAGAATGGTCGATTAGCAGATACTCCTGCTGCGGTCATCCGTTGGGGAACGAAACCCGAACAACTTGTACTGGTAACAACAGTAGGAGAGGCTGCTGCTACAGTAGCCGAGCAAGGTATTAAGCCACCAGCTATTTTCATTGTTGGTGAAGTGGTCAACTTACGCCAACATCTGGCATGGTTTGACCAGCGTTTATTATTCGGCAAAACAGTGTTAGTGACTAGGACGAAAGAACAGGCTAGCGCATTAACATCAGAGCTAGAAGTCTTAGGCGCTCAGTGTATAGAAGCACCGGCTATCAAGTTAGTGCCGCCAGAAAGCTATGCTGAACTTGATAAGGCGATTGAACAATTGCATGCATATAACTGGCTGATTTTCACCAGTGTAAATGGCGTGGAGCATTTCTTTGACCGTCTACATATTGGGAATCGTGATAGTAGGACTCTAGGCAATGTCCGTATTGCTGCCATTGGGGCGCAAACAGCAGCAAAGCTTAGGAATTATGGCATTTTGGCTGATATTGTACCTTTAGAATTTAGAGCAGAAGGTGTTGTGGAAGCATTAACGGGACGGATTGAACAAGGTATGTCTATACTGATTCCCAGAGCCTTAGTAGCGAGAGATATTCTTCCAGAACAACTGCGACAAATGGGTGCGACAGTTGACGTAGTGCCTGTCTATCGTACATTGGCAGGAGATACTGATGGTGAAATGTTGGCTGAAAAGCTTCGAGCGGGACAGATTGAACTTGTGACCTTCACTAGCTCATCAACAGTAACTAACTTACTTAATTTATTAGGCTCTCAAGGCGCAGAACTGCTGAAAAATGCTAAAGTGGCTTGCATTGGACCAATTACTGCTAATACGTGTCTCGAACATGGTATTACTCCTGATGTCATTGCAGAAAACTATACCATCAAGGGGATGGTACAAGCCATTCGAGAAATGTATGAGGAGGCGACGAAATAAATAATCTAATTCGTCCTCGCGGTATGAGGACCGCTGCTGGAATACGACAATTAGTTCGTGAAACGTTATGGACGATGGTAAAGATTCCTATAAAAGAACACACAGACATATGTAAGACTATACAGTGTCAGTATCCAACTCATGTAGACTTTCCTCTAACGGATCTGGAATTCGGTTAAAATTGACCATATAGCTTCCAAAACGGTTAATATGTTTGGTTCTATATGGACTGAGGATGGCCAATGCATCCATATCTAGAGCGGTTCCTTACTTAACAAATTGGTGGAGCGCTTTTGTTATTGATACTACGGTATGGAATGCTACAAAGGGTCACCTCACGAAACGAAAAAAATCGTACATTAAGAAAGTTGTATTGGTCGTAAAGGTCTGAATTTGTCGTGTTAGATCTTTTTGTTTTGTCGCCATATATAATTGCCAGTAAGGTTAATATGCTCCCAACCCAAGGGTGATAGATGTTTGAGTAAAGTTTCATCAAAGTGGATGCCTTGAGATATCAATTTATTAACCGCTCGCTCTAAAAAAACTGTATTGGGGACACGATAGAATTCGAAAATTATAGCACGCTAACCAATTTTTATCTAAATAAAGAAAACCCCTTAATTTTGCTGAGTTCTTTAGAAAAATACGTCATTATAAATTCTTATTTTTATATGAATGCTAGAATATCAATTGTAGCGTTACATTAAAGTTTGAACATGAATAAAAAAGTTAGAACAAATGTATAAAGAAGTTTGTATAAAAATTACCTCTATCAAGGAATGATATGCTCCCCTTGTGGTCAATGTCATTAAGTTAAGTAGTTAAGAGCAGGTTAATGTATTAAAAAATGGTGAACGCTATGATAAGTGTTCACCATTTTTATGATTTAAACATACCAAAAGCAGATGACGTTATAAGCCATCTTGTGACTTTAACCATAAACTCGCCAGTTTATAACCATAACGTTGCCATACTAAAACACCGGTAAGCCTTGTATTTAAAGCTGTTACTCAGATTATCCATCTTTCAATAATTAGGCATAAATTCGCCAAGAGTACAAATTGTAAGCATAAAGTTACCAGGAGTACAAAACCAAATCTCACTAAATCAAACAAGGTTAACGAATAATCGCTAACCTCGTTTGATTTATTCCCAAGCTACAAATATTTCCTTTAATTCTATCGTCAGATTACGCTATATAATTCTGAGCTTTAAGTTTGCTTAGTGCTTTTGTCACTGAGGGCATCGCTACATTAAGCTTATGACTTATATCAGTAACCCTCACCGTCTTTTGCTGCATAGAAAAACGGTATATTTCTTCCAAGTAGTCCTCCAAACTAGGCGATAACATATATATTTCCTCCTTGGGTAGATTCTTTATCATGTTTCTCTTAAGCTCCGTAATTGGTTATTATAAGCCAATAAAAATATATAGCTTCTTAATCCCCAAAAGACCACTAATAAAAAATTAGTGGTCTTTTGGGGATTAAGAAGCTGAAATTCTATAATAAATACACGAACCCCAACATATAATTAATTTTTTTTATACAAAGCACCATTATTTGAGTTTCTACATATGATATCTTAGCTGCAACTAACAATTTAATTAATCGCAGCTAAAGAAAAGGGAGTTGATATATGTGAAAGAAGAGCAGGTTCTATCAAGAATGTCTATGCTAGCTCCGGTAATACCGAGCGAAGCAAAAGAGAAAGCAAAGGGGCTATTTAAGTACTTAGGGCCAGCGTTTGTTGTAAGCGTCGCCTATATGGACCCAGGGAACTTTGGCACCAATATAAGCGGGGGATCAACCTTCGGTTATAATCTCCTATGGGTTATTTTATGGAGTAACATTATGGCGATCTTCGTCCAGATTCTATCGGCTAAGTTAGGAATAGCAACAGGAGTTAACTTGCCTGAACATTGTGGGCAACTATTTTCTCGGCGAGTCAATTGGGGATTTTGGTCAGTAGCCACAGTTGCAGCTATGGCTACCGACCTCGCAGAATTCTTAGGAGGAGTGCTTGGATTTAACCTTTTATTTGGAATTCCGTTAATGTGGGCAGCTGCATTAACAGGGATAATTACCTATGTCATTTGCTATCTGCAAAAATATGGTCATCAGCTTGTTGAGCGAATCATTACTGGTATGGTAGCAGTAATCAGTATTTCGTATGTTTGGGAGATGTTTATATCAAAGCCGGACTGGGGGCAAGTTGCTTATCATACCGCGGTGCCAATGCTAAGCTCTGACAGTATTATGATAGCAGTAGGTATGCTAGGCGCAACCGTTATGCCACACGTTATTTACCTACATTCTCAACTCGTTCAGCCAAGACGTACCGATTGCAAAGACGATTGTACGCACCACTTAAAAATGGCTAAAATGGATGTTTTCATCGCAATGAATATGGCGTTCATTGTTAACGCCGCTATGGTCGTCGTTTCGGCAGCCGTATTTAATGGCAATGGCTTAAATGTCGATGGCATTGAACAAGCATATAGAACATTGGAACCATTAATGGGTAACATGGCAGCAGGGGCATTTGGTCTAGCACTTCTAGCTTCTGGTTTATCATCATCAGCGGTGGGTACAATGGCTGGAGAAGTTATCTTGAAGGGATTTTTGGGCTTTGACATTCGAGCTAGTATTCGTCGTATCGTCACTATGCTTCCAGCTATAGCGATCCTAATGGCGGGTATTGATCCGTTGGAAGCGTTAGTTTATAGTCAAGTTATTTTGAGTTTTGCTCTTCCCGCAGCAATTATCCCCTTGATGCTTATAACAAACAAAGCAGAGATTATGGGGAAATTTAAAAACAGCTTTTTAACAAATAGCTTGGGTTGGGTAATCGTAAGCATGATAGTTGCTCTTAACGGCGTCTTGTTATATCTTATTTTTACGGGGCAAGCTTAGTCGGTAATTAAGTGTAACTGCATAATTTCGCAAGGTTATATCGTATTAGTGGGTGTTATAACCTTGAGGAAGTTGATGGATAAACTAAAAGAGACCTTTATTTCCATGAAATGGTGGAAATAAAGGTCTCGCTATAGCAGATTTCTGCCAGTAGAACCGGGCTTACGCCAGGATGTCGATTCTACTCACGAGCAAAGTGCCCGTTAGTTACTCCCCTTTTAGAGTAATTCTGTTTTCCTATTACTGTATACTTAGCGGATAACAAATGACATCTAGAGAAATTAAATTTTATTACTAAGGCGGTGTCGAAGGATGATTAAACCTCGTTAACAATTTTAAGTATACTGATAATCATTATCTTTCACTAAGATACTATATACTATTCTTTTTAAATCTAAAGCGTTACTTGGAAAGGAGAAAATATCATGCAAACTGCAAAATCTTTAGGTGTAGCGACCATGTTGACTGCGCTACATTTCACTATAAAATTAATTGGCGGTTATTTAACGAACAGTTTGGCTTTAATCAGCGATGCCTGGCATCTGCTGACTGACCTATTGTCTTTAATTATCAGTTGGTGGGCTATTAAAAAATCAATACAGCCACCTACCGAGTGGGCTACCTATGGTTTTCATCGTGTAGGTATCCTAGTTGCATTAATAAACAATGTTTCACTTATAGCCATCTCGTTCTATATTCTATATCAAGCTTATGAGCGTTTTCTACATCCCGAAAACATTGAACCCGCTGGTATGACCTTGCTAGCAACATTAGGAATCGTGATCAGTGCGGTAATCGTTTACCTTGTCAATGATGGTGCTAAGAATAACCTCAACATGCGAAGTGTATGGCTTCATTTTGCTGGAGAAACCGTAGCCTCGTTAGGTGTGCTTATCGGTGGGGTGGTTATCTATTATACTGGATGGTATTGGGTAGATACATTAATGAGCGGCGTTCTAGGTCTGACGATTTTACGTGGTGCTTTTGTGATGCTGCATGATATAACTATCATTCTTTTAGAAGGCATACCGAACAAATTATCTATCACAGATATCGCCAATTGTTTAAAATGTATTCCAAATATAAATGCTGCAAGAGATATTCATATTTGGTGCTTAGCTGAAGAAAACGTAGCTCTTTCTGCACACATTGAAGTTTCAAGCGACGTTAGAATATCTCAGACGGAACCATTACTAATAGAAATCAAGGATATGCTGGCTTTAAAGTTTAATATTACGCATGTCAACATTCAATTTGAATTGCATGAATGCAATGACTGTCATCACTGTGTATAATACAAATATATAAGTTTGCTTTCCAAAGTAAAGGCACCATTTCTTGTCATAAGAAATTTCAATTTATACAAAATGATTTACACTCCCCGGGAAAAACTTGTTTGACGCTTACGATGCAACTATATTCTTTATCTCTTTTGCCTTAAATAGTAATTTATCAACTTCCTTAAGTATTGAGGTTAAATCAGTGTTGGGGTTATTCACAACAGCAACAACCCCAACACTGATAGTAGCCTGATAGCATTCGGTACTGTTTGCGACTCAACACCAGAATGTGTACTTGACAATAAATTTTACGAATACCCATAAAAACAGCAGTATGTAGTTTTATATATTTCTTACTAAGAATATTATTAATATTTCTTGCGTGAATATTTTTAATATAGTATGATAAGAATATTCTTAAATAGGATTATAATGTAATTAACTAAAAAGATCATTCATATATTGAGAGAGCGAGGGTATAAAATAGGTTTGCGATGGTGAATTATCATTTAAGCATTGGTTAATTTTCATAAGTCTTCGATGATTCAAGAAATGGTAGAGCATATCTGAAAAAATTCAGATGTGGGATTGGACACTCTGTAAACGAAATCCAAAAATAATGGCAGGCTACTGGCATGTAAGGGACCCAATGATTACAACATATAAAGAGATAATAGGCATAGGAGGAAAAAATGGCATCAGGTATTGTTATTAAAAATTTAAATGTTAATCTTGGCGGGAATAGGATATTGCAGGATCTTTCCCTCACAGTAAAACCGGGAGAGTTTATCGGTATTATCGGACCAAACGGAGCGGGGAAAACAACATTCTTAAAGGCTCTTTTAGGTATGGTTCCCGTGGAGTCTGGAACTATCAATTTTGAAGGTGGGAATCCTCAAGTGCCGGGATCATCCATGCTAGGGTACGCAGCCCAGTCACGGCAAATCGATGAAGAGATACCGCTAAGGGCTTGGGATTTTGTGAGTTTTGGCTTGCCTCACTTATTTCGTCCATGGTTAACTCAGCAGGATCGGCAGAAAGTGCGTGAAGCAATGCGGGTGACGGATTCTGAAAGATTTGCCGATAAAGCCATTGGCAAGTTGTCAGGTGGAGAAAGGCAACGTCTTTTTATCGCTCAGGCATTAGTCAGAAATCCACAAATTTTGTTGTTAGATGAACCCACTTCCAACTTAGATCCCGGAGCTCAGGAGAATTTAGCAGAGGTTGTCTATAGTATAAATCAAAAGCTAGGAATAACTGTCCTGTTGGTAAGCCATGATGTGAACCTTATTGCCAAGTATGCCCACCGTGTTATGTACATAACAAATGGTCAACACGTTCTAGGTACGGTAAAACAAGTATTGCAATCTAGTGTGTTAACTAGGTTATACGGTGCGCCAGTAGAGGTTTTGAATATCGGTTCTAAGATTGTAGTGTTAACTTCCGCGGCTAACAATTTGGGAACTTCCCTTTGTCTTCATGGTTGCTGCGAACCGGAGGTGGTAAACAATGTTTCACTATGATTTTATGCAACATGCTTTTATTGCAGGAACATTCGTTGCTATTATGTGTGGCGCGATTGGTGTCTTTGTAATCGCAAGAGGCTTATCATTTGTTGCCCACACCTTCTCTCACATTGGCTTTTCTGGAGCAGCTTTTTCTATGTATGTTGGAATAGACCCTCTAAATGGAATGCTGTTTTTCACTTGCGCCTCAGCGATGATTATCGGTCGCTTGGGAATTAAAAAGTTTAGGACAGAAAGTGTGATTAGCGTCGTATTAAGTGTGTTTTTAGGACTAGGATTATTATTTTTATCGCTAGCCAGTAAGCAAGCGAATGCGATTTCCTCCCTACTGTTTGGGACGGTTCTAGGAATTAGCACAGCAGCTGTTATCAAGCTCGCTATCTTATCTACAGCGGTCTTAGGCGTGCTTGTTTTTGGCTATAAAATGCTGAGTTTTGATTCTTTTGATCCGGTGGGCTCACAAGCAGCTGGTTTGCCTATTCGTTTCATCTCAGTTGGATTTTTGTTATTGCTTTCCATTGCTACGGCTGAAGCAGTACAGATAGTCGGGGCCCTGCTTGTTTTTACTTTAATGACAATCCCGGCTGCGATTGCACAGCGTCTAACCCAATCAATTTCCCAGATGATATTTCTAGCGTCATTCCTAGCGTTAGTGGGGGTATTGCTGGGGCTTGTCCTGGCGTTTTATACGAAAGCTCCCGTTAGTTTCTTCATAACGACAATAGAAGGGATCATGTATTTTATTACGTTAGGCTGGAGTGCTAGGCGCGAACATAGGCTTATAAGAAAGCGGCAGACCGCTATCTTGTAGTATAAAATTAAAAAAAATGGAGGAAAGAGAACAATGTTCAATAAGGGACTAAAATGGATGCAAGGCTTTGTTGTGGCGGCCACAGGGATTTTTCTGTTGACCGGGAGTGGCATCGCGCAAGCAAACCCACAAATTAATGTTGTGGCAGGTGAAATTTTTTGGGGTGAAGTTGCCCAGGCAGTCGGCGGTGACCATGTACAAGTAACCTCTTTGATCTCAAATCCAGCTCAGGATCCGCACGCTTATGAGCCAACCGCAAATGATGCGACAGCGGTGGCCGATGCCCAAGTAGTAGTTTACACTGGTATTGGTTATGATGATTGGATGGCTAAGTTTCTGCAAGCAGACTCTCAAAACAAATTAACAGTAGCTGTTGGCAGCGATTTATTAGGTAAAACAGCCGGAGACAATCCCCATGTCTGGTACAATCCATCTTCAATGCAACTACTAGCCCACAAACTTGCCGATGATTATAGCCAGTTAGATCCAGACAATGCCCAGGAGTATCAAAACCGGGCTAATGATTATAGTGCTTCATTAGCTCCACTACTGAATAGAGTGTCTGGACTCAGGCAATTAAATTCAGTGACCATTGATGTGTCGGAACCAGTCTTTAATTATATGGCTGAAGCTCTAAATATTGATGTTAACGATCCGGAATTTGCGAAAGCGGTGGAAGAAGGGAACGATCCATCTGCTATGGATATGGCCACTGTTCAAAATGATATTAAAAATAAAAACATCAAATTCTTTGTATATAATACCCAAACAGATATGCCAACAGTAGCAAACATGGTAAAATTAGCGGAAGATAACGGTGTGCCTGTCGTCAGAGTAACTGAGACTGAACCAACAGGTAAAAATTATATGCAATGGATGAACGATCAGCTTGATCAAGTGGAGCAAGCATTGCAATAGAAATACCTGGATTTAAAAGTATGAAACATCACTGAGATAGTGGTGTTTCATACTTTTAGTTTTGGTGGTGTTTCAAATCATTTGGATAATTTAAATGGCGAATTGGGAGGATGGATAGAATGGAATTGCTTAGTCATGTTATTGATATGTTCTCTAAGGGTGGCCTTGTCATGTGGCCTTTGATGTTATGTTCGATTATTGTTGTTGCTATTGCTGTAGAACGAGGCTTATATTTTCGCTATGCCCAGACTGACGTAAAAGGATTACAGGCAATGCTGGGTGATCAGTTAAAGTCGGGAAATTGGAAAAAGGCTAGGGAAATCTGCGAAAAGTCAAAAGGTGTTCCGGCAGATATGCTAGTACAAGCATTAGCGCAAAAGTTTGAAGATCGTCTGCAACTGGAGCAAATGATCGATGGGATAGCAACAGTATCCGTTGCTGATTTGAGATACCACTTGGAGTACCTGAATACCATCGTGACTCTCTCACCACTACTTGGCTTGCTGGGAACAGTGACGGGTATGATTCACTCATTTAGTGTACTTAACATCAAAGGGGGACAGCCAATGGTAATTACCGGAGGAGTTGGTGAAGCATTAATCGCTACTGCAACGGGCTTGTGCGTAGCCATTTTGGCACTAGTTACGCACAGCTATTTTTCTCATCGTGTTAACGCGATAATTTCTGATATGGAACGAGTGTCAAATTACGTATTAAGTATGATTCCGCGGAGGCTGCCGAATGAAGCTCAGTAAGCTACGTAGCCAACACTCGGCGCAAATCATGATCATCCCCATGATTGATATTGTCTTTTTCCTGTTAGTGTTTTTTATGATGAGTACTCTCTATATGTCTGAACAAAACACGATTCCTGTGGCTCTGCCAAAAGCGTCTTCAGCACAATCAAACCAGAATTCGTTTGTGCCAATTACGATTACATCCCAGGAAAATGTTATCTTTAATCAGGAAAAAATAACCCCAGAATTATTGGCGGCTCGTATTCAGGCTGAACTTTTGCATGACCCAGAAACCACTTTTATCTTGAGAGGTGACCGCCAGGTCGAATATGGCAAGGTAGTTGGAATATTGGATGATCTAAAAAAAGCTGGCGTGCGAAAAATAACAGTGGCTACTGAATTGAAGCACTGAAAAATATAAGTACAACACGTAATTGTTTCGTGAACACAAAGATTTTGGAGATGATAGTATGCCAAGGAGTACGTGTTGGTACAAGGCCATGATAATATCTTTATTGCTGCATTGCCTGCTGTTGGCCTGGGGTGGTTGGATAGCAATGAGTCTTACGGCTGCACCCAAAGAAGAACAGTATACGGAGATGGAGCTTGGCTCTGACGTTGCTGAAATGGATATAGCGCCTAATGTGCCAACAGAACCAACCGAGTCAGAAGCCCCTGCTGAGAATATAAAAAAAGAGGAATCAGCACAGGAGCCGCAACAACAAACGGATAAAAATCAGAGTGATATTCGGCCAGCACCATTGCCAGTCAAGGTGTCAGATCAGGATGTACCAGAACAGACCTTGTCTCGTTATACGACAGAACAGTTGAATCTTGCTTTGGCCCAGTACAATCGAGCTTTGGCAACCAATCCAAAATCCGCCTTGGCGTTTATCAATCGTGGTCAAGTTTATTATGATAAAGGCGAACTTGATAAAGCCCTCGCGGACTTTAGTAAATCTTTTACAATAAATCCGGATCTTACATTAGCACACGTAGGTCGCGGTTTTGTTTTTATCAAAAAGGATCAATGGGATCTTGCGCTAGAGGAATTTAACCAAGCTATTAGGATTGCTCCTCAGGATGCGTTCGCATATTATGGCAGGGCTTTGTGTTTTTCTAAAAGCGGTGACAAACAAAAAGCTGCCAATGATTTTCGTTTCTTTATACAATATGCAAAACCTGAATCTAATAGTCTTATACAAAGGGCTCACCAAATGCTTTCCAGACTGGGAGAATCAGAGGTTTAAGGTAGCTTGTCCCGGGACTATGTTATCCGGTTCGGAAAACGGGCAAGAAGTAAAATGGTGGAGAAACATTGAAAAATAAGAGGAATGGATGTATTCTAGTAGAGGGATGTTGTTGTCGCTTATATAGTAAAATAGAAATAATAATATTAATATTATTATTTAAGGAGAGTGTTGTTAGTGTTGAAAGACATTCTTGAGAAGCTTCGGGATAAAGGTTGTAAAATAACATCTCAGCGTAGGGTCATGATCCAATCATTACTTAATTTTGATAAGTTTCCCACAGCTTTGGAGCTTTTCAATGATATTAGAGAAACTAACCCTGAGATAGGCTTGGACACCGTATATCGGAATCTTAATTTGCTTGTCGACATGGGGATAGTTGAACAGATCAATTTGCCAGGTAAGGATGTAAAGGTCTTTGAGCTTACTCTTGAGGCTCATCACCATCATTTAGTTTGCCTTAGCTGTGGTGAAGCCAATTGTTTGCATTATTGCCCGGTGAATGATAAAGAGTTGCAGAAAGCTGCAGGTTCTGAGTTCCAGATCGTTGGACATTCTCTTGAATTGTATGGATACTGTAGTAAGTGTAGGGCGGCAACCAGAGAAGAGTAGGGATAAGATATAAATTAATTGATAAAACAATAAAAGAGTTCAAATGATTATCAATTTAACCTAATGACTATCAGTGTGTTACACTGCTGGATACCAGTTTTGTATCCGTTGTGTCGATTTTTCTGGACAAGGGTTAGTGGCAGCATCTGTGTTCCAGAGGCGAAGTAGATAAAAATGCATCGGTGGACATCCCTATGAATCTGATATAATAGGTTTATATCAGATTTGATAAAAGTCTGCAATCCTTTATGCATCAAGGGGTTGCGGACCTTTTTTAAGCAATATACAAATACCCTTTGATTGACAATGTGTCAAATAAGACACAAAATTGAAGATTCTAACATAAATAGATTACCTACATAAAAGAAATCTTAATAAAAATTTGAATGATAATTATTTTTTATTTAAAAGCCTGTGCACTCTAAGAAACTACGATAAAATTGAGGAAGATCATGCTTTTTAGCTGCCAAAGCATTTGTTTAGTGGATATTTAGCAATCCAACCGTTTGGATAGGTTACACTTAACTGAACAGAAAAATTAAGGTCAAGTAAACTTAAAATAATCAAAAATCAAATGGTTCAGTTATATTTAAATAAGAAACCTTGACAAGAGATAATTAGGGAGTATGAGTTACCCCCCTTCCACTTTTGATAAATGGTTAAGAAAAAGCCAAACGTTAGGTTCTATATGGATGATCGGTTGGCTTAGCTATCTCAAAAGCGTTGGCAAAGAAAGCTTAGATGAATTTATGATATGTGCAAAAAAACTAATGGCTGCCAAAGTAGTGAAAACGACTGATTAATGCAGACTTTATAAGTTTGCATTAACTAGGTTTGCTTAAGTAACGGCCGATAAAGCGAAACAAAAAAGGGCTTTTGATTTGCATTGGGCTCTATTGATATATTTGGTCGAAACAGAGACATACTTTTTGATCATTTTATAGGCATAACACGTGTTCATAATTGTGTTGTTTTTTGTAGGTCAGTGGCAAACTATATTGCATTTTAAGGACAAACTATATTGCACTCAGAGTCCTTAAACCCTTATAATTAAAGGGTGCCAATGACAGACTTTATTGCATCCTACATAATAAAACAGGGAAGTTTCGTTTTGCTAACGAAACTTCCCTGTTTATTATATTGGAAAAATTAGGTAAGTACTGCCCCATTACTAGCTGAGGTAACCAGTTTAGCATAGCGAGCAAGATAGCCTTTTGTTACTTTTGGTTCAGGTTTTACCCATGCCAAAC
>Ga0224527_1000862_pt1 | contig 17545 bp, 13 predicted proteins | sample CBST0metaG_FD_179882 | JGI IMG/M metagenome (GOLD analysis project Ga0224527, IMG submission 179882) | Peat soil microbial communities from Stordalen Mire, Sweden - C.B.S.T0 | ecosystem: Environmental > Terrestrial > Soil > Wetlands > Peat | place: Sweden: Norrbotten County, Stordalen Mire... | reverse complement strand
GGACGGCCGCTGCCTCAAGTACCGGCAGGAACGTACCCAGTCCTGCCAGGGACAGTCTGGGTGATCTCTTCTTACAACCGCTTCAGCTTCGACAGCCGCTACTTTGGCCCGATTCGACTCGATGAAAGGGTGCGCTATGCGAATCCACTCTGGCTCTTTTAGGGGCACGGCTGTTACGGGCATCGCCGCAATCGCAATCGGAGCTGTGGCCTGGTCAGGCCACCTGTTCACGCTATTGGGACTGCTTGCTCTGCCCATCGTTTTCAAATGCGCCAAGGGGACGCCGCAGCGCATCACGACGCTGGCCTGCTACTACGCCGGATCAATCTGGCCAATCATGCCTGGAGCAGCTCAATTCTTCGGCAATGAGGCGCTACTCCATCCTTTGTCTATCGTGATTCTGTGGATGACATCCACGGCGGTTCTCACGCTTCCGTGGATATGGCTGTTCGCTGCGCCACGATGCAAGTCGGAATGGGCGTTGCCCATTGGCCTCTCGATCACCGCTCTCTTGCCGACTGGCGTCGTCAATCCGCTCACCGTCGCCGGTGTGCTCTTTCCAGGATTGGGATGGGCTGGACTGGTTGCCACCATCATCCTTTTCGGTACTCTCGCACGGTTCCGGTTGTACTCCGTCGCGCTGACGGCGATGTTCTCGGCGATATGCTATGTCACTCATCCGGGAATGCCCGTCGCACCGCCAACATGGCAAGGCCACGACACCGAACTTGGAGGTTCCGAACTATCCAAACAAACGCCAATGGCGCTCTATAAGGCCGTCGTTTACGTTCAAGAGACCGCATTCGATTCAAATGCCCAAATACAAGTCTTTCCCGAAGGAATCATCAATCACTGGACACCCTCCGCCGAGGGTTTCTGGAAATCGACCTATTCCGAATTGCAACAGAACCATCAGTCGATACTCTTCGGGGCGGAAGAGTATGGACCTCACGGCGGTCAATATCGCAACGAACTTCTCCTCCGTGGCCAGTACGTAGCAACATTCCAACAGCGAATCCCGATCCCATACGCCATGTGGAGACCGTGGGACAACATCGGCGTTCCAATTCACTACTTCGGCCCCGCCACGCTTGCAATCGAACATCGGCGCGCGGCGCCCATCATCTGCTATGAGCAACTGCTGGTTGCCCCCGTGCTCCTGTCCATTCGAGAAAAGCCAGATGTGCTGCTCGGAATCGCCAACGACTACTGGGCCGCTGGCACCTACATCCCAGAAATCCAAGACGCGGCAATCACGGCTTGGTCTCGCCTTTTCTGGATTCCCTTGGTCACGGCGACAAACAGATGAGGCACAGAATATCCATCTCAACAATTCTCCTCGGTGTGGCCGTGGCCTCTGCCCAAGCGCAAATCCCAGCGGCCACATCCCAAGACGCCAACCTGCGTTACACCGCGCCCCAAATGATTGCGCTCATTCAAAGCTGCGCTCCTCAAGCGGCCCCCAGCACCATGCTTGCTGTCGCAAGAACCGAGTCTGCGCTTCATCCTTATGCCATCAGCCTCAACCGGCCCAAGCAAGTTTCGAGAGCGGTCGGCTTGTCAAACCTCGAAATTCAACTCGCCCGACAGCCTCGTTCCAAACAGGAAGCCGTCCAATGGATGCGCTGGCTTCTTGGTCGCGGAATCACCGTCTCAATCGGTCTCCTCCAAGTCAATACGGAAAACGCCGGACTCTTTCACCTGCGTCCCGAGCAACTCTTCGAGCCATGCACCAATATCGCTGTCGGCAGCGCACTTCTCGCCCAAGCCTATGCGACTGAAGAACGGCTCGCTCCAAATGACCCAGATGCACTGTTGCGCGCCCTGTCGCTCTACAACAGCGGAACCTACGATCTTGGGTTTGATAACGGCTATGTCGCCTCTGTCCTCAGAAATGCAAAACCATGAAGGAGGAATTCATGCTCACGCCACAATCGCGAAACCTGTTCGGCGTTCTTTCCAGACCCGACTCGACGGGCGGCATCTTCCAAACCCTCAAACGCCAGACGGCCACTGCCGGATTCATTGCCTTTTGCGGAATCATCTCGGCAGTCCTTGGACTCTGGATGTGGCTCTGGCGAGACACCACTTTGGAAGACAAGACCCTGACGAGGACCGTGGGCGCAGCCCTGGTCCTCGCTAGCTTCTTCTTCTATCTACACCTGCGGAGGGGCTTCGGCGCTTTCTTCCTGATCCTTGCATCGACCGGCATCGGGATCGCTATCCATTACAGCAATCATCCCATGATTCATGGAAATCGGCCTGAAATACCGGCTATCGTTCTAATCACCATTGGCCTGATCGCTTACTTCGCCCAAACTCGCTACCTTCCAGGCTTCCTCCTTTTGCTTGCTTCCAGCGTCACGATCATTGGCACTCTGTGGTTCAATCCCGCCTTTTTCTGTTCAATCGTTATGGTCATCGCCGGATCAATACTGATCTTTTTGGGAATGTTGATCCGCTCCTTGGCCATGTTCAACAGCTTCATGTAGGTGCGCTCATGAACGATAACCATACATGCCATGCAGTTCTCTCGCCTCTCTTCGCGCAAAATCTTGTCCAGCGTCTTGAGAAGTTGAGCAACGTCGATCAATTCACAGATGCCTCGAATCTGGCCCTCCCCTTTGCGCTGTTTCAGCTCTTCCAGACCGATTCGTCCGTTGCTTCATCAGGTGATTCTCCGGCTTTGTTGGGAGGGCGCTCCCTCCCTCGCTCCGGCCGCGCGGCGTCCTTCGCTACCCACCCCAGCGGGAAGGAGACCCCGCAACGCCCCCACTCAGATTGAGAGGCGCGCTACGCGTGGCTTGGTATCACGCAAAGCCTAACCGTGCGCGGGGGGGAGGAGAAAAGAAGCTGGCGGTGGGCTGCGTGGCACTTTCACCGTTTCGATAAATCTTGCCCTGATCGTGACGGCGGCACGGGAACCGTGATCGCTGACAACTATTCCGAACTCGCAATGACACGCCGTTCTAACCGTGATTAAGGTGCAGCAGAGAGGAAATGCACCCACTGGTAACCACTCGGCGCACTAACAGTGATCTGGGTCACACAGCGAGATGTTGCTGCTCCCTCGTACCAGACAGCTTTGCTTCGCTGTTTAACGTAAACGCACAAGTTTTTCCTTTTGTTTTGCGAAAGACCTTACGGAATCGCGTGTCTTAAAGGGGTTATCTGTCATTCCGCAATCCTTGCCACGTTGTCGTCCTTGATACATTATGCGCGTTAGCTGCTATTTACAGCTACTACAGCATAAATGTAGATACGAGCGAGAGCCATTGAGAAACTAAAGTTTTTGCAAATTTGAGCAGACGACCCAGCACACCAGTAACAAAGATTCAGAACTAGGGTCTAACCGAATGAACCGGCGATGTCTTGTTCAGTGAAATCATTCGATTTGGAAAGGGTAAGGGATGACAGTCGCAGAAGCTGAAGAGAAACTTGAAACACTCACACGAAACCTTGCGTCCAGCGAGATTTCACTCTCCCAGCGGCACAAATATGAAGCACAGGTCGCTCGCTGCCACCGATTCATTCAAAGAGCAAGACAGAAAGCACACAGGTCGTTGGCCTCCTTTGCAGAAACGCTGCTCGGCATGGCCGGCGACACGGTTTTCGATCAGAATCAGAATGCCGCACTCATCACCGCAGCACATCTCATCCGCTGCGCCTCTATCGAACAACTGGCCATTGCGGTTCCCGCCGCCATTCGCGAGACCCCCAAGAATAGCACTCCGCCTGCTGGGTTCAAATTTCCTGAATTCACGGAGACTGTTGAATGCCTGCTTGGCATGGACAACAGGACATTCTCATGCGAGTGCAACGTCGCCATCCGAACGGCTTTACAGCTGAGCAATATCGTTGGGTGGAAACAAATCCACCAATCAGTACGCCGCGCACAGGCTGACTCAAGCGAGTTGGGTCCAAATGGCATCGTGAATCGGCTAACCGAGATATGCTCCGCATACCATCCGAAAAGGCCAGCATCGACGCCGCAGGCGCCGGATTCTCAAAAAGTGACTTCGCTCAGCACCGCTCCGGTCTCTGAAGTCCGCCCGTGATTAGCCAGCACAGGGAAGCACCGAAAGTGCTTCCCTGTGCAATAAACCCACTGCAGCAGTTCCCGCTCACATAATCTAAGTCCCTTTAATTGCCGCTAGTTAGAGAAAATCTATTTTCACTAACGTACATGTATGCTGTATAATACATCATAGAAAGGTGGCGGCATGACCACTCCGAAGAAAGCAGCAATCCAAACAAAGCGCAGAATCGTTGCTCCCGCAGAGAAGCGCACCCAGATCCGTCTCACCGTCGATTCCAAATTCACCAAGACCCATTTCACCCAACTGTTTGCCGTGCTGAAAATCCGTAACAAGAACGCATTGGCTGAGCACATTATCATGAATTTTAAGACCAAGGCCGCTCAGGCGCAGTTGGTTGCGTTCTTTAATGGTCCGTGGCTGAACATCCCTTTTCAAACGATTGACACCGCCTTCGTCTTTCCTTTGACCCACGAGATTGCGGATGAGTTGGAGAGAGTTGGGGGAGAAATTCTCGGCGGCGTGAATCGCTCAAAGACATTTCGTGTGATGGTCGCCTACTTTGCCTCCATTCACAAGCTGAAGACCCCGACGCAAGTCTTCGCATAGCTCTCTCGGAAGATCGCTGGACAAGGGGCATCCGTATGAAGCTGATGATTGTCGAGAGTCCGAACAAGATCAAGAAGATCAAGGCGATTCTCGGCAGTGGTTGGGATGTCGCTGCAAGCGTAGGACACATTCGGGATCTCCCGGTGAAGAGCCTGGGCATTGAGCCGAACACCTACAGGCTCGAATACCAGATCCTCGAACGGAGCGAATCCGTCGTTGCGCAGTTGCGACAACGAGCCGCTCGCTCTGAGCAGGTTTATCTCGCAACGGACCCCGACCGAGAGGGCGAAGCCATTGCATGGCACCTGCAACAGGTTCTTAACCTTCGCCGGTACGCACGTGTCACCTTCGATGCCATTACAGAAAAAGTCGTCCGTGGAGCTATCGAAGCGCCGCGGCAACTCGATAATAACCTTGTCCATGCGCAAGAAGCGCGGCGCGGCGCTGATCGGCTTGTTGGCTACCAGGTGTCGCCCGCACTCTCGCACCAGACGGGTATAGCGCGCCTCAGTGCCGGTCGCGTTCAAAGCGTTGCCCTCCGCCTGGTTGTCGATAGGCAACGCGAAATCGAGGCATTCAAGGAAACCAAGCATTTCGGCGCCGAAGCGGTTTTCGATGGAGGAAAGTGGCGCGCCCAGTGGGACGCGGCCCCGTTCCTCAAAGAAGGCGAGGAATACATTCTGGACGCGGCACTGGCGGTAGAGGCCGCGAAGTGCAGGCTCTTTGCGGTCACCTCTGCGGCCACCAAGCTGGCTACAAAGGCTCCGCCACCGCCCTTCACAACGGCCACGTTGCTTCAGGCGGCAAGCGTGACGCTCGGATACAAGCCGGAGCAGACCGCCCATATTGCCCAGCGGTTATTTGAAGAGGGGTTGATTACCTACCACCGCACCGACAGCCAGAACTTCTCCGCTGAGGCGTTGGCCGAAATCAGGGCCTATGCGGCCAGCAATAACCTGCCGTTGCCCCCCAAGGCGCGCACCTGGAAGTCCAAAGAGAGCGCCCAAGAGGCTCATGAGGCAATCCGCCCCACGCATCTGGAACAACGCAATGCCGGTACGGACGACGACCAGAAGAAGCTCTATGACCTCATCTGGACCCGAGCTGTAGCGTCACAGCTTGCGGATGCTGAATACAGCGTGAACACTCTCACGCTTGCTGCCCAGGATGGTTCCCAGCCCTTCGTCTTCAAAGCTATGGGCCGAACCCTCATCAAGCCAGGCTGGCGCACTCTGACGGCCAAGGATGCCGCCGAAGAACCCGAACCGAACGACGCTGAGGACTCGGAGAAACAATCTGACGAGAATGGCCGCGTTCCCGCACTTGGACGCGGCACCCAGCTTCATGCCGACAGCGCCCGTGTGTTGAACAAGCAGACGCGCCCGCCGAACGGCTACACCCAGGCAAGCCTTATCAAGAAGCTGGAACATGAAGGAATCGGACGGCCCTCGACCTACCCGGCGATCCTTAAGAACATCATCACCCGCAACTACATCGACGATTCCAAAAAGATATTGCGGGCCACGGACCTCGGCATCCTGCTCATCGACGCGCTCAAAGGCCACTTCGCCTTTCTTGAGTACGACTACACGCGCTCCCTTGAGAAGCAGCTCGACGATATTGCCGAAGGCAAGGCCCAGTATCTCAACGTGGTTTCGAGCATCGACGACCAGCTCAAGAAGGAACTGGCGCAGTTGCACATCCCGCCGCAGCCTGCCCTAGCGTCGAACGGGTCAGCGCCGGCAGAGACAGGCTCTGCTCCGCCGCCCGGATCGCTCGCGTGCCCGAAATGCAAGCAAGGCACCGTCAAGAAGCCCAATGGACAGAACTTTTACGGTTGCAGTCGCTACCGCGAGGGTTGCAACTTCAGTATCAACGAGACCATTGCGAAGAAGACCCTCACCCCGAAACAGATCGAGGCGCTCTGCGCGAAGGGTAAGACCGGTCTACTCAAGGGCTTCATTTCCAAACAGGGCAAACCCTTTGAGGCGTACTTGACTTTGGGCGAAGAAACAGGCTGGAAAGCCCAATTCCGCTTTGAGTCCGGCAAATGAACTGATCCGTCTCCGGTGAAATGCCAATACACGATATAGCCGTCAACAAGAGGACGAGATTCATATCGTCCAAGTCGCACTGCGCCTTGAACGCAAGGCTCACCAATTAGCACGAATTTCCGTGTCGCGACTTGCTCCCCCCAAATGCTTGATATGAAAGGACGGAAGTTGCCCTCTCTACGCTATTTCTTGGTTGGGTTGGCAAATATAACGGACTTTGGTAGGGTTGGGAGGGTCGGTTTAGTTTCTGAACCGGGATCGCCGAGTCGGAGAGTTCCGAAGTGGAAAAGCTGTCGGTTTACTTCCGAATTTCCAAAGCCGCTGAGTATCTCGGCGTTTCGCCGAATACGCTCCGTAATTGGGTCAACGCTGGCAAGGTCGATGCCATTCGCCATCCGGTGAACGGCTACCGCCTTTTTAAGCGGGAAGACCTCGACGCTTTGCTTAAGCAGGTTGCGGCGGCGACCAAGAAAAAGCCTAATGAATGATACGGCTTGTGCACATGTGGACACTGAGAAGTCCACGAAACAAAGGCAGACGGTGCCAATGATAACGATGTCGTGAGGATCGACGATGGCGGACCGAAAACAACCTGGCAACGAGAACCGGCTTCGGCATTCGGCTCCTTACTCGTCCAAGATCATCAAAGCGGGCGCATTGATAGGTGACACTAAGACGCTGCTTTCCCATTGGGATGTAGATGCTTCGGTAGATGAGAATATCCGCAGGCTGCGGTTGGACAATGTGTTTGGGAAGGCATCCCGTTCTCGTGTCGAAGACATCTTAGCGATCTTCCGGCAACGCTACCTTACCAAAGAATCCGTCACGAAAGCGCTTGTCACCCTCGTTCGAGGAAAGTTCCCGGCTGCCGCTCTCGGGCGCTTGTTGTATTTTCACTCCGCTCACGCGGACCGATTGCTTCACGATGCCGTCACTCAAATTCTTTTTCCGCTGCACTCAAAAGGTTTGGTGGACATTAACGTACCGGATTTCCAGCGGTCACTGGCAAAGTGGGTGGAGGAAGGGAAGACGACCGGCCATTGGTCCGAACCAACGATCACCCGCATATCCCAGGGATTGCTTTCGGCTCTTCGGGACTTCGGGGTGCTTCGCGGGGCCGTCAACAAGAAGATCGCTCCCACGTACTTTCCCATCGAGTCTTTTGCATATGTCGTGTTTTGCCTCAAACAGCGTCAACCATCTGGAACTAAGCTGATCGAGTTGCCAGACTGGAAGCTCTTCCTTTTGACGAAGGGGGAAGTGGAGCGACACCTATTTGAGGCCCACCAGAGCGGTTTGTTGGAGTATCACGTTGCTGGCAGCGTCACCCGGTTGACTTTCCCCGCCGAAACCCTTGAGGAGTATGCAGATGTCCTCACTCAAAGATAGTATCGATCCTCTCGAAAGCGATTTGAAGGCGACACCGCCCAGGATCAACGTCTACCATGATTTGCCATTTGCGATCATGCGTTACGACTCGACCGATGAATGGGAAATGCGGCGGGAGATCAAGCTTCTGGCCACTCGCCTTGAAGCTGTCGGCAAAGAGGTTTGCATCATCCCGATGTCGGAACTGCTTTGGGCGGCGCTAGAGAAGGTTCATCAAAAGGACGATGACGAAGGTCTTGACGCCGTCATCGCACTGGAGACAACGCGAGGCTACATTGAAGCCCAGCAACAGGTGACGACATACTTGTCGAGCAAGGTCTGGGTTCCGCTGTGGGATTTGCTCGCAGAGCGACTCGCCTCAATCAACCCGGCGAATTCAATCGTCTTCCTGACCCGTGTGGCAGCAATGTCGCCTGGATTTTTTCATATGTCGATGCTCCTCGACAAGATGCAAAGCAAAACCAAAGTGACAACGATCCTGTTTTACCCCGGCTCCATCGAAGGCACGACGGGCTTGCGATTCATGGACCTGAAAGACCGGGATGCACTGGGGAACTATCGAGTCAAAATCTATGGCTGAGGCAAGGGTAACCAAATGAAGACAATTGGCGAACTGCTGGCACGTGATCTCAGCCGCAAGATCGAGGAGATCATCCAAGTCGATCAAGCGGACGAGCAATCTGTTCATGATGAAATCACGGAATACGTTGCCACCGATAGTATTCGGGAACAGTACCATCATCTCCTCAGAGCCGTTGCTGATGCTCCCAGTGAGCCTAACGAGAGCGTCGGTGTTTGGGTATCGGGCTTCTTCGGGTCCGGAAAAAGCTCGTTTGCTAAGAATCTCGGTTATGCTCTGGAAAACCGTGTAGTTCTCGGCAGCAAATTTGCGGATCTATTCAAGCAGCAACTTGGCGATGCCCGCACCAGTGACTTGCTCGATCTCATCAATGCTCAGACTCCAACTGAAGTAATCCTCTTTGAAGTGGCGAAAGAAGCCGATACACGGAAGGTTACACAGAGGATTGCTGAGTTAATGTATACAGTCCTCTTGAGAGAGCTTGGGTACTCAGAAGACTTTGACATAGCAGAACTGGAAATCGAACTTGAAGCCGAAGGTAAGTTGCCTGAGTTCATCGCCATCTGCGAGACTCTGCTAAGAAAGGACTGGGAAACAGTTCGGGTCGGCGCGCAAAAACTATCTCGTGCAAGCGCCATTCTGCATCAGCTCGATCCGAAGCTCTATCCTTCTGCGGATTCGTGGTCGCACTCCCAACGCAATAGAGACGCATCGATCTCCGTCAGCAAGGTGGTTAAGCGAACGTTCGAACTCTGGGGACGCCGCCGCAAGGGCAAAGCCCTTGTCTTCATCATTGATGAGGTCGGACAACATGTCGCCCGTAGCGGTGACAAAATCGAGGATTTGCGGGCGACCATTGAAGAATTCGGCAGAGTCGGTAAGAACTTGCTGAAGGAACGCAAGATCATTGCCCCCTGCTGGATCGTGGTCACATCTCAAGAAAAGCTTGATGAAGTGGTAGCAGCCATAGATTCCAAGCGGGTTGAACTGGCGAAGCTGCAAGATCGCTTCCACTACCGTGTAGACCTTGCCCCCTCCGACATACGAGAAGTGGCCACTAAGCGTGTTTTAGCGAAGAGATCCGACGCCACGCAGCCATTGAAGAAGTTATTCGCCGAAAACCAAGGCCAGTTAAACGCGGCGCTGAGGCTCGAACGCACGACCCGTCGCACAGATATTAACGAGAGCGACTTCATTCACTTTTATCCCTACCCGCCACATTACATCGATCTCTGCATTGGAATCATGTCGGGCATTCGACTTCAGCCGGGTGCCCCACGCCATTACGGCGGTAGCAATCGCACGATCATCAAGCAGGCGTATGAGATGCTGGTGTCGGATCGCACGGCATTCGCCAAGAAGCCTGTCGGGGCGCTTGTAACGCTCGACAAGGTGTTCGAGTTGGTGGAGGGTAATCTATCGAACGAGAAACGAACTGACATTTACCAAATTGCCGAGCGATTCAAGAACGATCCAGAAGATCATGGTTGGGCATTACGTGTGGCGAAAGCTATCTGCCTCCTAGAGTTCATTCGTGATCTGCCCAGAACGGAGGCCAATATCGCCGCCGTGCTGGTCGATGCAGTGGGCCAGGCAACGCCCCTGAGTGAAGTTCAAGCTGCCGTACAACGGTTGAATACTGCCCAGTTCATTCGCAATACCGAGGAAGGCTGGAAGCTCCAGACCGCCCAAGAGAAGAACTGGGAAACCGAACGCCGGGGCTATCTCGAACCGAAGCCCCGTGATCGGAACGAGCTGACCAGGAGCGCACTGCAACAGATTTTCGATGAGCCGGAATTCAAGACCTTTCGTTACCAGAATCGCTCGTTCCGGATAGGGATTGCTGTCGATAGCGCCAGCATTGGCGAAGAGGGCGAACTTCCGCTGACCCTGTGCGGAACTGAGGATGCCGATGAACTTACTAAGCGCATCGAAGAGATTCGCACCGAGAGCCAGCAAAAATCTCACGAGAACGATCCTTACTGGCTCTTTTGCCTGACGCCTGAAATCGATGAATTGGTCCGCCAGCTTCACGCCTCACGGAAGATGGTGGATAAGTACAACCAACTCAGTGCCCAGCAAAGAATCAGTTCCGACGAAACAACTTGTCTTCAGGATGAGAAGAACTCCAAGAATGGCTACGAAATCCGTTTGCGGGACAAGTTGACAGAAGCTATGGAACGTGGAACGGGCATGTTTCGTGGCGTACAGAGAGATGCATCAGCATTGGGCAAGAACCTCGGCGAAATTCTAAAGAAACTCTTCGGTCAGGTTGTGCCCGACTTGTACCCGAAGTTGCAAATGGGATCACGACCGTTAAAGGGCGATGAAGCCGAACACATCCTAAAGGCCGCTGATCTCAAAGCACTGCCCAATGTCTTCTACGTTGGCGATCACGGACTTGGTCTGGTCGTCAAAGATGGCCCCAAGAACGTAGTCAACACGAACGCCGATGTCGCCAGGGAAGTTCTCGATTATCTGAAGAGCGAACACAGCTACGGTAATAAAGACAGCCGCATGGGTAAGGCACTGGAAAAGCGATTCGGCGGCACACCGTACGGTTGGGAACGTGACATACTGCGGTTAATCCTTGCCACCTTATTTCGAGCTGGTGAGATCGAAGTCACCTACCAAGGCAACCGCTTTCACAATTACCAAGACCCAGCATCCAGGACACCTTTCACCAACAATCCGGCTTTCCGTTCGTCGTTGTTTTCTCCGCGAGAATCAGTCGGACTCAAAACGCTCACACAAGCGGTCCAGCAGTTGGAAGACATCACCGGAGTGGAAGTCGATGTCGAAGAAGGAGCCATCGCCACAGCGTTCAAGAAGGTGGCAGCGGAAGAACTCGAATCGCTTTATCCGCTGAAGGCTACGGCCGAAGCCCACCGTCTTCCGATCCTGCCGTTGTTATCGGAATTTCAGCAAACTCTCGTTGGAATACAGTCGTCTGCCTCTGACGACTGCGTACGTATTCTTACCGAGAGTGGATCGCAGTTTGCTGAAACCAGAGATAAAGTGCGAAAGATGAGGGAATCTTTAGGCGCTGAAGCCATCGCACTCTTGCGGCAATCTCGATTGGCAACGGAGCAGGTTTGGCAGCGGCTTGCATCGCATTGTTCCTCGCCTGAAATCGCTAACAGCGTCGAGAAACTCAAGATACTGTTAGGTTCTGAACAGTTCATGGACTCGTGGGACGAGATTTCGCAACGCACCAATGCTGTGCTGGGTGCCTACAAGCACGTCTACGTCGAACTGTTTGAACGCCGCAAGAATGCATATCAATCGGCAATTGAGGAGATTAAGAATCGCAGTGAGTGGGGGCCACTGGAAGCAACGAATCCAGAAACAGCCTCTTCCTTGCTGTCGTCACTGGTGGGGCGAGTTGGTGCTGATGAGGACGTGGATGCCGTGGCCAGTGGTACGTCACTGGGCAAAGCCAGTTTGACAGAGATGGAGTCCGATCTCTGCGCCGTGGATGGGTTGAGATCATCGGTCCTGGTCAAGCTGCAAGAACTGTCGATTGGCGGCGAGAAGAAAGCGCCCGTGCGAAAAGTTCGAGTTTCAGAGTTCTTCAATCGCCCTATTCAGACGCAAGGAGAACTTGACAAAGCCCTCAAGCTGATTCGGGATTCACTTCAGAAGTACATCGATGAAGGCGCAATCATCATTTTGGAGTGAACCATGCTAAGCCCTCGACAAATTTTCGAAGACAACATCCGGCCCGCTGACCTTCTACTGAAGGTTTTCAGGCTGCTGGAGCACGATTCCCTCAATACCGAGGAGGCATTACTTGGTTCACTTCGTGAGCTCGTGAAAGCAGAAAAGGAAGAAACCCTGATGGTCATTTCCAACGGTATCTTCCTGGGACTGATTCGAGAATTGGCTGAAGTACCCCCATCGGCAATCAAACGCAGCGCCTTGTGCAATCTGCTACGACAGGCCGTCGTCACCGCAAGCACCGCTTTGGAGACGTATCTCCCAACGCTACTGAGGAACAATCTACCCGAAGTGATCCGACTGAGAGGACGGAATTTCGTCCCACGGAACGACGATGCATTCAAGAACCAATTCAAAGAACTGAAGTTCGACCTCGATGAAGCCGTCCGCATTCTGACTGATCCCGACCCGCTGTTTGTCGCCAACAAAATGATAAGCAGTCTGAACTTCAGCTATCTCAATGGCAGACGAGGAATCCACATAGCCGGCGTGTTACTGGGCCTGGACAACCCGTGGAGTCTCATTGCCGACCAACTCGGCCGGACTGAAGAAGAAATCAAGAAAACACTCGACACCACTGTGAAGCGGCGTAACGACATTGTTCATCGGGCCGACCGCGCTCAGGATGATCCAGCCGGTGTCGCTCAAGAGATAGGGTTTCCGTGGGCCAAGCAGGCGGTCGAAACGATCAGGATCGTTTGCCTTGCGTTGGATGACCTCGTGATGGCTAGGCTCAAGGAACTGAATCAGCAAGCTGCGGAATTGCAGCCGCAGAGGACGGCGTGACATGAACCAAGAGATTCGCAACAAGCTCCGCAATGTCGTGACGCAATGCCGCAAGTTGCTCGAAGAATCGGTGTCACAGGAGCTTGAGGGAAAATTCGGAATCTTCGCCAAGAAGGATCAGGTCAATGCCGATCTCAACGCTGCTATGGCTCACTTGAGCGAAGAGGAACAGGCGGCGCGCAAGGATATTCTCGACCACTTCGGCCACATCAAAGCCCGTGGCTTCAAGCCCAAAGACGCTCTAGACCAGTTGGTGCGGGAAATCTCCTTCACGCATCTCAACCGGCTCTGCGCTTACAAGATGATGGAGGCTCGTGAGGTTTACGTTGGCGGACAGAAGTTCCGTGAAGCGGTCAGCCGGGGCATCAACTCCAACGGCGTGAAGTTCTATCTGGCGGACCACCCCGAAGAGGAACGCCTTTTCAACACCGGCCATCAGGACGTTGCCTATAGGCACTTTCTCGACTGGCTCGGCGGATTGCTCTCCGACGAAATTGGTGTATTGTTCAATCCGAACGATCCGGCCAACCGGCTCTACCCTCGGCAGAAGACACTCGATGAAGTCTTGGAGTTGCTGAACGACGGTGGCATCAAGCCCGATGAAACCGATTTGCGGGAGGACTGGCCAAAGATTTGGTCTCAGGACGAGACAATCGGCTGGGTCTACCAGTATTTCACTCCAAAGGAACTGCGCGATCAGGCCCGTAAGGAAAGCCTGATTCCCCGCAACTCCTATGAACTAGCATTCCGAAATCAGTTTTTTACGCCCCGATACGTTGTTGAATTCCTCACCGACAATACGCTAGGCCGCATCTGGTACGAGATGCAAAAGGGGAACACCACACTCAAGAGCCAATGCAAGTACATGGTCCGTCGTTCTGTCGAGGTCTTTCTGCAAGAAGGCCAACAACACACAAATAGTATCGCCGAGGGTCGAGACTATCCTTCAAAGGAAGAACTGCTCAAACTTCCCGTTTACACCTCTCATCGCCCGAAGAAAGACCCACGAGAATTGAGAGTTCTTGACCCGGCCTGCGGTAGCGGCCACTTTCTCCTGTACTGCTTTGATTTGCTCGTGACGATTTACGAGGAAGCATATGCCGATTCTGAACTCGGACCGGCGCTCAAAAGGGATCATGGCACATTTGAGGATTTCCGGCGTGCTGTACCCAGACTGATCCTCGCCCATAACCTTCACGGTATAGACATTGATGTGCGAGCCAGCCAAATTGCGGCGCTCGCACTTTGGCTACGTTGTCAGCGTGCGTACCAAGAGATGGGGATGAAGCAAGACCGCCCCACAATAACCCGCTCGAACTTCGTTTGTGCCGAACCGATGCCAGGCGAAGAGCAAATGTTCAAAGAGTTCGTCGGCGAACTGGAACCGAGACTTCTTGGCCAAGTCGTCGAGGTTGTCTTCGACAAGATGAGGCTGGCCGGGGAAGCTGGTTCGCTGCTCAAGATTGAAGAGGAGATTCGGGATGCGGTAGCGGCAGCCAAAAAGCAATGGGTGCGAGAGACGAGCCAAGCCACGGATCGCAAAGGTCAGCCACTCCTGTTCACGCAAGCGTCGATGGACTTGCTTGCCGGAAGACCAGAACAGCGATCCCTTTTCGATCTTTCTGACATCACCGATGATCAGTTCTTCGATGAAGCTGAAACGAAGGTGATTGAAGCACTACGCATCTACGCCGAGAAGACACAGAACGGGGATCGCCTTCAACGGCGATTGTTCGCGGAGGATGCAGTGAGAGGTTTTGGCTTCGTTGATCTGTGTCGCACCAAATTTGATGTCATTGTAATGAACCCTCCTTTCGGGGCTGCGACCAAGAATACTCAAGACTGGTTTCGTACCGAGTATCCCACCGCCGCTGAGAATCTCACTGTTGGCGTTGTGGTCCAGTCAATGAAGCGCCTGGCGAGTGGAGGAATGATTGGCCTCATTGGAGACCTTCCTTGGCTCCAGCAGTCAACGTATGTCAAGTTTCGCGCATCCGTACTAGAGAGCCGATCACTAGAGCTATTCGTTGAATTGGGGTGGGGCATCCTCGGCACTGATGTTGAAGTATGTCTTGCAGTGTTCAACACGCGGCCCCAAGAGCGAACGTTGTTCGCGTCGCTTGTCGGAGTTTCAGATCAACCTTCCGAATTGACAACAACTTTTTACAAGCCAGAGCAGTTCGTGTGCCGTTCACTCTCCGACTTTCTGGTAATTGAAAATCATCCGTTTGCCTATCAGATTTCCGACTTATCACTCCAGGTCTTCAAGGACAAGAAACGCCTAGTTGATAGGCTTTTCACTGCGGCTGGAGGAGTGAAGACATCGGATGCTGATCGAGTATTTCGGTGCTGGTGGGAAGTCTCAAGCGATTCCATCGGGAGGGGCAAGACGTGGGCATTCTGTCAAAACGGAAGCCCATACTGTCCATACTACTACCCAACGTATTTCGTAATCCTTTCGGAAGGCGGGTCGTTCGCAACGATTATGGAGTACCCGACAGCACGTATTCCTAACGCAGAGCGATATTGGACTCCGGGACTTGCATATGGCAAACGCACATGGGAGATGTATTGCTATCCAATGCCTTCCGACCAAGTGATTACTCAAGAAGGCAACGGAATATATCCGTTGTCGATGAGACAAGTGTGGCAAGGACTAGCGGTTGGAAACTCTGCACTTTATTCGCTTCTTGCCAATCTTGTTTCAGGGCAGCACAAATACGCCGGATACCTGAATACGATCTGCTTGGCAACCGACCAAATCCCGGAGATTGGCATTCGTGCCAAGAGAATCTACACAATGATTCGCCGAATCGACGAGCTGAACGAACTCTCACACGCCTTTGACCCATTTTCACTCGTAAGGGCGATGAATGAAGGTGACAAATGGGAAGCTAATGAGGGTGTAAATGAGGCGGAGATTCAGGCAGAGATTAAGAAGACCGACAACGAAGTGCTTGCGGCAACGGGTGAACTGATTGCCACTCCACGACGCAACCCATCCAATGGATCATATTTCGCTGCCATTACGGACTTGCCCCGCTCAATTCGGACGATCTGTGCGAGTGTTGTGTCGATGGTACTCGGTGGGGTGTTCGGACGCTGGGATATGAAATACGCCACTGGGACGGCCCGATTATCTCCGCAAGCCGATCCGTTCTCTGCCTTGAGTTCGCAATCACAAGCAATGTTAAGGTCTGTTGAAGGCGATTTGAATTGCGGTGAGGACAAGTCCTATCCTCGCAGGGATTATGACGGGATTTTTGCTGATGACCCCAACCATAAGGACGATGTTGTACGAATGGCGGGCCATATATTCGAAGAAATCTGGAGCAATCAATCTGAATTGATTGAAAGGCTTCTATGTGTGCGCCTTGAAGTTGCTGACCTTCGAGAATACTTCCGCAAACCTGGAAGCGGTGGATTCTGGGTCGATCACCTAGCTCGTTATTCCAAGAGCCGCCGCAAGGCCCCTATCTACTGGCTTCTTCAGTCATCGAAGCGAAACTATGCACTGTGGCTTTATTACCACCGGCTCGACAAGGATCTGCTCTTCAAAGCACTGGTTAACTATGTCGAACCAAAGATTCGGTTGGAAACCAGCGAACTCGAAAACCTTCGCGGCAGGTTAGCCGCTGAAGGCGAATCTGGAAAGAAATCCAAGCAGTTTGCCAAAGATATTGAGGAACGAGAAGACTTTCTTTCCGAACTGAGGGACTTTGAGGACAAACTGCGTCGAGCAGCGAACCTCTATTTGGAACCAGACCTCAACGATGGCGTTGTGCTCAACATCGCTCCGCTCTGGGAACTCGTTCCGTGGAAAGAGGCCAAGAAGAATTGGGATGAACTTCTCGCAGGCCAATACGAATGGTCCTCTATCGGCAAGCAACTTCGCCAGAAAGGATTGGTGAAGTGATGGGCGTCGTCACAGAATCACTCATTCAACTGATCGCCAAGCAGGTTGATGAAAAGGGACTGGTCGTCTGGTACGACCCGGAGCAAGCCTACGGCGCGGCGGCGGCGGAACTTTCCATCCCAAACACGACTGTTGCTCGGTACGAAGGCAGTTTTCTCAAGCTACGGCACGAGATCGATCATCTGCTCAACGACACACAACCGCCTCGGCTGGTTGTGTATGTGCCTCTGGAGCAAACAGAGACTCACAGCGCCTTGATCGAACTCGATTGTGCCGGTGCGGTCATGCGACCTCGCCAACAACCCCCTACCTGCAATACCAGGCTATCGGTTGTGGCGCGAAATGCCTTGAAGTCGCTATTGGGTGAGGATCAAGTTTCTGAAATCGAGCGACAGGTCGAGGCGGGCAAACTTTCGCTGGCCGATCTGAATTCACTGGCCGACAAGGGAAAGAC
>Ga0224527_1000856_pt1 | contig 17627 bp, 16 predicted proteins | sample CBST0metaG_FD_179882 | JGI IMG/M metagenome (GOLD analysis project Ga0224527, IMG submission 179882) | Peat soil microbial communities from Stordalen Mire, Sweden - C.B.S.T0 | ecosystem: Environmental > Terrestrial > Soil > Wetlands > Peat | place: Sweden: Norrbotten County, Stordalen Mire... | reverse complement strand
AGAAAACGACCGGCTAGTTCCTCCAGTGTTCCCTCACCTTGATCATAGGCGAAAAGAAGTTTACGGCGTAGATCATCCCCAAGGGTCTTTCCCATGTCTTTGTGCGCCGCGGAGTCTCGCCATACAAGGTCTACACTATTTAGGAAAATGCTCTAATGTGCCATAAACACTGTCTAGTCAACATGGTTGTAGCACAAAAGGGCTTTCGCTAACTCAAGCTTCGCGAATTATTCGGGTTAGGCTGTTCTCGGCGACGTCCACGGCGTCAGGCGAGGGCGTGCGCGCCGCGAATTTGCTGAGATCCGAACCCAACACTCCCGATACAGGGCCAGAATCCGTTAAGTGTGGCTGCAGATTGGACTGACATTCCCTCGCAAGCCCGGAGTGTAGCCGAGGGCCGGCCGGTGTCAAAGCCGCGCCCAGCGTGCCGCCTTCGCGGTCGATGAGCCTTGACCCCGGCCTCTCGACTTCGGCTTGAGATTCCGCTATTCCGGGAATGTCATCCTCCCCGTTTGGCCAGAAGTGCTCCCATCTTGTTGCTTGAACCAAGGGCTTCCCATCTTGAGAACGAGGAAAAGCAAACTTGTTATAATCAAGTCGATAGCGCGCTCGCCTCCTTCGGGTCTGGGAATCCTCCCCGACGCACCGAGTGGGCAGCACGAGGTTTCGGCCTGTAGAATGGTGGCAGAAACGCAGTCAAATCCGAACTACAGCAGGAATAGATGCCTTCAGATCTCTCGTCTTCCGAACTGCAAGAGAACGCCGACTCTTCGGTAATCCCGCCCTCTGCCGCGCAGGTTAAGGGGGACGACGAGATATCTCTGCTCGACCTGTTGATCGTTCTTGCCGAGCGGAAACGAATTGTTCTCGGGATTACGGCGATCTTCGCAGTCGTCGCGATTATTGTCTCGCTGGTTCTTCCCCCACGCTACACCGCGACAGTAACTCTTCTACCCCCGCAGCAGGGTTCCTCCATGGGCGCCGCGCTTGCTTCGCAATTGGGTAGCATGGGCGGCATGGCCGCGCTGGCTGGAGGCAGCCTCGGCCTCAAGAACCCGAACGACATGTTCGTCGCCATGTTCAAGAGCCGCACCGTTGAAGACGCGATGGTGCAGCATTTCGGGCTCATGCAGGAGTACCATGCGAAGTTTTCTTCCGATGCGCGCAAAACCTTCGAGAAAAATGCGACCGTCGACGGCAGCGGCAAGGACGGTCTAATCCGTATCTCGGTCGAGGACCGCGACCCTCGGCGTGCTGCTGACATTGCCAACGGCTACATCGACCAGTTTCGCCTTCAATCTCAGCATCTTGCCATCACGGAAGCCTCTCAGCGTAGGCTCTTTTTCGAGCAGCAGCTCGAACAGGCAAAGGATAATCTGGCCAGCGCCGAAGAGGCCATGAAGCAGACTGAACAGAAGACGGGCATGATTCAGCTTGACAGCCAGGCGCGCGCCCTTATCGAATCTGCCGCTTCTCTCCGCGCTCAGGTAGCAGCAAAAGAAGTGCAAATTCAGGGAATGCGGACCTATGCAACTGGTGAGAATTCCCAGGTGGTGCAGGCACAGCAGGAACTGGAGAGTATGCGTGCCCAGTTGGCAAAGCTGGGAAGCTCTGAGGATAGCGCCAGCGGTGGGCTCATCGTCCCCAAAGGCCAAGTGCCTGAGGCGGGTCTCGAATACGTCCGCAAACTGCGGGACGTTAAGTACAACGAGACGATCTTCGATATTCTGGCGCGCCAGTTTGAAGCCGCCAAACTCGACGAGGCCAAGCAGGGATCGCTGGTTCAAGTTGTCGATCCTGCTGTTCCGCCCGACAGGCGTTCTTTTCCGAAGCGTGCCCTTATCGTGATTGGCGCCACCGCCTTGGGATTTTTCTTCGGGGTCTTCGCTGCACTGTTCGAAGCTGGCTTTCGGCGAGTGCAGGACGATCCGGAAGCAATTGTGAAGCTCGACTTGCTGCGGAGGGCTGTTTCTCTCCAACGGTAGAGAATCTCCTGAGCGAAGAACCGAGGCATTCACCTACGCCGCTCTATGGGAAGCCGAACTGCGACCGCCGTATGCGTCGCAGTTCGGAGTCTCGCTGGCAGATCACTTAATTGAGAGCAAATTTACTTCAAGGGAGATTTGAAGCTCAGTGGAAAACATTCCCGACAAACTATTCATACACAAACTGGCTGACGTTGCGAGTTCAGATATCGGCGCTGGTACACGAATCTGGCAGTTTTCCGTTGTTCTAGCGGGAGCGAAGATCGGCTCTGAGTGTAATGTCTGCGCCAATGTTTTTATTGAGGGCGACGTTGTTGTCGGAGATCGCGTAACAATCAAGTGCGGCGTTCAGTTGTGGGATGGACTGCGGGTTGGTGACGATGTGTTCATTGGCCCGAATGTTACATTTACGAATGACCTCTTTCCTAGGAGTAAAAAGTATCCCAGGAAATACCTGGAAACAATCATAGAGGAAGGAGCGTCGATAGGTGCTGGAGCGGTCATTCTGCCTGGGCTTATAGTAGGGCGCGGTGCCATGGTCGGCGCCGGAGCGACAGTAACCAGGTCTGTTCCGCCGCGGGCTATTGTTGTTGGGAATCCTGCACGGATAATAGGCTATACAGATACTGAAAAGCAGAGCGCATCGACTCTTGCACAGAAGATCCAATCCGGCCAGCCGGGGGCCAGTGGGGTGCTTCACTCTATCGTTAGCGGAGTGACATTGCACAAGTTTCCATTCATCTCGGATATGCGTGGCAACTTGAGCGTTGGGGAGTTTGAGCGGACAGTGCCTTTCGCGCCAAAGCGATATTTTCTTGTTTTCGACGTGCCGAGCGCCGAGACGAGGGGAGAGCACGCACATCATAGATGCAAGCAATTCCTCATCTGTGTGAGGGGGCACTGCTCGGTTGTCGCAGATGATGGCAGGAATCGCGAGGAGTTTCTACTGAACAAGCCTGATCTCGGGCTGTATTTGCCCCCAATGACCTGGGGGATTCAATATCGGTATTCAGCTGATGCTACGCTCCTCGTGTTTGCATCGGAGTATTATGACAATAGCGATTACATCCGTGATTACTCTGAGTTTATGAAATTATCGGGAGAAAAAAGTGATTCCATTTCTTGACTTGGGCGCTTCGTACAGGGAGATTCAGACTGAGATTGAATCTGCGGTTCTAACTTCTTTGCGCTCCGGTTGGTATATCGGTGGAGGTGATGTAGAGGCCTTCGAGCGGGATTTTGAGGCGTTTACCGAGACCGAGCGCTGCGCAGGCGTTGCCAACGGGCTTGAGGCGTTACATCTTGCTCTGGTTGCCATGGGAGTCGGTGCAGGGGATGAGGTGATCGTCCCATCCAATACTTATATTGCAACGTGGCTCGCTGTTAGTGAATGCGGAGCTATTCCAGTTCCAGTGGAGCCCTTAGAGTCAACATACACACTCGATCCTGGTCGAATCGAGGAGGCTATTACGCCGCGCACCAAGGTGATTCTTCCAGTGCATTTGTATGGGCAGCCCGCAGACCTTGACCCTATCCTTGCGATAGCGCGGCAACACGGATTACAAGTATTGGAGGATGCGGCCCAGGCGCATGGTGCGAGATACAGGGGGCGGCGTATAGGAGGGCATGGGGATGCAGTGGCTTGGAGCTTTTACCCAGGGAAGAACCTCGGTGCACTGGGCGATGCGGGCGCGGTTACTACGAATAACTCGGAGATCGCGGATCGGATTCGAGTTTTGCGCAACTACGGCTCACGTGTGAAATATGTGAATGAAGTGAAGGGCTACAACAGTCGCCTCGATCCCGTACAGGCGGTTGCTTTGCGGGTCAAGCTCAAATATCTGGATGAATGGAATGCGCGCAGGTCGGTAATTGCCGCGCGCTATTCGGATGAGTTGGCCGGCACGGGGCTTGTGCTGCCCAGTGTGCAGGCTTGGGCTGAGCCCATCTGGCATACTTATGTTGTGCAATGTGGGCAACGGGACATTTTACAAAGGGATTTGAAGGAAGCTGGTGTAGGCACTTTGATCCATTACCCTATTCCACCACATCTACAAGAGGCTTACCTCGACTTGGGCCATGAAGCAGGCCGGTTTCCCATTGCCGAGAGTATGTCAAATCGAGTGCTGAGTTTGCCTATAGGGCCGCAGCTTGAAGCCAAGGATGTCGATACAGTGATTTCTTTCATTCGCAGTGGCAAGTATGAATAAGTGGATAGCTGGCCGTATACTGAAGTGTTGCCAGTGCCTGCGTGTATTCTTTTACAGCGCGATATCAACAGGGCACAGCACAGGGTCTGCTCAGAAGATACAGCCTGTCCTTGTCCTCGGTAGGGGCGTGGTTAAATTTGAAGAGAATGTAACGCTTGGTTTCTTCCCGTCAGCTTTCTTCTTGAACGGCTATATTCATCTTGAAGCTCGAAATGAAGCCTCATCCATAACCATTGGTGAGGGCTCCTACGTTAACAATAATTTTGTCGCCGTAGCAGAACATACCGCCATAAGAATAGGCAAGAGGTGCCTCGTTGGTACAAACGTTGAAATTATAGATTCTGACTTTCATGGCATCAAAGTGTTAGACAGACTTGTATCATGCCCCCAGGACTCCAGGCCAGTAAATATTGGAGATGATGTATTTATAGGTTCGAATGTGAAGATATTGAAGGGGGTGTCAATAGGGCATGGTTCAGTAATAGCGAATGGGTCGATCGTTGTTGGCTTAATACCTTCGAATGTGATCGCCGGCGGCAATCCCGCTAAAGTGTTGAGGGTTATAGAGAATGAGCGGTAGGGCTTCATCATATCGGACCATCTTGAGAAGCACCTCTGTTATTGGAGGTGCCTCATTTCTCAATATTGCAATCGGGGTGCTGCGTACCAAGGTTCTTGCGGTTCTGCTCGGTCCGGCTGGCGTGGGCTTGGCCAGCCTGTTCACCGGTCTTATGGGTACAGCATCTACCTTTGCTACTATGGGGTTGGGCCCTGTGGGTACACGCCAAATTGCGGAGGCCTACAGTAAAGACAATGTGCGCTCGATCATTGTGGCGCGGCGAGCCTTGTTCTGGAGCACCATGTTCCTTGCCGTTGCTGGCGGGCTGGTTGTATGGTCTCTACGGTCTGTTCTAGCCTTGCACGCGCTTGGCAGTGCCTCTTACACTGCGGCGGTTGGGTGGCTCTCAATAGGCGTTGCACTCACGGTTGCAGGAGCATCCCAGGCAGCGCTGATCCAGGGTATGCGCCGCATCGGTGACATTGCCCGTCTCAATGTTTATAGTTCTGTAATCAGTACGGCGCTCGGCATTGCCCTGCTATGGCGGTGGGGCAAGGCTGGATTGGTTGCTTATGTGGTTATTGGCCCTGTGGCGAGCTTTATACTTGGCCATATATATGTGTCAAGGCTGCCGAAAGCTCGAACCGAGGCCGTTACACTACCGGAGTTAGCGCGGGAATGGAAAATCCTTCTTCGCCTTGGCCTGGCAATGGTTGGGGCGGGACTTGTGCAGCAGTTGGCTCTGCTTTGGATTCGGATTGACGTTGGCAGGGTTCTGGGAGAACAGTCGCTTGGTCAATATCAGGCGGCTTGGACCATCTCAATGCAGTATGTTACGTTCGTGCTGATGGCTATGGCGACAGACTATTATCCCAGGCTAACCGGAATAATCCACGATCCTGATGCGGCTGGAAAGCTAGTAAACGAACAAACGGAGATTGCCGCACTTTTGAGTGCGCCAGTTTTCATCGCCATGATGGCGCTGGCGCCCTGGGTCATTCACCTGCTCTACTCGGCTTCTTTCACACCTGCGATTGCAATTCTGCGGTGGCAGGTGTTGGGCGATGTCCTTAAAGTGGTTAGTTGGCCGCTGGGCTTTCTGATTCTGGCAGCCGGCGACGGAACAACCTTCTTTGCCGCCGAAACTGCCTCATGGCTTGTTATAACCGTGCTTATCACGGGGCTGGTTCCGATCATGGGGTTGCAGATCACTGGCATAGCCTATCTGGTGAACTATGTACTCTGCATGCCGCTTATGTATTGGTTGGCACGCAGGCGAATCGGCTTCCACTGGTCCAAGTCCGTTATTTCCTTGTCCTCTATGTCGTTTACAATATGTTTGGGAGTCGGTTTATTGGCTACTTGGACGCGATGGGGAATTCCGGTAGGATGCCTGGCAGCTGCCGCATTCGCGATATTCTCACTTGGACGAATTACTCACATGAGTAACCTCGGTGGCCCTGTGGGGAGATTGGGTGCACTGGCACGACAGATTGCATGGAAGAAAGGTGTTTAACAATGACCGATGACTCTGTTCTGAAACCCGAAAATAACCGGGAGCCGTTGGTTTCGGTTCTTGTCCCAGCCTACAACCACGGAAAGTATATAGTCGAATGCTTGGAGTCAACTAAGAGTTTGGCACATAAAAGGCTGGAGCTCATTGTAAGCGACGACTGCTCGACGGATGACACCTTCGCGCTTGCAGATCAATGGGCGCAGAGGAACGCGGCCAGATTCGAGCGCACTGTTGTCACCCGGCAGAAACAGAACGTTGGGATAGTGGAGAATCTACAATTCTTGTTTAATAATGCCCATGGGGATTACTTGGTATATATTGCATCCGACGATGTGTTCGTGGAGTCATCAATAAGCGACAGGTTGCGAGTGTTAGAAGCGGACGAGACAATTGACGCGGTGCTTGGAGATTCACAAAGCATCTCGAATTCTGGGGCATTACTGAAAGAGCAGCGAGCCGAAAAACGCGCTATCAAGAGCCTAGCGTCACGCAAACTCCTAACGGCCGCTCTCCTGAGGTATTGGGGTACGCCGGGACCGTCGCTGATGATCAGGAGAAGAGCGGTGCTTAAGGACGGTAGTCTCGGATATCTGCCTCAAGATCTGAAATTTGAAGATCGTTATATATATATTCGGCTTGCCGCACTTCATAAGTTATGCTACGTCGATTCAATTGTTATGAAGTATCGTGAGGTGGCAAATAGCATGTCTCGCGGCTGTGGCTTCTCAGAGATAAATAGCAGAGGCGTTCTTACGAGCGACCGTTATAACAGGGTGCTTCTGGGCAAGGCTGAAAGGCTTTACCTAGACGTGTTGGATTCGCTAATCGAGAAGAGAGCGAGACGCAGCCATCGGCTGTTCCTTCGTTTAAGGATAAATGTCTTGCGGGTTATTGGCCTCCTGCTTTGGAGAATATTAGAGCTACGCGCACTTTTGTCTGTGTGGTAGTTTTCTGCCAGACTGCCGGCAATCTGTACTTGAATTCCCCAAATCCAGCGAGCTTAGAGGGACTCGCTCTGAGGGCAAAGTGAGAGGGCTTCAGAGTATACAGAGAAAGTTCGCGCAACCATAAGTTCGCCCGTATATTCTGCTCTGATTCTGGTCCGGGCTGCCTCTCCGAACCGGATCCTGAGATCTTTTCGATCGATGAGCAATCGCATGGCTTCTGATAATGCGGCTATATCACCTGGTGGCACAGTGATTCCGGTCTCGCCATCGATGCCAACCTCTGGAACACCGGAGTCGATATCCGTGTTTATGACTGGGAGTCCGGCAGCCATCGCCTCAAGTTGAACCATGCCAAATGCCTCTGCTCGGGTCAGAGAAGGAAGTACAAACATGGAAGCCGAAGCAAGGTAGGGGGCTATATTCTCAACCCGGCCAAGCAAGGCAACTTTCTTCTCCACGCCTTCCGACTCTGCAAGCGCGGCCAGCGCATTGTGTTGGGGACCTGCGCCGATCAAGAGTAGCTTGGCGTCCACATCCTTCATCGCGCGAATAAGAATGTCAAACCCTTTATAGGGAACAAGTCTGCCTACAGCGAGGACAAGCCGATCCCCAAATTCCTGATGTAGAAGCTCAATTGCGACTTTATCAGTGCCAGCGGCGTATCGAGCGTCTATTCCAAGTGGAACAACTCGGCACTTGTCGTGGAAAGGAGCCAGTTCGGAGGAGGATTCGAGGTAGCGGGCTGAAGTAACAATGATGCGACTGGCGCGCTGCATGAGGCGATTAACAAATGGATCGCTGAACCGGCGAAGAACTTCTCGTCCAAGCGTGTCGGCATGGTGTGTAATCACCAATTTTCCGGTGTGTCCACTCATTAGGAAGGCCAGAGCAGCACCGGGATTGGGCATATGAATATGCACGAGGTCGGCTGGACAGCCGCGAATCGCCGCGGCCATCCCTGGACAGACCGGCATGGATGCGATAGTCGCAATCCTCGCCACGCGCGTTACGCGCACCCCCTCCATGACGCAACTCTCATCCCGACGAGCTTGGTTAGCGACGATAACGTTGACTTCAGCTGCTTTGGTCTGCTGAGTGGTCAAATCGCGTAGGTGGGTTTCCATGCCACCGTTGTGCGGAGGGTAAAACTTGCCAATATGCAAAACTGAAATTTTCTTCACGAGCCATTTACCCTTTCAACCGTGTGCATGCCCCATCGATGGCGCTTTGAATCGAAATTATCCCAACTCATTTGTGGCCTCGTCGCGGGTCCAGCCAACATTGTGCCAAGGACCTGCACAAATCCCAGCGCATCCGTATCCGGAACATCGTTGTAAGCTGCCTGTTTCCCGTCACGTTGTCAGCATGTCTGCGATACAGTACGAGTGGACGATCAATAAACAGCGTCTTGCCACCGAAGAGGGCGTTCGAAGTGCCTATCCACAAATCGTGCAACACTTCAGCTCCGGTTGGAAACGGCAAGATCCGTGCACAGATTCTGCTACGAAAAGCCATGGTACACCCCAGATAGCTGCAACGAACAATATTGGCTAGCACTCCCGATCGGAACCTGCCCCTCCGCGCATAGTAGGAGGACCCGATGGGAGCGTCATTTTCATCGATCAACGCAGCATCCGAAGCCACAATGTCGACATCGGGAAACAACTGGAAAGCCCTTAGTACGGTTGAAACCTTATTCGCCGCCCAAAGATCGTCTTGGTCGCTCAGAAACAGAATCCGGCCGGATGCGGCGCGAATGGCGTCTTCAAAGGTGCGCGCCACCCCCAGGTTGGTTCTGTGTTCGAGGAGCGTGACTCTACCGTCCGCCAAGGACCGGACTTGCTCTTTAGTCCCATCTGTGGAGGCATCATCGACCACAATGACTTCGTCCTCTGTTCCGAGCTGGCTCAAAATCGATTGCAACTGCTCTGCAATATATCGCTCGCCATTGTAAGCAGCCAGGCAAACAGATATAGCTGGGCGTCCCTCAGAAGCACGAGCACCCTCTTCCGTGCCCATGAAACCTTGTATTCGCAGCTCCATCTCGCGCACCCAGTCATTGATCCGGCGTGTTCTGGACTGAAAGAGGCGCCTCTTCATCTCATTCCCTGTTAATTGCCGAATGGCGAGCCCGTGTCCTCGCTTCCGCTGTCGCCACATCCGACCCAGGAGGCGCGCTGTGAGCACGACACCCTGAACAAGTCCCCCATAAATATCCCAGAATGCAGACTCCGCTCGCAATATATTGCGGTATCGTTCCGTCTTTAGTTCCCCTCCGTGCAGCAACGATAACTCGTGTTCCACTTCAACGTCTCCGGCTACATACACCTTCAGGCCGTGCAGGCAAAAATGCCGGAACACATACGCATCGAGATAATCCAGCCAAAAGTAGGGGCTGAATCCGCCAATCTGCAGTAAGGAGCTGACGCGAAACCAGCTTGCAGAATTGATTGCCTGTATCTCTCGTCGCGAAGCGCCAAAACAATCGGCAGACACATGGTTTGTGCCCCAAAATTCGATGAACACTGGGGACACGGCTCTGCCCGCATCCAATATTAGCGGTACAATTGCAGCAATCTTTTCATCCGGCTCAATTTCAAATGCAATTGTGCTCATGCGCGCCAAGTAATCGGAGGGAAGTGTTGTGTCCTGATCCAGGATCAACAGCCAGGTATCTCTTTCCCTTCGGGCAATCGCCAGGGCATGATTGTAGGCGGCAGAGAGACCTGTATTTTGCCCTGCCGCTTCATACTGCACGCAATCTGGCAAAGAACCGGGATCGCATCCTCCTGGAGTGTTGTCATACAGCAATACCCGAAAGCCGCTTCGTCCTTGTGCGAGATCGTCAATAGCCAACTGAAGTGACATGAAGGCCGCCGACTCGCTGGGCTGCATCTTGTACAGGACGATCAGGGCGAGCACTTGCACGGGGGCTTGATCAACTGGCTCAGCCAAGGGCAACCTTCTTATGGCCGAGCAAGGAAGCGTCCGGGCCCTTGCCACCTCGTTTGCGAAGAGAGATGCCCGACGGAACACTTCGAAGAGCATGATACATCATGCCGAAGACTAATGCATTTACATAACTTCCAAATGCCACATACCAGTCATCAAAGATCACCATAATCACAGTGAACATTGTGAGGGCGAACATATATAGGCCAAGATCGCTATTGGTATGCGCCTTGCGGTACAAAAGTACATGACAAAACCCTAGAAATATCATGATTGCTTCGGCAACATGTAGTCCGAAGTCCGTAAAGTAGAACTTATAGACTGTGTATACATTCGTAGGAAATGGGATAAACAAGAAGGAGTCTAATGCTGGCGGGGGGGTAAAGTCTGTCAGACCAAGGCCAGATGCGACACCAAGAAACAACTTGAAGGTATGGTTTGGCATCCGAACATATTCGGAGGGATGCTGCAGAACATAATCCAGTGCCCCGGTTGGCCCAATGACATATTGAATCAAAGACTGCTCTGCGAACTTAGCCACGTTTGAAGTTACGCCTGACGTGTCCTTGCTAGTGAACATGACAATAATGAATATTGATAAAAAGCCGAGCGATGGCCAACGAACAAAGCGAAAGGCTGTAATAAACTTCTCTCGCTTTTCATTGATTAGGTAAACACATGTAAGGGCAGAAAACAAGGATAGAAACCCAATTCGGCTGGTGCCTACGATGCAGCTGATGAATGCAATTATCAGCGTCAAATGGAACGAGCGATCCCTGCGTTCTATTTGAAAAAGAACAGCCGCAAATGTGATCCACGGCCCCAAATAACCCATGAATGTTCTGACAGTCCCCTTCTCGTTTATCTCTTCGACTCCAGTTCTTCGAGCGCGCATCATAAGTCCTCCATCTCCGGACCCGTGTGCCGCAGCCTCGAATAGGCCTCTGATTCCAGCGCAGACGATCAAGACTAGAATCAAGATGAGCAAGTACTTGAACCACTTATATTGAGGCTTTGGTGTTGTCTTTCCCCATGCTCTAACTACGATGAGATGCCTGGCAATCAGCTTACTTGGCACCAGAAATGCCAAGACTCCTCCAAGACTAAAAAGGAAGGCTCCGACAATAATAAGGATTAAAGTACCTGCGTGAAGCGGATTTATGTCAATAAGGTTCATGCGGTAAATGCAAAGATCCAAAAACCACATACCGCAAAAGACAAACGGGGGATACACTACCGATCGCCTAAAACGGTAGTTCATCAGCACAAGAATTCCGAGAGACAGGATTGCTATTTCAAGACTCATATCAACTCAGCCTTCTTGACGATTGCGTTCATGAGCATAGATATGCTTGTATTGCATGCGATTCCAGAACAGTCGTGCATGCCAGGGCGAGATGAGAAGAGAGAGCGCCCCCCATAAGTATCGTCCCACCCTCGTCTGCGCGGAACGAGCTCGGTTCAAATAGCGACTTGAGCGCGCGTATAAGGCGCTTTTCAGAGGTCCAGCATGCGTAGCTTTGGCCAACTCGGACGGGCTGAAGCTATCAGTGCCGTGCGCGATGCGTTCCTTGTACAGACTAACAAGATAGTAATGTAATAAATACTGCTTTATCCCGATACTGTCTGATGTATTTCCCTTTCGTATGCGCACCCAATACAAGGGGTCTGGCAGATTGTGAAGACGGTACCCGTCAGCTAACGCTCGCAGAAGAAAATCATGATCCTCTCCAGCTGGAATAAGCCGGTGGTAGTCGAGCTTTTCATAAAGCTCCTTTCGCGCAAGCCAAGCCATGCATGGAGTATGAAGATGTGCTGTTTTCAGTATTGCAGTATGTGTTGGCGCTACATCTGATACCCCTCCGATAAATCGGCCTTGCTCATCCATCGTCCGAATGGCGCTGCCTACCAAAGAAATCTCGGGGTGCGCCTCCAGAAACGCAAGCAGTTTCTCCAGCCGGTCGGGAGTGCTGACGTCATCTCCATCCATGACCGCAATATAGGGCGCACGGCAGGCAAGAAGACCTACGTTTTTCGGCCTCGCACACCCGTAGGCGCCGCCTTTCGGTGTATTGAGAATGCGTGCACGGGGATCTTGCTCGGCGATCTTCTGTATTATCTGCGGAGTCTGGTCCGTGGAGCAGTCATTCACGAGGATGATCTCAATATCCTGAATGGTCTGCTTCTGGATGCTGGCAATGGCCTCCTCCACGTAAGGAGCTACGTTATAGAGGGGCATTACGACGCTGATCTTGGGGGGCGGGATTTGAGAAGAATGGCCCATAGGTTGTTGTAGTATTGAGTCTATAGGCGTTCAGATTCTTTGACAAGTTTAACTCTCTTCCAACGCAAGATGAGCCTAAAGGATTAGGCAGATACCGTTCTGCCCATGTTTGAAGACGAAGGCGGTGTCCTCCATTGAGGCTCATCTGAAACCCGCTTCAAGCGCGGCTATCGAACTCTCCGTATCCCGGAAAGTGTTCTCCGTCGCGTTCATCGAAAGCGCGAACTGTGGCTGGGTTGAGGAGAGTGTCTCTGCCACAGAACGGATTCTGCACGACGTTCAAAGCGTGGCTTCGCGTCAGAAGAGGACTCCTCGGTCACAAGTTGATCGGCGATTCGTAATTCAAATGTCAATCTGCCGATGGTAAACTCGCGCACATGTAATTCGTCTGAAATTAATAGAAGCAGGGGGAATTCTGTTGGACAATTCGGCGAGAAGAATCACGTTTTTGCGTAAGTTATACGTAACATTGGCTTTTTCCTTGATAGTTCTTCAAACACTGGCTGTGCTCGGCGCAGTCGAAAAGCCCGCGTATGCATATGTCGACCCTGGTTCCGGGCTTCTGGCGTTTCAAATATTGAGCACTACCTTTGCTGGATTCATCTTCATCCTTCGCAGGCGTGTTCACACGTTCTTTAAGGGCATTATCAGAGGATTTAAGCCGAAAGATGAGGCCTTAGATCAGAAATGACCCCAACCGCGACGATCGCACTGGGAACCTTCCGTGATCCTCAAGGCCGGCTTTACCGGGACGGAGATAGGATTCTGCGCGAGGTCTTTCCGGAGCATGCAGCTTCAGCCATCGCTTGGCTTCGATCTCCACTTGCTCAGCGCTGGATTGAGCAAGGCCGTATGGTGCCAACTCAGATTCTTTCCGCGGAATCCGGGCATGCAGCTTTGCTTGAGCATGACCGGATTCTTTTTCCCTCTTATCCTTGGGAGTGGACGCCTGGCCAGTGGGTGCAGGCTGCTTCGCTGACCCTCGATTTATGCGAGGAAGCGCTTGAAGACGGGTTGATTCTAAAGGACGCAACGCCGCTCAATATCCTCTTCTCCGGTCCTCGGCCAGTTTTTGTGGATGTGCTGTCGTTTGAGTGCCGCGATCCACACAGCCCACTCTGGATTGCCTACGCGCAGTTCATTCGAACCTTCTTGCTGCCGCTCTGTGCATACGTCCACCTCGGTTGGCCTCTTGCTGCCACCATGGAGCGCCGCGATGGTTACGTTCCAGCAGATCTGGCGCCTTATCTGCCTCTGCTCCACCGCTGGCGATCTCCGCTTCGCTCTCTGGTGACGCTGCCCCTGCTGCTTGAAAAGAAAACACATGGTGGCGTTCAGCGGCCTCAGGTTTCCGAGGAACTGTCTGCGTTTGCGATACGCCGCTTGCTGCGTTCGACGCGCAAGACGCTGCATTCTCTGGCGCCCTCGGCGCGTGAATCGCGATGGAGTGAATATACCCAAACTGCCGGTCATTACAAGTCCTCGGATCACGAGACGAAGCAGGCGTTTGTCCGTAGTGCGCTGGAAAGTATTCGGCCGGCTCGTGTCCTCGATGTCGGCGCCAATACCGGTGTCTATTCCCGCATCGCTGCAGAAAGCGGCGCCAATGTTGTAGCTTGGGATACCGATGTTCAAGCCGCGGATCTCAATTGGCAGATTGCACAGCGCGAAAAGCTGCCGATCCTCCCCCTGATTGCAGATTTTGCCCGCCCAACTCCTGCCGTGGGCTGGCAGAACCGGGAGAGTGCCAGTTTGCTCAACCGGGCCAAAGGAAACTTCGACTGCGTTCTAATGCTGGGAGTTCTGCATCATCTCCTGGTCACCGACCAGATCCCACTTCCTGCCATCTTCGAGCAATTGGGCGAGATTTCCAAACGCTGGGTCATTATTGAATGGATACCCAAAGAGGACTCGCAATTCGACGAGCTTTGCCGTGGACGACAGGGACTCTATAGCTACTTGAGCGAAAAGTATTTTGTTCAGACGCTTTCAAGAAGATTTGCAGTCCGTGATCGTCGCCAACTCCCAAACGGCCGCACTCTTTGGCTCGTGGAGGCAATTCTGTGAAAATCCGGACAGTATTGGAGGGAATCGGCGCGGCGCTTTTGCTGGTGCCCTTCCTTCCATATATCGCCCCCGACCACATTGCGCTCTACCTTCATGGCCTGCCGGTCACAAATCTGATCGGCGGCGTTCTTTTGGATATGCTTGCCGTTTCCCTTTTGGCCTCAGGCTTCCTGCTTGCCATTCAGTATCTCCAGAGAGCAGCGGAGAGAATTCTAAGCGCGCTATTTGCTGGCCTCATGCTGTGGCGAATTGCGGATATTGCAATCCAGTTGTCGGGCATGCTGCAGATCGAATCTTTCTGGCAGGAACACCTGCGGAAGCAGAGTTGTGTTGCTATCCCTCTCCTTTCAGGGATGCTCGCTTGCATTCTTCCGCGCATCGTCACGCCTGCAGTGCGCATGGTCCGCCTAGCCATCGCTGCGCTAGCTTTCTCTGCCCTCTGGATCGTTCCACAGCTCCTTTATGTCGCCCTGGCTCGCCCGTCCACCGAGAATGCAACAGCCTCGCATTTACCGACCCCTGTCGTCAATGGTTCCAGCCGGCGCATTGTCTGGATTCTCTTCGACGAACTCTCCTACGATCAGACCTTCGATCACCAGGCCGCAGGTATGAGACTTCCCAACTTCGGCCGGTTGCGCGCGGAGAGTGTCTCGTTTAGCAACCTGAGGCCAACAGGGTTCCACACCGCGCTCATCATCCCCTCCTTATTCTTGGGCCGCCACATCGAGCAGATTCGCAGCACAGTTGCGGGGGACCTTTGGTACAAAGATGAAGATCAGAATCGCTGGCTTGCCTTTGACCCCAACGCTACATTGTTTGCCTTCGCTCAGCGCAACGGATGGAGTACCGGGGTCGATGGTTGGTACAACCCATACTGCCATATCCTTGCTTCGGTGCTCAATGCGTGTTCCTGGGAACCTTCCCTGGGCCTGCCAACTGAACTATTTGGCGCAGCGGAACAAAATTCGGTATTGGCCAATGGGGCCGTTCTGCCGAATGCACTTCTGGCGAAGTTGACCAATTCAAGCGCAGCACCCGAAGATGCCCATGTAGTGGAATACCGCAACGTGATGGCGCGCACCCAAGCGCTCATCCAAAACGATCATATCCGCTTTGTCTTTCTGCATCTTCCTGTTCCCCATCCACCGGGTATCTATAACCGCCAGCATCACGTGCTGCGCCCCGGTGGCACATATCTCGACAATCTGGTGCTTGCGGACGATACTCTAGGCGCTCTTTTGAAGGAGATCGACGCCACTCCCGCAGCCAGCAGGACCACAGTAATCGTCTCCTCGGATCACTCTTGGCGGATCCCGCTATGGAGACTCGTTCCTGGCTGGACTGCCGAAGAAGAGCGCGCCTCTGGAGGCCGTTTCGACGATAGACCGGTGCTGCTGATTCATTTTCCTGGTCAGATTTCGGGGAATGATGTAAATCCTGCTTTGCCTGAGTTGCTGGAGCACGACATCATCGCAGAAATGCTGCGGGGTAAGATAAATAGTTCCAAAGACTTGGCAGCTTTCCTCACATCGCAGGGGCGCTGAGTCCGGGCCAAGATTCATTTAATAAGGGTCCTGCAACGCAAAGGGATGAGAAGTCCAAGGCGCCAAATTAACCCTCCCTCAGCCAGCAGCCAAGCCCTTGCCCGGCAGCAGTTGCCAGGCCGCCTGAACGCTCTTCTCGAGCTGGTCCTGCCGGGCGCGGACCCAGTGCGAATGGTGCTTCTCGGTAATGCGGACGCTGGAGTGGCCGAGCAGGATCGAGGCCTGATCGATGGGAACGCCGGCCAGAAGCATTTCAGCCGCGAAGGTATAGCGAAACATGTGGCAGTGGGCGCGCTTGGGAGTGCCGTCGGGATTGCGCAGGTCGGCGACCGCGAAAAGCCTCCGGTAGCTGCGCTGCCAGTCGGCTACGTAGGTCTTGGCAGGCCGTTGCCGCTCCAGAAGAATAAGGGCGGGTTGGGCTTGAGACCGGGCGGGATCGACCGGAGCGGTTCGGCGACTTCAGGCGGCAGGGGCACGAAGACGGGAACGCCGGTCTTGGCCTGATAGCGCATCAGCTTGGTCAAGGCGCGGATACGGATGCAGCGCGTCTCCGGCCCCCAGGAGCGCTCGGCGTATTCGTCGTGCCGGTAGGTGGCAGAGAGGATCCGTGCATACTCGTCGGCGGTGAAGTTAATCGGTGGGCACCTGGCGGGCGATGACGCGGCCCATGGAAGCTGCGGGGTTGTCGCGGATCCAGCCCTGGCGCACGCAGAACCAGAAAAAGCCCACCACTCGCTCGAACTTCTTCTTCTTGGAGAGAGCCCGATCGCCCCACGGCGAGCGCCATTCGGTCAGATAGCGGGGGTTGAAATCCCCGAGGAAGACGATGCGGTGCTGGTCGGCGAAGCCGATCATCTATTTTTTGAAGATCTGGCGGAGCTTCTCGATTGTCCGCTGGGCGAGGACGCGGGCAAGAGTATCCGTTCTCGAACTCACAGTGCCACCTGTGATGGGGGCTGACTTCCACGCCTTCTGAGAACATTCGCATAGAATTCGACGCACAAATATGGTGGTGAAAACTGGGGGGGATTTTGGGGGGACCCTACCGGCAAATGAAGGGTAAAACAGGGCAAGCAGAAAGCGCAAAAATAGGCTTTAACTCGTGTAACTGTAGTAGGATAGGGCAAAGCGTGGTACTCGGGGAGAATGGCCCAAATCGGCCTTCTAAGCCGGGGGTCGCGGGTTCGATCTCCCTTGCCTACCACCATTAGAATCAATACACTAGCGGTATTCTCGAACGCCACTGCAGCAAACGATCGCACCCCGGCGCTGGGGATTTGGGGAAAACCTGCACGCATTCGTGGCAACAGCGGCAGAAAACCTTACTCTTGGATTCATCGATCTGAGGATCCCTCGTCCCATTTTGACGAGAGCAGTTTCTATCTTTGTTCGCAATGGAAATCAAGCCATCCCTTGAAACAGTGCCATTGAAGCGGCTAGAGCCTGTTATGAACTTTATTCCTGTGGAATGAAAAAGTTCTGAGCCAAGGCTTGAAATGGGCAAGATGGTTGCATGGGAAAGGAATATCGGACGGGGTATCCGAGCGACGTGAGCGATGAGGA
>Ga0224527_1000855_pt1 | contig 17649 bp, 18 predicted proteins | sample CBST0metaG_FD_179882 | JGI IMG/M metagenome (GOLD analysis project Ga0224527, IMG submission 179882) | Peat soil microbial communities from Stordalen Mire, Sweden - C.B.S.T0 | ecosystem: Environmental > Terrestrial > Soil > Wetlands > Peat | place: Sweden: Norrbotten County, Stordalen Mire... | reverse complement strand
CGGTTGGCGATCGTTCCCAAGCTGCGAACCTCACCATCCGGCTCGGCTACCGCAACAGCAATCGTCTCGGCATGGACATCCAAACCCAAAAATCGTACCTTTTCCTTCATGACCGGTTCCTCTCCGTTGCTTGTGGCTCTGAGCTGTGCTTCTCTACTGGATCACAGCCTAATCCACGGTCAGCGCACTGGGCCGGTCACTCCATTTTGACTAGACGGGAGATCGGCAACAATCACAATTCTCGGTTGTCGGCGATGGTGCACACCTGACAGCCTCACGCCAAATCATCATTGCCAGCGCGAACATGCATGCTCCAAAGCCCGTATAATACTGGCAATAACTCCTAATTTGACCGTTTCTGTGTTCACAACGGTTGTGCGAGAGCGCCAAGCAGGTTGAAAGCGACGAATTCTATGGGCGGATATCACATGGACGCAATAGGGTCAAGCAATCTGTGGACGCTCTTGAAATTCCACGTCCTGTTTCTTGGCTTGCGTATCCAATCCATGCAGGCTCAAACAAATCCGGCGGATATCCCCAACTATGTCAGCATTCTTCCGAAAGTGGCGAAACAATCTCTGCTGGCACCCCATAGGGCCGCTTCTTCTGGACAACCTCAACAGCTCTCCAGACACTCTTGGATATGGCAAACAGTTCGAGAGAATCATTGCGGAGTGGCGATCGGCGATCAAAAGATGAGGCCATCTCTTACGTACTTTATCGTCTATTTCGTGAGCAGACCCCTAGAGTGCCACCGGAACCCGCATCTGTTGGCCTGTATTTCGCAGTGCTCTCTTTTGCAGCTATGGAATTTGGCCCTCTCGTTGGCTCGCTGTCACAGAGCAGTTCATCTTCAAATTGAAGGAGTGTTTACGAGTGAAAGCCTTATTTGCCAACCGATCCAGACTGATTGTGATCATCTTTGTCGTGGCGTTTTTTATCAGGCTTTTCGCGGTATTTGCGCTTCGTGACCTTCATGCCGGACCGACGAAAGCGTTCGGAGCAGATGGAATCGAGTTCGATCAGCTAGCAAATCAAGTTTCGTTGGGAAATGGATATGGGCTGCAGCCTGGACATCCGACCGCATTTCGAGCGCCGGGCTTTCCGCTATTTTTGGCTGCAATCTACTTTGTGGCGGGACAGCACTATCCGATGGCGTATTTGTTTTTCTGTATTCTGGGCGCAACTGCCTGCGTGCTGACTTTCCTGGCGGTCTCCGAACTGGCTGGTCAGGAAGTAGGTGCTCTAGCCGGTATCTTAGCCACCGTCTATATAGGCAGTGTCTACGACGTCAGTGTCTTTGCTTCTGAAAATCTGTTTGTAGTTTGCCTGGGCCTTAGTATGTGGCTATTCCTGCGAGGCCTCAGAATTGGTTCTTCAGTTTCACTTGTTGCTTCAGCGCTGTCGTTAGGGTGGGGAATCCTAACCAGGCCTTTCGCGCTGCTTCTGGTTCCGTTATTCGTATCCGTCCTTTTGTGGGAAAGATTGAAGGGAGCCAGGATACGTACGGTGCAGGTTGTTCTATTTGCGGTCATTCCGATGGCTGTGCAGGCTCCATGGGTGGGACGAAATTACAATGTATTTCACCATCTGGTTCTAGGGACAACCAATGGCGGCAGCACTTTTTACGGCGGGAACAATGATCGTGTGTTGCATGACCCTTCCTATTATGGTTCATGGATTAGCACGACTGAGTTGCCTTACCGAAATCTGATCGATGCGACTCCTAACGAAGTCGCACACGACAAAGAAGAGTGGCATCTCGGAATTCAGTGGGTCGAGGGACATGAACGGTCTATGCCGTTGCTGCTGCTCTACAAGCTGATTCGCCTGTTGCTGCCCGATATCGACTCCAGAAACCAGAGATACGTCATGCTCCAAGTTGCAGGAGCAACGCCATTTTTGATCTTAACCTTTATAGGCTTGTTTCGATGCCTGCGGAACCGGCGGTACTGGACGGACGGATGGTTTATAGCGCATGGAATAATAGCTGCGACAGTCGTCACCGGCCTGATTTTCTGGGGAAGCCCCCGGTTCAGGGATGCAAATCTTCCCGTTTTGATGGCATATGCAGCGGTTGGGATGCAGGCCATATTACCGAGGAAAATGCAACTCCCGGAGCCAAGCCCTAAGCCTGAGCAGCTCGGCTAGTGGCCCTTGCGCTTTGCGGCTCGTTGAGCGCTTCCGGCCTTCGGAAGGGTGCGAAATGAATCTTCGAGGCTGCAAAAGAGGTTGAATCGCACGATATACCATAGCGCCGCGATTCCGTCCTTCATTCCAATCTTCTTGCCCTGTTCGTAAGTCCGGCCATGATACGAAATTGGTACTTCGTAGATGGCGACGCCAAGCTTTGCCACCTTCGCCGTCACTTCAATCTCAAAACCGAATCCATTGCTGGTTATCGTCATGTTCCGGATAATTTCACCCTTGAACGCCTTATAGCAGGTCTCCACGTCGGTCATGTTGACATTAGTGAAAACATTGGACAGAAACGTCAACGCATTATTTGCCACATAGTGATAGAAGTACAGCACTCGAGATGCCTTGCGAACCAGGAATCGCGAGCCATAAACCACATCGGCAAAACCTTCCACGATGGGAGCTATCACTTCGCATATCTCGGCAGGGTCATATTCGAGATCGGCATCCTGCACGATGACTATCTGCCCCGTGGTCATAGCAAAACCCGTCTTTAGTGCCTCGGTCTTGCCACCGTTGACTTTGTGGTGGACGACTTTGACCCTGGGATCCTCCGCGGCGACCCGATCCGCGATCGCCGCGGTCCCGTCGGTCGAGCAGTCGTTCACGATGACAATTTCCTCAACTTCAGGAACGGCGACGAGGCGTGCAATGATTTCGGATAGTGTGGCCTCCTCGTTGTACGCCGGAACTACAACGGAAAGCAGCGGCTGATTGCCGGCAAGGATCTTCATTCGAACATCTCCTTTGTGAGGGGCTATTTCTGTCTGACACACTTTTCGTTAAATAATTTTTGCCTCGATCGCTGCTGGCGACCCTGTCTGCGTTCCTGCGTTCGCCTCAACCGGTCCATCTCGCGATGTCGGTTTATCCAGAGCGGCAACTCGAGGTCGGCCCATTCCCAGATTCTGTCGGCAGCCCACCAACTGAGCGATGTGTCCCCGAGCAATAGCACTACCCCCAGGGTCGCAGCCGCGTTTTCTTTGAGGTCGTCGTGAGCTAGCAAAAGGCCCCCGATGGGGATGATTATCGCTATACCCGCGATACCTATGACGAGGGCGATGACGTCGGACTTCCCTGCTAGCTTGTCGTCCACATATACATTGCTGCTGGGAGGCCTGGTCTGTGCCGTCATCCGGTAGGTCTGCTGTTGCATGATCAGAGGAACTTTAGCATTGAATGCGAATGGGCCTATTGGCTCTGTCAATGCCTGTGATTGGTAACCTTCGTGGGCGGCGGACAAGGTGTGGTTCTTGCGGGGAGCACGTTCCAGGACGAACTTACCGCCGCTGTCACTGATACCGACTTCGTTTCCATCCAGGCCCACCACTCTACCAGGGGGGCTTGTTAGAACGGTGAGAGTCACTCCGGTCTGGTACCACCAAGTCGACCCCATTTTCAAACGAGGTTCGACAGGGTGATGTGACGCGCAGGGACCAAACCGAATAATCCTCAAACGATGGAGTTGGAAGAATATGTTCATTTCGGTGCCATAAGTTTAGCAGCCGTGAAGAACTTCGGCCAGCGCAAATTACGTGGTGGCTGATACATAGCAGGGCGCGGCGGCGGAGAGGCGTTCGATATGAGTACTTCGGACGGCCATCGAAGAGCGAAGCTGTTGCAGACTGCCTTGCGACAATCACCCCGCCCACCCGGCCTAAACCCAACATTGATGACGTTAGGTTAAGGGCAATGAGCCGACTTTTGAAGGCGCTCAGTTTACAGCATTCAACTCAGCTCGAGCCAGAGCGCATCGTTCACCGCCATGACCAGATCCTGTTCCGTCCCGAGATACCGCTCCGTGGTCTGAATGGAGGCGTGACCGAGCAGCAGCTGGATCTGTTCAAGGTCTCCGCCGGCTTTGTAGCAGAGTTTCGCTATGCCGAATCCCGGATCATGCCGAATCGAAAATCTCATCCCCCGAACTGTTGGGTGCCCCGGGATCATCTATGGCGAGTCGATTCGGCATAATCGGGGCCGACTACAGGCTTCTCAAAAACCCGATAAATTTATCGTCCGGTTGATAACGATGACTCTTGCCATCCGAAAGTGTAGTTTTGCTGAGATCCCGTTCTTTCATTGCAAGGTCGGCGTCGAGATAGATTCGTGTTGTTTCGACGAATTCGTGTCCAAGTCACAGCGCGATTACGGCTCGGTCGATCCCTGCCTGAAGCAACTCCATTGCAGCGGTGTGGCGACTATGTACCCAGAGACATAGTCGCCACTATCTACCGATCCAGACTATGTCTTGTAGCGCTGCGGGAACCCCTCTTTTCTGGTGAAATCTTGACACGATATAGACATATTCTGAACCCCTTCAACGAGCTGGCACAGTCGGGGGAGAAGTTCACCATGAAGTGCATCATCGAGAACCAAGTGGTTCTGTCGCAACTGCTGGAAGGTCTGATCGCTGCACAAATCGGTTCGATCGCAAAATCTGTCGGTGAGCAGGGTTAAAGTCTGGGATCGATTCATCGACAGGGCTCTCTGGCTGCTTGCTTTAGCCGATGGCTTAAGCAAAAGGGGATCAGATTGCACAGCATCTGCTCCGATCATCCTGCACAGAATTTGCGATATCGCGCTCGATACGCTCGACCTTGCCAGGGAGATGCTGCTGCCCTCAGGCATCTTATCGACCTCTTGACCAGTGATGGCTTGATCCCATGTGAAGAGAAGGTAACATGCCGATCTACTCCGGCTGAGCGTTGCGCCCAGGCGTTCGGGCGGTATTTGTTGGAAGAGCGCACGCTGGCGCTATCGACACTCGACGATGAGGTGCTTTATACCGGCGAGTTGCTCGTTTCCATGGCCGGGGCGATGAAGCGCGAGTTCCTCCCTGGAAGTTACATCCAGGCCGACGAGACACCGCTGGGGGTGCAGACGCATGACAAGTGCGGGCGCAACCATCAACTTTATTGTGTGGCAGTATGGCTCGCCCGGAAAAGGAGTAGTCTTCGACTTCCGTATGGGCCGTGATCGCGAAGGGCCGAAACTGTTCCTTGGCAAGTTCGGGGCACTGCTCCAGACAGACGGATACAAAGCCTATGACAAGATAGGTGGTCCCGCGAATAGTACATGCGGCGCGCTTCAGTCATGCGCGTAGAAAACACATCGAAGCGGTCAAGGTCAATGCCAAGGATGTCGACTCGGCTCCTGCTGTCGCGCTGATGGAGGAGTTGTTCGCGACGGACCGCGCGGCTCGAGAGAAGCAGATGAGCCATGCTGAACGTCATGAGCTACGGCTGGAACGCGCGCCGGAGGTCGAGCGTCCCTCAACCCTGCTCCGACTGCTGCTTGCCCTGTCTTCCAAAAAAGAAGCAAACAACGCCAACGACAAAAAACACAGATGTGCAGTGGTTGACGGGTCACTCCATATCAAGGAAGCTAGCGTGTCCCCCTTACGTCATACACGGTTCGCGAAAGTAGTCGGCCCGGGTTTCCCACACAAATATGTCCTGCTGGAACGTCCTTGGTAACTACGGCAGCAGCACCCACAACCGCTCCTTCACCGATCGTGACTCCGGGAAGAATCGTAGATCCTCTGCCAAGCCATGCCTTATTCTCGATGCGAACCGGTCGAATATCTTTGGGATCCACTTGAACTCCCGCAATCCTCAGATCCGGATCAAGGGGGTGAGCTGAATAGTCGGACACGTTGCAACCCGAGGCGATAAGTACGTCATCTCCGATGCAAATTGACTGCGCTACGGAAAAGACACATCCATGCCCGATGAACGACCTATTTCCCACTCGGAATTCGGGGCTGGAATAGATTCTTCCACTTGAAACTGTGAGCTGTCCCGAAAGGCGTACATCATCGCCGAGATAGATCCTAACTGGTCCGCTCACATTCGGAATAAGCTCCATCTGGAGACGATTCCCGATCGAGACGCACATCGAACGAAATAAAGGAAAACGGAAGAAAGCTACGCTGATTCTCTCATCGATCTCGAACCGAACCAGCTGAAGTCGGCGGATGAGAGAATAGATAGGATCCAACATGCGTGGAACAGGCATCCGAAGAGTAAGCGCTGCCTTGCCAATTCTTTTTAATCGCGCATAAAATGGCGTTTCCGCGCGCTTGATTTTGAGCATGTAGGAGTCGAGCAGCATATTCTTATTGTCCGGCCTCTTGAATTCGCGTATCGTGATTTAGCTTCAGTGGTTCTTGGTTCGCGCTCTGTCTTATCAAATACTCGGCGTGGCCTTTCGCGGTCTCGTCGAAAAAGGTTGTGGCTTTTGACGAACCATTTCTATCGCTAATTCCACGTTGTCACCATCTTGATCGGAGTCGTCCGCTTGGCCCCGCCATTTTGCGAATCATCGATTTCGCACGCAATCGTATGTTAAAGCAATTGGTCTTCCTGAATCCAGCACTTCGAAATCAGTTACAGTCAGTGATTGCAAATCGTGGGTGTTGAAATCGACATCGGCATATTTTACGGGCGTGTCGGCGTCGTTTTGTGCGGTGAGTGCGATATTGCCACTATCAGACAGGAAGATTCCATACTTTTGCATAGCGAGGGCCACGATTCGAGCCGCCGGTTTCAACCGCGAGATATCATAGGATCCCTTCAATCGCAAATGAGCTCCATAGGGCAGCGCCGAACCAGGCCCCTTCGGACCACCTCCATGCGTCGCGGGATGGACAAACACGCCCGCTCGTATTCGTTGATTCGGAAGAATAAAGCGAATCGCGTGATTGATCGAGCCGGTCGCGAGTTCTTCAGCGTTAAACAAGAGCGGCGCAACAGGGAAACCTGCAGCATCCGCGCTCGTGCATTGATCTCCTCTTCCAGACAGAGGATAGACGCGCGTCAGATCCCACACTCCGACGAATTGCGCCTCAATTGCATCATCTGTTTCATTTGCTTGAAACAGCTCATACAATCTGTTTTGTGCGCGATCGACCACTAAGAGGTGGCAGTCATCTTTATCGAGCGGACATTTATACCCGCTCTGCTGTTCGGCGCCGCCACCCTTCGGCAGCGGGATAGTGTCAACATCGTCAGAGTCCTTTTCATAAAAGTTAGCGGCTTTTCGGAATGGAACCTTCGGTGTCGATGCATCGGCCTGTAGTACGCGAATGGAGAAATCAACCCGCATCTTTCCCGTTCCCCATCCTCCCGCTTTAGCGAGGGTCGCAATCATTGCAGAAGATTGCGGATCCAGAGGCGCTCGACTTATATCCTGAGTCCACACCGAGCCGGCAGGGAAGTAAGGAGCCGGTGCAACGATGTGCTCCAACCTCGCAGCCCTGGCCTTTATAGCGTGAACGTGAAACCACAAACCTACGCAAGCCACTGTGACTGCTAAAGTGCTCACGATGATGAAGTCTTTCCGATGGGCCATGGTGTTTGGGTGCGCTCCTATTACTGTCTTTCCCTTACTTGGCTATCGCTTCGAATGTCCGCAGACTTCCCCAGTGCGCTACGCCGGCGCCCACAACTCGATTTACGAGTTCACCTCTCGCGATACCAATTGACCCGAGTGCCATATCTTCCAAAGCGGCCCGCGAGTTACAAGGAACCGATACATTCCAACGACCGCCGCAGCATTGAGGACTAAGAGACCACCCATCGCAGTGGCTACACGATTCAACACTGGGACCTTGATGCACAGACCTAGAATCGCTAGTATCCAGCCAATAAGTTGGATGGCTGCAAATGCCGCAAAAAGCGGAGATGTAATGGCAAGCGCTGCCGAGGAGATCAACATCAGCATGAGCAGATATGGAGTAACCAGCCGCATTCCCTTGTGCGAAAGAAACTGGAATAGCACTCGATTCCGAGGCGTCAATGTCCACGGAGCAAGTTGAAAAAGCTGAAAATTCCCAGCCAGCGTTCGCACTTTGCGATGAAATTCGCCTCCCACTTGCTTCGGCCAGCAATCGTAAACACACGCATCGCGATCAAGAACCGAGCGATACCCTTGGCGGATGATGGATAGAGGCTGAAACATATCATCGAGAATCAATCCCGCTGGCTGCTGGGCAGCGAGTTCGCGGCGAACCGCGTAAAACCCTCCATAGACACCTACCGGCGAGTAATACGTCGATTCGCAAGTCCTGATCCACTGCTCATAGCGCCAGTAGAGTCCACCAATCGCGGCGGTGGCTCCATCGTGGCCATCTTGTCGCAGGCTAAGTTCGCCCGCAACGCAGCCAACCGTTGGATCGGCAAAGTTGCTCATCATCTGCTTGATCGCGCCCTGTCCAATTTGCGGACGTATGTCGACAAAGAGGATGATCTCTCCAGTTGCGTTGGCGACGCCGGCGTTAACCGCAACTGCCTTACCGCTGTGTTCTTCAAGAATGATGGAATGAACAAGCGGATGATGCTCTTCCCGCAACAGTTCTACGGTGCCATCGCTCGAACCATCAGACACGATAATGATTTCGCGTATGTTCGAATAGTCGAGGCCGACGAGATGGTCGATTTGTTTGTGAATGAGCGCCGCACCATTGTGCACCGCCATAACAATACTCACGCTGGGAGTAATCGGAGCTACTCTGACGCGTCGAGGACGTAACTTCGAAAGCATCCAAATCAAGACTGGATAGCCGATGTATGTGTAGAACGTGCCAGCCAGCGAGATCCAGAACACTGCTTTCATTGCGCACCTCGACGGAGCACAATGGTCTTGATCGTCTCGAACATGATCAGAAGATCGAGCCCGAGCGAAAGGTGCTTCAAGTAATAGAGATCATATTCGAGCTTCTTCTTGGTCTCTTCCAGGGTCGCGCCATACTGATACCGCACCTGCGCCCAACCGGTTATTCCCGGACGAATCATATGACGCAAATCGTAGAATGGGATCTCGCTGCTAAGCCACTTCACAAACTCCGGACGCTCCGGACGAGGCCCCACGAAACCCATGTCGCCTGTTAACACATTCCACAGTTGAGGAATCTCATCGAGACGCGTCTTGCGCATCAGACGTCCCAAAGGCGTAATGCGCGGATCGTTCTTTGTAGCCCAGACCGCGCCCTTTGCTTCCGCATCTTGCCGCATCGTGCGAAATTTATGTACGGAAAATAAGCGTCCGTGTAGCCCCACGCGCACCTGGTGAAAAAAGATAGGACCGGGAGAAGAAAGACGAACCGCGAGTATGATGAACGGGACGAACGGAAGGCAGATCAAAAGCGCGACCAATGCAACGAGAAACGAAACGAGCCGGCGGATAATTTGTTGGGACATCTTTACTCTGAAGCCCTGGGTAAAAATGAGCGAACTGGGGTTCAGCCCTTCAAGGGGTAGCGCGCCTAGCAGTTTCTCCAACACCGCACCGGCATCTTCAATCACAACGCCGCACAGCCTGAGATCCAATAGTTCTCGCACGGGCATCGCGCCTCGACGATCCTCCATGGCCACAATGACTCGATCAATGCCTGGCTTCGGCGTGCAGAATGAACGCAGGTCTTCGGAAAACCTCTCTGAAGCCTCATGGGACTCGACGTCATCTCTCCAGCCGACTACTTCCATGCCGGCATCGCGCCTCGTGCGAAGTGTCTCAATTACCGTGCGCGCTCTATCGCCCGCCCCCAATACATAGACACGCTCGCGGAACATCGGAAGACCGATAATCCACTCGTCCGTGCGCCGCCAAAGAACTAGGAGGAAAGTAAGAAGAAAAATGCCGACGACCAAAACATCATGGCCAATATCAAATTGAGGAAATACAAATGTCAGGGCAGCCAACAAAAATGACAGCGCGCTAAGAACAAGCAACAAGCGAAAGTACGCTTCCCAGCGTTCCGAGATGCGCTGCGGTTCGTATAGATCGAAATAGTAAGAAAGAAGTAAAGTAAGTCCCGTGAAACCGGCAATCTTCAAAAGTCCATTTTCGTAGAACAATTGGATATAAGTATCCGGACCGAGCAGAACAGTAGCGGCCAGCAAAAAAGCCGCCACCGTCAGGAGCGCTTCGCAAAACAAAAGCACTAAGCTCCGGGTAGGATAGTAAACATTAAAAAGCTTGACCATGTTTACCGCCCCTTGTCTTTCTTGCGCGGAGTTTCATCGTCGCTATCCTTTTCGCCGTAGTAGTTGTAGTAGTAGTTCTTGCCGGATTGCTTTTCTGTCACCGCATTCAGTACGAAGCCAAGAATCCTCGAACGGTTAAATGCGGCCTGGGCCCGTTGCGCAACCTCAAACGGCGTAACTCCACCGCGGGCAACCAGCAGGACGGCGTCGGCAACGCGGGCAATATCCACTGCGTCCGTGACCGCCATGATCGGCGGAGTGTCGATCACGATCCAGTCGAAATGCACAGAGAGAGACGACATCATCTCTTCGATACGATGATTGCCTACTAACTCTACGGTCGTGTCGTCGCATCTTCCCGCAGAAATAAATGTCAGGTTCGAGAGATCTCGCTGGCTTCCCTTGGCCACTTCTGCCGATGTGCTGTCGCATTGCATGATATCGGTGAGCTCCGCAGTTCCGGCCAGGTAATCCCGCAGTCCGACCTTGTTCGGTGCACCCAGCAATTTGTGGCCGCTCGGTCGACGCAAGTCACCGTCGATAAGCAAAACGGAACGGTCATTATTCCGCGCCAGGGCGATAGCAAGATTAGCGGCGACGAACGATTTACCTTCAGAGGGCATGCCGCTGCTGACGAGGATTGTCTTTAACTCTGACTGGGCACGAAGTTGATAGATGCGAGAACGCAAACGTCGAAACTGCTCGACACTTTCTCCTCGATCTGACAAAGCCGGTAGCGAGGCCATCGAAGGATTCCATGGAAACCGCGCGACTGCGTCAAGGTCTGCCTCGGGCACAGCCGTCGCCTGCTCCTCTATGAACGAGATGGGAGTCGACTCGGGGAGTAGATCGTTGGCCAGTTCGATGGTGCTGTTGCGCTCGAGTTCTGCTCTTTGAAGTGCTTCGTGGATGCGGCTCATAATTCACTATCCTTCTGAAATTCAGGAGTACCCACGAGGGGCGCAATCTCATCAGGAAGTCCAAACCCCGGTGTCGGTATAAATTCCTTGGACGAGATAACATAAGGTTGCTGATCGAGTCCGAGTTCCATGCTGACCTCCTCAACGATGCGAGCCGGTATCGGCTTGATCTGCTCTACATAAGCATTGATTAACGTGTGCTCGCAGATCAGGTTGATCACTCGCGGAATTCCGCTGGAGCACTTATGGACGACCTGCGCTGCCTCAGGCGAAAGTATCGGCTCGGTGGCGCCCGCGATGTGGAGTCTCTCGGTGATATAAGCTTGCGTCTCTTCCGCGTTCAGCGGACGAGTTCTGCACCACAGCGAGATACGCTGGCGAAGTTGGCGAACGCACGGATTAGAAAGCTTCTCCTCGAGCTCCGGCTGCCCCGAAAGCACAATCTGCATCAGCTTTTCAGACGATGTCTCAAGGTTAGTGAGTAAGCGAATCTCCTCAAGCAACTCCCAAGACAGGTTCTGCGCTTCGTCCACCACAATGACCGAGAGTCCCCGCGTGCGAAAACGTTCAATGAGCCATCGGTTGAGTTGAATCAGCATGCCGGACTTAGTCCGGTTAGTCGGCTCAATTCCAAAATCCGTCAGCACGAACTCAAGAAAATCGAGTATGTCGAGGCGCGGATTAAAGACAAATGCAGTCGCAACCCGTCCCTTGTTAAATGTGCTCAGCACGGTCTTGAGCAGAGTGGTCTTTCCCGTTCCCACCTCGCCGGTCATCACTACGAAGCCCTTGCGCGCCGCGATGCCGTATTGCAGGCAGGCGAGGGTTTCCCGCACCTGGGGAGTCACATACAGAAACCGCGGGTCGGGACTCGATCCGAAGGGGACAGCGCGGAGTTTGAAAAATGATTTATACATGTTATCCGTTTGTGCTCTCGATGGGCTTAGTTGCGCGCGGCCATAGTCTCCAGCGCTTTTTCTCTGCATCCGGTTTTGGCAGACCCATGACGTGCGGGATTACCACCAAGGTTGGCAATTGTGTGAATGCCGCAATATCTCGCTCGTTGCGCACTGATGTATCTCGATACTCAAGCAGCGCCGCTATAACTAGACCAAGCGCGAGGCCGCCGACCATTCCACCCATCGCGAAGATTGAGCGCTTCGGAAACGTCGGTGCATCCGGTAGATTGGGCGCATCCATAACATGAAACTGCTCGCCCTGCTGACGGTGTTCGAGGGCCGTCGCCATTGACGATTCGTTCATCTTGCTCAACAGGCCGTTATAAAACTTGAGAGCCGATTCATGGTCGCGAGTGATTTCCTTGTACTGTTCTTCGACCATCGGCGCCGCTGCGATCTTCGATTCATAGGATCCGATTTTGCGCCGAATCGAGGCTTGGTCTTGTCGTGCAAGTTCCAACGTCTGCTGAGTCGCGCGCAACTGTGCCTTGAGGTCTTGTAGTTGCGGCGTATCAACTCGTTTACTGGCGCCCGTATTCGAAGCCGGCGTTGGTTCGGAAGGGCCTTTCGCAATCTCCGCCTGCAAGTCCGCGATCTTATGCGAAACAGCGACAACATCGGGGTAGTCGGGCGTGTAGTGAACTTCAAGTTCCTGTCTCTGCGCGATGAGTGCCTTTAGCTGCGCCCGTCGATCGTCGACTGAGACGCCACCGCTCGAATCATTCCGCTTCACATCCTCTGATTGTTGCGAGATCATCGCTTTCAGAAATGTCTCAGTCTGCTCCGCGCGGTTTACCGCTTGATTGGTCGAATCCAATTGCGTCGTGAGCGCCTGGAGCGCGTTGCTATTTGACCCTTCCTGTTCGGGCAGCTTGCCGAGGTACTTGGTTTGAAACGCCGCTAGTTTCGCATCCTGATCATCGAGCGCCCTCTTCGATACTTCAAGTTGCTGCTTGAGAAAGTCGGTCGTGCCCTCCGCAGATTGCTCGCGTGCGCTCAGGTTCGCGTTCATAAACAGCGTTGTGATTTCTCCGCATACCTGCTGCGCTATCCGGGCATCGCTGGCCGTAAAAGAGATGAAGAAGCCTGGCATGCCGCGAGCCGATTGAATCGGCTTGATCCCGATGGCCTTCTGGGTCATTTCAATGCGGTCATCCATGGTGGTCTGGGGGCCGGCGAATAGGTCAAACCGCTCGATGATGGGCTGAATACGCGAACGACTCAGGATCTGTTCTTTCATCGACGCCAGGCGCTCGCCCAGATCCTCATTGACCACCGGCTTGACATAATCTTCGGGAACTTTTTGTTCCTCAATCAAGATCAAGGTCTGCGAGACGTAGCGAGGCGGCAGCCGATAACTGACCACGAGCCCCACCGCGAGAAAGAAAACCGCCGAGGCGAGAATCAGCCAGAATCGGCGTCTCAATATACTCACATAGTCCTGAAATGTAAGTTCACGATGCCCTAGCATACGACTCCTTAATGTCTAGTGATTGAAATGCTTTTCCTTCGGCGAGTATCCAATCCCGAAGCTCACCGTTTGCAAAATGTCGTTGAGAGCGTTGGCCGGTAGCGCGGCGCTCGACGATTGGGAAGCCGCGGTATAGTTCGCGTATGCGCTCAGGTAGCGGCCCATTTGCTGGCTTGCCTGCACGCCTCCATAGGTGTTGTTCGTCGTTCCGATCGTCTGCAACCCCTGGTTCCTCGTGTACGCTCCAGTGATCCCAAACGTCGCTGTCTTGCGAATTTCCCGCGAGAAGTTCGCCGTTACCGCATCGACTTTCCCGCCAACCATGTACCCGGCCCCGCCGTTGGTTCCGCGGCTATAGCCCGCGCCCAAGGTGCCAAAGTGAAGCGCATAAGTCATGGAGGCGTTCACCGACAGCATGGTTCCGGCAGGCATTACGCTTGAAGCGGGGTATTCGATCCATTCCGGCCCTGCACCCATCTGTGTGCTAAGGCGGCGGCTCCACGCCCGGTTATAACTGAACATCGCCGTGTCTGTATTAAAAGTAACGTCGTACCCCGGATAGCTGAATCGCGAATAGTCGTACATGCTTGAGAAAGAGTTTCGCGCATTAATACGCCATGTCACTCCCGCGTTCTCCATCTGGGAATCAGTGTCCAAACCATTGCCATCCGGATAGCGCAGCAGGTCGTAGCTTCCCCCGAAGCTCAACGTCGTTGCGTGTGTCAATGGATGCTGCAACTCAGCCGTGGAGTTGTTATCCAACGTGTGAGTATTCACAGTCAAAATCGATTGGGTTATCGGCGAAGTCGGCTCCGTCACACCAATCGGTTCTCCAATTCCAGCGATCCCTGAAAAGCCCGTGGTCGGTGCTTGAGGCCGATAGCCCACGCCATCAGAAAGGTTCGCGACCCACTTATGCCAGAGAATCCCCTGCGTCAGCGAGAGTCTCTGAAATAAGCCGTTCGAATAGTCAGGACCTGAAATGGTCCATGTATAACCGCCTGCATAGTTCAGCGAAAAGGGTCGCCGCGTACTGTCATTCGAATAGCCAAGCTCTGCAGAGGCAGTGCTCGTCTGCCAATTGCCCAAGCTCCCTCCAAACTCCGCAGACTGCGAATAATGCGTATCGAAGCGGAAGTTGCCGGTTATCGGAACCCCGCTGGGACCGGTGGCAGCGGGCGCAACCTGCGCGCCGGCGACCGCCCTCGCAGCCAAAATTATTACGATGATTCTCAATGCGTTCTTCATCTCTAGCCTCACGGGACAACGATCGTATCGCCCGGCTTGAGTACCACGTCGAGACTGCTATCGCCCTTGAGGGCGGCCTTGTAGTGAACAGGAAGCTTCTCATGCTTGCCTGCTTCATCGCGAAGGATGTAGATCTTCTTCGCATTGGCAAAGTCCGTTAATCCGCCGGCGCTCGAAATGGCCTCGAGCAGCGTCATTCCCGGCGTCATCTCGATCGGCCCCTTCTTCGAAATCTCCCCCAGCAGGTAGACCTTCTTGCTGTTGATCGCGGTCAGCACCACCGATACGTTTGGGTCCTGGATGAACTTCTTCAACTTCGCCGCGATTTGCACTCCCAGTTGCTCAGCAGTATTGCCCGCTGCCTGAATGTCCCCAATCAAAGACATCGAGATCATGCCGTCCGGCCGCACCAGCAAGCTGCCCGAGAGAGTAGTCTCCTTCCAGACGGTTACCGTAATTACATCGGAGGCGCCAATAACATAGTCGCGCGCAACATCACCCGTCACAGCGCCGGTGACCATTGCCGGGCCGGGCTTGGAAGTTACTTGTTTGTCTTGACCGTGGCAGAAGGCTCCCGTTATCGAGAGCCCTACTATCAAGTAGTTCAGCGATTTCATACTGCAACTCCGTTCCCGTTCGATACCGCTGGGGTATCCGATCCAATCTGTTTGAGTTTGTAAAGCAGCGCCTTGTAGCTGATCCCCAATTCATCTGCGGCGCGCTTGCGATTTCCGCCCGTCGAATTCAAAACCTGTGAAATAAGCTGGCGTTCTATCTGGATCGATGCGGTGCGCGTGGCATCCTTCAGCGTGAGAGCCTTCCGATGGCCATTCCACTTCACTGAAGGCGCGGCCGCTTTGAGCGCCGCCAGCGAGATCGCCTGGTCTCCGATGGCAACGAATGTCTTGACCGCCGTCTCCAGTTCCGACAAGTTTTCCGGCCAGGTATGATCCATCAAAAACCCGATGATCTCCTTGCTGAGTTCCGGCTTCGGCCGATCGAACTGCTTCGAATATTGGGTCAAAAGCTCATCGGCAATAGACAGTATGTCGTCCTTGCGACAACGCAGCGGAGGAATGCGGATCGTCACCGCGGAGACGTAATAATAGAAGTCCTCGCGCATCCGCCACGATTTCACTTCCTCAATCAGTTCGTGACTCGATCCAAATATCAGCCGGCACGTGCGTGGCTGCTCCGATCGGAAGTACTGGCTCACGATCAGTTCCTGTAATCCCACACCTAGATCGTGAATCTCGTGCAGATAAACCGTGCCCTTGGTGGTGAGAGCCGACAACAGGGTTGAGGAGTCAAGCTCGTCGCAGTGGATCTCCTTATAAACGCCACGCGATCGCGGCGACTGTAAGTGAATCTGTTCGGCAACATGTCGTTTGCCCACTCCATGCTCTCCTGCCAGCAGCACGGGACAGTCGCTCTCGGCGATGCGGGTAATCGCCAATTCGATCGGCACCTCTAATGAGGTGAGCGATTTCGTCTGGCGTTTCGGGCTCTGTATCATTTCGCTTCGAATCATGCGCGGATCGTTCTCGCATAGTTCATTAGCAATGCGAGTTCCAAACTGGCGGGGCTTCGAGGAAAGTCGCGTTCCCCTCTAGATAGCCGCCCTGGGACGTTCGATCCCGGAATACTTTGCCCACTTAATGGGCAAACTGTTTCCTATGGAAGGGAAGTATTAGGACATTCTTTTCTCACTGGCATGGGAATTGTTTTTCCACTTATCGAGCCCACTTGCCTTCCAAAAGGGAGTTCCGTGTAGGGAATTGGTCCACTTCCGTGCTATTCCAGGTTCGGCATCCCAATTGCTACATAGGAGGGGCGAGGGTTGGTACCGCAGCGACCCACACTTGGGAGTATATGGACCAAAATCTGCCCATCCCAGCGACCGCCATGAATCGCTGGCCCTTAGACAGCGCGCGCCTCCTGTGCGGCTCCGCGCTCATTGGCCTGTTGATCGCCGCTGTTTACAGTACTGTATTCGTAAAGCTACTCGCAGACTGGTGGCAGATCCCCGATTTCTCCCACGGCTTTCTGGTTCCGATCTTCGCGGCCTACCTTATATGGGCAAGGAGAGACACCCTTGCCCGCGTTGTGATCGCCCCTGCCTGGAGTGGCGTCGCTGTGATCGCCCTGGGGCTGGTCGTGCTCCTCTTGGGGTCCTATGGCGCCGAGCTGTTCCTTTCCCGCATCTCTTTCCTCATTCTGCTGGCCGGCCTGACCCTGTGCTTCGGTGGATGGCAGTTGCTGAGCGAACTCCGTTTCCCCTTGCTCGTCCTGCTGCTCGCCATTCCGATTCCCTCCATTCTCTTTAACCAGATCACCTTGCCCCTGCAGTTTCTCGCCTCCAAACTCGCCAGCGCCTTGCTGCCTCTATTTGGGGTTCCCGTTCTTCGCGAGGGCAACGTTATCGAACTGCCGTTGATGAAGTTGGAAGTAGCAGAGGCGTGCAGCGGCATCCGTTCCCTGATCAGCCTCTTCGCGCTTTCCATTTTTTATGGCTACTTCCTGGAGCGATCCGTCTGGCGCAGGACTCTGTTAGCGCTGGCCAGTATTCCCATTGCGATCGCTGCCAATGCCGTGCGGATTTTCGGTACCGGCCTTTGCGTACAGTATTGGGATCCCGATAAAGCCCTCGGCTTCTTTCACGAGTTTTCCGGTTGGGTCATGTTCGTGGTCTCGCTGGGCTGCTTGTATTTAGTCCATCGGGCCATGTCCCTGGTTCCGGTTCGAAGGAGGCAAGCATGAAGGACCTTCGTTTCTGGATCGTTGCGCTCCTACTGCTGGCGACCGCGTTCGTGCTCCACAGCCGCGGAAATCGTGAATCGACCGTCGCGGGCGAGCCCCTGGCTCAG
>Ga0224527_1000854_pt1 | contig 17658 bp, 10 predicted proteins | sample CBST0metaG_FD_179882 | JGI IMG/M metagenome (GOLD analysis project Ga0224527, IMG submission 179882) | Peat soil microbial communities from Stordalen Mire, Sweden - C.B.S.T0 | ecosystem: Environmental > Terrestrial > Soil > Wetlands > Peat | place: Sweden: Norrbotten County, Stordalen Mire... | reverse complement strand
GTCCTTCCCTACAAACTGAGAATTATTCTCCGCCGCTACACGGAACCCAAAAACGCCTCGCTATCCAACAACTGCGGAGCGGAGATCGCCGCATGAGACAGAGAGAACTTAGCACTGACCAGTTCTGGAGTTATCTGAACGAAAAAGGTCGCGCAGGCTTCGTCATGTCCTCACAATCGTCGAGTGCCGGACATGGCGAAAAGGACGTACGCAAGCTGATCGTCGAAACGGGCGATGTGGATGTGATGATTTCCATCCGTCAGAACTTCTTCTATACCCGTACTGTTCCCTGCGAATTATGGCATTTTGACCGCGCCAAGCCCGCTGCGCGTAAAGACAAAGTGCTGATGATCGACGCCCGGAACGTCTATCGCAAGGTTACTCGCAAGATCAACGACTTCTCGCCGGAGCAGATGCAGAATCTCTCCGCCATTGTGTGGCTGTATCGTGGTCAGCAGAAGCGCTTCCTCGCATTGGTGAAGCAATACCTTGCGCGAATGGTCGAAGAGAGCACCGCGGTCGAAGCGGAACTCGCCCAGTTTGAGACGACCCTCGCGGATGTTCAGAGCCGCTTCGACACGCTCACTTCCGCGGTTGCCAAATGTGCGGAGATCGAGGAGCAGCAGAAACAGAGCTTCGCCGACGCCGTCACCGAATTGAACGAAGTAACCGGGCTGTACTACAGCGACAGAAAGAAGGTGGTCGGTAGCCTGGAGAAGTTCGCTCGCAAGTATGGTGATGCAGTTCCTGCCAAGAATGACGAGCAGCACTCAGCACGGAAGGCCTTCGAACCAAATGTTGAAGCCATGCGCGGACTCGTAAAACAGGTTGACTTGCTTTACAAGCTGGCGGCGCGGGTTGCTGGGTTTGGCACCTCAGTTGCCACCGATGAGAAGATCTCGGAAGTCTATGATCGCCGCGCCACGGGAAGGCTAGTGAAGCAACTTGAGGAAGAGCGGAAAGCCGCGGTCGAACAGTTGAAGCAGGCCGTTTACTTCCACCGCCAGGTTGCATGGCTACAGGATCGCTTCCCTGAGGCCGAACTCGCGACAGTGCCTGGGCTGGTCAAGCTGGTGGACAAGAAGGAGATTGAGGCTGCCGACTGGAGTCTGACACCGGGCCGATATGTAGGTGTGGCCCCTACTGAGGTGGATGAAGATTTCGATTTCGAGCAAACCATGAAAGACATTCATACCGAGCTTGCCGACCTCAACAAAGAGGCCATCGAGCTCGCCGCCAAGATTCAGATGAATTTTGAGGAACTCGGTGTATGAATAGCCGAAAAAATGCGCTGGTTTCAATTGAATCACTTTGCCTCAAAGTCACGAGTGGAGGAACCCCATCTCGTGCCAATTTGAGGTTTTGGGAAGATGGCACGATCCCATGGTTCAAGACGGGAGAGCTTAAGGACTGGTATCTTGAGGATGCTGAAGAAAACATAAACGATGACGCACTGTCATCTTCATCTGCAAAGCTGTTCCCTCCAGACACTGTTTTGATGGCAATGTATGGGGACGGGAAAACCATCACCACTCTGGGGATCCTTCGCCGCGAAGCTGCAACGAATCAGGCTTGCTGCGCATTAATCGTTGATCCTGCCATATGCAATTCTCTATACCTTTTCTACGCATTAAAGCATCATCGCCACGAGTTGCTGAGACTTGTTGTCGCCGGGGCGCAAAGAAATCTGAGTACCGGCATTATTCGCAAGTTCAAGATCATCTCACATACACTCCCAATCCAAAGAGGCATCGTAACGCAGCTTTCCGCGTATGATGAATTGATCGAAAACAATCGCCGCCGGATTGCCTTGCTGGAAGATGCTGCGAAGCATCTATACCGCGAATGGTTCGTCCGTCTCCTATTTCCCGGCTATGAACATACCGCAAAAACCAACGGCGTTCCTGATGGATGGCGTCAAACCGATCTCGGCCACACGCTAACCCTGAAGAGAGGTCATGATCTGCCGTCGGCTGAACGAGTTGATGGAGAGATTCCAATCGTCTCCTCCTCTGGAATAACCGGCTTTCACAATGAGAAGAAGGCGACGGCTCCAGGAGTCGTGACTGGACGATACGGAACGATTGGGGAGGTCTATTATGTCCAGCAAGACTACTGGCCTCTGAATACCGCTCTTTACGTTTGCGATTTCAAGGGGAACCCGCCTGCCTACGTTGTCCACTTGCTGAAGCATGTCCTTGCGGGAACCCAAAGCGACAAAGCAGCCGTCCCAGGCGTGAATCGAAACGTGCTGCACCGCATTCCGATTCTTGCCCCAACAAAGCCATTGATCGACCAGTTTGCCGAATTTGCTCAATCGACCTACCAGCAGATTCATGTTTTAGAGACGATGAACCAGAAACTCTCCTCAGCTCGCGACCTGCTCCTCCCGCGGCTGATGAGTGGAGAAATCGCTGTGTGATGAAAGGGATCGCACCATGATTACGGGGATCAACAGTGAAGACCGGCTCGTTCAGCGGACCTTTGCCGAGCACCTTGAGAATGTGCTCGGATGGGAGAGCGTCTACGCTTACAACGACGAGACCTTCGGTCCGCACAGCTTGCTCGGTCGCTCTTCGGAACGGGAGGTTGTACTTGTGCGCGATCTCCGCGCCGTCGTCGCTCTGCTCAATCCGAGTGTCCCCGCATCGGCCCAAGAGCAGGCCGTCGAGAAACTCACCCACCTGGATTTCACCCGATCGCTCGTTCAGCATAATCGCGAGTTTTACGGCTTCATTCGGGACGGAGTACCGGTTGACTGGCGTGAGCGGTCAGGAACCATTCGCTATGCCCGTGTCCAAGTCATCGACTTCCGTAAGGCAGCGAACAACCGCTTTCTGGCCGTTCGCGAATTGAAGATTCAAGGAGCGCGCGTTCCCAATTACAACCGCCGCGCCGATCTGATTTGCTTCGTCAATGGTCTGCCTCTTGTTTTCATCGAACTGAAGGCCGTATACCGCAATATCCGCGCAGGCTTCGACGACAACCTTACCGACTACCTGAGCGAGCACAGCATTGCGCACGCATTCCACCACAACGTCTTCCTCGTGGTCAGTAACGGCGACCAGGCTCGCTACGGCTCAATCACAAGCAAATGGGACCACTTCGCAGAGTGGAAGCGGAATGACGAGAAAGACAAGGCGCGGCTGGACGCGCAGGCGCTACTTGACGGAATGCTTGCCAAAGACAAGCTGCTCGATCTGGTTGAGAATTTCATCCTGTTTGATGACAGCCGGGCAGGTGGCACCCGAAAGATTGTTGCACGCAACCATCAGTTTCTCGGCGTCAACAATGCGGTGGAATCTGTTGTGTACCAGGAAAGACTGAAGCAGGAGTTCCCGTCCGGCGAGCGGATCATTGAATATCTTGCGCCCATGCCGGACCGCCTGCTTGAGCGGGAATCCAAGGGGAAAGGGGGGGACCGACCTGAGATTTCAATCGCAAAGCGTGCCCACAAGGGAATGCTGCAGCTGGTCAAGCGCGCCCACGACGATCTTGGTAGGTTGGGCGTCTTCTGGCACACGCAAGGAAGCGGGAAGTCCTATTCCATGGCGTTCTTCATGGAGAAGGTTCGCCGGGTTGTTCCCGGCAACTTCACCTTTCTGGTGATGACCGACCGCGAAGATCTCGATGACCAGATCTGGCGAACGTTTATTGGCTGCGGCATCACTGACGACAAGACCCCACGTGTTGCATCAGGGAAAGCGTTGAAGGAAACCTTGACGGGCAATCATCGCTTCGTCTTCAGCCTGATTCACAAGTTTAATCAGCCCGTAAAAGCGCCATACAGCGAGCGGGATGACATCATCGTCGTTTCCGACGAGGCACACCGCACGCAAGCGGGAAAATTCGCCCGCAACATGCGCGCCGCACTCCCGAATGCATCCTTCATTGGATTCACCGGTACTCCACTGTTCAAGCATGACCATCTGACTCGGCGCATCTTTGGCGGCTACGTCTCGCGCTATGACTTCAAGCGCTCCGAGGAAGACCGGTCTACCGTGAAATTGATCTACGAGAATCGCGGTGAAAAGCTGGGCATTGCCCGCCTTGACTTGAATGACCGGATCGCAGATGCCGTGGAAAAGGCGGACCTTGACCCTGATCAGAATGCGCTTTTGGAAAAGCTGCTTGGCAAGGACTACGAAGTCATCACAGCCGACGACCGCCTGGACAAACTGGCCGCCGATTTTGTTGAACACTGCGCGACTCGCTGGCAGACCGGCAAATCGATGCTCGTCTGCATAGATAAAATCACCTGCGCCCGAATGTTTCAGCGCATCGAACCACTATGGAAAGCTAAGATCGTTGCGATTCAATCACAGATTGCAGCCAACGACGCAGCACTATCTTGTTCAAATGACGCGGATCTGCGAGAGAAGCTCCTGAAAGAGTTGGAGTCGCTTCGTGGCCAGGCCGCATGGATGAGCAGTACACTGATCGAGATTGTGATCAGTGAAGCTCAGAATGAGGTCAGGGATTTCCAGAAGTGGGGCTTTGACATCATACCCCATCGCGTGACGATGAAGACCGGCTTCCAAACCCCTGATGGTAAACGCGTCTCCGTCGAGGAAGCATTCAAGAATCCTGCCCATCCGTTCCGCATTGCAATCGTTTGTGCCATGTGGTTGACCGGCTTCGATGTGGAATGCCTTGCGACGCTCTATATCGACAAGCCGATGAAAGCACACAACCTCATGCAGGCTATCGCCCGCGCGAATCGTGTGTACCCTGGCAAGGATTGCGGCGTGATTGTCGATTACAACGGAATGCTGAAGAGCCTGCGAAAGGCGCTCTCCCAGTACGCAGTTGGTGACGGGGAAGAAAATGGACCCGATGGCGGGATCGTCGCTCCCATCGAAGAGCTGGTGGCAGCCTTGATAGAGGCGATCGAAGCTACAGAGATGCATCTGCTCACACTTGGCTTTGACACCAATCGACTGATTGGTACATCAGGCTTTACTCGAATCCAGGGACTTCGCGACGCCGTTGATGCTGTTTACACATCCGACGAGGCCAAGCGCCGGTACGAGATCATGGCCCGTGAAGTGTTCTCGCGCTTCAAGGCGCTTCTGATGGAACCAAGCGTACTTAGGTTTGCCGAGAGGCATGACAACATCGAGACCATCTACAAGAAGTTGCAGGACAAGCGCGACACCGCTGACGTGACCGAACTGCTCAAGGAGTTGCACCGCATCGTCAATGAAGCCATCAGGGCCGCAGGACAAGGTGACGATCACGCCGATGGCTTGACCATCGATTTGAGCCAAATCGATTTTGAGAAGCTTCGCGACGAATTCGCAACAAAAGTTACCAGGAAGAACGCCGTTGTGCAGGATGTTCGCGAGATCGTCGAAGCGAAGCTGGCCGAGATGTTGCGGAGAAACCCACTGCGGATGGACTACTACCGGAAATATCAGGAGATCATCGCTGACTATAACCGTGAAAAAGATCGTGTGACGGTGGAGGCCACGTTTGCCGAATTGGTGGCGTTGGCCGCGAGCCTCGACGCCGAGCAAAGACGTGCTGCCCAGGAAGGGCTCAGCGATGATGAGTTGGCACTCTTCGATCTTCTGTTCAAAGACAAGATTGCAAGCACTGACCGTGAACGCCTGAAGCAAGCGAGTAAAGGGCTCCTATCATCCTTGGAAGAGCTTCTCAGACCGATAGAGGATTGGACGCAGAAGGCAGCAACTCAAGCAGAAGTGAAGGTTCTGATTCTCAATAATCTCTACCGTTCATTGCCGCGTCCTCCCTACACCGATGAAGAGATTGAAGAAGCGTCGAGTGAAATCTATAACTTCGTATGGCAGAAGAGCGCCAGCCACGCCGCGACTTGGGCTCAATAGCTCCTGGCCAGAAGTGGACTGAGCGCGATCCAGTTCGTTGCTGAGTGGTTACTAGGAGCCTGCCTTCGATTCGTGTGCGCCTTTTCTCGATTGCCTCTTTCGTGTGTCCCATTTCGCTGGCGGGGAGCCGTCACTTTAGCTGCCGCCGCTTGCCGTCAATGACGCTGTTTTGGCTCCCCCACTCCGTTGTCGCGGTACCCCCAAAAAGCTATGACTGCCGCGCTTGTCACGGCTGCATTGTGCCTGCTCTCGCCCCCGCCGCGGGGGACACTTCAACGAAAGAGGCACAACATGACGAACGCAGCTACACTCACCGAATCGCAACTCCGGCAGTTCACCGGCTCTGAAAACTGGTATCGCCACGGCATCAATCGCTCGGTGCTCTACACCGACGGCGCTCAGTTCCTTGCCGAACAGGGCGGTGCCTACTGGTTGCTCGACATCATCGCAATCGCCCAGCAGCATGTATCGCGCGTTGCCCAGAAAGAATTTCAGGTCTGGAAATTGCAGGTTCGCGCCGACCGCAGTGCAACCGTCCTCTGCGACGATGGCAACGGCAACGTCGTTTACACGCAGGAGATTCCGTCCACCGATTTCCCGCTGGACGAAGTGAAGCTCTACTTCGCCAACAACGTCATCCACCTGCCCAGCGAATATTAGCTGGGCTGCCCGCGCTGGCAACGACCGGCGCGGGCACTATTTTCTCGGTTATTCGTCCTCGGTGAGTGGATCCGCCGCACAGGCATCGATGAATACAATGGCGTTCTCTCATAGCATTCGTGGCGGAAGATATGCCTCTCCTGAGTGAGTAGGTCTAACTACCGCGAATTGCCATGAAGGGAGCCCAGTAGATCGGGTGATCTGCTGGTATAGCTCGGCTCGAAGCGATAGTCGAGCGATGTTGTCGTATTGCGCGTATTGCGCTGCCGAGCGCTTTACTGGGATTCTCGCCGGACGCTAACGCTCCGTAGAATTCCGCAGTGAACTTTGTCGCACAGTCTTCGACAACCAGCCAGAGGCTGCCGACCACGAAGCGAGCACCTATCCTAAGAAAACTTGATGCCGTGTCGAATAGCTCCGAGGAACCGTGTCCTCCCATAGCTGTTTCGCACGCACTCAGCACAACGATGGGGCGACCGCGGAGGACGTGCATCGAAAGGATGTCGTTCTCTGAAAACATCGTAGATTCACCGCTGCTTCCTACAACGACCAATCCCGACTGATCGGCGCGCCGCGCTCCATGACCAGAATAGAAAAAGTGATCAGCACCGGGAATAAACTCGGCAAGACGTTCAGGTGTCGGTGCACTCTCAATGACATCTACATCGGCAGCGAGCGTGATCCCGCGCGCGGAGAAAGCTGCACGTCCCACACTTGGGCCAACCTGCGCAAATACCTTGGTTCCTGCGCCGTTGCATCCGATGTTCTCTATCGCAAGTTGACACTCTCTCGCTGCCGATATGAGGTCTCCTTCACGATCGGACACGACGAACATTGGAGAGGAAGGTTTCTGCCAAGAGAGAGTGTCTGGGGACAGAACTGAGATGTTGGGGCAAAAAGTAACTGAGTCGAAAGCCTCCGCAGCGCACCTTCCGTCTGTGAGCGTAGTTGCGTGGAACGGAAGACCTGCCAAACGTCCCGCAACGATGATGAGCTCTGTGCCCGGAGCGACTTCCGCTGAAAGACAAGGTTGTATCAGATTCTGGCTCAACTCGGTAAGCAGCTCGTCGGTTTGTTTTGCCCATCGAGCGCGAGCTTCGTCTTTTTCCAGCACTGGCGCTTGCAGATATTCGAAATAAGCCGAAGACCATTGATCAACCCAGACGCTCGCTGCTGCTGAAGGAACGGGAAGCACTTGAATTGAATAGCCTGCAAACGGGCCTGCCTCTCTTCCACCGGCAAGAAGGATGACTGTTCCCCAACGGCTAATGGTGAGATCAAAGATCAGTGAATTGGGGTGAGTTTCGAGGAATGCTTCAACAGAGCCAAATGGAGGCTGATCGACTTCGTTCGACGGTGGAGGAAAAAGTAATCGGCGTCTTAACTCGATGTCCCGCAGTTGTTGTCGGGAGGTTTGTACAGCCTCGTTGACATCGACATCCAACTGCGACCTCCTCGCAGCCTCCCAACGTGATCGCTCCGCTTCGCGAGACTCCACCCGCAGTTGATCCATAAACTCGCCCAGTCCACCCTCAATTTGCAGACTGCGACGCGACTCGGTGGAATGGCTCATGAATTCTCGACCTTTTGACCGTGCCAATGCGAAGGCGATCACATCAGGAGCTTTCCCGAGTGTCGCCTGACACCAGGCGATTTCGGCGTATACATTCGAATAGCGGTCCGAAACCTCGAAACGCCACTGGACCGAGTCCACCTGTGCCCAAACGATCTCGATCCATCCGGTCGCTTGCTGAAGGATTTGCTCCGCCTCAACGACGTTCGACGGGTCACCGTCATTCATAAATCTTTGAATCCAGAGACCAGCTAGCCGTTGAGACATGGAGATCGCATTGTCGTAACGCTTGGCTTCAAGAAAATATGCCAAGGCGGCTCTATACGAATCGAATGCCGTCTGAAAGTCGCCGGCAAGAGCGCGAAGAGAATAAAGCTCTCCAACGCATAGATATGCGCGTGCCCGAGCTTGCAGGTCTTCGCTATCTTGCAGCAGGCTAAGAGCCTGGGTTGCCTTCGCGATGCTCTCTTCGACGGCCTCGGCTGTCTGCTCCTCATCAATCTCGGAGGCAAGCATTGCAATGCCAAGCAAAGCTTGACTGTATTCGCTCGGATAGTATTCGAGAAGTGCCTCGGCCTCTTGGTAGGCGTACATCGCGTTGCGAGCGTTCGTGGCGTCCCCTGTTATCTCGTGAATTTCAATATTGAGTTGCCCGAGATTGATGCTGATGATGCCTCGCAGTTGATTGTCTGCGGTGTTCTTGCTGAGTCGATCCTGAGCCGTATGCAGCGAATCAATCGCTGTCTTAAGGGTCTCTACCTCATCTCCGATCCTTCTGTGGCGCAGAATATTGCTTTTCGCCAAGTAGGCACTCGCAAGTGTTCGCCCAACTAGATCATTCTCGCGATCTGCACGCTCGTCGTTCTCAAGCAGATCAATCGCTTGTTGAACAAAAGACAACGCCCGTTCTTGATTGGCCGATCGCTCTCCGTGCAGTCGCTCATTGAGATAGATCGCGAAGGAATTCAGTGCGAGAGTTCTGCCGATAACGCTCTTTTCCATCTCGAAGGTCGTAAGAGCTTCCTGGTACGTAGCCATGATCTTCTTGTCGTGATCTTCATCGCTGACAGAGCGAAGTCGGCTCATCGTATTGGCGTAGTCCGACAATATGCGGCCTCGTGCCTCTGCCTCATGCTTAACCTTTGTCACTGCAAGCGCTCGTTCGTAAGCATCGATGGATTCGTAATACACTTCGGGCTCCCAGAATCCAACGTTTTCCAGCAAACGCGCGCGCGTGGCCCATAGATCCCGTAACAGGCGTGGAGTACTTTCGTCCACAGTTCCGAGGGTCTCTCGGAGGAGTTCAGCGGATTCTTTCAGAAGAGCAAGGGGTGTCTTTACGTAGCGCCAGTAGTTGAGCACGGCCTTCGTATAGTGCAGCACGAAGATTCCGCGCTTCTCGGCAGTGGGCCAATGCACAGATTCAGAAAGTCCGGCATATGCTTCGAGGGCACCGACAATCACAGGTGGCTTCGAAAGGCGCATTAGGTATTCCAGAAACGCTGAAGCGAGAAAGACCTCTATCGTCTTTTCATTATCTCCTGCGTCGAGTTGGTGCGGGGACGGGTTCCGAGCCAGGTATTGTGCGGCTTCATCCATGGAACTCTGAATCGTGCGCGCAGCGGAAGCTACGTCGTTCGAAAGCGCCTCTGCGAGCTCTCCAAATTTTCTACTGACAAGGAACCATAGCTCGGCTTGATCCGGCGACACTGGGATATGAACCTTGATCGGCCCCTCTATCGGCACTCCGTTGTCGCGATCTCTAATCTTCACGATGCTGGGGGCAACTCTACTACAAGTCCGAATATAAGCTGCCAATTTTGCGAACATCTCAGCATTGGAATCTTTCTGCTTGGCCAGAAAATGGGCGCGCGAATCCAAGAACTCATGAAACTTGGGATCGCCGAGGATGTCGCTCGCGACGATTGTTCGCGCCCAGTCTTCCTTACTCAGTCGGCCCGACTTCGCGATCTCTTGAATGGCCGTATAGACCTTGCTAAGCACTTTCGCCGCTCGGCGCAGATCCGCGAGTCTCTCGGCATCTCCATTCCAGACTGCATCAAGCCAAAACGCACCCACGAGACGATTGAAGTTGCTCCCATGGCATAGAGGACGTGTCCTGTAGGCTTCGAGCAAGTCGCCCACACTTCCGACGCGAGCGAACCGCTCGACATCTTCATGCCAACCCTCGATCGCTTCTGCCATCTCGATCAAGCGCTCGACAGAAGAAGTTTGGTAAAGGACTAGCTCCGCTGCCTCTTTGCGCAGTTCCACGGCGATTCCATCTTCGCGAGCTGCCGGCTCGTGCTCAAGGATTTTGAACAGAGCGTCCGGGCCTTGAGTCTCCCATATCCGCTTCAAGACTTCTTGCCTCGAAGCGGCTGTTTTCCTTATCTCTTGCAGCCTAGACTCAATGCCAACCATATGGACTGAGACTCCCCTCTGTTGCGATCGTTCCGTTTCGCAAATCTACATGCCGTGGGTCGTGAAAACACTGAGCGCGCGCGCCCAACTCGACGACATAACCAGATTCACGCCTACCGCATCAGCTGGGTTGGTGAACCTGCGCAGCAATTCGTACGTTTGGTGATCAATAGGATTGACATTCGCTCGGTCGGCAAAAAAATCTCTTACATAGCGCATGCAGAATCCAGCCAGAATATCTGCGACCTGAACTCCGATGGACTTGGTAGAACTCGCAAAACTGAGAGAGGCCGGCTTTCGGAAATTGAAGTCGGAGTGAGGCGTAAACATCTCGTCCGCCCTCTCCCGAAGAGTTTCAGCCGTTTGCTTGCTGATTTCGAGAATGGCGTCGAACTGAAGCTGTTCATCGTGGATCAGACAAACATTCGCAAGGTTGCCCTTTTGTTTGAGATTGATCCGAGCATAGATGTTCGTGAACGCTGAAAGGTTGGGCAATATCCACACACGTTTTTGGTGCTTGTTATCGTCGGGGATCGGGAGGTAATCGAAGAAAGCATTGTCGTGCCCATCTGCACGCGCTTCCTCATAGTCGCTCAGGGCGGTGGAGGCTAGGTCCACAACAATAGCGGCAACATCTCCCGCACCGGCATCTGCGCGAGCAAAGTCGATCAGCGCAGAAAGCTGAGTGCTGAGGGTTTCGTGAGACGGCGATAGGCAGGCCGCGATGAACTTCGCAAAGACAGCGTTAGGCAATCGTTCGAAGAGGTAATCTGCGACGAGGTTCTGAAAGAAATGAGTCCGCGGGTCTGCCACCAAGCCTCGGATGGGCGATAACAACTGACATGATGTGATGTGTGTGGCCAGGAAAAACTTCTTGTCCATGATCTCCATGAAGAACGGGTACCGTTCAGTGCAGATCAGCTTCACGACGTCATAAGTAAATTCCGGGCGCTCCCGGCGGGCCGACGACTTGAGCTCATTAAGCCGGACACCATGCTTCTCTCTGAGACGGTGGATTCTCTGTTCTAGAGAAAACTCATTCGCTACGCCGACCGCTGCTAGACAGAAGATGGGCTGATCGTTGAAATCTGACAAAGTATTCAGTCTTGCGACATCGCCTGTCTGGCCGCTCTCGTCGATGAAGTAATCCACTTTTATTCCCCTGCCAACATCGTAGAGCTTGATCAACTTCCTACATATAGAACCGGTAGGAGGGATTGGGAATTTGGTCCTCTGGAAGCTCAGCCATCAGCATCCCCACCTTCTTCGCAAAGGATAAAGTGATCGGATATCTTCCGATGCCTTCGCTTGAGTTCCAATTCATCTTTGTAAGGGCAAGAATCTCCGCGGCGCGTTGACGGATATCCGTCTCTCCGCACGATCCGATCTGGACAGGGGCGGGGATATAAGGTCCGGGATATTCGTGCCACCAGGAAACGTACCCCATCGTGAAGAGGAAGAACTCATCTCCGATCGAGCAGAGAGTTCCGCGCCAAGGCTCTTGCATGCCTTTTCTGACGAGTCGGAGCGCCGTCGGTCGAATCCATACGAGCTCACAGGCAGGGACACGGGAGTTCGCGATCGACCGGAACCCCATCTCCTCTTCCGGCTGGTACAAGCTGGTTTTATGAACCACAATCCTGGAAGGCGTCAGCCCCGAGATCGCTTCATACTTGTCAACCACTTCTTTGATCAGGTCCGCTGCCTGTGCTTCGTTCAAATATGGTTGTCGGTCGCGCTTCTGGTGGCGCGGAATCGTCGAGCCCTTCAAGGCAAACGGCTCGATCTCGTTGGAGAAAGCCTGGGCCACGCTCGCGTAGACCATATCTCCGTCACGCCGTTTCAAGTGATGGAAAGATATTCCGATAAAACATGTGTTCTTGGGTAGGACCGATGGCCGCCATGGCTCTCTGCCTGCTTTGTAGAAAAGCGAGGTGCTGAGATTCCATGCGCGCGTCGCGTTACTGTGCCCCTCTGTCGCTGGCCGCAAGAAGGTGTCCCGACGCATCACCTGAATGGGAATCGCATTAGGCTGACTGATCACCCGTGCTTTGAGCGCTCGATAGAAGGTTCGAAAGAGCAGGTCCTCGGCTTGTGTCCGCAACTCCTCGGCCGCAGACAACTCCTCCGGACTGGGCTGAAAGAGCGACATCTGATCTCCCTCTTCTTCCTCCTGAAGGCGCTCCAAAGCGGATCGCTCTACCTCCGTCAAGCGCGGATTGCTGATGCGGAGGTCTGCCAGTTCATCAGGAAGGCACACGAGGATGCAGTCGGGGCGAACATCGCCAAAGAGGCTCTGAATGCGGGAGTCATATAACTCCAGAAGGCTATCGAACCTCCTGATTTGAGCGGGCTCGGCAAACGCCAAATCGAGCCGCGCCTGGTCCACAACTCGGACAAAACGGTCATCGATCACGAAGTTGACGCCAAAGGCATGAGGACCTCCGGGCCAATCTCTATACCTCTGGCCGTTCTTCTCGAAGGCAACAGACATTAGATTGAGATTGATCAGCCACTTCTTTGCGATCTCGATCTCCGCGGGAGCTCCCACCAAACCGAGACGGATATCTTTGCCTGGGGATTTGTCCGCAGCTCCATACCGTGCCATCATCGCCCGGGGATCAACACCTGCCTTGCCAGCGGCAAAGCTGATCTCCGGCTCCGGAAGAATCTCGATCTCGACGCTCGTCTTCATCGCGTTTCAAGGACCTCCACGCTGAGGTAGTTTGCATCCACCAGGATGTCGTATTCATCGGGGATGCCAAGATTGATCGTGGAACCGCCGTCGGCTAGGAAGACCGCCCAGAAGACGAGGTCCGTTTCGACGTTTTTGTTCTTGTCGAATTTCATTCTTCGGGTTGCCTTCGCTGTCCGCGCAAACGACGGCAGTGGCGTCTTCGCATCAGCTCCTGTGAACATGTAGAAAGGTTTGATCCGGATATACCATCGACCGTTCATGTAGACCAACGCGTAACCGAAGCCTTCATTTTCAAACCAGGGCCTCTCCTCGTTGCGTAGCTTCACGACTTCTCTGCGATTCCCACGCTTCTGGGGGCTATCCCAGACGATCGTCCGATTGACCTCGTCTTTTCCCGTAAAAAATGCCCTATGGATCTTGTCTCCTTCAAGAAGAAGCCCCTCTTCTTCAAAGTCCTCGATATGCGCCTCAAGGTGCTCGCGTAGTAGCCAAGAGAGTACGCGGCGCTTATCCTCGTTTTCTTCAACCTCAGAGCGTGGAATCGAATCACTCGCCTCGACGTCCGCGATCGGAGCCAGCACGCGCAGGAGTCTATCCAGTGGCGCAAAGCTCCAAAACTCATGAACGCCTTCGAAAGAACGCGCAGTGAAGACGCCACAGTCCGCTAAATCTACGGAGGCTGTACTGTTCCAGAACCTAGCGGTCAGCCGGACCATCGAAACGTGCGTTGGGAGCGAAGCAACAGGAAGCAGATTGAGGACGTAGACACCAGTGGGATGGATCGAGTGCGCAACGAGTTTCGATCCCGCCGTCGTTGCAGCCTGTCTGACGACCGCTGAGAAGGATCCTTCTTGCTGATTATGGAAGAATGCTGATTCGCCACCCGCTTCAATCATGAACTTATTCACATCGACAAGACCTGTTCCCGCCCGTTCCATGGCCCGCAGCCCAAAGAAGATATCGCAGAGGGAGACATTGCGGGGATCAGTAGCTCCAGCCGCAAGGCCAATCTTTCCGTCGGAATCGACAGACACTAGCTTGGCCATCTTCGGCGTGAGACCCCCCGGGTTCTTGAAGGCGATCTGGGTACTAGGCTGAATGTCGATGTTTGCCGACCGTTCGACTTCATAGTCCCTGTGGACGAGCAGATTCACGAGTAGCTCGACTAAGGCGCGTTGCTGATAAGCAGGTTGGTCCTCATGGCTCCTGCGTTTCTTCAGCTTGACAACCGGATTGACATCAGCAGATTCGATTTTTTCGAGCAGGCGCAGACGTTGCGAAAGAAGATTGCCGTCATAGACCTCACGCTTCTTTCCTAGTTCCGTGACAGTCACGACCGCTTGGGGAACAAACTGCTGAGTATTCTTTCCAAACAGCAGTATCGCGCCGTACGTAACGTCATCTTCGCCCCGTATATTTCTCAACAACAATCCCTGCTCCCGCATGAGGGGAAGAAGAGCGTCGCGAGTCAGAGGCGACCGCCGCAGCTGTTCGCAGTAGGCGGTCAGACTCACAAGTGCAAGATCCATGTCTAAGTCATCGAGCGTAGCTCCTAGGCAGACGCTCTCGTCGAATGACCGTTGACTAACATCACTGTGCGCCGGGGTTTCTGAGAATCTGTCTCTGCCGATGAGCTGCTTTGCGGCGTCGCCGAGGACTTCATCGAATCCTTCGATTTCGACGAAGGTAAAGTTCGACGACAAGCGCTGCGCTAGTTCAAGCACTTTGGGATGCGGCTCTTCGCCGCCACGGGTGCACCAATAGATTCCGTTGCGAAAATCCAGTCTGCCAGCATCGCTTTGCCCAAAGAGACCTTCCATGATCGAAGGCTCCGAGCCTCGGTATCCGATAACGATGATCGGAGAGGCCTTGAGTAGTGGGCGCAGTAACTGAATCAACGAGTCATCAAGAGAACCGATTTCGCCGCGGCTGTTCTTGTCCGAATACTGCTCCGCCTTGCCGTGCAGCCAAACAATCTGACATTTATTAAAGACGTCGAACTCTCCATAGTCTCCAGTCCCGCGGTTCACTTCTGCGATGTGTTTTATATGCGGATGGCGGAATCGGAGGGCATCCGGAAGACATGGGTCGAAATTCGTGGTCAGAATAGTACGAACAAGACCGCGCATCACGAGGTCTGCCAGAGTCGCATAGCCGCTCGAAATGCCATTACGCGGGTTCATGATATCAAGCAGTACGCGCTTGCGAAGCTCTGCAGGCACTAGTAGATGTTCGACAGTTGCCGGAAAGTTTTCGGCCAGACTCGTCGCGGCTCGATTGAACCAAGGTTGCTCTTGCAGCCAGGGCTCCCACTCAGTTGGCCGCACACGCTCTGGAGGGCGCTGTCCTTGCAGTTTGCGCTCGGAGTATACAACTCTCGCGATCTGCTTGACCGCGTCCGTCGCGGTGGGGACACCCGAACGGAATGAGGCCCCTGCTCCTAGTAAGAAGATCGGCCAACGGTCATCTTCTCCCCGCAACAGGTTTGCGACAAGGGCAACAGCGTCAGCCCCTATTACTCGACGGAAACTCATCGAACACTGTCCTGCCTTCCGATAAATCTGAATTGAATTCTACACCGTTATGGTGTAAAGTGGTGCATGAAATCGATTGGCGGATGAGGTAATGTCACCTTCGAAAAACAAGAGAAGCGGAATCGTCACAGCAGAAGGTGGGACCGCAGTCCGAGCGTCCGTGAGTTTCCCTTCGGACCTGTACCGGGCTTTGGAAGAGATCGCCCGGTACAAAAAAGTTTCTCTGGCATGGGTGATCCGCGAAGCCGCCGAACGGTACGCTGCGGTTGAGCGAACGTTGCTCAAACCGGAGGGGAAACCGTGAAATCAATGTTGCGCCAGTTCAAGTTGTGCATGCGCCCAGAAAGATGAAGAAGTGTCATGCCGCAGGCAACCCCGAAGACTATCACATCATGCACGTAAACAATCTGTGGTCGATAGACGCGGCTGCCGAACTGAGCTCGGATGCAGAAATTATCCAGCAGGGAGGTCCACCTTCGGCGGTCGGGAAGTCGAAGTTCATGCAGCACCGGCTTGGACTTTCTGTGAATTGTCATACGGGCGACTTCGTGGGGCAATATGTGCCTTGTTACATGAAATACGTTCTTCTTCACCAAGCCTACGGAAACTCGGAAGGCATTATTTGCTTATTCGAATAGTGATAATCGCCAAGTCACTTTCCGAGCCAGAAATTGATTTCTGGGTACTTGAGCATCTGGTCAGATAAGCACCGTACCCCGGCGACGATCCACAGGCCAGTGTGAATCGTGGTTGTTTTCCACGCATATTTGGTCTACCTGTTCACGCATATTTTGTCTACAAATGCAGGATTTCCACGCATATTTGGTCTACATTTACGCATAAATTGTCTACCAAGCGGTCGCATCTCACTGATATTGAAATGGATGCGCTTCCCCCTATATACCTGTATGAGAACCCTATATGGATAGCCTGTAGTAGCAGCGCGCATTGTGGAAAAATGGATTGGCCAAAGACCGGCGAGAACCTCCGCCCCCTCACGGGGGAAAGGCGCCTACGGCGCTTAGCGCGTGATTCTGGGAATGTGTGGGGCCGATGGAAGGAGCAGCACGCCGCCGTCTTCAATCTCAAGGCGTAGCGCGGAATAGACCCGGCAAACGCGCCCGAAGGCGTCCAGGACCCTTGCGCGGAACTTGACGCGGCCTTGCGGTGTGTCGGCATATCCGGCCCCGAAGCTCCGGCGCAGCGCCTCCCAGGAGATCAGCGTCGGGCGTTCCAGATAGCTAACGCGCCTTGTCGCCCAGGCGTAGAGATCGAGCGCCAGCGGCGATTGCTTGAGTACGCGGACCGCCCGCAGATCGAGGGGAACGGGCGCGGCGACGAGCTGCTCGAAGAAGTTTTCTGAAAGCGTGATGGAGGATTTCGCCAGCGGCACGTCAGGAAGGATCTGCGGAGTCCACCACAGTTGAAAATGGTCGGCGAGAAGAAGATTCTCGCCGGTTGTGAGATGCTGGCCATTAACATCCTGCTCCCAACGCGTTGAAATGGCCGCACCGACAAGCCGCTGCATCTGGTCGCGAAAGCGTGGAATCGTGCCCCAGTGGCCACCTGTGGCGTGGAGTCCAAGCGCCGCCATGAATCGCGAAAGCGACGCGCCGAGTTCCAGCTCGCGGCTCGCAGTGCGGATGGCCTCCGATGTCATCCAGATCAGGATCAACCGCGGATAGCTGCCAAAGGGCAGCCCTGCGCCCCCGACATCGGTGATGCGCAGTGTGAAGCGGCCATCGGTGCGCGTGTAGTGTGAACCCGTTTGACGGCGGTGCGGCAGAGTGGTTTGGACGTATCGCTCCGGGCAAAGCCATCCTTTTCCTGGCGGCTTGAAGGTGATTGACTGGAGGCATGAACCAGTCAGTGATTTCTTCTCCTATCGTTCGGCGGCGGCGCAGTTCTGCTGAGGTCGCG
>Ga0224527_1000851_pt1 | contig 17707 bp, 7 predicted proteins | sample CBST0metaG_FD_179882 | JGI IMG/M metagenome (GOLD analysis project Ga0224527, IMG submission 179882) | Peat soil microbial communities from Stordalen Mire, Sweden - C.B.S.T0 | ecosystem: Environmental > Terrestrial > Soil > Wetlands > Peat | place: Sweden: Norrbotten County, Stordalen Mire... | reverse complement strand
GGCGCGGCTAGGAAGGCTGCGATTTCCCAACAGCAGACCCGGCGCACCAGCACGCCTTCCCTGTCAGAGATTGCAGTTTGAGCCGTGACCAATTCCGTGACCAATCGACCTAAATCGACCGTCACCGAACCTTACGGATCAAACGTGCGGCATCTTGGGAATCCCTGAAAACAATGGAATTTCCAAGGAAATAGCTGGTGGGGAGGGGGACTCAAAATCCGCCGACCGCAAGGTCATGGGGGTTCGACCCCCCCTCCCGGCACCAAGATTTTAAAGAATTTAATAGCGAAACGGCCACTCCTCAGCGAGTGGCCATTTTTGTTGGATGGCTGTTGCCGCGATACGGTCAATCACTGACAGCTTGTGGTCTGGCGACAGGTGCGCGTATCTGGCAGACAGCGCATTGGTCTTGTAGCCAGCCAGTTCCGGAATCTCCTTGATGGTGGCCTCCGCGCTTCCGCCTTACTGACCAGCATGAGGCCCAAATCAGCGAAGATGCCGCGGCGCTCGCAGTTGAGGATCCACTCCAACCCTTTCTGAGCAACAACGCCCAGCCAATGCGCGCCACCAAGCTGGAATTTCTCTCCACGAAATCATCGCTGACGGATCGGGATCTTAGCCTTGAACAGCGCCATTCGACTACCAAGCGTTGTGGCTAAACGTGTGTTCCCTTGCTGGGTTGCCAGATCCGTGGCGCGTTGTTCCAGTTCGATAGCCTTGTCGAACTCTCCAACTTCGGCATAGGCTGCTGCCAGCGTCCCCAGCAGCCCAGGGTCGCGCGCTGATGTCAGTTGCACGGCGTGCTCGGCCAGTGGGAGGGCTTCCTTCCCGTTGCGCAGGGCGCCGTCAGAGGATGTTGCCAGAAGCGAGGCGGTGTCGTTCAACACTTGCAGATTGTCCGGGTCTTTGCGGAGCGCTAGGCGCCATTGCGCCAGCCCCGCCACTTCTTGGCCTTTCATTACCAGCGCCATCCCCAGATAGGAATAGGCCTCCACCATGTTGGGAGCTATCTGCAACGCTCGCTCAAAATGCGGAATCGCCCCATCGATCTGCCCCTTCTCTGCCAGGGCGGCCCCCAGATCCTTTTGCAGTTGCGCTGTCTCCGGTCCGAGGCCCAGCGCGTTCAGCAGATGCGGGATCGCCTCATCCACATTGTCCTTCGACAGCAGAGCATGCCCCATATTGTTCTCCACGCCCGCGAGGGCCGGGTCCAATTCGAGAGCCTTGCCGAAATCCACGATGGCCTCATCTAGCCTGGCTTGCCTGGCCAGCGCCACGCCCAGGTTGTTGTAGGCATCCGCGTACCTGGGATCGCTCTCGATCGCGCGACGATAATGCCCCTTGGCCTCGTCCAAGCGGTTTTCCGATGCCAATGCGAAGCCGAGATTGTTGTGCGCCTCAGCGTAATCCGGACGGATGGCAAGTGCCACCTGAAACTGCTGCATAGCCTCGGGCCTCCGGCCCTGCTCCTGCAGCGCGCGCCCGAGATTGCAGTACGCTTCTGCGTATCCGGGATTAGCCGCCAGCGCCAGCCGGTACTCGTCAATCGCTTCGTTGAACTGCCCCGCACTGGCCAGCGCGAGCCCCAGATTGTTGTGCGCGTCCGGGTATTGCGGCTTGGCCAAAATCGCCTCTCGGTATGCGGCAAGCGCTTCCTGTGTTTTGCCTGCACGCGCCAGAGTCTGGCCATAGCCGTTCAACGCGCGCGCATCTCCGGGGCTCATGGCAAGCGCTTTGCTCCACTCCGGAAGGGCGGCGGCAAACTGGCCATTCTTCGCCAGATCTGCGGCCACGTCGAACTGCGTGTAGAAGTCCACCGCCGGGGTGTCGATGTGTTCGATTCCGCTGGGCGGCATGTTGACGAACTCGGGAATATTGACCGCACGATTCGCGGCCGTCGAGTTTTCGATCAAGATAGCCGGTGTGTCATTGCCCGCTTCGTCGATATGCGTCAGAAACATCTGTGTGTACGGCGAGCGGCTCTTCGACGAGAAAACCATCCAACGTCCGTTGGGGCTGAAGCTGTGCCACGAATTCATCAGCGACGTATTGCAGATCATCTTGCGGGCCTTCCCGCCCGCCGCTGGAACAATGTACAGTTGGCTGTCCGGCCGCATCAGTTGTCCGTTGTGGGCCTCGACGAAAACGATCCACTTGCCGTCGGGCGATATCTTGGGAAAGCTGTTGCTCATGCCGTTCTGTGCGGCGCCAGCGATGGGCTCAGCCTTGCCCCCTTTGCCGCCGTTGAAAGGAATACGGTAAAGATCGTATTGAATCGGCACTTCCTCGGGATCGTTGGCATAAGCGGCCATTTTTTCATCCGCCGAGTATGGATCTTTGGCTTGCGCCCGCGAAAACACAAGGTACTTCCCGTCCGGACTCCACACGGCGTTCGACTGCACGTAGTGCGGATCGTCAGCCCCGGGAAGAGGCCGTAGCTTTTTCTCGCTCCGGTCGTACCAGGCCACAATCCCCCGCGTCGGATAGAACACCTGCAAGAAACGGTAGTCTTTGAAATTCGCCACGTAGTAGAACTGCGAGCTCCTGGTGCCCGGTGGCTGGATCGTGGTCGCGACATAGCGCCCATCCGGTGACACCTGCGACATGAATCCTACCCTCACCGGGCTGCCCGACTCCGTGGGGAAAGACGACCACGAGATCGTATTCTCATTGCGAATCGTCATCTTCCTCTGCACGGGCGCCAGCGTGTAGAGGCCCTTATCGTTCTGCGGCCCATCCATATCGAGGCCCAGGGTTTTGCCGTTCGCTGAAAATGAGTGACAGTTGGCGCACGTGTGCAGGCCGGTCATCACCACATGGCTGCTTGTGTCGGCCACGTTGCGCATGCGCCACGCAATCAAAGGGACTGCACTGGCTGCCAGCGGCTTGATAAATCCCTTCTCCGTCTCTGAAGGCATCAGCGGCACGTCGCGGTAGAAGATCGGGGCAGCCACCGGGTCTGCCGACACATGCATCTGCATGCTTCCCTGCGAAACCGGCGCACCCACGCCTCCCGCCGCGAACCCGCGGATGGTGACAGTAACCGCGCCTGCACCCGACTGCTTCTTGATCGCGGTCCAAGTTGCTGGGTCGGGCGTCCAGGTATGCGCCGCAGCCTGTTCCGGGGTCAGTGTCGGCGGCTTGTTGGTGTTGGAGATGCACCGCGGATCGGTCTCGCCCATGCGCATCCGCTCACCCTTCGCCGCAATGTGCATGCTCGTAGAGCCATTGGCAAACGACACATCGATCTGCCACGAACTGGCGCTCGGCGCAGAGTCGCGCCACAGAAAAGCCGGAGCCGCAATGTCTGGGGGAAACACCGATTGGTTCAGCGGGTAGTCGATAGCAATACGCTGCGGTTCATGATCCTCCCACATCGCAGCCACCCCTACTCCGGTCGCCAGCGTGGCCCAGATCATGCAGTGCACCCCGAGGAGGCGAGAGCCTTTCAACAGTGAAAGCATCGTGACACCTGCCCATTGCAACACCTCCAACCATCACGTCCAGGCGGTCGGCAGGAACGTTCTTTTCCGTCGAAGCCGGATACTTCAGGCCAGAGGAGAGCAATCAATACTCGCCGGCGGTGCAGACCCCGCCGGCGAGGAAGTTAGTGAAGACTGGCCGGCGCTATGGAGCCACGCGCAGGTTGTCGAACTGGGCGTGGTCCCATTCAGTCCCCAAAGCAAACATGCCGCGCATATGAGACGAGTCCTCAAGCGTCGCCAGCGGCGCACCATCCATCGCTGCAACAATCTGCATTCCATGGAAGCGCAGTTCCAGCCGATGCCATTGACCCCGCTCGATCTTGGCAGTGCCAGATGCCAGCGTCTCAACAGGCTTCTTGAACTTAGCAGACAGGAGTTCCCAGCCGCCATCGGGTTTCAAGCGCAGCACATAGCCGCTTGGCCAGTGCGCAGTGCCGTCTTGGAAGACGTCGGCGGAGTCGATGCGTCCCATGATAGCCACCGGCGCTGCGGAGAGGAAGCGCACGTCCGCCGCCACAGTGTAGTCGGTCCACGCGGCATCGCCGGCCAGCGTGAATGGATCGGGCAACGGACCCCAGGGAATGGGCTTGGCAGAGATCACCTGCTCCAGGCAACGGCCTTGCCGTCCGGCACAGGCCCGCGCTTCAAATGCGCCATCCTGGTCGGAAAGATACTTCGGCGTATGGCTCAAAGGCGTTTGATCAAAGTCCTCGGCGTAGGGAAGCGGAAACGCGGCTGGCGGTGGCGGCACGGCCGTTCCCTTCCCCTGGCCGGTGGTGGTAGTCAGTGAATACAGCGCATCGGGGTCGAAGGTATAGACGAGGACGCCCTCCGCCGGCTTAAGGCTGGCGACCTGTTCGAAAGTGTGGGATTCGTTGGTTTCCCAGATGTGAATCTCGGAGGCAGCAAGGCCGCCAGCCAGCCGAAATGAGACCGTCTGTGGATGTTTGGCGTCAATCGTCTCCAGGACAACGCTCCAGTTCTTTCCGTCGGGCGAGCGCAGGGCTACATAACTTCCCTTTTCTGGCAAGGAACCGGACGCGGAGTCGAGATACTTCCATCCGGGCTGAGCAAACTGTGTGGTGTGGGCCGTCACCCAGATCGTGGATTGAACGTTGTAATAGCCGGACCAGGGAGTGTTTGCGTACATGAGTCCAGAGTTGGGCGCGGCCAGATTGTCATAGTAGGAGGTTATAGGGCTCCATATCTCCGTCGATGTCAGTGAGCCTTCCAAATAGTTCTTGTTATAGAGATGGGCAAGAATGCGCCCGCCAGTGGGCCAGTCGCGGCTGACAAAGGGTCCGCCGCCGCCGTTCGGCTGGTCTTCGCTGGACCAGAGCGGCTTGCCGGTCTTGCGCGCCGTGGCTGTGGTGGTGATCTTGCCGTCAACTAGCGGATAATGTGCGCCAATGACGTCAATTGCCGACGCCAGTTCGTGGTCCTTCAGCATTTCATCGGCAATGGACCATTGGCCCACACCCTGCCCCGGATACTCATCGCAGCAGACAATTCCAGTGGCCAAGTGGCGGGCCTTGAGCTGACGGTGAAGCTCCTTGATGTAAGCAACGTCGAAGACCTTCTCATTCCAGATCCCGGCATAGTCGATATCCAGAGAATAATCACGCTTGGCTGTCTGAATGAAGTCCGCAACATACTCCGCCATTTTCGGGGTATAGAGAGTATCTTTCCCCACCCAGGCGGGCGCACCCCAGGGAAGAATTTCCAAAACGATATGGGGGTTCCGTTTGTGGGCCTCCGCCATCAGCCACCATTCGTAGCCGCGCGAGGAATCGTGATCCGAGGCAGAGCGCATGTGAGCAGGCTCGGAGCCGTCGGTCGAGTTGACATCCGCGCCGATCTCCACCTTGAGATGTTGCAGAGCCGCGCCATAACCCGGCTTGAACAGATAGTCGAGAATCTGGCTGCGCTGCGGCTCGGGATAGTCGATCAAGAGCCGGGAGGAGGCTCCGGCGCTGGCAGCGCCGAGGCCGTCAAACACTCGGCCAGCGCTGTTGCCGTCCAAGACCACGCTTGTCTGCTGGCTGTTCGCGGCCACACCGGCAAAGCACAGCCCCAGCAGAAAGGCCGCCAGGGTAGTCCAGCGAGCCTGTTGCGCTACCCAATCAAATGCCCTGTTTCCTGTGCGCATCTATGTTCTCCTTTGACTTGCCCATTCGCAAGCTTGTCTCGATCTCTTCAAGGGTTTTTCCTCGTGTTTCCGGCAAACGGAAGTAGAGGAAGAACAAACCTGCCAAGCAGATTGCCGCGTAGGTCCAGAAGGTTCCTGCCGCACCCAACGAGGCGTTGAGCAGCGGAAAAGAATACGTGAGAAGAAAACACGCCGTCCACAACGCAGTGATGGCAATCGACATGGCACTGCCGCGGATGCGGGTGGGAAAGATTTCTGCGATCACCACCCACGTAGCAGGGGCCAGCGACACGGCGTAGCAGGCGATGGCCGCCAAAACCAGCACCAACATGGGCTTGCCTTGCATGTGCAGGCGATAGAGCGCGCCCAGAGCGGTGTAGACAACCACCAGGCCGGATACACCGATGAGCAGCAGAAAGCGCCTGCCGAAGCGATCGATGGCGGCAAGGGCGATCAACGTGAACACGACATTCACAGCCCCGGTGACCACAATGTTGAAGAGAATGTCGGAAACCTGGTAGCCGGCCGCCGCAAAGATTTCCTGTGCGTAGTTGAAGATGACGTTGATGCCGCACCACTGTTGCAGAACCACAAGCACCACGCCGAGGAATAGAACCTTTGCCATGCCGGGCGAAGACAACTCCTGCCAGACCGAGCGTTGCGGCTGAGCCTGGCAGACGGAGGTCAGGTCACCCATCACCTGCTGCGCGTAGGACCTGCCTCCAAGGCGCTCAAGCACGCGCAGAGCCTGCCGATTTCGCCCCTTTGAAGCCAGCCAGCGCGGGCTTTCCGGGACCAGAAACGTGGCGATCAGAAACAGAACCGAGGGAATGGCGGTGACCGCGAACATCCAGCGCCATCCCCATTGGCCATTCCACGATGTGAGGATCTCGTTGGCTGTGGCGCCGGGAGGCACTGGCCGGGCAATCAGCCAGTTCACCAACTGGGCCAGCAGGATTCCACAGACAATCGCTAACTGGTTGAGAGAAACGAGGCGGCCGCGCAAGTGGGCTGGAGAGATTTCAGCGATGTACATCGGCGAGATGCCGGAGGCGAGACCAATCGCAAAACCGCCTGTGATTCTCCACGCCACGAAGGCGGCGAAGTGCAAGGCCAGTCCAGTGCCCAGCGACGAGGCCGCAAAAACGAGAGCGGCCAGTGTGAGCAAGCGCTTTCTGCCGAAGCGGTTGCTGAGACCTCCCGACGAGATGGCGCCGATAAGGCAGCCGATCAGCGCACAGCTCATGGCCCAGCCTTCAAGCGAAGGAGAGTTGAGCTGAAAGTAGCGCTCATAGAAGGGCTTTGCGCCGCCGATCACAACCCAGTCGTAACCAAATAGAAGGCCCCCGAGCGCGCCTGCGGTAGCGGCTAGCCAGACATAGGCGGAGCCGAACGAGCCCTTATGGCCGGCACTCGCATCGGGAACGGGAGAAGAGGCGATCATAACGCGGGGTCTCCCTCCGGCTGAAGCAGCACAGCCTCGCTGCCCTCCTTCAGCCATTGAAGCGTTTGAGCCGCGAAGAGATGATTCGGGTCCTGGGCAACCACCTGCTGCAATCCCCGCAGAGCTTCGGCCTCATCACCCAACCCATGGCTGGCCAGTGCGCTCAATAACTGCGATTCAATTTCATTGCGCTTGCGAAGGTCATCGTCGAAGAGCAGGAGATTGGGCAACGAAGTGGCGAAGTAATCAATCTTCGGCTCCGTCGCCATTTGGCTTTTGGCAAACTCCGCGAGGCTTGAAAGGACCTCGTTGGCGGCCTGCTGGTGGCCCATCGCTCTGAGGGCCAACGCCTGGTACCAAGAATGAACGCCGAGATCAGGCAGTGGCGCAGCAGCCGCATTCCAGTAACTCCGTGCAAGCCTGATATCCCCAAGTTGCTGGGCCGCCAAACCGGACAGGTAATCCAGATCGCGCTCCAGCGTCAGCAGATGCTTGCCTTCACCCAGGTTGTGAGGATAGGTTCGGGCGGCCTCAAAGTGCTGAAGAGCTTCGGCAGGTTTAGCTTGAATCAGGTCCGCTTTGCCCAGTTCCCGGTGGGCGTGGACATACTGGGCCGAGACAAGCCCTTCGCCGCCTTCCCAAGGACTGAAGCGGCGAGCACTCAATTGCTGCAAAGCCTCTTGCCAGCGTCCGCATTGATTCAGCAAGGTGATGAACTCGACGGTAAGATCATCCCTGCAATCTACAAGTTCGCGGTGCGCTTCAAGCGTCCGCAAGCGTTCTTGCGGCGAGACCTTGCCTACTCGTTTTCTGAGCTGATCCCACTCGTAGAACAGCCGCGCGTCGTGGCTGTTGGCGGCAAAGGCATGCGCGTACATCCGGTCCGCGGCTTCCGGATTATGCAGTACATTGAACTCCGCGATGCCCAGGTTCCGCCAGGGAATCGAGAACCCGCCGTCGAGTTCAACCGAACGCCGCCAGCAGCGGATTGCATCTTCATAGCGGCGCTTGTCGTAGTAGAGGTTGCCTAGATAGTAGTGTGCTCTGGCGCTCTGCGGATTGCGCCGAACCGCATCTTCCAGCACGATCATTTCTTCCAGGCGCGCCGGGAAGCAGTATCGCGTGGAGGCCGCTTCGGCCTCCACTGCATACTGACGGGCTTGCTGCTCCTTTCCCATCGAAGAGGCTAACCAGGAGAGCGTGTACCAGAGCATCGGGTGCTCTCCGCGCGCGTTGCGACTGCAAGCTTGCAACAAGGCGTCGGCATCCTCGCGCAGTCCCGACCAGGCCAGATCGTACGCCACATCCAGCAGCGTCTGGACGTCGCCTTCAAGTGCGTCAACGTAGGCGCGCAGATCCTGCTCAGCACGGTTCAGCAGGTAGCGCTCGGCCATTATGCGAAAATCGAGTCTGTCGAGCGACAGCGTTTCCTCGATTACGGCTTGCGCATCGTCGGCCCTGTCCATGTGCCGCAGGATTGCAGCCTTCAGGGCGCGTGCTTTCAAGTTAGGTGTGTTGGTGAGAAGGCTTAGCTCCACCTGCTCCAACGCCAAAGGCAGATTGCCGCGCATCATGCTGATCGATGACAACGCATAGTAACCGGCGCTCTGCCAGGCTTGATTCCATATCGATTTATGGAAGGCGTCGTAAGCACCGGAGTCGTTCCCCTCATAGAGACGCGCGAGGCCGAGGTTGTAGAAGGGCTCTCCGTCATGGGGATTAGGATTCCTGAGCGTCAAGCGGCGAATGGCTCGGGCAAAGTGCTGTTCAGCCTCTGCAAACAACCCCTTGCGCAGCAACATCAGGCCCATCGCGTTGTTCAGCCGGGCGTCTTCCGGATCGCGCTTCAGGCCTTCTCGCCAGTAGGTCTCCGGTGAGCGGGTAGCATGACGGTACTGCTCAAGATGCAAGCCGGTCAGGTATAGTTCCTCGATGGTTTCGACTTGCTCCGGAGGCAGCGGCTCGGTGGCAGGATCGGGCAACTTCCGGTCCACCGGCTTTTCCGGCTGGTAGGCAATCAATTCCTTGCCCTCAACATCCAGCACAATGAGCCGGAATTCCTCCGGAATGTCCGTGGATGCATGGACCGACAGAAGCAATGGCTGGCCGGGCATCATTTCATGCTGCTCGTCGAGAAGCATCTGGCCATTTTTCGTGAACACCACACGCACACGGCGTTGCGAGGTGACACAAACTCCAATGCGCGCACTGTCCGGCTCAAGCTCCAGGCTTACAGCCACTTCGGTATTGGCGTTCTTTGCCGGACCTATCTTCTGGATTGGGTACCAGTACTGACTGAAGGTCCTCGTCTCGTAGGGCTGTAACCAGGAGAAATCCGGCTGATTGTCGGTATAGGCGCCCGCCATCAGTTCTATGTAAGGGCCATCGCTATCGGTCAGGTTACGTTCCCAGGCATAGCCGAACTCCGCGTTGCCCCATGTCCACATCTTCTTGCCCGGCGCCACATGATGATTAGAGGTGTGCACAAACCCGGCCTGGCGAGCGTGATCGTAACCTCCGCAGAAATCGTACTTGGACTCCGTAACCATGTAGGAAGTGGGAACCGGTATGTTCTTGTACCAGGAAATATCCGTGCCGGGACGGTAATCCACGCCGTAATACGAATTGCGGGCAATGGGAAAGGACGAGATGGCCCGCTTGGCATGATCGGCGACGAATGCCACGTCTGGCGGAAAGAAGGACTGGTATTGGTCGTGGACGCGCACCGCGACATTGGACCACCATAGAAAGGTCTGCGGCAAACCCGTGCGGTTGTAGAGCCTGACTCTGGCTTCGACAAGGGCCTTTCCCGGAGAAAGATGAATGCCCACCATGCCCTTCATCCGCAGCATGGGATCGTGTTCGCTGAGCCACACCGTTCGTCCGCCGTCGGCGTGTTCCTCAATGCTGGCATGAACCGGCATATAAGTGGAGGGACGATGGTGCTGCGGCCAATTGAACTCGACGCCCCCGGAGATCCATGGGCCGAGCAGTCCGACCAGCGCGGGTTTGATTACGCTCTGGCGGTAGAAGAAATCATATTGGTTGGTTTTATCCAGGCCGGTGAAGATCCGGCCGCCAATCTCGGGAAGGATCATCAGTTGGATGAACTCGTTTTCTAGCGTGATCGCCCGATAACTTTCATCCACTTTCTCCAGAGCCACTCGGTCAGTGAAAGGATTCGGATAGACCTTCCCGGTACTTCCCTGGTAAACCCGCTTCTCAAGAAACATCGGATTGGGGTCGGCTTGCTGGACAGAATATGTAGGAATGACAACGTGCTGCTCCCAGCAGCGGACCGGTTCTGATTCATGGGCTTTAGTCATCAGAGTTGAACCTCGAAGCTAGCAAATTTCATCTACGACAGGGATGATGAGCAAGAAAAAGGTGAAGCACATTGCTAGGAAAATCCCGATAACCGTTAACGTACACGTCGTCCCGCCGTCTGTCAATACCTACTCCGCTCAATTCCCTGTGTCTCGGCATACACCGCATAAGTTGAAAACCTGCCTCCCCCACTACTTCTTGCCGGCAGCAGAGGCGCACGTTCCGCCAGACCTGTGTTCTTCAAGATGGGCGCAATAAGATGCTGTAGAATCGCTTTTGCGAATGGATTCCTATGAAACCTCCCAGCATCAAGGACATTGCTCAATCTCTGGGCATCTCGATCGGCACGGTTGACCGCGCCTTACACGGGCGCAGCGACGTCAGCCCCGCCACACGAGCTCGCGTGCTGAAGAAGGCAGAGCAACTTGGATACCGGCCCAATATTGCCGCGCGTTCCCTGAAGCTCAACCGCCGCTTGCGCATCGGCGTCTACTTTCCTCGCGCCATTGCATCCTTCTTTGATCCACTGCGCTCCGGTGTTCGCACCGCTGCTTCCGCTTCGATGGGCGTCAATGTCGAACTCATCTTCCGGACCTTCCCCAGGCTCGATGAAGGCGATGTGGAGCTTTTCGCTGAGGATGCCGACCAAAAGTTCGATGGCGTTCTGGTGGCGCCTGGCAATCCCGACCACATCGGGCCCGCGCTCAGTTCCTTGGCGCGCCGCGGCGTTCCAGTTGTCTGCGTTGCCAGCGATGCCCCGCGCAGCGAGCGCCTTGCCTCGGTCACAGCGGACGCGCAGGCAAGCGGCGCTATTGCTGCGGAGCTCTTCTCCCGCACGATCCAAAAGACGGGTCACCTAGCTACCATCACGGGTGAGTTAACCACGCTGGACCACGCCGAGAAACTCCGGGGCTTTGCGGCGAACCTCGCGCTCTTTGCTCCGCACCTGTCTCTTCTCCCAGCCATCGAGTCGCGTGAGCAGCCGAAAATGGCGTATCGGCAGGCCACCGCGCTGCTTTCTCACAAGCCCTATCCGCTGGGTATCTATATCAGCACCGCCAACAGCCTACCAGTACTTCGCGCGCTTGAGGAACAGAATCTCCTGGGAAAAATTCAGGTCATCACAACCGATCTCTTTACCGAACTCGTTCCCTATATTGAGTCCGGGAAGGTTCTGGCGACACTGTATCAACGTCCTTTTTCCCAAGGCAAGACCGCGCTGGAACTTTTGCTCCGCTACCTGATTGATGGCGTGACGCCCGCGCCGCTGGCTCGCCTTGCACCGCACATCATCCTGCGCAGCAATCTGGCTTTGTTTTCCAGTTATCTTGCGTCCTCTAGCAACGAGGCCGATTCCGTCGAGTAGCGAGCCTCTCACTCGTCAGTTTCCTGACTCGTGTCGATTTTTCTGTCTCTGTCCTTGAGGCGTTGGACAATCGCAGCCTCATGCGCGGCCTTCGCCTTGTCTCCGGTCCGTTGGTAGAGTACAGCAAGTCGAAAATGCGCCGGGTAGAACTCGCTATTGATCTTGACTGCCCGTTCCATTGCGCCGATTGCTTCGGAATACCGCTTTTCCTGCTCGTACAAGACTCCGAGTTGATAGTCGGGCTCGTACCACTTGGGCGAGAGGGCCTGGGCCTTGCGCAGCAATGTTTCAATCTTCACTAGGTTCCGTCCCTCTTCGCCGCCACCCCGATCCCAAAGGCTCACCGCATAGTAATAGCTCATAGCTGCATTCTCTGGATACCGCTGAGCGAAGTCCTGCAGCCGCCGATCCACCTCTTTTGCCAATTCAGGAGAGACCCTGCGGGCCTTTCCGAGAAACTCGATGGGGCGCCTGTCCCTCGGGTCCATATCCACTGCGGCACACAGGGTGCGCAGCGCTTCGTCGTATTGCTCAGAAGCGTAGAGCGCCACGCCCAAGCCGACCATCATCTGCGAGGAGCGAGGGTATTTGGATACCCCATAGCGAAAGAACTTGATGGACTCATCGACAAAGCCCACATACTTCTTATGTCCCAAAAGAAAGGTGGCCAAGTCGAATACATTGGACTCGCTTGGATCGATCTCCGCCGCTCGGTGGTACTCCTTGAGAGCATTCAGATCGTTGGAGCGCCGCTCCTCGATCTCCCCGAGCAAATTGTGCAGCCTCGCACTATCGGTTTGCGCCAGCATTTGCTGAATCTGCCGCTTCGCGTTTTCCAGTTCGCCGGCGTGCATGCACGCAAACGCCAGATCGTACTCGATTGATTCACTGCCAGAAGAAACCGCATAAGCCTGGGTAAGCCAGTAGACGCCTTCCCTCCACTTCTCCCTATGCAGGTAGTACTCGCCAAGGGAGCTCACCACCTGAACGTTCCCCGGATCGTGCTCCGCCGCCGCCAGCAATGCTCTTTCCGCCTGTGGCTGTATCTTTGCGGCGCTGGAGGTTTGCGCGATCGCTGCGCTGCATGGCATGGCCAGGCTAAGCGCCAGCACCAGCGTTATGGATTGCACTCTCCGGCCCACGGACATCTCCCTGCTTTCCCAAGCACACCAGCATACCTGGGCTGCTCGCAGCAGGCTGCTGCTCACAAAGTTTTGCACCGCTGAGCACTTTTCGTCCACAACGATCAAGCGGTACACAGGCAGACGTTTCCTTGAGGAAGTGCGAAGCCAACAGCATGCCAGACTCATGATCGCCCCCGGCCTTGCCATCGGCGTCTTGGATGATTTGAATAGGCGGGTCATTGGGAGAGCATCAGGAAATGAGTGGCTAATCCGGAACAAATGGCCTGGGCAATCCCTGCGGATTGCCCAGGCCATCCTACTTGGCTCTACCAGTAATACTTCAGTGCAAACTGCAACTCACGCGCGTTGCTTCGTGTCGAGGTAATCTGCCCGAAGTTGGTTTCATTCTTGTAGTCGGTGTTGGCCGGCAAGTTGAAACTCGGAGTGTTTGTTAAGTTGAATGACTCTGCGCGAAATTCCGCATGACTACCCTCTGTAATCGTGAAACTTTTGAAGAGAGAGAAGTCGAAGTCCTGGTATCCGGGCCCATTAACCTGGGTATTCGGGCTCCCCAGCGGGGACAGATCGGTCTGTCCGATGCTGGTCACCACGGGCGGATCCTTGAAAGCGGCCGGATTGTAGTAACCGGCAACCCCGCCCCTGATCTTGGACACGCCGGGAACCACGACCGCATTGGCACTATTGCCAGCGCCTGTACTGAGCTGGCTGCCGATGGTTTGCGGCTGTCCGCTGTCAAAAGTGAGAATGGCGTTCGCGCTCCAACCGCCCAGGATGGTTTGCGCAACACCGTGCAGCTGGCCTAGCAAGGCCTTGCCGCTCCCCACGGGAAGAGCATAACTCCCGCTCGCTACAAACTGGTTCTTGATGTTGAAGGAGGTAAGGCCCGTATCGTTCTTGATGGAAACGACGCCCGGAGCCCGGTAACCACCTGCACCTGCATTGCTGAGCGAATCACCCGCATCGCCCTTGGCCTGAGCAAGCGTGTAGCCAAGCAAAATGTTCAGCCCCTTGCCGGAACGGCGGGTCCATTTGGTCTGCAGTGAGTTGTAGCTGCTGTTTCCGATGGTTCCGTAGTAGGGCATTCCAGCACCAAAATCAGGGAAGGGGATATAGGCCGTGTTGGGTGTGCCAGGAGGCAGCAGTTTGGTTACATTGTTTTGACCGACGCTGGCTTCGAGATGACGGTCCTGCGAGCCTACATATCCCGCTTCAAGGGAGTCGCTCTGCGTAACCTGATACTGCACAGTCGCGTTGTAGCCTTGCGTGTACGGAGTCTGGTAATTCAGTTGAATCCCGCGCAGAGCCAAGCCGCTGTAACTTACCAACGAAGGATCAAGCGCAATTCCCGACATCCCGTTCTCGAGGGTCCCCGTGGTTCCATTGGTGTAGGTCACAGGAGTGACGGTCGAGATGCCTCCATTCGAGGAGTCGGTCAGACCAACCGCATACTGAAATGGGTAGTTATAGCCAAGGCTCGGGTATCCGCCACGGTTTTCAAACGCTCCGTAGAAGATTCCATAGCCCCCGCGAACCACCCATTTTGGTGTTACGGAGTAAGCGAATCCAAGCCGAGGCGCAAAGTTGAGCTTCTGGATGATCCCCAGCCCGGTTCCGTACTTGTTGGTGTAGACGAGAGCAATGCCATCTCTTTGCAGCGCGCTGGTAAAGCTGGTCGAAAGGTCCGGTTTGGTCTGGTGCCCGGCCGGAATGATGTACTGTGCGCCACTGTTGGATGTCAGGGAGGGCTGTACGAAGTTCGCTTGGGCTCCCCCAGCTTCACCCGTCAGCCCAAAGTGCTCCCAGCGCACACCCAGGTTGAGGGTCAATTTGCGCGTGATGGCCCAATCGTCCTGAAGATAGACGCCGAAGTAGTTACGGTTGGCGTGCACTTCGCCGAAGTTCGAGGCATTGATCTGGTCCATGCCTCCCGATAAGTTCACGCCGTTGGGAACCGTCGCGTTTGTCGGGCTGATCAGGAATTGCGCCCTGCCGGTCGAACTGTCTGCCTGTAGAGGAATGGAGGTGTAATTGCCGTCGAAATAGAACGTCCCCTTGGAGGCAGGCGGGGCAATCCACGGAAAGTAGATGTATTGGAACTCCGCACCGCCCTTGAAGGTATGGTTCTTGTAGACCTTGGTCAGGTTCTCGGTCATCTGTTCCGTATCGCTGAATCGATTCCCAGGCAGCCACCCGGCCCCGCCTAAACCGCTTAGTGTGCCGATGCCCAAGTAAGGCAAGCCTCCGTTGAGAGGTACCTGCGGAACGCCCGTGATTCCAAACTGCGCGGGAATCCCCATGGTGCTGGCGCCTGCCGGTTCGCGAGTGTCGTGGCCGCGTGTATAGCCCAGCCGGGCCTCGTTGACCAATGTCGGTGAGAAGGTATGCGTTTCACCCAGAGCGAAGCCGCGCACGTTATAGATCTCGGTTCCATTTGCATAGCCGCCACCGTCAGCCACGCCATCAAAGGGAGGAGGCACCACCCGGACGCTGCTGATGTAGTCGTAATGGAAGAATGCTTGGTCCTGTTCGCGGAAGCGTTGATCGATGCGCATGTCCGCCGTGTTGGTGTTGTTGCTGTTTACCTTGACTGTACTGTAGTTGTTCAGAATCCCTGAGGCGGTTGGGGCGGGGAACAGTTCCAACAACTTGATGGCATTCTGGTCGACGCGGTTTGCCGGAATCTGGTTGTTCGCAAACGCCTCTCGAACGTAGCCGGTCCCGGTAGCTGGCAAGCCGGTCACGAGGTCAACCTGCCCCTTCGTCACAGGACGAGTTGTTGCCGGATCGAAGACCTGTCCATTTTGGAATGAACGCCCGAGCAGATCGGTGCGCGTGAACGTGCCGGTGGCGCCAAGTAGATCTTCTAGGTTGGTAAATCCGCTGCTTTTTTCCACGGCTGTGGGCACCGTGAGGCCCACCGAGGCGCCCAGGTTTGCGCTGGCCGAACTACCCTCGGAGACGCCCTCCCGAATCTTCGTTCCTTCGTAGTCGAAAAACCAGAAGGTCTTATCCTTGATAAGTCGCCCACCCGCTGTCGCGCCGTACTGGTTCTGCCGCAGCTTCGGCTTTTTGCTGGCCGTTGCATCGGGCACGAAGTAGTCGTTGTAGGCATCGAGAACATCGTTGCGGAAAAACTCCCACACCGATCCATGCAGCTTATTCGAGCCTGATTTTAAGGTGGCATTCACAATCGCTCCGCCGGCGCGTCCAAACTCCGCGGGGAAGTCGCTGGTCATCATCTTGAACTCTGCTATCGCATCCACCGGAGGCTTGATCACATCGGCTTTGCCATCCAGATAATCGACGCTGTTGCTATTATTGTCGATGCCATCGAGCAGATAGTCGTTCTGTGCTACACGGGCGCCGTTGGCCACAAACTGGTTGCTTGCGCGGGCCCCTTGCTGCGGCAGGGTCACACCGGGCGTAAGCAGCACCAGCATCGTATAGTCGCGCCCGTTCAGCGGCAGGTCTTCAATGGCCTTCTCTTCCATCACTTGACCCACGGAACTGCTGTCGGTCTGCATCAACTGCGGAGCTTCGGTCACTTCCACGTTCTCGGTAACGGAGCCAGGCTGAAGCGCAACGTTCACAAGCGCCTGCTGCTGAATGTCCAACTGCACGCCCTTGGTTGTCGTCTTCTTGAAGCTGGCAGCCTCCACCACAACGGTGTACCTGCCGATATGGAGCGGCGTGAATTCGAATCTGCCGTCTGCCTTGGTCTTCGCGGATAACTGCGCTGCGGTTTCCTGGTTGACGATCATAACTGTTGCCCCGGGGATCACGGCCCCCGTAGGGTCCGTGACCGTACCCAGAATTGTGCCCGTGTCGACCTGCGCCCTCGCGGTCATGCCGCATAGCGCCAACGTGAACACCACAAGCAACCGCCGACTCCATTTTCTGAATCTCGTTGTTCTCATTTCCCACCCTTCCTGCCTCGCGGCACTCACTGGCTCTGCTCAAACCTGAAAAACTGACCTCGAGCTTTCAATGAAACCATTACCGTGTACGTCAACGGTACAAATTCGAGACCAATATAGTGAGCACTACGAAGACTGTCAACTGTTTTTTTCGTGCACGTAACCGGTGCAAGATGAAGGCGATTGCCGGCTCACCTAGATCAGTCACTTCGCCTTGATCGCACCAGAAGTTATAACCTGTTTATTAACAGCTCGTTACAGCACATCCTTGCGAGTATAGCCAACGCAAGGAGCTTGAGCAGAAAAACGCCAGGCCGAAACGTGTGCTGGCGGAGTTAAGCCTGGACAGATTGGTGCTTCAAGAGATCATCTCGGAAAAACATCCAATCCCTGAGCGACGGCCTTCCACCCCACGGACGAAGACCCATCCGTCGGGACCCCGGAGCAGGCAACAGGCCATGCAGGCGAGCACGCCATGAGTCTGCGGCAAGCGCGTCCTTTGGTGAACCAACCACGCGGAACGCAGCGCCTCCAACCGGCATCGCGAAGACGACGATCGACTGGCTCAAGCCGTCATTTCGCTGGCCAACCAATCAGAGACCTATGGTTACAGGCCCAATATCCTCATAGAAGGGGTTTCCCGTTTGCGGCCCCCACAGCGTCAAAACGCCAACATTCGGGATGTTGCTCTGTTTGAAGGCTTGGGCGGCTCGCCCCGCCTGGGCGGACGCGCTGACGGCGGCCGATGCGCGCGGGGAGTAGTCTGGGAAGTCAGCAGGGGCCATGTCCCGGGAAGCGGAGTTTGGAATGAAGTTGATGATCGTCGAGAGCCCCAACAAGGTGAAAAAGATCAAGACCTTGCTCGGGGCGGGAT
>Ga0224527_1000850_pt1 | contig 17713 bp, 25 predicted proteins | sample CBST0metaG_FD_179882 | JGI IMG/M metagenome (GOLD analysis project Ga0224527, IMG submission 179882) | Peat soil microbial communities from Stordalen Mire, Sweden - C.B.S.T0 | ecosystem: Environmental > Terrestrial > Soil > Wetlands > Peat | place: Sweden: Norrbotten County, Stordalen Mire... | reverse complement strand
GAATAAGGTTTCATACCCTACAGTTTTTAGATAGCCACAGACCCAGTTCCCGATATCTTTTACCACACGAGCCTCCTGCAGGCCACTTGCTCCCACTGCACCTGGATCTTTTCCTGGGAAATGTCCACCGTTAATTGCTATCTTCATTTTGATTTCCTCCTGTAATTTCATCTCTTTTTTTGCCAGCCCATACAGCTAAGGGCTTAAGTACATCCATACCCATGGCAATTAAATTTTCAATAATGCTCATCAGCTCCGTAACGGCAAGAAATGAGTACACCAAACTACCTGGCATTTTTGCCACGTCTCCGCCTGCTATTATAATGGAAGGTAAAATGATCGCGACCATATGTCCTGCAATAATCACCATGAAATAGGCAAATACTTTAGGCACAAATTTATGACGCATCTCTCTGCTATTAAGCGCACCAGTGTGCCATGCAAGGTAAAATCCGTACCAAAGACCACCATCACCCCCCTGCTGATCCAGCGTATTTTTTGATACGGATGCCCATTTGGTGATCGTATCCACAATAACAAGCACCCATAGCGCAATAAATGGTGCCTCAATTTGCCCAACTAGAAATGTAAAAATAGTAACAAAAAAACTGGCAATCATTTTGATTTGCCAGCACTGTGTAAGAGTATCCCATATTTTATTAAAATCCACTCTGTCACCCCCATCTTAATTATGATCCCAGTTCATCCTTGATGGACTGAATAAATTTATTTGCTATCGCCTTTGGTATCTTGATAAGTTGCTGATTGCCTAAATAAAGCATGGTAATGTTTCGTATAAAAAACAGTCACAATACAGTATCTACCGTTTTTACAAGTTATAAATTAAAAACGGAACTACTATTTTGTGGCTGTTATGACCTAAAAAAAGAAAAATCTTTATATTTTCTTCAAAAATCCAGCGAAATTCTTATAAAATTCTTCTTTATTTCCTAAATGAACATTGTGGTCGGAATGCGACATTTCATGAGCAATGCAATTGGGCAGTAAAGATTGCATTTTAATAAAATCTTCATCTGATATTGCTTCATTACCTTTTGCTCTAATTAATAATACCGGGCACTTTATGCTCGGTAATAGATGGAACCAATCTTCATAATGTGCAGTGCCAATAGCCATAGCCTCAGAACTGAACATCATCTTATACCCCTCTACCGTTTCCACTAAACTATTCATAAAATATTGATATTCCAAATTTGAAATCGAAACTTGTTTAATAAAATTCATTGCTTCGTTTAGTGTGGCAAATGGTAGTGGCCACTCTTTTGTCAAAGGATCACTAAGTTGACTTTTATCTAAAGGTAACTTGTTTGCCCTGACAGGCCCTGCTGCAGATTTGTCAAGTATAGCTACTGCTTTTACGTACTTAGGATATACTGCTGCTAAATAGCCAACCACTGCCCCACCCATGGAATGACCTACTAAAATGACGGACTCTATCTTTAACAAATTTAATAGTTCAATAATGTCCTCAGCCATTTCTTCAGTCGTATATTCAGCTATAGGTTTATCACTCAATCCGTGCCCTCTTTGGTCTGGCGCAATAATTCTGTATTCTTTTCCATACTGCTGAATAAAATCAGACCAGGTTTCTGCCCTTCCCCCTCTTCCATGAAGACAAATAATAGTTTGTCCTTCAGTTTTTGTATCAAAATAAAACATGTTAATACTTTTTAACTTAGCAATAGTCCTATAAATTGTTGTTTTTTTCATATCGTTACTCCCCTCTATTTATCTTAATTTTAACAAATATATATTTAATTGTAAAATAATTCTATTTATTGATTATATGATTTTATATTGAAATTGTTTTATCTCCCTTATCATGATCCAAGTTCGTCCTTGATGGACTGAATTATTTTATTTGCTACCGCCTTTGGTATTTTGCTAAGTTGCTGATTACCTATATAAAAACCACTCTTATTGATTGCCGTTAACGTCTTTTGTGACTTTGAGAATATAAAGTTTGCACCCTCTATATAGATGTATAAAGTATCGGCATTGACCTCTGCTATCACTATAATCGTACCAAACAACTGACTAAATAACCCCTTTAGTAAAGTCTTGAACGGCGTCCAATCATAGGTACTGTTATTCTCCATATCCACCAAAGTATAATACGTTTCCTCGGTTGTAGATAAGATCTTGTACTTATGATCTACCCCATACGTAATACTGATATCGGTACCAATATGCTCATCATTCACATACACGATATTATCACATGCCAAATGCCTAGCTTTTTCATAAATATCTTTTCCCAGATAATATCGATCAACCCCCAAATCGTAAGAATGATAGGTATTCGCGTTTTCATATAGCATTGGTGATATAAAAATCGAAAACTGTGAGCGAATATCATCACCTTCATAATACGGCAACCAGGTTTTTGTGATGTCTTTATCCGTAAGGATGTACTTCTGGGTTCCGTGCTGCAATATGAAATCATCAATCATTCCTTGGGCATAGGACTTAAAATCAGCGAATAAAGCCATGAATGTCTTTGTAAAATCTAGTGATTTGATCTCCGTTAAATCTTTGTAGGAAGTAATCAAGTAGTTGTTTATGTTTGCACCTGCCCAATATAAATCACCATCAATAAACTCAGCCTTAATGAGATTACAAGCATCAAACATTCCCTTACTCCATACTCCATCTTTATATAGATGCACATTCATTCCAGTATCTACATGCTCAAAAAAAACAAATCCTTTGGAATTATAAACAAAATGGCCATTGCTAAATTCATAGACGATTCTCCCATAAACCTTGGTCGGCGTAATTGGTACAGCACACCAGTCATCTTTTACTATTTTTCTGCCATTGGCCTTGATGGTTATCAACCTAAAATGATAGCTATGATCTTTGCTACTATACATCTCAATATATACACCCTCAATATTTGGCACATAAGGTAACTGAGCAGCAGGGACTTGATGCCCAAAAACACATCCACTATCAACCCAGACCCACTCACCAACCTTATGCTCCCCATTGCCAATCTCAATGCGACGACCACCATTGGTGTAAATACTTTGTCCATCAATGCTAATAACCTGCTCTCGTTTCATTTACCTACCACCACCGCTTGGTAATCGGTGATCATCAAATACACCCAATCCCCATCGTCAACAGGTATGTCCACAGCAACCGTGTAAGGATATGACCGGCCAGCTACCTGCACCATATTTCCCGATACTTTTCCATGATAGATATGATCTTGATCGGATTCCCGTTTAACGGCATTTGCAACTGCGTTACATAAACTTGCTATGCCCATCTAATCAGCTCCAATCGTTGCACAGTTTTATCAGGATCAACAGTAACCGTATTTGATTCTAAGAAATATTCATTTCCTAGCCATACAATCCGGTTAAACAGATCAAAGATGGTATCGGCATAGGCATCTAACATAACCCTATACTCGGTCTTCTTATCTAGCCAAATCACCTCATTGGCAATCCGCATCATGGATGCAAGATCGGTAACAGGCCAAGCACCAAGGTATTTTACATAGGGATGCCCAGGTACCATATAGATGGGTGGTTCTCTATTATTCTTGAGAGCGTTAGGATTTATCGACTCTTTAGCAATGTTGTAGGCACTAGCTTTGCCACCTGGCGCACCTTGGCTAATGCCACCATATGTGGTGATATCATCTTCTTCAATACTTGTACCCCACATCCCTTGACCAAGTGGATAATGCCGAGTGATGCGTTTTCGCTCTAATTTATCGTTTTTATACTCCTCTTCAATTTCTTTTATCAATTTCTCATTGTCATAGGAGTAAGTAACCGTTACACGAGCATCCGCTGTTATGGTATTTTTTATAATCAAATAAGCAGGTGGAATACTACTGCTATAGCTATAAGTAGTGACCTCTTCCACCCCTTTCACCGTATGGCTCTCTTTGATTACAAGCCCATTGGCATAGGTAATTGATGAATCACCGTTCGTAAATATTCCTGATAAATAGTTAGCCCCAGTAGGTGGATCTTGTTGAGGAGTTTTTCCTACTAATGCCCCTTTAATTTCGATACCAGCTACATCGAAAGGATCTTGCAAGGTACGTATTTTCTTCTTATTGATCGTTACATTGGTATAGTTTATGACCTCAACAGTTCCTGACTCTTTGCCCCGCTCTAACACGTTGATCTCATTACCCCTGATAAATACATTAATTTGCCGTTGCGGTATTTTATCCGTCCAACCAAACAATGCCGAGATGAGTTCTTTCCCCGTTGGCGTAGTTGGAAAAGCAGCCGGGGAAAAATCTGTGATATTCATATTCAAGGTCTTACCTAATACTTTTGCCAAAGCTTCCATTGTCTTACTCGCTGTAACATCGGTCGCATTAATCGGAGGATTAAAAAGCTGATGTACTCCTTTGTTCAAAATATCATCAATATCATAGATTCCAGTAATTGACTGCAGTTTATTATTATTGGCTATTTCAGATGCCTTAAAGGTGTAATGAAAGTCCTTTATGACAACGGTAACAATCTGGTCAATCTCAGCGTCATCATAGGTCTGCAAGGTGAATTTATCGCTTAATGTTTTGCCTGCAATGGTCATGGCTACTGATTTGATGTGATTCATCACGTACCCCAAAATTCTAGCGTCACATCATAATACTTTGGATGCTTGTCGACGTATTTGTATTTTTTTACAACCACACGTTTTGCACCTAGTGAATTACCTGCATGATCCATTACCGCAACCATTGTCCTCGAATACCAATAGCCTTTAATTAGTGCCCAATTTGCAGCATCAAAAACAGCCTGGCATCCCACCACTTCCCCATCAGGAATAATCCCGTTATCTTCCACATAGATGCCGCCAACAGTTTTAATTTGTGTCTGGCGATCATCAGGAGTGTTTTCCCATGATTCAGGATTTTTAAAGGACACTGCACTGCCCACATTAATAGCCATTGTCATCACCACCGTTCAATGCTTTTAAAAGTGGAGGTTGAATTCGATCCGCCACTTTATCAGCCAAGGTATTGATATCCGTGTCACCATTAACCGTTGCAGTCACGGGTACATTTACAGTTATGGTATTCGTAATGCTATCGCCATTGTTATGATTTGCCCTAGATTGATAGGGCTCAAATTTTGCCATATTGACGGAGAGTTCTTTGATCACTTCGGCGAGTTGGTAGGCACTATTATTCTTGATTACAATTGTTTTTTTCGTATCGCCAGGCTCATAGACTCCCATTTGCTGTTTGACGTATGAATAAGCCTCAGCATCGGCTTTTTGCTCGGCAATTACTTTCGCATGAGCCTCTTTATAAGCATCGGCTATGCTGGTACCCGCTTTGATCGCCGCCGCTACCGCTCGGATTTCTTCACCCTGCTGTGCATACACCGCATCTTTAATGGCCTTCGACTTTTCTTGCTCGGCAAGCTGAGTCGCCTTCACTTCATCGCCCGTCTTTTTGATCCAGGCTTGACGTTCAAGATCAATATCCCTCAATCTACTTTCTAGTGCTGCATGTGTTAGCTTATATAGTTCGGTATCCATGGCATCAACTGATCTCTGTATTTCCTGATTGCTTTTATCAATGATAATTTTCTTTCTGGCTTCAGAAATTTCCAGTGCGATGCTTTCAGACACGCCACTAGCAATTAAAGCCGTTGTCCTGGTATCAACATCATGTAGTTCATTTTCAAATTGGGTATGGGTGGATTTGTAAACCTCATCGGTCAGTTCAATCCGCGCTTTGGCATTGGCTTTTGCTGATTCCATTTCTTTTTTCTTAGCTTCTAGCAGGGCACTGGCTTGTTCTTCTGCTATTTTTTTAGTTTCATCAGCAACTCTTTTATGATCCGCTAGCATCCTATCTTTTGTCGCCTTTTGAGCCTCTGCAATAGAATTTTCAACATCAATTTGAGATTGGGCTTCTCCTTTGAAAGCATCCATATCGGCTTTCATTTTAGGAAATGAACCAAAACCTAATGCACCACCAATTACTTCCATGCTACCAAGTATGGGATGATTGCTTAGTACCCGTAGTTCGACCTGCAATTCTTTGAGTGCATCTGACATAGAATTGATGCCATCTAAATTAAATAGGTGTTTTAAAGCAGGAGTCGTAACATCGAGTACCTCAGAACTGATTTTTTTCACTTCACCTAGCAAATCAACAGTGGCATCGGTAGCACTAACAATACTATCCTTATTTTCTTTAATAGTGGTAACTACCGAGCTAAAACCGTTAATAATATCGGGAATGATTTCTTTTGCAATGGGAACCAGTGCAGCGCCTAAGGCATTCTTCAATTGCCCAGTTTCCATATCCAGCACTTTCATTTCCACAGCCATATCATGCATCTCTTGTGGATTGAGTCCGATGGTTTTAACCCGACTTGCCGCTTCGGCATTCACTGTATAATCCCTAAGTACTGCCACTAATGCCGCACCTTTTGATCCTAACACCTCAGCAGTAAACGCTTCTTCCTCGCCTGCCTGCATTGCATTTTTATATCCTAATGCCAACTGTTCTAGTTGTTGATTCATGGGCAACAAACTACCATTTGCATCCTTTAATGAAAATCCAAACAACTCCATGGCATCTGTAATAGCATTACCGCTCTCACCTGCATTTGCCACCGACCGATCTAGGCGAATCATCGTTGAGATAAAGGCCTGGCTATCCGTGTCCGTAATTTTTAGCATGCGCCCTAATTGTCCTGACTCTGCCGCAGTTAGGTTCAATCGGCTGGCTAATTTATATGCCGCATCTCCAGCATCGACTGCGCCTTTGACTAAGCCAAATAATCCTGCACCACTGGCGGCAATGGCTGTCAATGCAATGATTTTCGTATGAACTGCCATCATGCTATTGCCTGCAGATTGCCCTGCCTCCCGCACTCTGCCCAGGGATTCAGCCAAGGCATCCACTGCCGCACTGGCAGCATGAGTTGCCGTAGGATTGATAAATGGCGACGCTCCTGCAGTTCCCCCGGTACGAGCCGCGTTAGTTTGCCTGATCTGGGCGGCTAAATCAGCTTCAGCCTTTTGTTCTCTCAGTAAGCGAGTTAACAATCGTTGGCTGGCTACATCATCTTTACCTTTTGTTGCTACGCTTTCAGCATAAGCGGCATTCATTAGTGATACTGTTTGCTTTTGTATATTGATTTGATCGGTTAGATATTTGGTCTTAGTAGCTAGTGCCTCAGTAGAATTTTCCGCTCCTTTAAACTGACTCATATCGATTTCCATTTTCAACTTGGTCTGCTGAGCCTTTGTTTTTAAACTAGCCATTGCTTGGGTTACGGTGCTACTAGCGGTGATCAGGTCAGCATCAAGCTGGGAAAGATCCATTCCCAAGGATAGATATAATTTTTCTATTGTTGTTCCCTTGGACATATTTTACCTCCTCGTTAAAAATGGTCGTCAATATAGCTACACGGTTCAGGGTTACGGTTTTTACTTTGTACAATCAGCAAATCAATAAGATAGAATAGGTCACTCTCATCAATTTGCTGTTGTGTCCAATGATATAAAGAATGTAAGCTGGCATAAAAATCGATCACAGTTTCATAGGCCGACAGCTCCGCTGTTACTGGGCTGCCGGATCTTCGTTTGGGAGTTTTGCAATCTTAGCATTAAGCTGAGCGCAGAACCATTTAAAAACAGCAACATAGAGTGGTAAAACTTCCTCTAAATCCATTTGATTCACAAGTATATCAGCGGTGAGATCAGGATTGGCAAAAGTTTTTGCAATCATTTCAGCATGTGCATCAATAAAATTCACGAGAGGAATCTCTGCTTTTTCCTCCTCGAACAGCATCAGTTCTCGCCACATTCTGGCTTTTGCTTTACCTGGTTTATATTTTTTTCCATCAATATTGATTTCCATATCAAAACCTCCAATTTATTAAAAAATAGGCACCTACCTAGGCACCTATAGTTATGATCCAACTGCAATTGTCGAACTTTTAAACCAGTTCTCAATTGTCGCAGGCAATGTCGCGGGGTCTTCTTCATCACAAACTCTTTTCCATTTTCCATCACTAGTCCTGAGCATAAATTTGCCTATTAATTTAATACCCTGTGGATCAGTCTTGTCAGCCTTTGTTTTGTAATTATCATCGGGTTCCTGGAATGAGCCTTTAGTGAGCCATATCAATTTTCTTTTTCCACTCTGCAGTAATCCAGCGAAACCGATTGCAACAACTGCTGGTGTATCGTTACCCCCAAAATCCATAATACCTGCCGTGATTTTATGACCTAATAAATCAGCAATAACCGTATTGGTTGGATCGGCCATTTCCACTTCAACGGTTATCTCACCAAGTGCTGTTGACACGGCATAGGGTCCATTATCTGCATAGAATGTATTCGTGGTTGATGCTGTTTTATTATCCACTGATACTAAACCTGGTACTGGCACAATTGGGCCATATGTTGTTGCCGTAGTAGTATCTGTTAAGAGCTTTGCATATACAAAACCACTAACTCCTATTTTAACAGTCATAATCGCACTCCCTTTCTGTTACAAAATAGATTTCCTTCCCTTTCATCCCCATCGGTAACCCTCGCATATTTCGCCCTAGTGAATGACGGACAAAATTAATAGAGATCATTACACGCTCAACGGTATTGATGATCTCTACAAGATTCCTTTCACTGGTTACTGATAAGCTATATGTAATTCTCGACATTTTTTCTTGGTTGTCAGCCGAAAAGTCTGGCACGTTGCCGATTTCCTCGTATACTACTTCAGGATAAGGCACATCTTTATCACCAGGTTCATTAAACTCATAAATACGTTTTCCCCCAAGCAAGCTAACCAGTACTGCATCGCCTTTTAAGGCTTCCTCTACTTCATGATCCAGGCACAGCATGGGCTCGCACCGCCTTTCGAATGGCATTGATCACATTTTGCTTGATTTGATTTCGATGTGCATCATAAGCCGTATACAAATAGGGATGCTCATGGCCAGGACGAAATTCTACAATTCTAGCGTATCCATAGCCGCCAGCCAAATGATCTGTAGCAGGACTGACCGCATCAAATACAATTTTAACTCGAGTGCCTGATTGATTAACCTCTAACTTACCACTAGCCGCAAGTGCGCCACTAATTTTATGAATTCTTGTTTTTGCATCGCCTAAGATGGTTTGTCCTCCAGCCAATAATGTCTGTTTAGCTTTTATTGAGACATCCTCCCCCAGCTCTAGTAATAAAGTGCTAACTTCTTTCCCTGATAAACTCCCATGCCGAACCACTCACATCACCACCTCACGGCAAATTAATATCGTGGTAGACTTACCATAATCATAAGTGTGCAGGACTTCAAAGGTTCTTGTGCCCCATAGTACTCGCCATCCTTTACGAACCTTGGGATTGTACCGGATACCAATTTCTCGCACCAGTTCACTAGCAAGATTTCCTGCAAGCTCTACGGTTTTAAGTTCTGGCTTTCTAAACTCAGCCCATAGGTTTACTTGGGTTATCCATGCTGATGTACCAGCGACTTTTATGTAGTGTTGTAGTTCAATTCGTTTATCCATACGCCCGATGAACACAGTCATCATCTCCTTTCCTGCATAAAAAATAAGCCAATCGGCTCATTACATTCCCCCTGACATTGCTTGATTCATTGAAAGGCTGGGTACAGGTTGTGGCGGATTTGGGCTACCCTCAAATAATATTGCCGCTTGCATACCCGTTGCATCACCACTGATCGAATACGGACTCCCAATATCTAGCGTTTTAGCTACCACACCATTTATTATTTTGGAAATGGTAGTCCCTTGACGAGTACCTAGCCAGAGCGCATTCTCATTATCACAGCAAATCCCACCAGGATTAGGATTAATTCCATTAGTGACTACCTGGGCTACTGCGCCATTGACTATTTTGGTTAATTGACCAGCACCAGTCTGTGGAGCTGAATGCAATACCCATAAAGCATCATTTTTATCGATACACATCCCTATTGGACAAGCAGCAACTGAGATGGTGGTAACGGTTTTACTATTTGTTATGACTGAGATTGTAGCCGCTTCACCATTTGCTACATATATGATGTTCTTTCGATCACAACAAATTGCACTAGGTGCTACTCCCACATCAAAAGTACCTGCAACCAAGCCATTCACTACTTTTATCGCCTTGCGTCCATTATCCATACCACTCATGCCCGGATCAACAACCCACAATGCACCATCTTTATCACCACAAAGAGCAACTGGGTTTGTATATGGACTTGCTGATTGTAGGGATACGCTCTTGCCAGCTACACCATTTACAACGGGGATAACTGCACACATACCATTATAGGTCAGCCAAATTGTATTACTCTTATCAACACACATACCAGAAGGTGGATAATCGGTGAACGGCATTTGGATCTTTTGTTCTACTACCCCATTCACTATTTTAAATAAGTTATAAGGGTAACCACCCATGACCCACTTCCCATTATTTTTGTCTACACAAACCAGGCTCGGATTATCGACGGTTACTCCAGTAGTTGCTACTACCCCATTCGACATTTGCCGGATTTCATTGCCATAGGATAAAAGAATGGAAACATCATTTAAATAGCCCATTATCGATTCATCCACTTTTGATTGCAAGTAACAATACTCGGCACTAGACCAGCTCCACTTACCGTATAAGTAAATACGTCATCTTCATTACCTATGACTGCTTCACTGAAGGTAAGTGTGGTTTTGCCTACTGCACTTAACACCACTGTAGGAGCAAGGGTAATCGTACCTTTTTTCACGGTGATGGTGGTAGCACTAGCAGGAGTTCCTGTGACATAAAAATCAATTTTTGTTAAGGCTCCATTCCGTGATAACGGCAAACTAGGCGAGACATAAGCATCAACAGGATTGCATTACCGCATCACCACCTGTGCTGATGTTTCTACATCACTAATTAAACTAAGGACATTCCAAGCACTTGATGAGCGTATTTCATAACTAGTACCTACCGGTAATACTAGGCAATTCACATCCCCTACAATTGCCGTCCTGCGCCAACTAACAAAGATTGTCCCTGGACCAAAATTGATAATATCAGCTGATTGTTGTGGCGATGAATACTGAATATTGGTTGCTGCTGAACCGTTTACAGTTACGTTGTTCACTTCACTACCGATGACCATGTAATCAACTCCCTTTTTCCGTTAACTGAGTCGCAATTGAGCAATCAGAGAATGTAGGGTGATGTTAAGACCGCTTAGATTGCCACTCCCAGTAACAACCAAATTAGGATTTTCTAGAAAGGTACCAACAATCATTGTGACTACAACTTTATACAAAGCATTGGTATATGTTTTTTCAACACCCGCATTTTTCAAATACCCCTCCGCCGCCAATTGATAGGTAGCTAAGATTCCGTCTAACTCCTTGCCATCCACTTTTAAAAATCCTTTGAGTTCGTCTAATTCCATATTCACCATCCTAAAATAATAGGAAGGCAGTTCCTACCGCCCTCCTACCTGATTGCTTTATACCGCAGCAACCTTCTTGATGCGGAGGAATCCATTTTGTGCAATCACATTGCCGCCAGCAAAGATAGAACCACGGTGAGCAATTTGACCTGTAGAAAATTTGAAATCAGTGGAACGTTGAACATCTAAATCACTAAATACCACTAATTTATAATTGGACAATGGTCCATAAGCCATTGCATATTCATTGGCGGCGGTTGCGCTATTGCTAATGGCTTTGCAAGCACTGTTGATAATGTAAGGAATGCCATCAATGGTACCCGTATTACCATGAGTAAGGATGGTATATCCAATAGGTATTGGCAGAATACCTTTCTTAATATAGTTGGCATCATAATCAAAGTAATCACCTAGCATGTTTGTGCTAATTTGCAGTATTGCCATTTTACCTACTTGATTGATTGACACATTAACCTTATTACCACCTACCGAGTCTCTAAAATATTCTGCCTTACTTGCAAAGTCTCGATAACTGATTCCAGCTGGCAATGCAATGGTAAATGTATATCCCTTCGTCGTGCGGTTTTTAGCGTGTATCTGAGGTCTGCGCTTTTCCTCCCATAATGCTTCAATTGTTTCCATCACTGCCAGTGGTATCTCCTGACCAAGCATAGGTAAAAGTATCGAACGTACATCATTTTTAATTTCCTGAAATAGATCCACCGTATCACCTCCGTGTATTCGTCTTACGATATATATATGCTGGTTATGTATAAATTGATGCCTGTATTGGTTGAAATGACTATAAAAAAATAAAGTCCCTATTCAGAGACTTCAATTAAATCTTCAATATGACATTTTAATTTCAAAGAAACGTTGTAAGCCCACTCCAATGATGGTTGAATTTCTTGCCGTTCCCATCGTGAATATTGATTCTTATTCACTCCCAGAAACTCAGCAAACTCTGTCTGGTTCATCTCCATCTTATGTCTCCATGATTTTAGTTTATTTTTAAGCATATGCCACCTACATTCACATATAATGTAGGTTATTTCTACGAATTACCAATATATTCCTGCTCAATAATTTAATATAGTGCTACTATTACAGAAAAATCTCCCTAATCAATTATGCCCAGTGAGGAAATTTTACTATCATGGTCTAATGACGACATTGTCCCCAGGTAGCCATGGTAAAATAACACCGAATAAATAAATGATCCCGAATTTGCCGACAATGTGAAATTTATCCTAATATCATATCGTGCTTCAAAAGCCCTTAGTGTTCCCATGTATGCCGTTGGGCTATAATCCGCACGATACTTCTTAAGCTGAATATCTTGCCAAGTAGCATCTTCAACCATTAAATATAACTTTGAACCTTTGGAACGAAGAAACTCATTTTCAATTTGTGTCCGTCCATGTGTTAGATTCTGGGCTAGTTCATCCAAATTGGCTTTACGTTCAACGTTGATATTATCAGATAGGTAAATATCACGAAGTACGCCTAGTTCCACGTTTTTAGGGATAAATGCGGAATAGTCTCCATAGTCCAGCTTTTGCACTTTATACGGTATCCCCTTATCTGTGAAGTATTTTATAATATGTTGATTTTTTTGCTCTCTAGTATCAACCAACATCGTCAAGTTCTTAAGCAAAGCCTTTGTTTCTGCATCAGTATAAAAATATCTCATATACATGTACCTTCTTTCAATATTGTCCCTCCAAACATTCTCTTTGCTGTTATTAAACTCTTAAATGAATGAATAGGTAGAATTCTTGCCGACTCAACAATTAAGAGAAATTCTTTCACACTAAATGCCATTATATTAGAATCTGGCTTGTCGTGTGTATATACCAATACTCTAGCACCTAAAATGTCACCATAAATCCCTTGCTTAATATCTACCGTGAAAGCCCCCTGTGTTAATTGTCCACCTTTAATTAGTCGCATAATATCAGAGGTATTCACGGGGCACGTCCTTTAAAAAGCTTAACGTGTAACCATCATTCCTTGAACCACTCTCGCAATGGCTCAACATATAACCATTAAACTTTGTTATGTCCCCACTAGAAAGATTACCACCACCGTGTGTGTGTTCTTTCCCACAATAGGGACAATCTATTTTCAACAATCGTTGCCCTTTATTAAGCCTGTCCGACAAAACGACTACTTTCTTAACTACTACATTTTCCAAGCCTAAAACCTCTTATTTGTAAAATTATGCATATAAATAGTAGGCTATAGTAGGCTAAGTAGGCTAAGTAGGTCATTTTCTATATTACTTATATACTTTATTGCTTTATAGACGAATAAGAAAAATACCCTCTAAAGCCTACTAGCCTACTATTCATCCTACTATCCTGTTTATTGTTTAAAATCTAATAATCCAATCCCTTTAAATTTTAAAAGCCCCATACTAGTATAATCACTAAAATTTCTTTGACGGATTCTATCGTTAAAAACACGTCTTGAAATCGGCTTTTCGCCGTTCCGCACTGCCCAATTAATGAAAGCATCATATAGATCTTTAGCAATCACATTGACATTACCATTCACATAGCAACATTCATTAATGAAAATCTGTATAGTGTCCTCTCCTGCTCGATATTCTTTGCAGGCATCAACAACACACACAGGAGGATTTAACCCCTCACGTTGCCATTCCGCGAACCCCGCGACCATCCAAGCTAATATTTGCGGCAATTCATTATGTAATTTTTCATCAAGGTGTTTGTCCTCTCTACCTTCAAAAGATACTTCAAAAGGTATCAACCTTAACCTCGCCCAAATGGAGTTAGAAGTTTCTTTAATGACTGGCCTGTTATTCGTGACCATGATGATTTTATGTGTCGGTTTAAAGTTGAAAAACTCTGCTCGTAAAAAGCGGCCTGTGAGCATATCCCCGCCCGTGAGTGACTTTATAATAGCTTCGTCAAGTCTTTTACCTTCATTTGATTCTTGAGCAATTACAAGCCGTTTGCCTGCCATCATAGCAATATCATTAGGAATACCGCCTGTATTTCTAGGTTCAAATGTGGCAAAAGGTAAAACACACTGTAGCTCTCCCAAAATATCCTGTAGCACTTGAATGAATATCCCCTTACCATTTCTGCCCTGCATACCATAAAAGATATTTAAAAGATGTTCGCTAGTATCACCCGACAAACAAAGTCCAGCCAACTTCCATAGATACCGCATTAATTCCAAATCATTATTAGTTATCTCACAAAGAAACTGAATCCACCGACTACAATCTGTTTCTGCATTGTATGGCTTATACTCAAATTCCAATAAATGAGTAATATTATATTTTTTATCGTGCGGCATTAACTCGCCTGTTTTCAAGTTAATAATTCCATTCAGGCAATTAACTAAATAATTTTCTTTGTCTAATTCATTTATAGAAATTGGAACTCCCTGTAATGACTTTGTTAGTTCTGTGATAGATTCTAATTTTGAACGACTTTCACATGATTTCGCCCATTTTAACTGCACCTCTGGTTCTATGACATCCTTAACATCATATAAACTTCGAACCATTTTCATAGCCAATCTTTTAATAGCACCGTCACGGTCTTTTTTCCAACGCTGCCCGTCCCATAAGAGAAATGTATTAATTTCTGGACAATATCGGATATTATTATTATTTTGATGTAGCAACCTCTCTGCACTACCTAATTCGGTATAATGGAATGGCTAAAAGCATTTCACCAGCACGATCAGGCGAAATTTCATATCTAAATAAGCGACTAAGCGAGTCTTCTCTAATATCTAAGTACTCTGCTAACTTCCATTGCTGGATACTAGCCTGTTTCAATGCTTTTTTTACTCGTTCGTTGTTTGTCATATTCTTTATCTCTCCTTGTTTTTTGTGTTGTAGTAGGCATTTATGGGTTTAAAAAAAACACCATATCTGGTGCATGAGTCATAATAAGCCTCCTTTTTTTATTTTTAGGCATAAAAATAAGCCGCATCTGCTGCGACTGTCCAAACTTTCTAAAAAAAATATCATAACATATGAAAACGTTATTTTGGATATCATTTAAATTATTTTCATAATAATCTTTTACGAATCGCTCTCCCTTTAATATTAATTTGAGGTAATAAAAAAAGCCACTACAACCGCAGCGACTTTTACAAATATCAACAGTACCATTTTAATATAAAAAGTGCCGATTGTCAACAACAACTTTATTCAACATAATACTTGTCTAATTTTAGCCAATAAATCTGCATGTATCCCCACAACTTAAAGAACATCTCATCATTATTTCCAAGCAAATTACAATTCTCATAAATACTATCTTCTAATACGCCACATTCTTCTTCTCTTTTTTTAATTTCTTTTACTGTGCAACCTAGTTTTTTAGCGTATAAACGTTCATATTCCTTGTACCTTTTTTCACACCATTCTTTATATTTCGTCGAATCTTCTAATTGTTCAACTTTTTCCACTAACGTCTGATATATAGAATTATTCCTTATCGTTTTTAATCTATTTCCGGATGATAGATCATTGGTACTATTTTGTGTTTGTTTATATTCCTTGCAAAGTTCCTCCAAATATTCACGTTCAGCTATTCTAGCTTGTTCTGTAGGATCTTCACCATATTTTCTCTCAGTTATTCTGTCTGCTTCTTCGTCAATATCATCGTTATCACCTTGCGAATCCATAAAAAAAATATATTTTACAGTATTGGATCTTTCGGCCAATTTTTTCCTCACTCTTGGGATAGTTTTTTTCACCTTATCAATAGTCGAATTTGTTATACTTACAATTTCCCCCTGTTTCTTTTTTTCGACTTCATGCAAATAAAACACTTTACTCTCAAATTCTGTCAATATATTTTCATAAGTTAATAACTGTAATCCGTTTTGTAAAAATTTCTTCATATCTGACGTTAAATCTTTGGGAGTATAATAATATTTTATTGACCGTATACCCTCCTGTTTTTTATCATTACTAACTGAACGATAATCGTCATTAAACATATCACATTTTTCAGTAAAAGATTCTAACAATATTAATCACCTCTTATTTATTATTTTTCCGACTTTCCAGAAATTCCTCTAAGTCATTTTTTTCTATTCTATATTCGCGCCCCAATTTCATAGCGACAATCTTACCTTCTCGAACCCATTTTTGAATACCACGTTCAGTAAGTTGTAGCATATCAGCTACTTCCTTTATGGTTAAATATTTCATTTTATCACCTCACTATAATTATAAGTAAAAATTTCCAATATGTCAATATAGGTCTTTACATGTATTTTCATGTGTATTATAATATATAATATGATTAGGGGGAGGTGAATAACATGGCATCAGCAGGAAGTATCCAAAAAGCAGGTGAAAATTCTTGGAAGCTAACCGTATCAGGTGGTTTTGATGGTGCAGGGAAAAGAGTTCGGCATACAAAAACAGTTCATTGCACATCAGAGCTAGCAGCAAAGAAAGAGCTAGCTTTATTCGTGGCTGATATAGAAAAGGGCAATCTATCAACATCAGGTAAAATGACACTAATTGAGTACTTTGCTTATTGGGAAGAAAATTACGCTATGTCACACCATAAAAAGAAAACCATTGCCTATAATCGAAGTATATTTAAGCGCATAAGCAAAGCTATGGGGCATTTAAGACTAGATAAAATACAGCCTAAGCATTTACTAAGCTTTTATAAAAATCTTGCTGAGCCTGGCATTAAACAAGACCCTAACGCTACCAGGCGTAAAGCTGCAATCAATACAGAAAAACCAGTAAAAGATACACTTTCACCTAACACCATACGCAAATATCATGTATTACTTCATACACTTTTAGGACAAGCTACACAATGGCAACTCATACCCTACAATCCTGCTGATAAAGTAGAAGCACCTAAAGCAAAAAAGACCCATAAAAAAATATATGATGAAGAAAACACAGGTAAATTCTTAATGCTCCTGCAAGACGAAGAAGTTAAATATCGCTTGTTGGCTCTACTGGCATTATCTACTGGCATGAGAAAAGCAGAATTATTTGGGCTTGAATGGAAACATATCGACTTTACCACTAACACGATCAACATTGAGCAAACAAGCCAATACCTACCAGGCGAAGGCATATACAAAGATACAACAAAAACAGAAGAAAGTACTCGAAATATTACGGTTCCTGCATCGACTATGGAATTATTTAAGCAGCATAAAGTTCAACAAGCGGTTGATCGTTTAAAGCTTGGTGACAAGTGGCGACCGGACATTCCTAAAGAAGATAGAATTATTGATAC
>Ga0224527_1000849_pt1 | contig 17730 bp, 13 predicted proteins | sample CBST0metaG_FD_179882 | JGI IMG/M metagenome (GOLD analysis project Ga0224527, IMG submission 179882) | Peat soil microbial communities from Stordalen Mire, Sweden - C.B.S.T0 | ecosystem: Environmental > Terrestrial > Soil > Wetlands > Peat | place: Sweden: Norrbotten County, Stordalen Mire... | reverse complement strand
CGAGCGCGATTGCGTTTTGGCTAGTAAACATGGCTAGTAATCTCGGGCGAAAAACCCACCTCAAGAAGTATCTCGCTTACGAGGGGAAATGGCAATTTTTCCCTGTCGCCAACGTCAACGGCAAGCCGAAGCCGGAGCTCGTCCTCATCGCAGGAAAGCCGCGCCGGGGAACAAGTGGCACCTTCTATCTGTAGTGGCGCGAGAACGGCGTACGCCGCACGCGCCCGGTCGGGACATCACCACGTGAGGCGCTCGACGCATGGCAACTCCGGTCTGGAATCCTCTCCGGCGACATCGAGGTGCCGGAAGAAGAGCCTGGCGTCGCCTCTGCGTCTAGGACGATTCGTGCGGCTGTCGAAACCTACCTGGCCGAAGTGAAGGCCACCAAGGGCGATGCCACCTTCCGCGCCTATTCCGGCGATCTTGCCTGGTTCCAGAAGGTGTCGAAGAAGCATTACGTCGATCAGCTCGGGCGCTCGGACGCGATGGCGCTCTTCGCCGCCGGCCGCGGTGAGGAGCTGAACCAGAAGACCATCAACAAGCGCGTCATCGTCATGCTCCAGGCCATGCGCCATGCCGGCGCGAACATCCAGCTTCGCAAAGGCGACTGGCCGCGCACCATCGACAAGCGTGTTGAGATTTACGAACGCGAGGAGCTGAAGCGCTTCTTTGAAGCATGCACCCCCGAAGAGAAGGTCGTCTTTCAGGTTTTTCTCTGCTCCGGATTCCGCTCGCGCGAGCTCTCTTGCCTAACCTGGGAAGACGTGAACTGGCAGGCCGGCACCTTGAGCGTCCGTCCCCGGCCCGAGTTTGGGTTCACTCCCAAGAGCTACGAAGAACGCAGCGTGCCCATTCCAAATGCGCTGCTGGAGTCGCTCAAGAAGCATAAGAAGAAACAGCCTGATTCCGTGCTGATCTTCCCCACGCCTAAACATCCGAAGCGGCCCAACTATGGCGGCGACAAGCCCGACGCGCACCTGCTCGAACTCGGCAAAGAGATTGCCTACCGCGCGAAACTGAATTGCAAACACTGCAAGACACGACAGGGCAAATGCAGCGACGGGCCTTATTGCCAGAAGTTCTATCTGCACAAGTGGCGACATACATTCGCCACGCAGATGCTCCAGTCCGGCATCGACATCAAGACACTGCAAACGCTTCTCGGTCACAAGAACATTGCCACGACCGAGAAGTATCTCAAGTCGCTTCGGCTCGACGACCTTCGGCAAAAGGTCGAATCGTCCACTCTCGCAGCGATGCTTTAGAAAGCAGCTACCGGTAGGCCGAGGCGGACACCTCTCTTTTCTATCATCCCGGGGAGACCTTCTCGAACTTATGCGATATCGGAAAGCAGTTTGCTGTGCCAGCACAAACCTGCAACGTTGAGTTGATAGTTGACGACTTGAGTCATTCCAGAAATGCTCGGAGACATCGAGACGTTTGTCGGTGGAGTACTTCGAAATTGTTTCTTAGCAATCAGCCCAACCGCAACAATGTGCCACTACTGCCATTGGCTTGCAGGCAGTGTCGCGCTATTACCGTTCTTGGTAGCAATAGGCTGAACTCAAGCACTGTCTGCTATGATTCACTGAAAAATTAGTCCACAATGTCCAGCCGTTATCTCGCATGGAGGCACTTTTGGTGAAGTCGGTCAAGATTCGTAAACTCAAAGGTTTGGTGAGCCTAGATTTCGAAATTCCTGGTCCAGGTGTTCACCTTCTTGCCGGATCAAACGGCTCGGGAAAAACAACTCTTCTCGCATGTTTGAGAAGGCTATGCCATGCAAATTCATTCCAACTCCACTTTTTAAGTTCTCTCCAGTCCAATCGACTAGACACGTTCAATGGTGCCGAGGTTACTTACTGCCTAGGTACGGAATCTGTAACCTATGCATATGCTGGCGAGCGATGGGTCCCGAGACCACGGCGATCCAGTGATCTGGTTCAGAAGTTTGGGTATCCCGACGTGCTATACGTCGGGGCAACGGCCTCACGGATTACCCCGCGTCCGGAAGATTTCAGTACTGCCAAGCTTAGACCCGCTTCACCAACTATCATCCAAGCGGTAAATTCCATATTTGAAACGACTAGGTTCGCCGATCTAAGAGCGATCAACCTCACCACGGGCAATAGGAATCAGGCCTTTGTGCTCGTCGATCGGCGTCCAGGTCAATCAAGAGTCTCGTATTTTTCAGAGAAGAACTTCAGTCTCGGCGAACTGTGCGTCCTGAAGCTACTTCGTGAATTGAACCACTGTCACATTGGAACCCTCGTGCTCATCGATGAGTTGGAATTGGCTTTGCACCCTCGCGCCCAGGTTGGCTTGATTCGCCACCTAGAGCAGCTCTCCAAGGAAAAGGCGCTAACAGTTATCGTTTCGACACATTCGGTTACGCTTCTCAAAAGCGCCGACAGAAATAAAATCACTTTCTTGGAAAAGAGGGAGAATGGCGAGACGGTAGTTCTCCAGAAATGTTTCCCTGCCTATGCGCTTGGGGGTATCTCCATGTCGGAGGAACGTTCTTCCGACGCAGTCATCTATGTTGAAGACGAGGCAGCGCGCACTGTCACCGAAATGCTCCTCCGGCTCTGCATTTTCGATCGGTACACAGCTATGCAAACTGCCCCGCCTACGATTAGCGTCCTGCCAGTCGGCGATTATAACAATGTTGTGCGTTTTTTGGACAAAAACCGTGCTGTTCTTCCAGGGCACGTAAAACAGTGGATACTTTTGGACAAAGATGTTGAAGCTGAGATCGTCAGCATCATGGATGCCTCAAGTAACAACCCTATGAGAGATGCGTTCCACCGGAACTCGGCTCACATCCGGTATCTTCCGTTCACCCCGGAAGTGGCATTGATGACACATCTTGCTGAGAAACGCACCGAGGTCCTAACTGCGCTGCGTCAAATGTGTCTCAATCAACAGATGCAACTTCCGCCGTCGATGTTGACAATCACGCAGACCGCGGGCCCCGCATTGAGGCAGGAATGTAAGCGGCTGCTGCGCCAGGTCATCGAGCACATTCGAACTGAAACGACGAACAAGACCGATGAGAGCATCAGAGAGTTCCTATACGAGAGCCTAGCCAAACGCTATTTCAACGAGAATAAAGCGACAACAATGCAAGTTTTCGGACCAATTCTTGGTTGAGCACTGACGGCAGTAGAGCGACGCGGATCGGATAGGAGAGAACAGAACTTCTTAATCGAACGTTGTCGCAACTTCAAGCCGTTTTGAGCCGTCTCGCCGCCGTGGCAAGAGTTGGCTCCTTCTTCGATAGCCACAGCGCCAGCACGGATGGATCGAAGCACCTGGAGCCGCCGATCACGAGAGACGGAATCTTGCGCTGCTCTGCTAACCGGTAGACAGTGAATATGGACTTGCCAAGAAGCCTTGCTACATCGCGAACCGAAAGAAGGCCGCGGGCCGATTCGAGAGCAAGCAGGATGTTGAACATCTCCGGCGCGGCCGGACGCGGGTTCTCCGAAAAGCTGATGGCGTCGTTTGGAACCGGTGCTGTGGACTGAGCAGAGGTATGGCGTGGCCTGGTCGCATTTCGCATGGCTGTATCTCCATCCAGCTCGGTGGGCGAGCCTTGTGGCAACTCTGCCTATTTCTCCCAAGTCTGTCCAATGCCAAGTCGATGGCGCGTGATAACGAAAACGAATCACATGACTTGACGGGCTGTCGTGTGGGGAGGAATCAAGCTTGACAATAGGCCACCATACTTGCAGAATTGTGGAAAAGGGGCCCTTTCTTGTGGAAAACCTGGACGACTTTGGAAGAATTGTCAGGCTTGGTGCCGATCGCCTAGTGGAGGCAAACTTCCTATGCGTCGCCAGTCCTCACTCGAATTCGACGATCTCCGCACGATAATCGCTCTCGCCGAGGAGCTGAACTTCCATCGTGCCGGCCGAAGAGTCGGATTGAGCCAACCGGGCGTCACCCGCGTCCTGGCTAAAGTCGAACGGCATGTTGGCGCGTGCCTCTTTGAGCGCAGTCACAGCAAACGCAACAGTGTGGTGATAAACGACGCTGGTCGATCATATGTCGAACGGGCTAAACTGGCGCTTGCCCACGAAGAGGGCGCCGCCCTCGCTGCTCGTGAAACAATGCACGGAATTGACCGCCAGCTCGTGGTTGGTCGGTCCCCGCACGTGGATCGACGGTTGGTCGAAATCCTGCATTCAATCGAGCTTCCTCTTTACCCCAACCTCCGTGTTGACTTACCTACCAGATATGCAGGTGAATTGCCGGCGTGCATTCGCTCTGGCGAATTTGATCTCGCGATCATCACAAATCCACCCGAAGACCCGTTCCTTACATCAACGCTGCTCCGTTGCACTCCATTTACCGTTGTGCTACCGGAAGGGCACGGATGGGCGAACAGCCAATTCACCAGTTTGGACCATTTGAAATCGACGCCGTGGATCTTCTTCGAACGGCATGTTCACCCCGCGTTGTACGACGCGTTTCGGGATCGGGCTCGGAGCCTCGGAATTGGGCAGGAGCGCATTCATCACGTCGCGGACGCTGAGGAAGCTTGTGAAATGGTGCGCCGGATGAGCGCTGTTGCTTTTCTGTCTCCTCGCGGTGCCGCAAATGTCTCAAAGGACGGCGTTGCCTTTTGCACGCTCAGGGAAGACGACCTCTTTCTGGGCACACATCTTGTAGCCCGTGCAGAAAATGGCTCAAAGCTTGTCAGCGAGTTTGTCAGGAATTTCGTGAAGCGACTGAAGCAAGCCGGGCTCTACGAGCCTATTCCCTCGGAATCTGCTAGCGGTGCCCATTGCGCCGGCCTGATGCCGGCGAGCAAATCCTCCTCTACATTTGTCCAAGCGCACTAGCTGGCCCTCGCAACCCGGTCCGCATAGATGCGAAATCGCGATTCTATCTCCGCTGCGGCGGTCGTAGGGTGACCGACATCTTTGGTGACGCGCGCCTTTGGCAAAGCGGCAACTCCGCCAAAAAAGAAACCCATCCCTGCGCCAACTGGAAGATCTCAATGCTTGGACGGGAGGGCTATATTTATCAACAGCTTAGTCTCCGAGCGATTTTAAGGCAAAATTAGCGCGAGCCGGATTCTCCGAGTCGGCCGACGGTGAACGTCTATAGTTGCTTGTAGGAAATCCACAGCAAGATGGGAACGGAAATGCCGGAAAAAGAAGCCTCGGCGCGCGTCAAAATCAACAAGCTGCTCGAATCCGCTGGCTGGCGCTTCTTCCCGGAGGGCGGCAACCCTGCCAACATTCGCCTGGAACCCAGCGTGACGATCAAGTCCACGGACCTGGATGCACTAGGGAACGATTTCGAGAAGACGTCAAAAGGCTTCATCGACTTCCTCTTATTAAATGAGAAGGGCTTTCCGCTGATTGTCCTTGAGGCGAAGGCCGAAGATAAGACCCCCCTGATAGGTAAGGAGCAGGCACGCAAGTATGCCAAGTCTCAGAATTGCCGGTTTGTCATTCTCTCCAACGGCAATCTTCACTACTTCTGGGATCTTGAGCGCGGCAGTCCGTACATCATCACAAAATTCCCCACCCCGAGTTCCGTCGCTGGCTACCTGCACGTAAAGCCCAACCCAAGCCGCCTTGTCGAAGACAAAGTGGATCGCGACTACATCGTGCTGACTCAGCGTCCGGGTTATCAGTCCGAAGCGGCATGGCTGAATGAGGCAGAGCGCTCCGGCTTCATTGAAGCCAATAGACTCCGGTTCCTTCGCGAGTACCAGCAAAAAGCCGTCCATGCCGTGCAAGCGGCCGTCAAGGATGGCAAAGACCGCTTCCTCCTGGAAATGGCCACCGGCACCGGCAAGACGCTGACTGCCGCCGCCATCATCAAGCTCTTCCTTCGATCCGGCAATGCCAGCCGAATTCTTTTCCTTGTGGACCGGCTCGAACTTGAAGACCAGGCCAAAAAGGCGTTCGCTGCTCTCCTGGCGCCTGACTACAAGACTGTCATCTTCAAAGAGAACCGCGACGACTGGCGGCACGCTGAAATCGTGGTCAGCACCGTCCAATCCTTCCTCTTCAATAACAAATATCAGACCCTGTTTTCGCCAACAGATTTCGATCTCGTCATCTCTGACGAAGCACATCGCTCCATCGGCGGCAACGCCCGCGCCGTCTTTGATTTTTTCATCGGGTACAAACTCGGTCTCACCGCAACTCCGCGGGATTACCTCAAGAAATTCGACAAAGCAAATCCCACGAGTAAAGATCCGCGCGAGTACGAGCGGCGCCTTATGCTCGACACCTATCGGACCTTCGGATGCGAAAATAGCGAGCCAACATTCCGGTATACGCTGCTCGATGGTGTTCAGCAGGGTTATCTGATCAATCCTACGGTCGTCGACGCAAGGACCGGCATTACCACGAAGCTCCTTTCAGAACAGGGCTTCGTTGTCGATTTCAAAGATGAAAATGGCGTTGACCAGAACGGCAGCTTCGATCAGAAAGATTACGAAAAGAAATTCTTTGCCAAAGGAACCAACGAGCTGTTCTGCAAGACCTTCCTTGAGAATGCGCTTCGAGATCCGATCAGCGGCGAGATAGGCAAATCAATCGTCTTCGGCGTAAGCCAGAATCACGCCGCTAAGATTGCCCAGATTCTTAATCAAATGGCCGAGAAGATGTTTCCCGGCAAATACCAATCTGACTTTGCAGTCCAGGTCACATCGCAGATTCAGGATGCTCAGCAGTACACCATCAACTTCACCAATAACAATCTGCTTGGTTCGGCCAATTTTCTCCCCACCTACAAAACCAGCAAGGCGCGCATCTGCGTGACGGTCGGCATGATGACTACCGGGTACGACTGCCCGGACATCCTTAACCTCGGCCTCTTCCGTCCGATTTTTTCTCCCACCGACTTCATTCAAATCAAAGGGCGCGGAACACGCAAGCACAGCTTTCTTGAGGAACTGCACGATGAGGCGCACAAGGCCGACATCGGAACTTGCCAGAAAACCGCGTACAAGCTCTTCGACTTCTTCGCCACCTGCCAGTATTTCGAGGAAGAATTCAACTATGACGAAGTGATCCGCCTGCCTCAGCCTGGTCCCGGTGAACCAGGGGAGCCGGAACCCACTGGCCCCGTTGGTACAGTCGGCCATTACGAGCACGTCGGGGACGACATCCTTTCTTCCATCAAGGAGCAGCCCGTCGGCCCGCAGGGGATGCGCATTGATCGCGAGTTCTTCCGCAGCTTCGAGCATGTAGTCAAGGATGACCCGGCGGTCGTCGCCAAAGTCGAAGCAGGAGAATGGGACCGCGTCGTCGAATACGTCAACCGCGAAGTCTTCAACAAGCCCGACCAGTTCTTTACCCTCGAAAAGCTTCGCCGCGCTGCTGCTGTTGACCGGCGCCTTAGCCTTCGGGAGATTCTTGAAAAGACATTCGGCCTCATTCCTCGCTTCAAGTCCAAGGATGAACTTCTTGAAGAGGAGTTCGCGAAATTTGTGGCCGACCGAAAGCCGCAGGAAGCGGAGGCGATCCCGGCCATCAAAGATTACTTCAAAGCTTACGTCTCTGACGGTCAGATCAGGCATATCGTCGATACCAGCGACTTCATCCAATTCGCTACCAATCCTTCTTTCTCAACCCGCGACTTCAGAGCTGTTCCGGAAGCATACCGGACGCTGGTCCCTGATTACATCAAGGATTACGTTTCACTGAATCAGTTCGCTCCCTAAAGGACCCCATTGCTGGACACTGATACCAAACGACGCATCGATACAGCCCGCGACATTCTCGTGGGCAAGGTCCCCGACCCCAAGTCCCAGGTCGAGCAGATCACCATTGCTCTCATTTACAAATTCATGGACGACATGGATGCCGAGGCTGAAGAACTGGGCGGCAAGCGCAAGTTCTTCACCGGCGACTATGCACGCTTTGGTTGGGCCAAGCTCATGCGCTCCGGCCTCGGCGGCCATGAGACGCTAAATCTTTACGCGGAAAGCATCGCGACGATGCCGAAGAATCCCGGCATTCCGCCCCTCTTCCGCGAGATCTTCAAGAACGCTTATCTCCCCTATCGCGATCCGGAAACGCTGAAGAGCTTCCTCAAGATCATCGACGAATTCAGCTACGATCATTCCGAGCATCTCGGTGACGCATTTGAATATCTGCTTTCTGTGCTTGGCTCCCAGGGCGATGCAGGACAGTTCCGCACGCCGCGCCACATCATCGACTTCATCGTTTCGATTGTCGATCCCAAAAAGACAGATACGATTCTCGATCCAGCATGCGGCACCGCAGGCTTTCTCATCTCGGCGTACAAGCATGTTCTCGCCTCCAACACGGATGCCAAAGGCAAGGTCAAGCTCACTCCGGATGAAAGGGGGAAACTAGCTCAGCACATCAAGGGGTACGACATCTCCCCGGATATGGTGCGATTATCGCTGGTCAATCTCTACCTGCACGGATTCTCTGACCCGCACATCTATGAATACGACACGCTGACCCAGGAGGAACGCTGGAACGAGTTGGCTGACGTGATCCTCGCTAATCCACCGTTCATGTCTCCGAAAGGCGGTATCAAGCCGCACAAGAAGTTCTCCATCGACGCCAAGCGGAGCGAGGTACTCTTCGTTGATTACATGGCCGAACACTTAACGACTCACGGCCGTGCGGGAATCATCGTTCCCGAGGGCATCATCTTTCAGGCCCAAAGTGCTTACAGGGACCTGCGGAAGTCGCTGGTCAAGAACTCCCTCGTAGCCGTCATCTCCTTGCCTGCAGGCTGCTTCAATCCATACTCGGGTGTAAAGACATCCATTCTCATCCTCGACAAATCAATCGCGAAACAGAGCGATAGCATTGGCTTCTTCAAGGTCGAGAATGACGGCTTTGGACTTGGCGCCCAGCGCCGGGCCATAGACGGCAGCGACTTGCCGCAGGTCAAAGCCGACATCCACGCCTTCTTTCATGCCTTGCGCAGCCAGAAGTCTACGGACGATCTGCAGCCCTTTCGTGGGCTGATCGTGCCGAAAGAACAGATTGAAGCAAATGGCGACTATAATCTCAGCGGAGAAAAGTATCGCATTGTTGTGGCGAGCGCAAGATCATTCCCACTAGTTCGTCTAGGCGATGTTTGCGAAGCTATCCTGACAGGTCCCTTCGGAAGCTCATTACACGAAAGTGACTACGTTGAGAATGGGACACCTGTTATCAATCCCCAAAACATTGTCGATGGAACAATCATTAACGATGTTTCAAAGTCCGTTTCGGAGAGCACGAGAGAACGGTTAAAGGAGTTTACACTTCGCGAGGACGACATTGTAATTGCTCGACGTGGGGAGATGGGTCGATGTGCAATCGTGGCTGCCGATATGGCAGGATGGCTCTGCGGCACAGGTTGTTTTGTCATCAGGTTGAAGCAGGCGTGTGACATCCGATTCGCATTTCTCCAACTGACTTCTGCGCCGGCCAAATCCTATCTTGAACTGAATGCAGTTGGCGTTACGCTCAAAAACTTGAATCAGGACATTTTATCTAACCTAGAAATACCGCTTCCACCTCTCGCAGTTCAGAGAGAGATCGTCGCAGAGATCGATAGTTATAAAAGAGTCATCGATGGCGCCCGCGCAGTACTCAACAACTACCATCCGCATATCCCGATCGATCCTAACTGGCCCGTAGTTGAACTCGCGGATGTTTGCGAAACAATCTCTGACGGGGATCACCAACCGCCACCGAAGAGTTCCGAAGGCGTTCCATTCGTAACCATCACGAATATCAATGATGATCATCAACTGGACTTTGCGAAGACATTCTATGTTCCGGAGTCGTACTACGCGAGTTTAAGCCCATCGCGAAGACCACAATTTGGGGATGTGTTGTATACAGTCACCGGGTCGTATGGCATTCCTGTCCTAGTCCCGCCAAGCACAAGATTCTGCTTTCAGCGGCACATCGCTCTTATCCGACCGGGACCGCAGCTCCTAAGCACGTTCTTAGTCTCACTTCTAGCTTCTCCATACATGCTTAAACAAGGACATGCCGCGGCTACTGGCGTCGCTCAAAAAACAGTTTCTTTAACTTCCCTTCGTAGTTTCAGCGTCCCTCTTCCTCCCCTTGATGCCCAGAAAGCCATCGTTGCCGAAATTGACGCGGAGGAAGCGCTAGTCGCTGCTAACCGTGAGCTTATCGCGCGTCTTGAAAAGAAGATTCAGGCCACGCTTGAACGTGTCTGGGGCGAAGGCACGCTCGCCGCCACTGAGGCCTGAGCTATGGACGAAGCCCTCGAACTTGCCGAATATTTGCCGGTGTCGTATCGATCCAGCTCAGAGGAAGCATACATTCGCTTCCTCTGGGAGTCGTTTGAAAGCAACTATGAGGGCGGTAAGTTCGAATTCTCTTGTCTGGCTTTCCATCTTTTATATATGAGCTTCGTCAGCTTCTCTCTGTGGCGCATCCGCCACGTACGTGAGCACGATTTCAAGAACGCTTTGATCGGATTTCAATCAACCAAGGAAGGAGATCTGCTCAAAGCGAGCACTCCCTTCGCCTTCTACGAAAAGATGAAGGAAGCAGAAATCTTCCGTTTCTTCAAGTTGCTCGGGTGCGAGAATCAGCAAATCGGAGAGTTCTCCAGGTTCCTGAAGAACAGAAACCAGGTAGCCCATCCAACCGGCACAGTCCTATTCAATGACCAGAAGAGCATCGACGCAGAAATCGGCAAGATGATGCGCGAGGTCGCCAACATCCAAAGCCACATGAAGCCGGTCGTCTTGGACGTTTATGGCCAGTTCCTGCGAGAGAGCGCCGACATGGATGCCCGCCAGTATGCCCTCCCTGAGCAGGAGATAGAAGTGAACTTCATTCATCAGAACTACATCTCTCGCAAAGACATTGAGTTCTGCTTGGCCTACGACCTCAAACCGCACGAGGATACAGTCAACTTTGAACTGCTACTGTCCATGCATACGACTTTCTGTGAGACATACACGGACACGGATCCAGCGTCCTGATCGATCCTGAGGATAAGATGAAAATCTTCATCGCGAACTTTGGAAGAGGCAACTTGTACTGGCCAGATTGCTTGAAGCGTTCGACTATCACAGTGCAGGATGGCGTGACCGTTCATCCGTTTTGGATGAACAACGATCGGGAAGGATATATCGCAGAAGCCCAGAGAATATACAAGAGCAGGGCCAATCGTCCTGTCATCACACCGGTGGCATCTCGTTGGTTCAATCTCAATACACTATTCATGGCAACAGCCGGCGACACATGGATTCACCGAGAGAAAGACCAGCTTTGGTGGACGATTTCGTCTGATGAAGCCGCAGAAGGCACAATCATCGACGACCCACACCCGGTCGGCGGCTTTTCGACTGTCTATATTTACCACAAGCGCTGCAGCCCTTGGTCTGACAAGAGCAAGAAGGGCGGCGGCCTGCAATGGAGAGCCATTCACCCAAGGGCACGGGACTTCCTGTTCACCGAAGGAACCTTCCAGCAGTTGGCGAGCGACAATGCTCTTTATGCGCAGGCGCTCATCAACGGCAGCAGCCTGGACCAATGGCATCAAAGGCCGGACTGGCGAGCCAAGGAAGATCGCTCAGGCAAAGGCTCTGTCAAGATCTTCACTCCACTGGAGAGGTCCGCAGTTCGCATGGCGGAGACCGCTTGGGAAACTGCGAAGCAAAGTGGCCAAATTTCACTGGTAGAGAAGAAGGACAAGCAGTTTCTATTCTCATCGAAGCTGGAGTTGGAGCAGTACATCGCCGTTCTTCTCGAAGAACAAGAAGGTATGTGCGCTCTGACGGGACTAGAAATGCTGCATGATGGGATCGATGGCGATCATGAATTGCGTTGCTCGCTCGACCGGATTGATTCATCCGGGCATTACGAGCGTGGCAATCTCCAAGTGGTGTGCAAGTTCGCCAACCGATGGAAGTGTGCATCCGATAACGAGGAATTCAAACGACTGATTTCCTTGATTTCTTGTCAAGAATAGTTCAGCTCGCGCGGCCATATGGCCAGGCCAAAAGCAAACCAATCCAAGGCGAGGATTAAAAATGCGTCCTGACGATCGTGCGCTCATGCCCGTCGGGCGGGACCAAAATGGCGCTCCTGCTGAATGGCTGGAGCCTCATGCACGGGCGGGTAGACGGGCATACGGACAGAAAAAGGCGGGACCCCATCGTGCAAGGTCCCGCCCGGATACTGGCCCCAGGCTATGCCGCGGCTGACTTCTTTGCGCCTTTTGGCGGCGTCTTTGCTACAGGCTTCTTCCCGACCTTTGCCTTTTCTTTAGCTGCGAACTCCTGCTTGACCTTGGCAGTGATGGCGTCCACATCCACCTTGTAGAAGTCTGCGGCTTGTCTAAGTGCCCTTCCGGGGTCGTTTGCTGACAAGTGGAGAATGACGGTCTCCACCAAGAGACGCCCGAGCGTACTTTCGTCGGATTTGTGAAGGAAGGCCACCAGCAACTTGAGGACCGACTCCGACTCCTTTGCTTTTCCAATGCCGTGCTGACGCAGAACGATGGACAGTCGCCGTTCGTCCAGCATCCCGGCAAGCCGTTCGACCACAAACAACAGGTCCCTTTTCATCAGCCGAACTGGGACAGCCTCGACAATCGCATTCAGAACGCGCAGTCCGGTTGTCTGGGCAATGGCCTGTTCACGGCGGCGCTTCTCCTGTTCGCCTTTGAAGGCTGCATCGTTGCTGGCTGTCGTCTTCGTCGCCTTCTTCGGATGATGCACCGGGCAGTCAGCGTTCGCACAAATACGGCGCAATTCGCCTTTGTCAGAGCCGTCTGTGACGATTGCCTCGGTGGTGTACTTGCAGGTTTTGTACTCTGGCCAATCGCGCTGCTTCTCGTTGGTCGGCTTCCCGGCGCGAATCTCGACGTATTGATTGCGAGGAATCGCAGGGCTGTTCTCTTCCGGCTTGACGTAGGCGCGTGTGATTTGAACCAGCTTAGGCTTCGCTGCAACAGCCTTTGCGACAAAAACGTTGACCTTGTTTTCGTAGCATCCCGGCGAAGTGCAAGCATCGGCCTTTATTTCGGCAAAGAGCAGCGTGTTGTACCCGGTACGCTTTGGGCAGGTGAGGCAAGCTCCGGCCTCGGGGACAAGGTCGGCGTCGTCTTTGGGGAACGGCGCGGAATCGAGTTCCAACAAGATGTTGCGTTCGATCCATTCCTGCAACTGTCGTACCGGGAGCAATGTTCGGCGGGGCTTTCCTCCACCGGCGTATTCCTCTCGGTAGCAAGCGGTGAGTGCCTGCTCCTGCTGCGCGGGTTGCAGTTTCGCCAGCAAAAGCGCGTGTCCGGTTCCGATCTCATCTTTGAGAAATGCTTCGGTCACTGCCGAGACAAGCTCGGTAAGCCTGATGCGAGTCAACACATACCCCGCACTCTTGGCGCATTTCGCGGCAATCTGTTCAATGGAATACTTCGGCTCTTCAAGGCGCAGAAGCGCTGAGAAACCGCTTGCCTCTTCCAAAGGGTGCACATCCCGCCGTTGGAGGTTCTCCACTATCGAGGTTTCGATGGCCTGGGCATCGGTGAGTTCAACGATGCGAACGGGAATGGAATCAACTCCGGCGAGTTGCGCTGCGCGGTAGCGGCGTGCTCCGGCAACAATCTCGTAAGTGTGCGGGGCTTTCGGTCGTACCAGCAACGGGGATAGAACGCCTTGCGATTGAATACTGGCCGCAAGCTCGTTAAGTGATGGCTCATCAAAAGTTCTGCGAGGATTCGTGGGCGACTCGACGAGGCTTTCGAGCGGCAGGTTGCGATACTCGGATTGCACTGCTGTGGACATGGAATTCTCCTTCGGCTGTGGATGGTTGAGGCGTGAGCGGGCACGAGCGAACGCACCCGCTCCTTTGGGCGGGATTAGCTCGCTTGTGCAAGTTGCTCAACTTCGTCGGCAAAGAGGGCGTCGAGGATGGTCGAGGATGCTTGCTGAATGACCGTGAGCGATTCTGTGAGCAAATCAGCGCTGCCGTGATAAAGCGCGATGTAGTCGGCGCTCGCGCTGGATGTGTTCAAACCAACGGCACGGCTGACGATGAAGGCGATGGACTCGGCTTCCGTTTCGCGCACGGTCTTCGTGGTCATCGTCCGGCGCTCTGCTTTGTGCAAAAGCTCGTGACTGACCTCGTGTACCAGAGTGGCAAATTCTTCCGCCTTGGTTTGGCCGGGGAGCAATGCGATCTTTCCGCCGTAGCTCACTCCCTGGGCGGGTGCGATGCGCTCGTTGTATTCAAGCTCGATACCTTGTTGCTGGACGAAGTCAACAAGACGGTCATGGTAGATGCCAACTTCACCTGTCACCTTGGCCGGTTCTGGAAGCTCTGTGCCTTCGGTCTGTGCTATGTCGAAGACGTAAACAACGCGGAAGCCGATCAATACCGGCGTGGGCTTCTCGCCCTGTTCGGCTGGCCGCTCGTTGCGTTCTCGTTTTGTGCCAATCATTGGGGCCAGAATAGGTATACCCTTCTGCCCTTTGGTGACGTGGCGGCCTAGTTCGTTCCATGTCCGAATGCCTGCAACGTGGGTTGCATCTGGGCGAAATCGAGCGATTGAAAGGATGTTGCCAAAAGAGTAGTTGTGGAAACGGGCCATTGCGCTGAGGTAAGCGGTGAGCGCCTCACTCTTGCCGTGCTCAAGCTGCTCGATCAGATGCTTGACGTTCTCAGCGATGATCTGCTGCGTGGTGGTCTGTTGGCGGCGGATTTCCTTCTGGCCGCCGCTGTTGCTATTGCGGTTGTTGTTACTCTTGAAATTCATGTTTTTGTTCTCCTTTTCCGCCGTGACCGGCTGAGCGTCTTTCTCACCCACGGCTGGGAAGCGCGAAGACGGTTGGCGGAAAAGAACGAACGCAGCGCAGGACGGTGGGAGTCCGGAGGAAAGGCGCGGCTAGTGACAAACATGCTTCATCGTTTGGCGCGCAGCCGCGCTCCGAACGGACGGAGAAGGCCCGTTGAGCGCACAGTCAGATCGTGCGCTGGGCCGTTCACCCGAGGGCGCGAAGTGGATTGAAGGTACAACCTGCAAACGAATTCTCAGCCCCGCCAGGGAACCGCTATGGCAGGTTGTCACGAATGCTTTAGGTTGTCTGATTCTGAGTTTGGGCGGTAGGGAGTGGCCGTTTGATACCGTTCATTTCATAATGAGGGTATGGCCGACACCTGGTTTACGTCCGATTTCCACTTCGGGCACTTCAATATCATTCGCTACTGTAATCGGCCGTTCACCACGACTGACGAGATGGACACCGGCATCGCGGATCGGATGAACCAGTGCGTCAAGCCAAACGACACGCTCTATTTTCTCGGGGACTGGTGCATGGGCAACATTGAAAGGGTCGCGGCCTACCGCAAGCGTCTGAACTGCATAAAGATCCATTTCATTGAAGGCAATCATGACAAGGTCACGCGAAAGATGCAGAGCGTCTTCGCTTCATGGAATTCCTTGTCAGAGGTTCATGTGGGCAAGCAAGGAATCGTCCTTTGCCATTACGCGATGCGAGTTTGGCCTCATCACGCCCGCGGGGCGTGGCATCTCTATGGACACTCACACGGCAACTTGCCCGACGACCCGCTGGCGTTGTCCATGGATGTTGGAGTTGACACACATGATTTTCGACCTTGGCACTTTGAGGAAGTAAGGAAAATCATGGAAGCAAAATCGATTGCGAAAGAGGAGTCCTTGGCGGCTGGAGCAGCCTCACAAGTTGAACCTGCCTGCTGAAGGAGAGATTTTCATTGACTCAGGAGATTGGGGAACCTCTTTAGCCGTAGCTCTTCAATCGCGCGATCTGTTTGCTTCCAGGGATCGCCCTTCATTCTCGCAATGAGCGTGGTCCAAATGTTCCCGAATGCGGATACGGCATCGTCGGCATGAAAATGGATTCCGGGAGGCAAAAGCGGCGCGATGTCCTCAGTCAAGCTGCGTGTCAGCTTTTCCAGCATCCGCTGCTCGGCGTTTGCGCGGGTGATCGGTTTTCCTTCGAGTGCAAGATAGTGATCGAAGCAGGCAAGGAGCGTGTCGGGGTTCATGGAAAGCTGTCGCAAGCCCATGTGCAGGTCGAAGAGATCTCGATTCTTGCGGCGCTGCAAGAGCGCTCGCAGCTTGGTTGCGAAAAGTTCCTCGGGCTCAAACGATGCGATGTTGGCTTTGGCCTGATACCAGCGGTTCTCGACCGCATATGGGTATCGCTTGATGCCGAGCACGCTGTCATGTTCGCGAGTGTTGATCTCGACCTTGATCTTCAAGGTTGTATCCGGTTGGGCCTCGGGTGTAAACCGGAAGACAAAGTGCATCGAGTGGGCCGCGTGCTCGCGCTTGCAGTCGCCGAGCCACGCAAGAGCTTGACGGATGGCGTCGGCAGTCGCGCCGATTTGCTCGGCTTGTGTCTGAACCAGGTCTATGTCCTCGGAGTAGCGAAGCGGCTGCTTGAAGAGCAACTTGTGGATGGCGGTGCCGCCGCGAAACGCGATCTTGCCCGCCAACGCTGGGGCGTTGAACAGATCGCACAGCGCGCGACTGATAATTAAATCCTGCTCGACCTGCTGCGAGGTCGGCCATGGAGCCTCGGCGCTCCACTCCTGAATGTACGATGTGGGAATCAAAAGTCGGCCTCAACTGGTTCGTTGATGATGAGCTTCCATTTGGCGATGCGCGGGGAATCTTCAGAGAGTGCCGAAATCAACGGTTTGATGGAAGGGTCGAGAAGCAACGAGGTCTTGGCCATCTTGACGAAGGGCTCAAGCGCGTTGGCCTGCGACGCGCATCCGGCCTGATCGAGCAAGTATCCAAGGCGGCGAACGGAGGCATTTTCGTAAACTACCGCGGCCTCGGCGAGCTGATGGGCATCGGCCTGCGCTCCAATGTCCTTAATGATCTGCGCGAGTCCGTTGATGCCTGCTGATTTGTGGAAGTAGCGGGCGCAATCGAGCAGGGTCAGCTCGACGCCGGCGACTTGAGCGAAGCCAGCTTCGCTTTTCATGTTTCCTAGCCATTGCGGTTTGTTGACCTGAGCGAAAGCCGCCGGGGCCTGATACACAAACTGGAGCCGGTGACGGCCGATTTCGAAGTCGCGGAGCTGCTTTGGAACGATGACCTGGAAAGTCATCGCCGCCTGGTGCGAAGAGCCATGAAAAGCCGCCGCGCGCAGCAGCGAGACACGGTAGTCGATGCCCTGATACTTCATAAGCGGATCGATCCAACGAATTGGGTCCGGGGCGCCAGCTACCCGGTCTTCCGGGCGCAGGATCAGGTAAAAGCCGTGACGCAGATTGGCCACCCGTTGCTTTCTGGCCATCCGGCCAACGGCTGCCTTCAGTGCGAGAGGAGACAGGCGCAACTCGGCTAGCGCCTCTTCACGGGTGAAGTAGGCGCGCCCGCGACCGAGTTGAGCATCGAGATATTGATCAAGGCCGGCCACGCCCATATTTTACTCAAAAAGCTGCTACTTTCGTAACTTTTTGAGTATGAAATGGGATAATTGAGAACCTACGACTCTGGTGAGGCCAAACACTACCGTAAATTGATTCTGCATATCTTTGTTTTTCAATGATTTAAAGGTTCCCACTGAATTCCCCAGTCGGTGTCTGGGAATTCAGAATTGTCGGACATCTCCCGAAAATTCTGAACAGATTGCGGTGCTCTTAAACGCCTGTGAGGCTCGGTGTCGGAATCAGCGTCAGGACCGATCGGTCCTCGTGGGGTGAACCATGTTGGATGAGCGCATCGCTGTTACCG